>Ga0065165_1001074_pt1 | contig 32602 bp, 23 predicted proteins | sample AraplaMF_Cvi_mMF_FD_63813 | JGI IMG/M metagenome (GOLD analysis project Ga0065165, IMG submission 63813) | Arabidopsis root microbial communities from the University of North Carolina, USA - plate scrape MF_Cvi_mMF (version 2) (version 3) | ecosystem: Host-associated > Plants > Roots >... | reverse complement strand
CCCCACAACCTTGTTCTCACGCGTAGCAGCCTCGGCATACAAACTAAATGTACCCTTCTGTACATCGAATTTGCCGTATGCTTTCAGGAAATCATTGAAGTTCGTGAGGCTCATCGTCGTAAGCTCAGCGTTCATGTCAAACAGAGGTGTCTCGTTTAGGGGGTTGAGCCGCATATTTAGCGTAACATTTCCCTCATACAAAGAAGCTGATCCATAAACTGTAGCCGGTAACAACGTCCCCTTATCATCGGCGTTGGTAAGATTCGTAGCGAGCAGGTGAACATTGCTCATAGCCATATCCACCTTTGGACTGCTATGAAAATCACGATAATGAACAGCACCCTGAGTTACCTCAAACCGATTAATCCTCAAGGGAATAAGTTCATCAACAACCTTTGTCCAGTCCTTATCGATCGACGTTTGCGAGGTAGCCGTTGTCGGCCCCTTTACATAATTCAATTGAGGTTCATCAACTTCAATCTCTCCTACAAGGTCGCCTTTAAACAGCGCTTTCCATTCAATCGAAAGTTCAATAGCTTTTGCGGCAAAGAACGGAACAGGAATTTCGCCGCCAGTTTTACTAAGCGCAAGATCCTTTATAGTGTACGAACCGGCTAGCAGAAAAACATCGATGTCATGCACTGATCCCTGGTAGCCATCAATTTCAGTGAGCTTCTGGTTTACCTTGCGCAATACTATTGAAGGAAGCATAAGCCGGAACGCAACAAGCGAAATAATAACAGTTCCCGTAATGATCCATAATACTTTCCGTTTCTTCGAGGATTTGTTTTCCATAGGGATACGTTTTTTAAGGTTACCGCCAGCCGCATCCCGTTGTAGGTTATAAAGCCAGCATCATCGATGTATGGGGAAAAAGTTATACCGCCATCCTGCCCCAGGGATGACCCGTATTGTGATGATGCGTTTTGTCTACATAGCTGAACACTATGCTTGAAAACCTATTTCGGTAACGTTTATTGTAAAATCAAAATGGCATGGGTTTTACTTTCTGATTTGATAGTAATGTTCTGATATTCCATAACATACATGGCGGAACACAGAATAATAAATACTTAGACAAGCATAAAAATGAAAATAGCACAGGTTTCACCGTTATTCGAATCCGTTCCGCCTAAACTTTATGGAGGTACCGAACGGGTTGTTTCGTATTTAACAGATGCACAGCTGGATCTTGGGCATGAGGTAACACTGTTTGCCTCGGGCGATAGTAAAACACGCGGACGGCTTGTCAGCGCGGCGCCGGAAGCCTTGAGATTAAAAGGATGTGTCGATCCGTTCGCATATCATTTTGTACAGCTTCAGCAGGTGATGAACATGGCGTATCAGTTTGATGTAATCCACTTCCATACCGACTACTTTCATTTCCCGATGAGCAAACAAGCCTCCTATACACATGTTACAACACTGCATGGTAGACTGGATATGCCGGAGCTGCGGTCATTGTATACATCGTTTAAAACGATACCTGTCGTGTCCATCTCGTATAACCAACGCAGAGCATTGCCCCAAGCCAATTGGGCGGGTAATGTTTACCATGGCTTACCTGAAAATCTTTATCCCGTTGGTGATGGAAACGGTGGTTACGCCGTCTTTATTGGTCGCTTCTCACCTGAAAAACGTCCCGATAGAGCTATTGAAATCGCCCGGCGTGCAGGTCTGCGTATCAAGCTGGCGGCAAAGATCGATAAAAATGATCAGGAATATTTCAAAACGATCGTAGAGCCGTTGCTAAGTCAACCCCATGTCGAATACATAGGCGAGGTAGGGGAGGACGAAAAAGCCGCGTTGCTTGGAGGTGCAAAAGTAATGCTGTTTCCCATAGATTGGGCCGAGCCTTTTGGTATGGTAATGATTGAAGCGATGGCCTGTGGCACACCCGTTGTAGCGTTTGGCCATGGGTCGGTTCCGGAGGTACTGGACCACGGAAAGACAGGTTTTATCGTATCGAGTGTAGATGACGCGGTAGATGCGGTACACCGTATCGATACGATAAGTCGTGCAACCTGTCGACGAATTTTTACTGAACGATTTACCAGTATGCGAATGGCGAAAGACTACGTATATCTATACGAGCACCAGTTAGATGAAGGCCGGCGTATAGACCTGCCTTTGCCTTCCGGCGATCCGGAAAATAAGATAACAAATGTTTTATCCGCTTAAATTCTCCTTACCATGATAGAAAGCAAAGATGCATTGCGCGAGCTACTCCATGACGAAGAATTTGTAAGGCTGGAGAGCGACCGGTATTATATCCTGGCCACATCCTCGTATGCAGACGATCGCACCAAGGTACTGAACGTAGGCGATACGTTTGCCATCTTCGATCGTTGGGGCGATAACAAACAACTCGGCCAGGGCGTGCAGGGTATTTACCATGAAGGAACACGCTTCATCTGCGATACCGAATTTCGCATAAATGGCTACCGGCCATTGCTGTTAAGCTCCAACATCAAGATTGAAAACGAGATCTTTTCCATAGACCTCACCAACCCACGCGTTGAACTGGAAGAAAACCGTGTACTGGAGAAAGGCGTAATTCATATTGCCCGAAGTAAATTTCTGCGCGAAGGTGCGTGTTATGAATCCGTAGTATTACATAACCACGACATTAACACCCACATACTCGAAACATCGTTCTTCTTTCGCAGCGACTTCCGCGACATCTTCGAAGTGCGTGGAATGAAGCGCGATAAACGTGGCGTTATACTCCCACCCCAGGTAGATAGCCAGGGACATTTAAAACTCGGATATGAAGGACTCGATGGAATAAAACGTACGGCATGGATTCAGTTTGAATCCGAAACCGAATGGGTAGAAGGCAGCTCCGTTATATTCCCGGTTCGTCTTGATCCCGGAGAACGTGTGGAGATTCGCTACGCCATCCTGTTACAGGTGGGCGATCAGCCGGTTACATTCGATCCGTATAGCACCGCTCTCGAAAAAGTATTGAATGACCTCAAAGAAGGGAAGAAGAGCATTGCCACCATCGAAACCGATAACGAGCAGTTCTCCAACTGGATCGACCGTTCTAAATTCGATCTGCTGTCATTACTGCGCAACACAGAACATGGCCCATATCCGTATGCCGGAGTACCCTGGTATAATACCGCCTTCGGTCGCGACGGTATTATAACAGCCCTCGAAAGTTTATGGATCGCCCCGCAGATCGGCAAAGGCGTACTGATGTTTCTAGCCGCAAACCAGGCCGTCACAAGCGATCCCTTCCGCGACGCGGAGCCCGGTAAGATTCTTCACGAAGCCCGTGGTGGTGAGATGGCCGAGTTGAATGAAGTGCCCTTCAAGCAATACTATGGAACCATCGATGCAACACCACTTTTTATATCACTGGCGGGAAGCTATTACAAACGCACAGGTGACATCATTACCATCCGTTCCATCTGGCCGAACATACTGTCGGCAATAAACTGGATCGAAACGTATGGCGACATAGATGGCGACGGCTTCGTGGAGTATAAACAAAAAATGGAAAGCGGTTTACTTAACCAGGGATGGAAAGATTCGCACGACTCCGTATCACACGAAGATGGTCGTCTGGCCGAACCGTCCATAGCCCTCTGCGAAGTGCAGGGTTACGTATACGATGCGTACAGGCAGGCGGCTTATCTGGCCACCGCATTAGGCCAGCACGAAGAAGTACGCACATTCGACAATAAAGCCGAAATTCTGAAGACCCGCTTCAACGCCGTGTTCTGGGACGAACCCATGCAAATGTATGTGCTGGCGCTTGATGGCGAGAAGAACCCATGCCGCGTAAAAACATCCAACGCAGGCCACTGTTTGTTCTCCGGCATCGTACCACAGGAGCGTGCCGGCAAAATGGTCAAAGCCCTGATGCAACCCGATATGTTCTCAGGCTGGGGAATTCGTACGCTGTCGTCCGAGGCACTGCGGTACAATCCCATGTCTTACCATAACGGTTCCGTATGGCCGCACGATACAGCATTGGTAGCCGCCGGCATGGCGCAGTATGGCTTTGTAAAAGAATCGATGCAGCTGGTGCAGGGATTGTTTAACGCATGTCTGTTTCTGGATCTCCAACGGTTGCCGGAATTGTTCTGTGGCTTCGCGTTCAGAAATGGGGAGGCACCAACATCCTATCCCGTAGCGTGTGTTCCGCAGGCCTGGTCCGTTGCCTCCGTATTTATTTTGCTACAATCGTGCCTACAGATAACGATTGATGTGCCGCAAAAGAAATTGATCTTTAACAACCCGCATTTACCGGAGTCTCTGAAGCAGGTCACACTTCGTAATCTTACAGTGCCCGAAGGAGTATTCGAAATAGAATGTGCGCGACACCGCCGTGACGTAGGAATTAATACAATCAGTAAGCCTGAAGGTTGGCAGGTAGTAGTCTATCATTAAACGATAAACTAGAGCTTACGCGTAGAGTTGCGTATAACAAGTTCGGTGGGCAGCACCTTGGTAACCGGTTTGGCTGCTTCGTTATGGTCAAGCTGTTGGAGTAACAGCTTGGCCGTAGCCTGCCCCATATCGTAAGCCGGCTGTGCAATCGTTGTGAGAGAAGGCTCGATATACTGCGATACCGGTTCGTTCGTAAAACCAACAAGCGAAATCTCTTCCGGAATCCGAATGCCACGACTTTTTAATACCTGCATTGTAATAATCGCCACAGGATCGTTCATACAAAAGATAGCATCGGGTCTGTCTGGCAGGTCCAGTAGTCGTTGGGTAACTGCTACGGGCTCGTCATGAAGCTCATGGCAATGAGAAATCAATTCGGGATCGGGCTGTATATTGTACGAACTCAACGCGTCCAGATATCCCTTCATGCGTTGATTGCTCACGTAAAGATTTTCAGGCCCGCCAATATAGGCTATCCGACGACAGCCTGTCTTTAGCAAATACTCCACGCCTTTGAAAGCCCCATCACGATCGTTCACAATGACCTTCGAAACATCCAGCTCGTCCGATATACGATCGAACAGGATAATCGGAATCTTCTTCTGAATAAGATTCTGAAGATGGTCGTATGTTTTGGTCTGACTGGATAGCGAGATAAGCAGACCGTCTACCCGGTTCGATACCAGCATTTGAATATTCGATTTCTCTGTCTTAACCGATTCCATCGACTGACAGATCATGATACTATAGCCATGCTTGGCCGCGTACTCCTGAATGCCGCTGATGGTAGAAGAGAAGAAGTGAAGATTAATTTCGGGAACAACAACCCCAAGCGTATTCGTTTTCTTGATGCGAAGGCTTTGGGCCACCCGGTTGGGTTCGTAGTTAAGAGACTTGGCGAGCTCCAGTACCGCCTTCTTGGTTTCCGGATTTACATCCGGTGCGTTCCGCAGCGCCCTCGATACCGTTGATATGGATATATTAAGTTTGAGGGCTAAGTCGCGTATGGTAGCTTGTGCGTTTCGCATGAATGGGTCTCGAAAGGCCCAATAGTACAGTGCCGATCACTAATATCAAAGGGAATGGCTGAGATTATCGAAATAAGATTCGCAAACGTTTTCATTTACCCGAAAAGGATGTTTATACGAAAATCCAGCAGTTCTTACACAACTTTTCAGCATAACCGTCGTTACCACTTCCGCATTTCTGAAAATGCCTTTTTTAGGCTAAAAACGCAGATTCAGACGGGTCTTAAAGAATTATACTGTGAGAACGTTTCCGGAATCGTTATTTTGCCGCCGACAGGTTTTGACTATTCCGAAAGTACCGCCGAATGCTGTATTTCGAACCATCATTTAACGTTTGGGTTAATTGATTGGTTAATAGTCAACCGGTGGCATGGCAATAGTCCTCTGCCCCCGGTTGCTGTTTTTTTTAGAGGGTCTTAAATTTTCATACGGTGGATTTCAACTATCATCACGTTCTCGAAAAGTTCACAGCGCTGTATAACAAACAACCCATGCTGATACGTTCGCCTGGCCGGATCAACCTGATCGGTGAGCATACCGACTATAACGATGGGTTCGTTATGCCTGCAGCCATTAACCACGCTACGGTTTTCGGCATCGCCGATTCCGACAATGGCAAAACCGTAATCTACTCGCTTAAGTACGACGAGTTCTTCGAAGTAGATCTTGCCAATGTACAGCCGGTAACGTCCCCAAAATGGGTTAATTACCTGCTGGGCGTATTACGCCACCTCCTAAACGATGGGCATACTATCAGGCCGTTTACCTGCGTATTCGGTGGCGACGTTCCCATGGGAGCAGGCCTGTCATCATCCGCTTCAATGGAATGTGGTTTTGCATTCGCGCTAAACGAACTCAACCAACTCAATATTCCCAAAGAAAAACTTATCCTCATAGCGCAATGGTCTGAACACCATTACGTTGGTGTAAAGTGTGGCATCATGGATCAGTTTGCCAGCATGATGGGAGCCGACGGCAAAGTTATTCTCCTCGACTGTCGCTCGCTTGAGTATCGTTACTCTCCACTCGATCTTAAAGATCACGACATCGTACTGTGCGACACCAAAGTAAAACACTCACTGGTAGATTCTGAATATAACACACGCCGCAGCGAATGCGAGCAAGGTGTAGCCATACTGCAAAAGCATTACCCTACCATCGTTAGTCTGCGCGATGCTTCCATAGAACAGGTGAAACGCCACCGCGCCGAAATGACTGGTAAAGTATACGATCGTTGCCTGTATGTGGTACAGGAAATACACCGTACACAGGAAGCAAGCCGCGACCTGGATCGTAACGATCTCAAAGCATTTGGCGAGAAAATGTATGATACACACGAAGGCCTATCAAAACTATATCAGGTAAGCTGCCCTGAGCTCGACTTCCTGGTAGAGCAGGCACGTGCGTTTGGCAGCATAGCCGGTTCACGTATGATGGGAGGGGGCTTCGGCGGCTGTACCATCAACATCGTACCGAAAAAAGATACACAACAATTCCTGGCGTTCGCAGGCAAGGCGTTCCGGGAGAAGTTCGGTCATGACATGGCCTCCTATGTAGTAGCCGTAAAAGACGGTACCGGCATAGTCAATCAATCGGTTGAAAACATTACCTTGCCTTAAAATAAGATTCTACATGAAAAAAATACTGGTTACGGGAGGTACGGGGTATATAGGCTCGCATACCGCCGTTGAGTTGATCAAGGAAGGTTTTGAAGTTGTAATCATCGACGACCTTTCAAACTCCCGAGAAGACGTTCTGGATGGTATCGAAAAGATTTCGGGCAAACGTCCGCAGTTCTATAACTTCAACCTGTGTGATGCAGAACGCCTCGCCGCTTTCTTCAGCGAGCACAACGATCTTTCCGCCGTAATTCACTTTGCCGCCAGCAAGGCCGTTGGCGAGTCTGTGCAGAAGCCGCTGCTGTACTACAGAAACAATGTATCCGCACTCATCGTACTGCTCGAAACCATGAAGCAGTACAACGTGCCTAATATTGTGTTCTCATCCTCATGTACTGTATACGGACAGCCTGATAAACTTCCCGTTACCGAGCAAACCCCTTTCAAACCCGCCGAGTCGCCTTATGGCAATACCAAGCAGATATGCGAAGAAATTCTTCGTGACACCTGCAAGGCAGTGTCTGAACTTAATGCCATTTCACTTCGGTACTTCAACCCCGTAGGTGCACATGAAAGCGCGCTTATCGGCGAGTTGCCCACCGGTGTGCCCAATAACCTGGTGCCCTTCATAACACAAACCGCCGTCGGTATCCGTCAGCAGTTGCTTGTGTTTGGCAATGACTACAGCACTCCCGATGGATCGGCCATGCGCGACTACATTCACGTAACCGACCTCGCACACGCACACGTAGTAGCCGTAAAGCGCCAGCTTAGTCGTTCACAAAAACAAAACTACGAATTCTTCAACCTTGGTACGGGCGACGGCCTTACCGTACTCCAGATCATCGAGGCGTTTGAGCGCGTAAACGGTGTGAAAGTGAATTATAAAATCGTAGAACGCCGCCCGGGCGATGTAGAAAAGATCTACGCCGACACGTCGTTTGCCAACGCTGAACTGGGTTGGAAAACCGTGCTTACCGTAGACGATATGATGCGTTCTGCCTGGAAATGGCAGCAATACGTAATGAAAGCAGGAGTTTTAGAAGAGCAGAAATAAAATATGAGCAGTACGTTTGATGTAAGGGATCATTCCCACCGTCGTTACAATCCACTAACAGGAGAATGGGTACAGGTGTCTCCGCACCGATCCAAACGGCCGTGGCAAGGTCAGGTAGAGAAAGTAAGTGGCGAGCAACTATTGGCGCATGATCCCACCTGTTATTTATGTGCGGGCAATGTGCGTGCGAATGGTGAAGTAAACCCGCAGTATACAACAACGTATGCTTTTAAAAATGACTTCGCCGCGCTGGTAGAAGATGTACCTGCCGGAGCTATTGCCGAAGACGATCTGCTGCTGGCCCGCAGCGAGCGTGGTCTGTGCCGCGTAATCTGCTTCTCGCCGCGTCACGATCTTACCGTTGCTGAAATGACAACCGAAGGTATTCGTGCCGTGGTCGACCTATGGGCAGACGAATACAAAACACTTAGCACAAACGACTTTGTAAACTATATACAGATCTTCGAAAACAAAGGAGCGGTTATGGGATGTTCAAACCCGCACCCGCACGGGCAGATCTGGGCACAGGAGTCTATACCCGTAGAGCCGCTGAAGAAACAGCAGCAGCAACTACAGTACTTCGGGAAAAAGGGAAGAACGCTACTGTCGGATTACCAGGAATTGGAGGTACGCCGCGGTGAACGTATTATATTTGAAAACGAACACTTTGTTGTGCTTGTACCGTTCTGGGCAGTGTGGCCTTTCGAGACCATGATTATACCCAAGCGGCCCATGGCACGCATTACCGACATGACGGATGCAGAGCGCACCAGCTTTGCAGATGCTTACCGGCGTATGGCCAGCCGTTACGATAACCTCTTTGAAGTATCGTTCCCGTATTCGGCAGGTATACACCAGGCGCCTTCAGACGGTGCTGCCCATGCCGAGTGGCACTGGCACATGGTGTTCTATCCGCCGCTGTTGCGTTCGGCTACGGTGAAGAAGTTTATGGTGGGGTACGAAATGTTAGCCAATCCGCAGCGTGACATTACGCCGGAGTTTAGCGCGGACCGGTTGAGGTCAATGTCGGAAGTGCATTATAAGCACCGCGCAGCTGTTGAATCATCGACCCATTAATATGAAACGACTACTCTTCTATGCCGTATGTGCGGGCGTGGCCTGTGCATCGATTTCTTGTAAACCCAAAACCGAAGAAAAGGCACCTCCGGTAGATTCTGCGGCGCTAGCCGTGGCAACACCCAAGGCCCTTACAAAAGAACCGTTCGGAACCTTGCCCGATGGCCAGGCCGTGGACCGCTACACACTAACCAATAAAAATGGTGTAGTAATGCAGGTCATGAACTACGGCGGTATCATCACATCGCTGCGCGTGCCCGATAAAAACGGCGTTGTTGAAGATGTCGTGCTTGGCTACGATTCGCTGTCGGGCTACCTCCAACCCACACCATACTTTGGTGCTATCGTAGGCCGTTATGGAAACCGTATTGCCGGCGGCAAATTCAAACTGGATGGCAAAACCTACACACTGGCTCAGAACAACAACGGCCAGCACCTGCACGGTGGATTGAAAGGCTTCGACAAAGTATACTGGACAATCACCGAAGAACCTTCGGCCGAAGGCACAGCACTGCGTCTGCAATACACCAGCAAAGACATGGAAGAGGGATACCCGGGAACGCTTAACGTAACCGTTCGGTACACTCTTACCAATGACAACGCCCTGAAGATCGATTACGAAGCCACCACCGATAAGAAGACAGTTGTTAACATTACCCAGCATTCATACTTCAATCTTACCGGCAATGGTAAGCACGACATACTGGGTCATGAACTTACCCTTGCTGCCGACAAACTCGTTCCGGTAGGTAAGACGCTCATTCCTACAGGCAAGTTGACAGATGTAACCAATACGCCCTTCGATTTCCGTAAGCCAACCATCATTGGTGCGCGCATCGACGGCAAAGATCAGCAGCTTGTTTACGGCGGTGGCTATGACCATTGCTGGGTAATCACCCCCGGCGATAGCACCAAAGCCATTGCCACCGTATACGAAGCTACCAGTGGCCGTGTTCTGGAAGTTTATACCACCGAGCCAGGCGTACAGTTCTACTCCGGTAACTTTCTTGACGGTTCAATTACCGGCAAAGGCGGTGTAGTATATACAAAGCGTTTCGGCCTGTGTCTGGAAACCCAGCATTTCCCTGACTCACCCAATCAGCCGTCGTTCCCGTCGGTAGTATTGAACCCTGGTCAGACGTATAAGACGCAAACCGTATACCGTTTCTCCACGCGTAACTAAACAAAATGGACGACCATCGTCAGGCTTATGCAAGTCCGATTTCAGAAGGATCGGTTTTGCATAAGCCTGATGCTTTTATAGCCAGTACCGACGTTGAAAACACGGTGCCTGGATATAGTCGAAATGACCATTTATCTCGGTTTTCGGCACATTCCAAAATCCGTACAGAAATTATTTTGTGCTTTCGAAAAAGAAGACCATTTTTATCGATTGAAAGGCTTTAAAAAAGGCGTTTTGTTGCGTAGATCAACCGATGTTAAGCATAAACTTTTGACTGGTTCGGCAGACCTTTACGGATACTCCAGTACTTACCTGGGTAAGCCGGCAGTGTTTTTCGCGGGGTACGGAGTTTGTGACGAGAGCGTCGTGTTTATTTAACCCCTTATTCGTAAATCATCATGTATAACCTACCTGGAACCCATGCAGAAATTACAATCTGAAGATTACATTATCTTCCTCATTTACTTTTTTATCGTAGCCGCCTACGGCTACTGGATTTACAACCGGAAGAAGAAGTTGCAGCAGGATTCGAAAGACTTCTTCCTGGCCGAAGGGTCGCTTACATGGTGGGCTATCGGTGCTTCACTGATCGCGTCAAACATTTCTGCCGAGCAGTTTATTGGTATGTCAGGATCGGGTTTCAAAATCGGTCTGGCTATCGCTACTTACGAATGGATGGCTGCAGCTACGCTCATTGTGGTAGCCGTGTTCTTTATGCCAATCTACCTCAAGAATAAGATCTTTACCATGCCGCAGTTCCTCATGCAGCGCTATAACGGCGTGGTGAGTACAACCATGGCGGTGTTCTGGCTATTGCTGTATGTTATTGTTAACCTTACATCGATCCTTTACCTCGGTGCCGTGGCCATAACCACCATCTCGGGTATCAACATCTGGATCTGTATGTTCGGCCTCGGAATCTTCGCCATCATCATCACACTCGGCGGTATGAAGGTTATCGGTTTTACCGATGTTATCCAGGTATTCTTCCTGATCCTCGGCGGTCTGGCTACGACCTACCTGGCCATCAACCTCGTGTCCGATCACTTCGGTCAGAACGGTGTGGGCAATGGCTTTAACCTCCTCATGGAAAAAGCCGACGATCACTTCCATATGATTCTCGATCAATCGAATCCAAACTATCTCAGCTTACCTGGACTCACCATCCTCATCGGCGGTATGTGGATTGTAAACCTGAACTACTGGGGTTGCAACCAGTACATTACCCAGCGTGCACTTGGTGCCGACCTGCCTACAGCGCGTAACGGTATCTTGTTCGCCGCGTTCCTGAAACTTCTTATGCCAATTATTATCGTGTTGCCTGGTATCGCAGCGTATGTATTGTATAAGGAAGGTATGTTCCAGAATGAAATGCTAGACAACGGCGACCTTAACCCCGATCGTGCTTACCCCGTACTGCTGAACCTGTTGCCTCCAGGGCTTAAAGGTCTGGCGTTCGCTGCGCTTACCGCCGCTATCGTGGCGTCACTCGCCGGAAAGGCCAACAGTATCTCTACAATCTTTACACTGGACATCTACAAGAAATACTTCAAACCCAATGCAACCGAGCGTCAGCTCGTTAACACAGGCCGTATAACCATCGTAGTAGCCGTGCTTATTGCCGGTATCATTTCGCCGTTCCTCGGTATCGATAAAAAAGGTGGTTTTGAATTTATTCAGGAGTACACAGGCTTCCTGTCGCCGGGTATCTTTGCCATCTTCTTCCTGGGCTTCTTCTGGAAGCGTACTACATCATCGGCTGCGTTGGCTGCCGCATTGATAACCTTCCCGCTGTCACTGTTCCTCAAAGCGCTCCCGACCTTCATGGATCTGCAACCACTGAGCGAATTCGGTTTCGCAGCATTGAACAGTGAATCGAAACTGTACGAAATTCCTTTCCTTGATCGTATGGGCTTCGTATTCCTCATCTGCGTAGTCGTTATGATCGCCGTGAGCCTGCTCGATCCGAAGAGCAAGAACAACCCGCAGGGACTCGAAATCGATTCGTCGATGTTCAGAACCCGTACGGCCTTCGCCGTTGGCGCTGTGCTCGTATGCGGTATTCTTTCAGCGCTTTACATCACCTTTTGGTAGACCAGTCGGTTAAACCAATATTGGAAAGCCATGGCAACTCAATGCCGTGGCTTTTTTCGTTTCAGCGCCGTAGGGGATTTTTCGTATCTTTGACTATGAACCGCATCGACAGACTTACGGCCATTTTGATTCATTTGCAGACGAAACGTGTTGTACGGGCCGAGGAGCTTTCCGATCGTTTCGAGATAAGCCTGCGCACCGTTTACCGCGATGTAAAGGCCCTGATGGAAGCCGGCGTACCGGTTGGTTCAGAGGCAGGCAAAGGTTACTTTCTGGTAGATGGCTACCACCTGCCGCCCGTAATGTTTACGCAGGATGAAGCAAGCGCCATGCTTATGGCCGGCAAGCTTGTCGAGAAAATGACCGATAAGTCTATCCGTACTGCCTTCGAATCGTCGTTAGCTAAGATCACCGCCGTGCTACAAACATCAGAGAAAGATCGCTTGGAGAGTCTTCATAAACACATTGAAGTGCGCCAGTCACCCCGTCAGGATAGCGTATTTCCCGATCATTTCTTAACGGATATCCAGCACGCCATTGTCGATAAAGAAGTGCTTCGCCTGGAATACTATAGCGGTTACAACGAAGAAGTTACCACCCGCGAAGTAGAGCCCATCGGCCTGTTCTATTACAGTCAGGCATGGCACCTTATTGCGTGGTGTCGCCTGCGCAGCAACTACCGCGATTTTCGCGCTGATCGTATTAAGGCCCTGGTTAAAGCCAACATCCGGTTCGACGGCCGGAACCTGATTACATTCCAGGATTACCTCGATACGCTGAAGCTCGGTAACCAGGAGCTACAGCACGTTACTATTTTGTTTGATAAGGCCGCAAGCCGTTATGTAAGCCACATGCGGTATGCCTACGGATTTCTATCCGAAGAAGATCTTGGTAACACCATGCGTATGACCTTCATGACCGGCTGCCTAAACTTCTTCTGCCGCTGGTTGCTCAGCTGCGGCAACGCCGTATCGTTGGAGTCACCGCCGGAAGCACGTAACATCATGCGTGAGTTGCTCGAAGAACTGGCGGCCCACCACGGTGTCGAAACCGAATACGCTGCTACAGATAGCTAAGCCACCACTGCGTATGCGTACTTTTGTACCGGTTGTAGGCACGGCATAACGGATATAAAGCGAGTACAACGCCAAGCCATACCAGGTACGTAACCCCCAGCGAATATCCACCATCATCAGAGTTTATACCGCCAAAGGCTTTGCCGGCATGGAAGTCTATATCTGACCACGTCTTATGCGTTGTAATCATATAACATACAATAGCCAGACCGTGGATCAGATAAAAGTGCAGCACATAGTAGAACAACGGTACCCGACCGAATACAGCGAAGGGCTGTAACGCCGTTGTCTGAATTTTCTCGAGCACGGCGAGTAAGATAAGTATAGGACCAAGTGTCATGAGTGTATACAGCAGCGATGCCGGATACTTGGTGCACTTCAGAAAACTCATCAACGTAAACATAGCGTTCTTCTGCACGCTCCATGGGGCAGGATCGCCATACACATTGCTATAGCGCAGAACAATAAACAAGACAATGGCGGTGGCTCCGGCAATAAGCAGGTAGCGCTGCCGATCGTTTGATGCAACAGATGAACGGTAGAGCATGCCCAGCACATAACCGCCCAGCATAATGCTAAGCCAGGGTAATACAGGGTAGGGCACCAGTATCGACGCGCCGGCAGGACCTTCGGCAAAGCCGTTCTGGTAGAAGAACAGCCATGGCCAGAACCCCGCATCGGCAGGAGTAAGCGTAATGCCATCCAGCAGATTGCGTCCGAACAGAAGCAATACAGCCAGAATAATAAGTATGTTGTCGCCCAGGAAGATGAGCGCCGCCATAACGATCATCGAAGCGCCAATAGCCCAGATTACCTGGAAGATGATGAAGTCATAGTAGAAATTGAACAGTATGCCGAAGCGTATAACAACCACCTCAACCAGAATCAGCCATGCGCCCCGTGAGAGAAGAAACAGCGAAAGATCACGTTTTGATTTGCGTTGTGAACTTATATAGATCGACGTGCCGGCCAGCATAACAAACGTAGGCGCGCACCAGTGGGTAATGAGCCGTGTAAAGAACAGGGCAGGGTAGGTGCGTGTCAGATCTGTAGGCTCCATCTGGAGGCTGTCGTGGTGAAAGAAATCGCGCGTGTGATCGAGCGCCATAATGACCATAACGATACCACGAACAATATCGATCGACGATATACGCGGTTTGGAGGCAGACTGAGAAAGCGTCATAAACAGGGTTCCGTAAAGGTCACCTAATTACGCTATTTTCCGGATATGGATGGGGAGACAGGAAGTTTTTTACGGGAGAATGACGGTATAACGGATATAAGGCCCCGCGGGAAAGATTCGCTACTCATCAACATCTTCATGCCGGTATCTTTCCGCGGAACCTCATTGTATTTGTAAAACGACAGGCCTGTGTCAGGCCCGTTTGTATATTATGATTTTGCGAGTTCTACGTTCAGGTGAAGTTTCACGTCGTCAGCCACTACCAGGCCACCTGCTTCGGTTACCGCGCTCCAGTTCAAACCGTAGTCTTTACGGTTGATCTTACCGTTGATTTCGAAACCGGCTTTCGTGTTACCCCAGGGATCTTTTGTTACACCACCGAATTCAACATCAAGTTCAAGCGGCTTGGCTACACCACGTATGGTGAATGTACCGGCAAGCTTATAGCTCTCGCCTGATACTTTCTTCAATACACCGTTTGTGAACGTGATTTGAGGATGTTGTGCTGCGGCAAAGAAGTCGTCAGACTTAAGGTGGCCGTCGCGGTCAGCCTGGTTGGTATCGATGCTGTCCACGTCTACAGAAAACGTTACGTTTGCATTGTTGAAGTCATCACCTTCGGTCGTTACTTCGCCGGCGAATTTCTTGAACGAGCCCGTTACCGTAGAGATTACAAGGTGTTTTACTTTGAATTGTACTTCAGAGTGGGTAGGATCGATTGACCATTTAGTTTGTGCCATGATGTTTTTCGTTTTAAATTTTAATAATTCGGTTCGTTTATTTCGATTTTGATAGGACAAAGGTATAGCGGCCGGTGGCCTGGGGCACTTGAACTAGATTAAGAAAACAACGGAATGTTCTTGAACCAGGTTAAGTTCGTTGTTACCACAACCGTAAATACGTCATTTCTCCATCAGTTTTCGACGTATTTTGCTCAGGAACTCCGGAGTGATGCCGAGGTACGAGGCAATGTATTTAAGCGGAACGTACTGCTCCAGGCTGGTGTATTTTTCGCGAAACATGATGTATCGTTCTTCGGCCGTGGCGGTGTAGTGCTGGATAATGCGATGCTGGTGCGTGACGAGCGAATTTTGAAAGGTTATTCGGAAAAAGCGCTCAAGCTTGGGGATTTCTTCCAGCACCTGATCCATGGAAACTTTGGGCAACAGCATAACGTGGCTTTCGGCCAGTGCGCGGGTTGAGTAAATAGACGGCACCTGACGTGTAAAGCTGTGTAAATCTCCCGTCCACCAGCCGGTGGTGGCAAACTGGATAACGTGGTCGCTGCCTGTCTGGTCTGTAAAATACGTCATGAGGCAGCCGGAGTTCACATAAATGAAATAGCGTGTAGGATCACCGGTTTTCTCGATCAGTTCGCCCTGGGGCAGGGCTCTTGGCATAAAAACAGACAGTAGGTAGTCGGCTTCTGCCGGCTCCAGTGTGATGTACCGGTTTATGGTATGGATAACACTCGTATTATTCATGCTTGTGTAAAAATAAGCGGTTTCCAAACGCTTTCCGCTGTTGTTTTCAATGGAGTATGTGTACAAAGCCGTGTATCTTTGTACCGTCATGGATTTACAGAAATTCGGTGAGCGTGCCCGGCAGCGGGGGCCAGAGAACAAGAAGTTTCTGGCGGGGTTGAAGCGAAAGGATCCACGCCGCCTTGACGATGCCTTCCACAACCTGCACGACGAGGTGTTTAGCGAAACAGACTGCCTCACGTGTGCCAACTGCTGCAAAACAACCAGCCCCATCTTTTACCAAACCGATATTGAGCGCGTTGCCAAAAGCCTCCGCATGAAGCCCGGCGACTTTATCGAGAAGTACCTGCGTATCGACGAAGACAAGGACTATGTGTTGAAATCGTCGCCCTGCCCGTTTCTGGATGCCGATAACTATTGCAGTGTCTACGACGACCGCCCCAAAGCCTGCCGCGAGTACCCGCATACAGACCGCCGGAAGATGGTTCAAATCCTGGAACTGACTTACAAAAACACACTCGTATGCCCCGCCGTGCTGGAGATCGTTGAGCGATTGGCGAAGATGAAGGACTGATATTTTCAGGAGGAGTATTCTACCGGGCAAATCCCGGTGAATGCTAGTGGTAATTCCATTGAAGACTTTGCAAACCTGTATATGTTCGGGCCGCTGGGCATAACGAAGTACCGATCGCACACCATGCCTGACAGTCGGTTGTCGGCTGGCGGGTTGATGTATATAAGGCCGCGTGACAGGGCAAAGATCGGGCAGCTTATGTTACACCAGGGTAATTGGAACAACCAGCAAATCGTATCGTCGGGCTATATAAAAAACAAAGCCGCTTTTGTAAGGCGGCTTTGTTTTTGGGGAGCTTAGAGGATCAGGCATGTAAGCCAGACCAGAACAAAGAGGAAAAATATGATCATACTGTAGGTTGGGTTTAAAGCGGTTTCGGTTAGTTACGTGTGATGATCTTGGGGTCTCCGCGATGATCGATGTTGCTTTGTGAGCGCTCTTCCATTTCAAGGGAGTTGGTTACGTTCACCTTGGCGGTTGACGATCCCTTGGCTTCAATGATGGCATCGCTTACTTCGAAGGTATAGGCTTTCAGTTTCGACTTGAACTCGATGTCGGCATTAAGTCTGTTGGCTTTGCCGGTGATATCGAGTTCAGCCTCGCCGTTAAGATTCAAAATTACATCTTCGGCATTCAGCGTGCCACGTACTTTTATCGGGCCTTTAATGTCGATCTCCATGTCGGTGGTAGTGAACTCGTCAAAGCGTATCGAGCCGGAGCCCAGGGCTTCCAGTTTCTTCAACTCGGGCATGGTGATGTTGATGCGCACTTCATCGTTTACGATTTTATCCCACTTAAAGTTTTTCTTTCCGTTAAATTCGATTACGAGTGTTTGACCGGCGCGGTATACGTTGTACTTTTTCTTTTCCGATTCGCTCGCGTTAAGCTCCACACGGAATTCGTCGCCGCGGTGTATCCGGATGTCGAAAGCTCCGCGGAGATCCAGTTCATCAAAATCGCGGAGGTCGCTTTCTTGTTCTTGCTGGTTCTCATCGGCAAATACGCTGGGCTCGTTAACCTCTCCTTCGCTTTCGTCGGGGGCGGGGCAGTCTACGCATTCCAGGCCTTTTTTCTCGGTGATGATCCAGGTGTGATCATCACGGTTGTCGTACTCAACGTACTGTGAGATAAAGCGGCTGAATCCATTTTCCATGACGAATGGTCTATTATACGGAATATAGAGCGTCATGTTTACCTCTTGCTGACGAAATATAGCATCTTGTTTAAACGTGATGTTGCTGTCGAAAACAAAGGATGAGTCTTGCTGTACCATGTTGTAGGTAATCATTGATGCATTGTCAATGGCTTTCTGGCGTGTACTGCCGTGCGCTTCAAAGAACTGTACCAGGCGGAACTCCTTGCCGGCGTGTCCTTTCAGCACCAGGTGGGCGCCATTGTAATCGTCCAGGCCTACTTCGTTAACTTTCATTCTTACCTTTTTGCCGGTTGGCTCGTAGGTGTTCTCTGCTTTGAACTCGCCGGTTTCTTTAAAGGCGTAGATGGCTTTCGACACGCCTACTGTGAGCAGGATAGAACATACAAAGAAGAGCGCGAACAGTGACCAGCCTACGGTAGGGTTAAAGACCATTTTGCGGCTGATAACCGATACACCCAGAAGAACAAGAAACAAGCTCGGGATGAGCGCGGTTATGAATGCTACAATCGCAAGCCACGACGGGAATGCCTTAGTCATAGCCGCCAGCGGAAAGTTCATATCGATCTGGTTATCCCAGGGCATCGCCGATGCAGTGCTGATGCCGATAAGCGAAGCTCCCGCGAGCAGTGTGGTGATAACAAAGCCTAAGCCGGTCAGTATAATAAATACGCCGATAGCTACCCGCAGCAACTCAAAGATCGGTACCATGATCTTGCCCAACCCGGTTAACAGTATACCCAGCAGACGGAATGGGAAAAGAATTATTCGTGTAAGGGCAGACTCTTCTTCTGAATCGCCGCCAGCCAGATTTTTTTTAATGGTCGATTCGATATTCGACAGGGTGAGGGGTTCGCCCTGCATCTGCATACGATCGGTAAGCGATCGTGCTTCGGGTACAATTACCCAAAGCACAATGTATATGATTCCACCAAGAAATCCAGCAAGTGTGATGAGTACGAACAGTATGCGAACCAGTACGATGTCGATTCCCAGGTAAGCAGCAACACCACCGCATACGCCACCGATAACTTTACGGTCCGGATCGCGGAACATCTTTTTGTCCTGTGCCTCGTCCAGGTCATACGATCCCGGTACGAAGATCCACATGATAACATAGATAAGTACGGCGGTACCGAATGTGGCGAAGGCAAGGATTACGAAGAGCAGACGTACCCACAGGGCATCTACACGGAAGTAGTTGCCGATGCCGGCACATACGCCGCCCAGTACTTTGCGCTTCTGGTCTCGAAACAGCTGGCGGGGTGCGGTATGTGTATAGCCGGAGCGCGTATTACCGGTTGCCGATGTGTCGTCTGAGGCTGAGGTGCCGGTGGTATCCTGTTGTGCAGCGCCGGCAGTAGGTGCGGGCTCGGGATCGACACTGCTATATTCCTGGGCTTCGGCGGCTTTAAAGTCGCTTACGCTACCCATGGTTGTGATCAAAGCGTTAACATCTTCCGATATGATGACCTGTTTGCCTTCGTTGAGTTTAGACAGGAAGATTTCGGCGATGCGGCTTTCGATATCGGCCAGAATTTCGCTGCTGTCATCAAACGTAGAGAAGTATTTCTTGATGGAGTCCAGGTATCGTTTCAGTGTATCGTAGCCATCTTCCTCGATATGAAAGATGATGCCGCCGATGTTTATGCTTATATTCTTTTTCATCTTCAGTAGTTTTTAAGCCTAAGGTTGGTTCTTGCCATGACGTGGAGCCGAAGCACTGGTCAATGGGCCGGTTTGGTGGTTATCATTTGCGTGGAGTGAACAAGTTCATCCCAGGTTTCGGTCAGCTTTCCGAGGAATTTGCTGCCCTTGTCGGTGAGCTTATAATACTTTCGCGGAGGCCCCGATTTGGATTCGATCCATTTGTACTCCAGCAGTCCGGCATTCTTGAGCCGGGTAAGCAAAGGGTAGAGGGTGCCTTCTACAACAATAATTCTGGCGGCTGTAAGCTCGTCCAACATGTCCGACGCATATACTTCACCACGCGAAATAATGTGAAGGATGCAGTACTCCAGTATTCCCTTTCTCATCTGTACTTGTGTGTTTTCAAGGTTCATACATCCCGTTTTAGTCGATCTATATGACTATATACGGAAAAGTACTATGCATGGCCAAGTACTGGATGAAAAAAAGTGAAAAAAGTTAAGAATTCTCACTCCGGCCCGTTTTAACCACTCTCTTAGCGTCTGTTTTCTTCCGAATCAGCCAAAAAAACAGTAATTTCATTATGCCTGGTTAAACTGCTGCGATGCAGCTTTTTGCTACCTTCGGGGCTTGGTCCGCGAATACGTTTTATGCAAAGCCGGGCCGGTTTTTGGATGTATAGACCTATCAATTCTGCCGAGACTGGTATCTTGATGAGACAACTATTTCTGGCTCCTCTGCTCTTCTGCACTTTTTTTGCTCATGCCCAGACTGGAAGTGAGTGGATTAACTTCAATCAGACCTATTTTAAGATTCCGGTTGCCCGTGAGGGCATTTACCGGGTAACCTATGCCGATTTGCAGGCGGCCGGGTTTCCGACCAGTGCCGATCCACGGCAATTCCAGCTTTACCACCGTGGTGTGGAGCAGGCCATTTATGTTGCCGGCGAGGATGACAGCCAGTTTAACTCCGGCGACTTTATCGAGTTTTATGGTCTGCGTAATGACGGCGTACCCGATGCCGAGCTATATAATCCGCCCACGGCCCAACCCCATACCTATTTTAGTTTGTACAGCGATACCACCTGGTATTTCCTGACGCCCGGGTTTACCGCAGGCAGACGGATGAATCTGCTGGCTGAAACCAACCCCGGGTATGTTCCGGAAGCGTATCACACCCATGAACAGGTGCAATTGCTGAACGATAATTACTCGCTGGGTACAGGCTACAACTCCGAAATTTATACCAGTACGTTTGATGAAGGCGAGGGGTGGACCGGTACGCAGATTAACCAGGGCCAATCCGTCGACTATACGATAAGTAATATAACGTCTACTGTTCCTTCGGGCGGCGTTCCGAGGCTGGAGATTTTGCTGGTGGGACGTGGTGAAATGGACCACAGGGTCGAGATTTATGTGGGGCCCAGTATGAGGCTGGCCGGTTCGGCGTCGTTCTCGGGTTTCTCTACGTATATATATGAGCAGGACTTGCAGTGGTCTGATGTGACGGGGGACGGTAAGCTGGCGGTGAGAATTCGCGATGTAGGTACAGGGGGCGTGTCGGACCGTATCAGCGGTTCGTATATCCGCTTGCGTTATCCGCAGCAGCTGAACGCGGGCGGCCAGGCCGAGAAGAAGTTTATCCTGGCGCCGAACGGAACGGGTCGTGAGTATATAGAAGTCAGCAATACGCCCGCGGGCATGCGGCTGTTCGACGTTACCGATCCCAATGATGTGGTACGCGTGACGACGTCCACTACGCCGGTATTCAATGCGGTGCTAACCAATACAACGCAGCAGCGCACGTTGTATGTTACGTCTACCGCGCTCGCGCCGCCAGCTATAAAGCCGGTAAGGTTCCGCGATATTACAGCTACCGACTACAACTATATTATTATAACGCACCCGTTACTGCGTACGGCGGCGATGGGGTACAGCGACCCGGTTCAGGCGTATGCCGATTACCGTGCGTCGGCGGAAGGTGGTGGACATTCTCCTTTGGTTTTTAACATCGAGCAGGTGTTCGACCAGTTCAACTATGGCGAGCAATCGCCGTTGGCGATCTTCCATTTTATGAAGTTCCTTTCGGCTACCCGTGCGCCATCGTATTTGTTCCTGATCGGGAAGTCTTTGGATATAGGGCACAGTTACTTCCGCCGACCTAATGTCTTTACGGAGTACAAAGACCTGGTTCCGACCGCGGGTTTTCCAGGATCAGATATGGTGTATACGGCTGGGCTGGCCGGAACGGACGCCAACACGCCGGCAGTACCCACGGGCCGGATCACCGCGATGAAGCCGGAGCAGGTGGCGGCTTACCTGAACAAGGTTAAGACGATGGAGGCTTTACCGTTTGACGCGCTTTGGCGTAAGGATATTTTGCACCTCAGTGGTGGTATTGAAGAGGGTGAGCCCGAAGCCTTCCGGTCGTATATGCAGGGCTTTCAGGCTCGGGCGGAAGATTACTATTATGGCGCGAAGGTATCGGCTATCGCCAAACGTTCGCGCGATGTACAGGTGATCAATATTGCCGAACAGGTTAATAAGGGTTTAAGCCTGATTACCTTCTTTGGTCACTCATCGCCATCGACGCTCGACTTCGACATTGGGTATGTAACGAACCCGGTGATGGGATATTCGAACCAGAACAAGTATCCGTTTTTGATCATGAATGGCTGTGAGGCCGGTGCTTTCTTCCTGCATGCAACGTTGTTTGGTGAGGACTGGGTGTTTGCCGATAAGAAGGGTGCCACGGGATTCCTGGCGCATTCATCGTATGGTCTGGTGTCTACGTTGCGTAATTACTCCGATAGTTTTTACGAGGTAGGCTACCAGGATTCATCGTACATCCACAAGGGCGTGGGCGATATCCAGAAAGAAACGATACGCCGGTATATGACGAACGCGTTCCCCTCGATTATCAATCTGTCGCAGGTGCAGCAGATGGTGCTGCTGGCCGATCCGGCGGTGAAGTTGTTTGGCGCTACGAAGCCTGATCTTGAAATCAACAATGATAATCTTTTTGTACAGTCGATCGATGGCCAGCCGGTAACGGCAGAGACGGAGGCTTTTGCACTGCGTCTTATTGTGCGGAACTTTGGCCAGGCACGTCGTGATACGCTGCGCATCGAAGTGGTACGGACGCTGAACGACAACTCGACGATTACGTATGATTCGCTTTACACCGCGGTGAAGTATAGCGATACACTGACATTCTATATTAATAAAGGGCGTGAGAACGCCGCGGGCAACAATACGTTTACGGTAACGCTCGATCCGGACAACGTTGTGGATGAGCTTTCGAAGGCTAACAACACGGCGTCGTTTTCGTTGTTTGTGCCGCTGAACGGAACCAAGAATCTCTTTCCGCAAAACTTTGCCATTGTACGGAACTCTACGGTAAGCCTGTCGTTTCAAACCACGGACCTGTTGGCCGATGAGCGACAGTTCCTGGTAGAGGTGGATACGGTGAATACATTCGATAGTCCGTATAAGCAGGCGTATACGGTAACGGGCAAGGTACTGGCACGACAAAGTATTACGATGCTTCCTGCCGATACACTGGCGTATTACTGGCGTACACGCCTGGCGCAGCCGGAAGCCGGAGAGAGCATGATGTGGGCACACAGCTCGTTTACGTATATCAACGATGGGCCTGAGGGCTGGGCGCAAGTGCACTTCCCGCAATACCTGGAAGATGCGACCGAAGGTCTTGTTACCGATGCGGGTTCGCGCCGGTTCTCGTTCCTGTCTTCGGTTACGCCGGTTTCGGTAACAACGTATGGCAGTTCTAATCCCGCTCCAACAACCGCGGTAAGTGTCAAGATCGCCAACCAGGAATATAACCTCAATACGCAGGGCTTCTACTGCCGGGGCAATTCGATCAATCTGATTGCGTTCGACCGGCGGTCTACGGTACCGTATATCGGAGTACCGTTCAAGTGGTATAACCGCAATGGCCGTGCGTGTGGCCGCGAGCCCTGGGTTATTAATTCGTATGTGCCGTCGGATATGGTTACCGGCAATGGCGACGATCTGATTGCATATATTAATAATGTAGCGGCGGGCGACTCTGTGCTGTTGTATAGCATGGGCGATGCTCAATATGCCTCGTGGCCGGTAGCAGCACGCGCCAAGCTGGGTGAGCTGGGAATTTCAGTGGCGCAAATCGATGCGCTTACACCGGGAGAGCCGGTGGTGATTTTTGCACGCAAGGGACTGGCACCCGGCGAGGCGGAGATCCATCGCGCGTCGGCCAGCCCGGTATCGGCGCAGCCACTTACGGTAAATGGTACAATTACCGGTGGTTACACATCGGGCACATTGAACTCCGGACTTATCGGTCCGGCGTTGGAATGGCATTCGCTCTCCAGCCGGGTAACCGAGGTCGACGCTACCGATGTGGTGACGTTCGACGTTACCGGTGTTTCGCTTTCGGGGCAGGAGCAGGTGCTGAGAAGCCACGTGCAGGGCAATCAGGACCTTTCGGACATAGATGCCAACACGTATCCTTATCTTAAGATAACGTTCCGGCCAACGGATGACGTAACGCTATCGGCTGCTCAGCTTCGTTACTGGGTTGTGGCCTTCACGGCAGCACCGGAAGGAGTTCTGTTGTTTGATGGACCTGCGGCGCAGCAGACGCTTACCGAGGGGGATCCGTGGACGGGCAACTACCGTTTTGTGAACATCGGCGACCGGGCGTTCTCTGATTCGTTATCGGTGCGGTATGAGTTCTTCAACACACCCCGTCGTATATCACGAAGCCAAACGAAGAAGATCGGTGCACCACTACCGGGCGATACAACACGTTTTGCTATACAGTTTGCCAGCCAGGATTGGGATGGCCTGAATGATGTAAATGTTTTTGTGAATCCACGTGTGCTGCAGGAACAGTACTATGATAATAATGTGTTGAATCTGGCGAGCTATCTTAACGTGGAGTTCGATAGCAACAACCCGGTGCTCGATGTGACGATCGATGGCCGCTATATTCTTCGTGGAGATTTTGTTTCTCCCACGCCGATTATTCAGGCGAAGTTGTGGGATGAGAATCGTCAGTTGTTGAAGAAGGACACGGCCGGTGTGCGTATTTTCCTGACTTATCCGGAATGTATTGACGGTTCGTGTAATCCCCGGGCTATTGACCTCGCGGGTAAGACGGTAACATGGTACCCCGCTACGGATACATCTGATTTTCGTGTTGTGTTCCGGCCGGAGATGTTGCCGGAAGGGGAGTATGTGTTACGGATCGAGGCTGCCGACGTTCGCGGCAATACGAGTGGCGCGGCTCCTTATGAAATTTCTTTTGTAGTCAAGTACGAGACTACTTTTGCGCTGGACGGACCGTATCCGAATCCGTTTACAATCGAAACCGGTTTCGATTTGTCTCTAAGCGGGACGATTCTTCCCACAGAATATGCCTTCCAGATCATCGATTTAACGGGCCGGTTTATCCGCGAGCTGCCGTTGGGCAACCTTCATATTGGTCGTAATCGCATTGTATGGGACGGCACGGACGCGCAGGGAAGCCCGGTGCGGGAAGGTGTGTACGTATTCCGGTTCCGGGTGGGGGCAAATGGCAAGGACGTTACACGTTACGGTAAGATCGTGCTGGTGCGGTAATGGGCGACTAACGGATGTACGGCTGCTGCGGAACAGCGTTTACGGACACAGGGCTTTTGACTGGCTTTGTTCCGCTATACCTCATCCATGCTTTAACTACGCTTATCCCCGGAGTATTCGTTGCTTTGATTCGGAGGGGGCTGACAGGCGCATTGCGGGTGATGGCCGGGGCTAGAAAACTACGGTACGATTCAGGCTTACGCGGGCGATTTGGTGAACACCGGGGCGGTTTGTGGGGGAAGTCAACTGTTTTTCGTAATAGATGTCGACCGGTTTGCCTACAAAAGCGTGGCGGATATGGGCCACAGAGGTTTCGGATGTCTGGTCGAGGTCAAGGTAGTACATCCGATCGTCGTTTTCGAGTTTGAGAACGAGGTTATTGGAGCCGGATTCGATGATTTTTTCGATGGTTCCGGAGGCTCTGTAGGTATTTTTGAGATCAGGGGTGTTCTGATGGGTTGTCGGGAATATAATGGACAGTGTCGCCATCAGAGAGCAAAATATACCAGCGATGGTTAATTTCTTTGTATACATAATTGGCGATCTATTGGTCATGCCAGAGTAGCTGCAAACGGCGTGCCCACCTTACGAAAGAGGTTTGGCGGGCGTGGCCTGCGTTTACAGAAGAGAGGGCCCGGCGGGCAAGGCGGGAGAAGGTCTGCTTTAGAATATTGGTGGCATGGGCGCGCGTGGGGCATCTTTATGTGAGATGTTTCGATGTGTGTGGCTGTTCTCGCGGAGCTTGGGCTTGGGGCTCGACGGAAACCTCCGTCAGGACTGAGCCGTATACGGTCCACAGTGGAGTCCTTTTCGAGTCCTATCCGAGTCCATAGATAGTCCTTTGTAGTTCGATGTGAGGGCTTTGTGTGGGTTGGGGAGCTGGGCTCTCACTAACTTTCGTTAGCAGGCAAAAAAAAATCATGATTTTAAGGGAGAAATTTGCCTTTAAAAAAACTTTATCATTTAATTTTGCATTTACAAAATATAAACAAAAAACTGAATGACTTTCATCTAACGTTTTACCCTAAACAAATAAGAAAGAAATTGAAAACATTGTTCACCATTTTTAAAGCGGCTAAGGCAGCTTTCCCATCTGACAGAACTATTCAGTTCTTATTAACAGCCTGTATGGTGACCAGGCGACCGCGACCCGTACGCTTTGTGCGTATCTGATACCTCCATCGTCAACATAATCCGTTGAACTCACGCGATGTCCAGGATATCGCGCTTTTCGTGCTTGGCACGATTGTTTTCATTTCAGTCATCTTTTAATTGATTACATCCTTGGAAAAACTCAATATAGTTGTCAGACTAGCTACGTCTGATGATAAACATTACGCTGAGACCATCACAACAGAGATGGAAGAATCAGCTAAAGCGCGCGGCACGGGTATTGCCAAGCGTTCGCCGCTCTACATCGAGCAAAAGATGGAAGAGGGTAAAGCTATTATTGCCGTTCTGGCGGACGGTACGTGGGTTGGATTCTGCTACATTGAGGCTTGGGAACACGATAAATATGTAGCAAACTCGGGTCTTATTGTATCGCCTGCGTTCCGCAAGACGGGCGTGGCTACTGAGATCAAACATAAGGTATTTGAACTGTCGCGTAAGAAATATCCGACAGCAAAAATATTTGGACTTACAACGGGGTTGGCGGTAATGAAGATCAATTCAGATCTGGGATATGAGCCCGTTACGTATTCAGAGCTTACTACAGACGAAGAGTTCTGGAAAGGCTGCAAAAGCTGTATCAACTACGAGATTTTAATGAGCAAGGGTCGCAAGAACTGCTTGTGCACCGCGATGCTGTTTGATCCTGCCGAGGCCGAGGCTAAGATAAAGCAGGCCCAGGCCAAAGCGCCTACGGTGGTAACGCCGCAGGGGGAACTGGTAACGTCACAACGTCACCGTGTGTTCAAAGGCAATGCGCGTTTGTTCGAGCGCTGGATGCGCTTCAAGCAGTTCGTTATGTTGAAGCCTTTTCGCCGTCGCGATAATGGCCCAGACGATGCGTCGGAGAAGAAAAAGAAATCTCCTTTGTTGAGCGTTTTCTTCTGGTAACGTGCAGACGTTGCTTACCGGAATGCCATTAAGATCTGTTATTAACACAACCAAAAGCCCGGAGCTTCTGGGCATAAACGCTTTTGCTAAAATTTAAACTGACATGACGAAGAAAAAAGTAGTACTGGCCTTCAGCGGAGGATTGGACACCTCGTATTGTGTAAAGTATCTCGGCGAAGACCTTGGGTATGAAGTTCACACGATTACGATCAACACCGGTGGGTTCGACGCTGCCGAGATCGAGGCGATTGAACGCCGTGCGAAGAGTTTAGGCGTGGCCTCTCATAAAACCGTGGACGATACCAAGAACTACTACGATACGGTTATCCGCTTTTTGATTTATGGCAATATTCTGAAGAACAATACGTACCCGCTTAGTGTGAGTGCAGAGCGTATGTCGCAGGCGTTGGCTACGGCGCAGTATGCCAAGTCCATCAACGCCGACGCGGTGGCTCACGGCAGCACGGGCGCTGGTAACGACCAGGTGCGTTTCGATATGATCCTGAACATTCTGGTTCCGGGTATCGAGATTATTACACCGATCCGCGAGATGCGTCTTTCGCGTGAAGAAGAGATTCAATACCTGAAGTCGAAAGGTGTGGACATGAATTTCGAAAAGGCTATGTATTCGATCAACAAAGGCCTTTGGGGTACTTCTGTCGGCGGTAAAGAAACGCTGAAGTCTCTGGGTATGCTGCCGGAAGAGGCATGGCCTACACCGGTAACGAAGACCGGTCACGAAACGGTGAAGCTGTACTTCGAGCAGGGGGAGTTGCGTAAAGTGAATGATAAGGCTTTCGGCCATCCGGCTGAAGCGATACAATATTTGCAGACTGTGGCCGGACCTTATGGTGTTGGTCGCGATGTGCACGTTGGCGATACGATTATCGGTATCAAGGGTCGTGTAGGTTTTGAAGCCGCAGCCCCGATGGTGATTATCAAGGCTCACCATGCGTTGGAGAAGCATGTGCTTACGAAGTGGCAGCTGAGCTGGAAAGATCAGTTATCGCAATTCTATGGCAACTGGTTACATGAAGGCCAATATCTCGACCCCATTATGCGCGATATGGAAGCGTTTCTGTTAAGCTCACAGCAGCAGGTTACGGGCGAGGTTCACGTGGAGTTGTTCCCGTATCACTTCCAGGTGTTGGGTATCGAGTCGCCGTTCGATTTAATGTCGTCCAAGTTCGGCAAGTATGGTGAGATGAACCTTGGCTGGAGTGGTGACGATGTGAAAGGGTTCTCGAAGATTTTCGGTAACCAGACGATGATCTATCATCAAGTGGCCGCAGACCAAAAGAAATCATGAAGACGATCAGAGCAGGCATAGTAGGTGGTGCAGGTTACACGGGTGGCGAGGCTATCCGGTTGTTATTGAATCACCCTAACGTTGAGCTTGTGTTTGTGCATAGCCGGAGCAACGCGGGTAATGCGTTGTATTCGGTTCATGCCGATCTGCAGGGCGATACGACGCTTCGCTTTACGGATTCACTCGCGCATACGGTAGACGTTGCGTTCTTATGTCTCGGGCATGGTGAGAGCAAGAAGTTCTTACAGGACAATCCGTTTCCGGCGTCGGTTAAGGTGATCGATCTGAGCCAGGACTTTCGTCTGGGCGATGCGTTGCCCGACCGGAAGTTCGTGTACGGTCTTCCTGAGTTGAACAAGGATGCTATCCGTACGGCCAGTAATATTGCGAACCCGGGTTGTTTTGCCACGGCTATCGAGCTCGGGCTTTTACCGTTGGCAAGTGCCGGTTTGTTGAAGGAGGTTTTCACGACGGGTATCACCGGTTCTACCGGTGCCGGACAGAAGCTTCAGGACACGACACACTTTACGTGGCGGGCGAATAATATTTCGGCTTACAAGACGCTTACGCATCAGCATTTGAAGGAGATCAACCAGTCGTTGAAGCAGTTGCAGCCGTCGTTTGGCGGTGCTGTACATTTTGTGCCGTGGCGTGGCGATTTTGCCCGTGGCATTTTTGTGAGCTCAACGGTTACGGTCGACAGGTCACTTGCGGAGATCACGAAGCTGTATACGGATTTTTATGCCGGCCATGCGTTTACACATGTGGTAGACGGCACGGTGGACATGAAGCTGGTTGTTAACAGCAACAAGTGTCTTATAGGCCTTGAGCAGGAGGGAGACAAGCTGGTGGTGCATTCGGCGATAGACAATTTGCTGAAGGGCGCTTCGGGGCAGGCGGTTCACAATATGAACCTGATGTTCGGCCTTGAGGAGACTGCCGGGCTCAAGCTCAAGAGTATTGTGTTTTAAATCTATTCTTCAAACCGACTACACGCGATGAATTTATTCGATGTATATCCCTTATTCGACATTACTCCCGCCCGGGCTGAAGGCTCGTGGCTGTGGGACGACAAAGGGCAGAAATATTTAGACCTTTATGGTGGCCATGCGGTTATTTCGATCGGCCATTCACACCCGCATTATGTACAGGCATTGACCGATCAGCTTGGCAAGATCGGTTTCTATTCCAACAGTGTTAAGAATCCATTACAGGAGCAGCTGGCGGAGAAGCTCGGTGTACTTTCGGGCTATCCCGACTACCAGTTGTTTCTGTGTAACTCGGGTGCCGAGGCAAACGAGAACGCGCTGAAGCTGGCGTCGTTTGTAACGGGCCGTAAGAAGGTGGTGGCGTTCAAGAAGGCTTTTCACGGCCGTACGTCGGGCGCTGTAGCGGCTACCGACAATCCGAAGATCGTAGCACCGTTCAATGCCAACCACGAGATCGTGTTTGTACCGATGAACGATGTAGAGGCGCTGGAAGAGGTTATGGACGATTCTGTAGCGGCGGTTATCATTGAAGGTATTCAGGGCGTTGGTGGTATTCAGCTGCCAGACGATTCGTTCCTGAAGGTGCTTCAGGAGCGTTGTGAAGCCAACGGTTCGCTGCTGATCCTGGATGAGATTCAAAGCGGTTATGGCCGTACGGGTAAGTTCTTCGCGCACCAGTATGCGGGCATACGGCCGCACCTGATCACGATGGCGAAGGGCATGGGCAACGGTTTCCCTATTGGCGGCGTGCTGATTCAGGGAGACATCAAGCCGTGGAGCGGTATGCTGGGCACGACGTTCGGCGGTAACTACCTGGCTACTGTGGCCGCGCTGGCGGTGCTGGAAGTTTTGGAGAAGGAGCAACTGATGGCCAATGCGACACAGCAAGGTGTTTACCTGCTGGCGGAACTGGTGAAGCTGGATGCTGTTCAAAGCGTTCGGGGTCGTGGACTGATCATCGGCTTCGATTTGCCGGACGACCGCAAGACGGTACGGAACGATCTGCTGCTTAAGCATAAGATCTTTACGGGCGAAGCCAAGCCCAACACGATACGGTTGTTGCCTTCGCTTGCGTTGAAGCGCGAAGAGGCGGACCTGTTCCTTTCTGCGTTGAAGCAAACGCTGTACGTGTAACGCGTACTTTTTTGATTTTCTTTAGATGAACCTATAAACCGATTTTAGACGAAGCGATGAAGAATTTTATTTCCGTACAGGATGTAGCCGACATCAATGCCCTGGTGAAGCGGGCTTTGGCGTACAAATCCAATGCGTTGGTTGACCGTACGCTGGGCGCCAATAAGCGTATCGGGCTTTTGTTTCTTAACCCGAGCATGCGAACGCGGTTAAGCACACAGCTGGCGGCGGCAAACCTGGGTATGGAAGCGATTGTATTCAACGTGGGCCAGGAAGGCTGGACGCTGGAGTTCGAGGAGGAGGCTATTATGAGCGGCAATACGGTGGAACACGTGAAGGACGCCGCGCCTATTCTGGGTAAGTATTTCGATATTCTGGGGATACGCACTTTCCCATCGCTTCAGAACAAGGAGGACGACTACAGCGAGTTATATATCAAGCAATTCATCAAGTACTCCGGTATTCCGGTGCTGAGTCTGGAGAGTGCCACGCTGCACCCGCTTCAGAGCCTCACGGATATTATTACGATAACGGAGACGTTTCGTGAGAAGCGCCGGCCCAAGATCGTGTTAACGTGGGCGCCACACGTGAAGGCGTTGCCGCAATGCGTGGCCAACAGCTTTTCGCAATGGGTGAATGCCTGGGGCGAGTCTGACTTTGTGATTACCCACCCCGAGGATTACGAGCTGGATAAACAATTCACGAAAGGCGCAACGATTACACACGACCAGGACGAGGCGTTGCGTGATGCCGATTTTGTGTATGTAAAGAACTGGAGTACGTATACGGACTATGGTCGTATTTACTGCAACGATCCGGCATGGATGCTGACGCAGGAGAAGCTGGCGCTGACGAACAACGCGAAGGTTATGCACTGCCTGCCGGTGCGTCGTAATGTGGAGTTGAGCGATGAGATTCTCGACGGTCCGAACAGCGTGGTAACGCAGCAGGCGTCTAACCGCATCTGGGCAGCACAGGCTGTGTTGCATGAGTTATTAAAAAATACGCGGTAAGTGATGGAGAAGCTGTTTATTATAAAGATCGGCGGCAACGTGCTGGATAAGCCCGAAGCGCTGCAATCTTTTCTCCGGAATTTTGCCGCGATCAAAGGACCCAAGGTGCTGATTCACGGTGGCGGCAAGATCGCCACGAAGCTGGGTGAGCAATTGGGCATCGAGTCGAAGTATGTTAACGGCCGGCGTATTACGGATGATCGTACTATAGATCTGGTTACGATGGTATACGGCGGTTTGGTGAATAAACAGCTTGTCGCGGCTTTACAGGCCTTGGGCTGTAATGCCCTGGGGTTAACCGGTGCCGATGGTAATGTGATGAAGGCGGTGAAGCGTCCGGTTAAGGATATTGATTATGGCTTTGTAGGCGATGTTAAGGCCGAGGGTGTGAATACCGCGCTTCTGCATGCGTTGTTGCAACAGAATACGGTGCCTGTATTCGCGCCGCTTACGCATGCCGACGGGAGTATGCTTAATACCAATGCCGATACGATTGCTTCGGTGCTGGCGGTAGCGCTGGCGAAACACTTTGATGTACGTCTGATCTTCTGCTTCGAGAAGAAGGGTGTGCTTCGGGATGTGGACGATGCCAATTCGGTTATCCGGCATTTGCCGAAAGGCCTGTACGAGGAGCTGCTGGTGCAGAACGTTTTTGCGGACGGCATTTTGCCAAAGCTTGAGAATGCGTATGCTGCGATCCATGCCGGTGTGAAGGAAGTGCTGATTGGCGAGGCAGATGATCTGATACGAAATACAGGAGCAGAGACAGAGGGTACCCTCATTACGCTGTAGCCAACGAGAGGCCTGATCAAGGTGTGACGATAGCCGTTCGATTTTAAACGTTTGAACTGATATAGTTATGGAAAAGGATCTTAATGCGTTAGCCACGG
>Ga0065165_1001073_pt1 | contig 32626 bp, 34 predicted proteins | sample AraplaMF_Cvi_mMF_FD_63813 | JGI IMG/M metagenome (GOLD analysis project Ga0065165, IMG submission 63813) | Arabidopsis root microbial communities from the University of North Carolina, USA - plate scrape MF_Cvi_mMF (version 2) (version 3) | ecosystem: Host-associated > Plants > Roots >... | reverse complement strand
GGCCGCGCGGCCTGCTGATCGCCTGGGACCCGGTCGCCAAACGGCGCGCCTGGGCCGTTCCGCAGGCGGAGGCCATGAACGGCGGCGTGCTGGCGACCGGCGGAGGCCTCGTGATCCAGGGCCTCGCCGAGGGCGCCATCGACATCCGCGACGCCCGGACGGGCAGCCTGCTGCGGCGGATTCCGACCGGGACCGGGATCAGCGCGGCGCCGATCAGCTACCGCGTGGGCGGACGGGAGTTCATCGCCGTCACGGCGGGCTGGAATGGCGTCTCCATCGAACCGCCGCCGGCCGCCGCGCCACGGCCCTACGACAACGCCGGCCGCCTCATCGTGCTCGCGTTGGACGGCGGACCCGTCCGGGTCGCGCCGCGCCGGCCGCCGGCCCCGCCGATGATGGCGGCCACACCCCAGCCGCCCGATCTCGTTGAGCGCGGGCGCGCGCTCTACCTGGCGACCTGCGCCCGTTGCCACGGCTTCGCCGGCGAGACGACTGCCTTTCCCGACCTGCGCCGCATGACGCCCGAGACGATGGCCGCGTTCGACGACATCGTGCTCGCCGGCGCCTACCGCAACGCCGGCATGGCGAGCTTCGCCGACGCGTTGACGCCCGCCGACACCCGCGCGATCCGCGCCTTCCTCCTCGACTGGGCCCAGCGCTCCTCGGCGCGCTGAGCGAAGTCCACGCCGTCGGTCGGCCGAGATGGCTTGCCGCCAAGGGTGACCCGCCTGCCGCGATGAAATACCATGGTCGCACGACGCTGTGGGCGGCCGCATTCGCGCCGCGCGTGAGGCTTCGCAGGGGTGAGATGACGAAGCGCGCCGCGCGACCCGCCGAGACGCCCGCCGTGACCCTGGACGCGCGCGCCACGCCGTCCCAGGACCGCGCGCGCAACACGTTCGAGGCGGTCCTGTCGACATCCGGGGAACTGCTCGGCGAAGTGGGTTTCGAGCGGCTGACGACGAATCTCGTCTGCGAGCGCGCGGGCATGACGCCGCCGGCGCTCTACCGCTACTTCCCCAACAAGTACGCCATCCTGGGCGAGCTGGCCCGCAGGCTGATGGACGCCCAGGACGAGGCGGTGTTCGCCTGGGTCGAGGCGGGCGGGCTCCAGGCCGCGAACGTCGAGGAGGCGGTCGAGAAGAACCGCGACATTCAGCAGCAGGTGAACGAGATCACCCGCCAGATCCCGGGCGGCATCTGGATCATGCGCGCGCTGCGGGCGGTGCCGCTGCTGCGCGACATCCGGGTCGCCTCACGCGACAAGGTCGCCCAGTACATCAGCGAACGACTGACGGCGGTGTACCCGCGCGTGCCCGAGAGCGAGCTGTTCCGCGCCGCGCGCCTGACCACGGAAGTGGCCTACGCCGCCACCGAGATGGTCCTGGAGGAGCCGGCGCTGGACGAGGCGCGGATCAACGAGGACGTCTGCTGGATGGTGGCCATGCATTACCAGCGGCTGGCCGACCGGTACGCCCGGGAGGGCTAGAGGACCTGGGCCACCGGCCCGCGCCGGGCCAGCATGGCCACCACCCCCACGATCAGGGCCAGCGCCGCCACCAGGCAGCCGGCCGCGAGCCTCATGGCCCCGCCGACGTCGGCGTCGCCCACCAGCAGCGAGGCGGCCAGCGGGCCCGCGCTGCTGCCCAGCAGCTGGGCGGCGCCCAGTTGCATCGCCGCGCGCCGCGACGGGTCGATGGCGATCAGCAGCACGGTGTGGAACGGCAGCACGAACAGCCACAAGAACCCAAACGCCGCCACCAGCCCTAAGAACAGCGCCCCGCCCGGATGCGCTGACAGGGCGGCGACGAGGCCGAGGTTGAGGAGTCCCGCGCCGATCAGGACGTGGCTGGCCTTCAGGCGCTCGCCGGCCAGGGTCGCCGCCAGGCCGCCCGCGACCTGCATCGCCAGCGCCGCCGCCACCGCGTCGTGCGCCTGGCCCGGGCTCAGCCCCACCGTCGCGGCCAGCGGTTCGAGATAGACCCAGATGGCGACGATGAAGGCGAGGTAGAGAAACACGGCGGCCAGCCCGGCCCAGGCGAGGCCACTCAGCCGCCCGCCGCCGCCCTCAGCCTTCGGCAGGGGCGCGTACGCCCGTGGGCCGGCGAACGCGACGGCGGCGGCGGTCAGCGAAATCGCCGCCAGGGCCGCCAGCGCCCCATCGACGCCCCACGCCACCATCACCGTGCGCGGCAGCAATGCCGCCAGGAGGAGCTGGGCCAAGGTCTGCGTGGTCACGAAGATTCCGGCCTGCCGCTCAGGCCGCGCCGAGCGGGCGATCATCCCCACCGTCGACCACAGCATCACCCCGGCGAACAGCCCGGCGAGGCCCCGCAGGCCGATCAGGGCGCCGTCGGCGACCCAGAGGCTGGCCAGGTTGCACAGCGCATGGCCCACGCAGGCCAGCGCCAGCTTGGCCCTCAGGCCGGTCGGCTTCAGCACGGCCGCGGCGACACCACATCCCAGGCCCAGCGTCAGCAGTTCGGCGGTGGCCGCGAGCCCGATCCCCGACGCCGACAGCCGCCCCGCCTCGGCGAGACCGCCCAGCACCACCGGCTGCAGGCCTGCGATCAACAGGGCGACGACGCCGATATAGAGCACCGGCAGGTCCAGCGGCTGCGGCTGCGGCGCCGCGCCCGCCCCGTCGTTCACGACTTCTGCCCGTACGAGCGGAAGCGGGTCATGATCTCGTCCATCTGGCCGTCGGACAGCAGGTTCGGCCCGCCGATGGCTAGGCAGCCCCAGTAGACGGCGGCCTGCTCCTCGATCTCCTCGGCGATCAGCAGGGCGTGGCTCAGGCTGGGCGCCACGGCGATCTGGCCGTGGTTGGCCATCAGGGCGGCGTTGCGTCCGTCCAGCGCCGCCACCACGGCGTCCGCCAGCTCCTCGGACCCGAACGCGGCATAGGGCGCGACCGGCACACTGGCGCCGCCGCTGACGCCCACCATGTAGTGCACCGCCGGGATCGGCTTGCCCGCGCAGGCCAGGATGGTGGCGTGGCGCGAATGGCAGTGGACCACGCCGCCCACGTCGGGCCGCCGCCGCAGGATCTGCATGTGCATCCGCCACTCGCTGGACGGCTTGAGCTGGCCCTCGGGGATGCTGTCGTCGGCGCCGACGTAGACCATGGCCTCGGGCGTCAGCCGCTCGGGCGGAACCCCGCTGGGCGTCACCAGCATGCCGTCGCCGAAGCGGGCCGAAACGTTGCCCGAGGTGCCGCGGTTGAGGCCGCGGGCGTCCATGGCCTGCATCACCTCGACCATGCGGGTCCGGAGCTTGCCTTCCTCGGGCGTCGGCATCAGGCGGCGTCCTTCAGCGTCATGGTTTTCATCGCCTCCAGCACCCCGTCATAGCTCTCCAGCTTGCCCAGCGTCGCCAGGCCCTGGGCCACCTGCGCCGCCACGGCCGTCGCCAGGCGGCAGGCGTCCAGCGGCGCCAGGCCCCGGTCGAGCCCCGCGATGAAGCCCGCGCAATAGGAGTCGCCGCAACTGGTCGTGTCGACCGGCGTGATGGCATAGGCCGGCAGCGAGGTGCGCGCCGCGCCCAGGGCCACGTACGACCCCGTGCCGCCGTTCTTGATGATCACCGCGCCCGCGCCCAGGCCCAGGAAGAAATCCGCCGCCGCATCCAGGCCGTCGGTCTTCGACAGCGCGAAGGCCTCGCTGACGCTGGGCATGAAATAGTCCACGTGCGGCAGCAGCCGCTCCAGCTCGGCCAGCGCCGTGGGCTGGGGCGAGATCAGGTCGCAGGTCACGATCGCGCCGCCGGCCTTGGCCGCCTGGACCACCGCAAGACCCGCGCCGCCGTCCAGCCGCGGCCCGCCGATCCCGGCGTAGTGCAGGAACGCCGTCCGGCCCGCCGCCGCGATCACCGCCTCGTCCGTCGGCGCGAACAGGCCTGCGCCCAGCGCGTGGAAGTTGGGCCGTCGCCCGTTCGAGTCGATCGTCAGCACCGTGGCCGAAGTGGGATAGCCCTCCAGCACCTGGACGAGTCCGGTGTCGATCCCCTGCTCCTCCAGACCCAGGCGCACGATGCGGCCCATGAAGTCGCCGCCGACGCTGCCGGCCAGGGCGGTCTTCACACCCAGGCGCGCGGCAACCATGGCGGCGCCGGCCGCTGTGCCCGCGGGCGCGACGGCGATGCCCTCGATGAGCCGCGTGCCCTCGCCCTCAGGCAGGGCGTCGATCGGCCTCGCCACCATGTCGAGCGTCGTCAGCCCGATGCAGAGAAGCCCCTCGCCCATGCCGCCATCCTCCCGACTACCGTTGATTTGTATGCGCCTCGCGATAAGCTAGTCAAAACTATCTTTTGTCCCAAGGACGGCCCGATGACCTGGACCAACAGCAAGAACAAGGCGCTGGTCGAACGCGCCCAGGCGGTGATCCCCATGGGCATGTACGGCCACCAGTCGGTGTTGCTGCTGCCCGACGACTATCCCCAGTTCTTCGCCCGGGCGGAAGGCGCGCACCTCTGGGACGTGGACGGCAACCGCTACCTCGACTTCCTGTGCGGCTACGGCCCCAACCTGTTCGGCTACGCCGACCGCGAGATCGACGACGCCTACGCGACCCGCATGCGCGAGGGCGACACCATGACCGGCCCCGGCGAGGCGATGGTCGAGCTGGCCGAGGCGATGACGTCGCTGGTCAGCCACGCCGACTGGGCGATCTTCTGCAAGAACGGCACCGACGCCACGACCATGGCGATGATGATCGCCCGCAACCACACCGGCCGGAACACCATCGTGCTCGCCCGCGGCGCCTATCACGGGGCCGCGCCGTGGTGCACGCCGCTGAAGCGGGGCGTGACCGCCGGCGACCGGGCGAACCAGGTGTTCTACGACTACAACGACGTCGAGAGCCTGGAGGCCGCGGTGCGCGAGGCCGGCGACGACCTGGCCGCGATCTTCGCCTCCCCGATCAAGCACGACACCTTCGTCGACCAGGAGCTGCCGGACCCGGCGTATGCGAAGCGCGCCCGCGAGCTGTGTGACCAGCACGGCGCGCTGCTGATCGTCGACGACGTCCGCGCCGGCTTCCGCCTGGCCCGCGACTCCAGCTGGTCGCTGGTGGGCGTGAAGCCAGACCTGTCGAGCTGGGGCAAGGCGATCGCCAACGGGCATCCGATCTCGGCCCTGCTGGGCGCGGACGTGGCCCGCATGGCCGCCTCGACGATCTACGCCACGGGCTCGTACTGGTTCTCGGCCGCGCCGATGGCGGCGTCGCTCAAGACGCTGCAGCGCATCCGCGAGAGCGACTACCTGGAGCGCACCCGGGCCCTGGGCCAGCGCCTGCGCGACGGCCTGGACGAGGCGGCCGGCCGCAACGGCTTCGCGCTCCGCCAGACCGGCCCGGCCGAACTGCCGCTGATCATGGTCGACGACGACCCCACCCTGGCCAAGGGCTACTTCTGGAACCAGGCGCTGATGAAGCGCGGGGTCTACTTCCACCCCTGGCACAACATGTTCATCTGCGCGGCGATGACCGACGCCGACATCGACCGCGCCGTCGAGGCGGCCGACGACGCGTTCAAGCTGCTCAAGGCCGCCGGCCCGCTGGAGCCGCCGGCCAAGCTGGCCTTCATGACCCAGATGCTGGACCACTAGCGCCAGGACGGCTCACGCCGAAGCGCCGCAGGACGTTGTGGGTGATGGTCTCGACGAAGGGATCGCGCGCCCCCAGGCCGTGCGCCCACTCGGTCGTGCCGGAGTTGAAGACCTCGCCCTTGCCGCGCTTGAAACTCGCCAGCACCGCATGGCCGCGCAGGACCTTGGCCTGGGCCTCGGGGCCGGCGTCGCCGAACATCACCTCGGCGACCACGTCCAGCTTCTCGGGCGGGATGATCGGGTTGTAGCCGCTGTCCGCCGCCTCGCCGAAGGCGCACGGGGCGATACCGATGATCTGCAGGTTCGCGGGCACGCCCAGCATCGGGACCGCCTTCGGCAGGCCGTCGTCGCCGAACTGGAAGCGGCAGCCGTCGCTCTCGTAGCCGATCAGCGGCAGGTCACCGCCGATGACGTCGCCGTAGAACAGGTCCGCCCCCTCCAGCGCCCAGTGCTTGTCGTCATAGACGGTGAAGCCGCCCTGCCCGCGCGCTACGCACAGACCCAGGCGGTGGTAGCCGGCGAACACGAAACTGAGGCCGGTGATCTCGGCCTCCGGGCGCCCGAACGCCGGGTGCGACCAGAGGTGCGTCGCCTGGTCCGCCGGCACGTCCTCGGCCTCGAAGCCCCTCCACTTGTGGCAGACGTAGGTCTTGCCGCCGTTCTCCCACCGCACCTTCCAGAAGCAGGAGTTGCCCGAGAGGATCGCGGCGTTCCCGCCCGCGTCGACGAAGCGCTCAACCTGGTCGCGCTGCCCGCCCGACCAGTACTCGCTGTGGCCGACGAACAGCACGGTCTTGTAGCCCGCGAGCAGGTCGGGCTCGGCCTCCAGGTCGTAGTCGGTCGCGAAGTCCAGCGCGTAGCCCTCGGCTTCCGCCCAGGCCACGAAGACGTGCTCCCACTTGTGCAGGAAGCCGGCCGAGCCGTCGTAGGGCGATGGCCGGTGCTTGCGCATCCAGTCGGGGTCGCCGGCCCAGGGCCGTTCCTGGAAGCCCCGCTTGCGCAGGTTGACCAGTCGCGCCGCGTCGGCGGGCGGCGCCACGATCAGGGGCGGGAACGGCCGCTGGGTCGACAGCACCCCGATCGCCTCGTCCATCGCCTGGGCGAACGGGACCTGGCCGCTCATCAGCCCGGTGACGTTGGAGTAGGCGTTCGCCCCGCCCCAGTAGTTGTAGGACTGGTAGGTGTTGGTCGCGAGCACCATGAGCGCGGTCGAGCGGCGCACGCCCACGGGCGGCTTCACGCAGACGAAGTGATGGGCCTCGCCCCCCGCCGCGTCGGTCAGGACGATGTCGTAGTAGCCCGACACCCAGTCCGCGCCGACCTCGATCTCCAGCGCCACGGGCCAGCCACAGCCGTCGCGGTCGGCGTTGGGCGGCGTGGGGTGCGCGCCGACCGCCAGTCCGTCCAGCGCCAGGACCTCGCGCCGGTCCGCGCCCACGCGGGCGATCGACAGCCGGCACGGGCCGTTCGGGGCGCTGGCATGGAGCTCGAAGCGCTCGCCCGGCCGGACGCTCAGGCGGTCGGTGTAGCAGGCCAGCATCGGGTCCCTCCCTGTCGCATGAAGCCGTAGCATCCCGCCCGGCGCGCCGTCGCCTGGGGCGGCGCCTCAAATCCCGTCAGCCACGCCGCGCCGGTCCAGATCCGACGCATTTGGTATTACATAGCTTTTACTATCGTATATGAACCTGACGCAGAAACGACAAACGTCAGGGGATGAACATGAGAACGATGCTGTTCGCTGGCTGTGCGGCGCTCGCCCTCAGCGCCGGGCCGGCCTTGGCCGAAGACGCCGTGGCCGTCGACGAGATCGTCGTCACCGCCCAGAAGCGCGCCGAGAACCTGCAGGACGTCCCGGTCTCGGTGACCGCCCTCTCGGGCCAGGCCCTCACCAATCGCGGCGTAACCAACGTCATCGGCCTCAACAACCTGGCGCCCGGCCTGCGGGTCTCGAGCGGCGACGCGGCGGCCAACCCCAAGATCTTCATCCGCGGCGTGGGCCTGAGCGACTTCAATCCCAACTCGTCCAGCGGCGTCGGCATCTATGTCGATGGCGTCTATGTCAGCTCGCCGCTGGCCCAGATGGCCGGCTTCTTCGACATCGGCCAGATCGAGGTCCTGCGCGGGCCGCAGGGCACACTCTACGGCCGCAACACCAACGGCGGCGCGGTCAACGTCACCACCAAGCGGCCGACCCAGGACGTCACCGTCGAGGCCGGCGCCGAATACGCCACCTATGACGCCGTGAACCTCACCGGCGCGGTGGGCGGCGGCGTCATCCCCGGCGTGCTGGCGGTCCGCGCGGCCGGCCAGGTGGTCGACGACGGCGGCTATACCTACAACCGCATCACCGGCCACGACCTCAACGAGACCCGCTACTGGGCCCTACGGCTGTCGGCGCTCTACACGCCCACCGAGAACATCGAGGCGCTGTTCCAGGTGAACCGCTTCGCCAACCGCGGCGACGCCACCCAGCCGCAGCACCGCGCGCTGTTCCCGCAGACCCCGGGCGCCACCGGCCCCGACGGTTTCTGCAAGCCGGCGCTCTACGGCACGGCCCAGTGCGGTGACCTGTTCGGCTACGTCGACACCGACGGCGACCCGCGCGCCCTCGACGCCAACAGCGAGGGCAAGGACAAGATCGACCTCTTCGGCGCCTCGGCCAACGTGACCTGGAACCTGGGGAACGTCTCGCTGGTGTCGGTCACCGCTTGGTCCTGGGCGCACCGGAACGCCTTCGAGAACACCGACGCCAATCCGTTCCAGATGCTCGAGATCAACTACCTGGCCCGGCAGCGGCAGTTCACTCAGGAACTGCGCCTGCAGTCCAATGACCCCGCGGCCCGCCTGAAGTGGGTGCTGGGCGCCTACTACATGGACGAGACGGTGAAGGACGCCTCCACCCAGGACGTCCTGCGCGACCTGCGCCCGCTGTTCCCGGATGGCTTCAGCCTGGCCGACAGCGTGGCCGCCTTCAGCTACCCCTACACCCAGAAGACCAAGAGCTACGCCGCCTTCGGCCAGGCCGACTATGCGGTCACCGAGCGGCTCACCGCCACCGTCGGGCTGCGCTATTCGGCCGACGACAAGAGCTTCGACTACCGCAGCCAGGCCGAGGGCGGGCTGATCGTCCTGCTCGCCTCGCAGCAGAGCAAGACCTTCTCCGCCTGGTCCGGCCGCCTGGGCCTGCGCTACGCGCTCACCGACGATGTCAGCGCCTATGCGACCTACAACCGGGGCTTCAAGAGCGGCGGCTTCTTCGGCGGCCTGGCCACCACCCCCGAGGAGCTGATCCCCTACGACAACGAGAAGCTCGACGCCTACGAGGTGGGCCTGAAGTCCGAGCTGTTCGACCGCCGCCTGCGCCTGAACCTCTCGGCCTTCTACTACGACTACCAGGACCAGCAGGTGTTCGCGCAGGCGCTGCGCAACGGCCTGACCGTGCTGGTGCTCGACAACGCCGCCAACTCCAAGGTCTACGGCGCCGAGGTCGAGGCCACGGCGCGGCTGTCGCGCCACCTGTCGATCGACGCCGGCCTGTCGCTGCTGGACGCCACCTACGGCGACTATCAGTCGGAAGGCGACGACTTCAGCGGCAACCGCCTGCCCCAGTCGCCCAAGGTCACCTTCAACGCGGCGGCCAACTACAGCCACGAGCTGCCGGTCGGCGGCGAGGTGTTCGGCACGGCCGACGCGGCCTATTCGTCGAAGGTCTATTTCGACAACTCCAACGCCGCGCGCCTGTCCCAAGACGGCGTCTGGATCGTGGGCGCCCAGGCCGGCTGGCGCTCGACGGACGGCAAGGTCGAGGCCGGCGTCTTCGCCCGCAACCTGTTCGACAAGACCTACGTGGTGTCGATCTCGAACATCGACAGCCTGGGCGAGGATCTGCTCACCCTGAACCGGCCGCGCAGCCTGGGGGCGTTCCTGCGCTACCGCTACTGAGACCGCGGACAAGAGCGGCCACGTCCAAGTGGCCTGGTCGCCCTGAAATCCATCCATGCCAAGGCGTACGCCTGGCATGGATGGTGCGGGCGGTCGGGCTCGAACCGACACTCCTTGCGGAACCGGATTTTGAGCGGGACACGTCTAGTTAAGTTGCTGTTATATCACGCTGAATCGGAACATCAAGGCTATGTGCATGACTATGCGCAAGTCGTCTGCGCGCAATCGCATGACGCGCTCCGGCCGCGGTAGGCGCCTCGGCCACGACGCGGTCGCGGGAGCAACTGGGCATCTCCCGATTCTGAGTCAGCCAGTCGTCAGTCGACGCCGCCTGATCACATTAGAGACGCTGCTGCGGCTAGCCCGCGTCCGGCTGTGTCGAAAGCCGTTCGAGGACCTGGTCGGTCGTACGGATCACGGCGTACTCACCATGCAGGTTGCTCAACGAGGCGAGGTGGATCTCGTCCGCCGTACGTAGCACGCCGTCCAGATCGGCCCTGGCGAAGGTGAAGCAGGCGTCGGACACGACCGTCACGCCGAACCCCAGGCAGGCGGCCGATCGCGCGGTCGCCTCCACCGAATAGTTCGTGGCGACGCCGGCGACGACGAGCCTGGTGATCGACCGGAGGTGAAGGCGCCGCTCCAAGCCCGAGCCGGCGAAGGCGTCGGTGACATGCTTGTCGACGACGTGCTCGCGCCCGCCGGGGATGAAGGCGTCCTGGAATTCCGCCCCCGGCTGCCCGGCGCGGAACCCGGACCCGGGTTCGAGCGACAGGTGGCGGACGTGGATCACGGGGCACCCAATCGCGCGCCACGCCGCGAGCAGCCGCGCCGTGTTCGCCTCGGCCTCGGGGTTGTTGCGGGCCGGCCGGCTCGGATCGGCCATGGTGCGCTGCAGGTCGATGAGGACCAGGGCTTCGTCGTGGAGGTGGCTCACGAGACATATCCTGTGCGAAGGGCGGCCGCCCAGTCGGGGTGGCCGCGGGAGGCGGCCAAGGACGCCATCCCCTCGAAGGCGTAGGGCACGTTGATCAGGTCCGCTTGCCAAGCCCCCGCACGCCGTTCGAGCAGGGCGTAGCGGGCGTCCGGCGAACCGCTTTCGATGACGTGCGGATGAGGGTGGTCGTCGGCGTAGGCGGGCTGGCCGACACTGCCGGGATTGACGACCAGCCTGCCGAGGGAGCGCACGGACCGCGCCACGTGGCTGTGCCCGCACAGGACCAGGGCGGCCGCCGCATTTCCGAGCCGCGACGCGATCGCCGCCGCCGAGGCCGGGCGATCCGCATCCTCCAGGAGGCAGGTGACGTCGCTGTGCGGGGTTCCATGGCAGGCCAGCACGTCGGAGCCGATCCACAGGGTCGGCGGCAGCGCGGCGAGCCAGGCCAGCTCATCGGCGCCGAGATCGTCGCGGGCGAGCCTGTCGGACGCCCCCGAGCCCGGCCCCAGCTCGAGAATCTGCCGTTCGTGGTTGCCGGCCAGGTGCAGCCAGTCCCGGGACATCAGGAACCGGGCCGTCTCGCGCGGCAGGAGGGGGCCGGAAAGGCTGTCGCCGAGATTGACCACCACGTCGGGGCTGCGCGGGCGCAGGTCCGCGGCGACGGCCTCGAGCGCCGCCAGGTTCCCGTGGATGTCGGACAGCACCGCGATCCTCATGTCGTCTCCTGTCGGTCCCGGATGATCATCGGCCCATCGTGGACGCCGGCGGACCTAGGGACGCTCCGGGGCCCGGAGGTCCTGGAGCCAGGTCCCCGCCCGGCGCGCCTCGGCCTCGTGCGCCTCGTCGCGCCAGGTCTCCGCGAGGGCGTCGCCATACCATTCGGCCATCGGCGGGAGCGCGCGCAGGCGGACCCCATAGGCCCCCGCCTCGCCTCCAGGATCCAGGTCGTAGGTCTGGAACCGGAAGGCGACGGGGGCGAAGAACGCGTCGACGGCGGTGAAGGCCGATCCCGCCAGGAACGGCCCGCCGAACCGCGCCAAGCCCTCGGCCCAGAGGCCGGCGATGCGCTCGAGCTCCCATCGCAGCGGCAGCGGTGTGGCGGAGAGCCGGATCCGAAGGCCGAGGTTCATCGTGCAGGCCTCCCGCAGGACCGGGAAGCCGGCATGCATCTCGCAGGCGGCGCAACGCGCCCAGGCGCGGGCCTCGGGATCGGCCGGCCAGACCCCTTCGTGGCGTTCGGCGAGGTACTCGCAGATCGCGAGCGAGTCCCACACCGCCCGCACGTCGTCGAGCAGGCATGGGACCCTGCCCGTCGGGGAGCCGCCGGCGAACGCGGCCATGCCGAACGGCGTCAGCTGCTCCTCGAACGGCAGCTCCAGCATGCGCATCAGCAGCCAGGGCCTCAGGGACCACGACGAGTAGTTCTTGTTGGCGATGAAGAGGCGGTACACCGACGCTCCACTACCATCCCGGGCCACCTCGTCTTGCACGGATGTGACCAGGAGGGGGCCAGGGACCGCCCTTCGCACGGGAACGCCGCCCCCAGCTCTCCCTCCACCTCCGACCTCGCGCCCGCACCCATCCACAAAGATCCCACGAGTGGGACCTAGAGCCGGCGCCGCGGCCTGGCCCCCACGCCAGCGGCGAGAAGAATCGGCGTGGACAACCGGTCCGCGTATTGCTGTTCTCGGGGAAGCTCAGCCGCTGAGGCAGGACTTCTCGGTGTCAAATCCTCTCAAAGCGTTCATGCAGAGATGGTTGAAGCCGGTGCTGTTCGTCGGCGCCAGTGCGGTCGCGGCGCTCATCATCGCCTGCGCCTTCGTCCTCAACGGCCGGGGTGAGAGCTTCTGGAGCAGCGTTCTCGTCAACATCGCCACGATGTTCGTCGAACTGGCTGTCGTGGCCGTCTTCATCCAACAGGTCGTGGCCGGGCTGGAACGGCGCAAATGGGCCTTCGCGGCGAGCAGCATCGCGCGGACGCTGTGCACGGCCTATCTCGATGTCGTGCGCGTGCTCTATGCGCGCGAGCTTCCCGCCGGGCATCCCGACAAGCAGGGCCTGTGGGAGTTCATCTCCGTGGCCGAACATCATCTATCGACCTTGCGGAGCTACATCGAGGGCTTCTCGCCGATCCTGGGCGAAGGCGCCCAACGCGGCGCAAGGGAAGCCGAGGCGGTCCTCCAATACCACTTCAGGGCCCTCAAGGACGCCGAGATCGCCACGAGGGACGGGTTCCTGGTCGATCTTCCCCGCGTCTTCGGCGGGCTGCAGACGGCCTGCGACAAGATCCACGCCTTCACCTTGGAGCACGCCCGCGCGGAGGCGCGAGTGGCGGTCTCAGGCGTGGATGCAGCGGTGGGCGAGCTCATCGACGCCTGCGACGGACTCGCGGAGCTGAAGGACTCCCTGCTGGGCTTCACGCAGTACCGATGGCGATGGCAGGACGTGGTGCTGGACGCCTTCAACGCGGCGCCGGCGAACGGCCAGGCCCGGGTCGACGGCATCCGCTACGACATGATCGACGACCTTGCCGTCTGGTACCTAGCCCTGGACCACCTGGCGTTCACCAAGAGCGCGCGCCAGGGGGCCTTGGCTTGAGACCCTTGGGAGACCGGTAGCCCGGAGACACTCATGAGCGACGATGCGAGCGGCTTCCTCGAGTCCCTGTCGCCTGGGATGCGCGGCCTGGTGCAGTCACGCGTACGGGTCATCCATCTGCGAACGGGTCGGACGCTGACCCAGCCCGACGCGGGCGATGCTGTCCATTTCGTCCTCGAAGGCGTCCTGAGTGTCGTCGCAGACTCCGACGACGGCCGGAAGGTGTTCCTGCGGCGGCTCACCGCAGGAGACGTCCACGGCGCGGTTCGGGCGCTTGGCCTCGCGGACCAGGCCGCCGACATCGCGACCGAGCGCGAAGCGCGGGTCCTCGCGCTGGACAACGAGACCTTCCGCACCTGTGTCGAGAGCTCCCCCGCCACGGCGCCGTGGCTGGCGCGAACGCTGGCCCGTGACGTGCAGCGGCTGACGGACCGGTTGATCCAGGTCACCACGCAGGGCGCTCGCCAGCGGGTCCACCACGAACTGCTGCGGCTCGTGGATGCCGACTCCGCAGCGGGCCTCAAGGCCCTGGCGCCACGGCCGAACATGGCGGAGCTTGCCCAGCTCGCAGGCACGACGCGCGAGATGGCCTCGCGAGAGATGAGGGACCTCGCCCGCCGGGGCCTCATCCATATGAGCCGGGAAGCCATCGACATCACCGATGTCGAGAGCCTGCGACGCCACCTCGGTGCGACGCCGGACCGACCAGGCTCGAATGCGGAGGCCCCGGAACGTCCACGCGAGGACTAGGCGGACACCAGGCAGACCTTTCCACGGCCCCAGCCTCGACGACGCCATGGAGCACCTGGACACGTGGGGCCGCACCCACCAGACGCCGACGCGTGCCACGGCGCGCGCCCCGAGGCCTGCGCGACGGCTCGCTCATCCGGCAGCCTCGGCGGAAGGGTCAGGCCCCGCCAGATGGGTCAGCTCGGCGATCGCCTGGAACTCGCTGAGGTACTCGGGACGATGCTGGGCGAGCCAGCGCACGACCTGCGCGTTGCCCAGCAGCTTGGCCAGATAGGCCCGCGCCACGGTCAAGTGGAGGTTGTCCAGCCCGTAGGTCTCCTCCACCGCCTTGATCTGGACCTGCAGCGTCGCCAGCTCGCGTTCGAGGCGCGAGACCTGCTCGCGCGTGACGACACCCGTCTCCTCGTCCTTCCGACGTCGCTTGGCGCCGTTCGCGAGCTGACCGTCGGGCGTCGCGGCCAACAGCGCCAGTGCGAACGGCTTGCCGAAGTTGCCATGGCCCAGCATCAGCTCGGCCGCCTCGCGCTGGCGCAGGGGTCCCATCTTCCGCAGGACATCGAACACCGCGAACGAGGCGGGCGCGTCGCGCAGCAGCTCGGCCACGTCGTCGCTGATCCCGTCCATCAGCTTGGCCCGCCGCTGGATGCCCGCCACGTTGATGCCCAGCGCCTCGGCCAGCCGCGCCTCGGGCACCCCGCGCTCGATGGCGCGCACGATCATCCGGTGCTCCTGCGGCGGCGAGAGCCGGTTGACCCGCTTGTTGTAGGTGAAGGCCTCGTCGTCCGTGGAGACCAGGCAGTCCACCCGGCCGATGCCCAGGTCCCGCAGCGCCTCGATCCGCAGGTGGCCGTCGACGATGAAGTAGATGCCGGGATTGGCGCTGTCCGGCGTCACCACCGGCGGCTCCACCAGCCCCACCGCCCGGATCGAGGTCAGGATCTGGCGGTACTTCGCGCTCAGCTTCACGTCCTCGCGCTGGGCCTTCAGCGGCAGGAGCGCATCCAGCGCCACCTGCACGCTGGACGCCTCGAAGCCCCACTGCACCTTCGGGGGCGCGCCCTCGTCCATCCCCTCAGGTCCTCTCGCCCGACAGGCGCTTGTCGAGGGCCCGCGGCATGGTGTCGAGGTGCTCGGCCCGCAGCAGCGCCCCGAAGCGCGGGTCCTGGCGCAGCTCCTTGAGGGCCTGGACCACGAACAGCAGGCGGCTCTGGACGAAGTCCGCCTTCTTGGCGATGAGGCGCTGGCGGTCGGCCTCCTTGCGGAACATCTGCACCAGCTGCTCGGCCGTCGGGCGCTGGCGCATCCCCGATCGCCCGAAGCGCGCCGCGCCCACCGCGCCGCGCCGCTGGCGCCGCTCGAGCAGGCGGCGCACGACCTCGATGTTGCGGCCCTTGATCTTGCCGTCCGCATAGGCGTCGGCCAGCGCCTGCTGGACGCCCGAGTCCTCGCTCTTGGCGATCGTCATGGCGAGCGTGAGCGGGATCAGGCCGCTCTCCACGGCGCTGATCAGCCGCTCCTCGCCGTTCTCCAGCAGGGTGACGATCATGTTCACCCACTGGGCGGTGACCCCGATCTTCTCGGCCACCTGGGCGTCGGTGTAGCCGCGCTTGCGCAGCGCCCCCACCTCCCGCACGAGGTCGATGCTGCGGTGCTGCGGCCGCGCCACGTTCTCCACGAGGCTGCGCACCAGGCAGTCCTCCTCGGGGAGGTCGACGACGATCGCCGGGATCGACGACTCGCCCAGCGCCTGGAAGGCCTCCAGCCGCCCCTGCCCGCAGATCAGGTCGTAGCGGTCGCGCCCGTCCGCCCCGCGCCGCCGGCTCACCGTGATCGGCCGCTTCAGCCCGACGGCGCCGATGTTGTCGATGATCTCCCGGTGCACGCGCCGCCCGCGCGCCCGCGGGTTGAGGATGGTGATCCGGTCGATCGGGACCACCTCGATGACGATCTCGGGGCCGTCCTCGCCCATCACGCGGCCGCCGCGAACGGGATGCGCTCGGCGAGCGCGAAGAGCTCCGACAGGTCGTCGAAGCGGTAAGCGTCGATCGCCAGCCCGTTCTCCTCGGCCAGCCGCAGGCGTCCGCCGACGAGGTCGAGGCCTGGGAAGAGGAAGTAGTCGAGGCTGGCCTCGTTGTCGGGGCGCATCCGCACCGCCACGGTGATGTCCGGCACGAGGCCGGTGTCGAAGCCGAAGCGCCAGCGCATGCGCCCGCCCGCGGTCTCCTGGCAGCGGGCGATCGCCACCGACAGCGACAGCTCGTCGTTGAGCCGCAGCAGGCCGTCGCGCCCCTCGCCGACGATCCCGCCCGCCTGCGCCACCCCCGCCCGCACCTCGTCGAGCACCTTGGGATGGAAGGCCCGGAGCGCGCGGTTGACCTCGAGGTAGCGGTAGTCCCGTTCCGGCCGGTAGCCCACGAGCTGGTAGGCCCGCAGGAGGCTGCCGAAGCGGTTGCGGTAGACGCTGCTGGACGGCATGCCCGGCCGCTCGTCGATCACCAGGCCCGAGACCGCGCCGCGCTCGGCCAGCAGCAGGCGCAGCCGCTCCAGGAGCTCCGCGTCGCTGAGGCGCCTCGCCCGCGACAGGATGATGTGCTTGGCCTCGAAGAAGGTGTCCTGCGGCACGATCGCCTCGAACACCCCCTCCGCGCGCACCCAGCGTTCGGGCGGGTTCACCACGCGGCGCTCCTTCAGCTTGAAGCTCACCCGGTTGAAGACGTTGTTGCCGATGTACTTCTCGTTGGTCAGGACCTCGTGGACGGTGGACCGGGTCCAGGGCCGGCCGCGGTCGGTCGGCACCCCCTCGCCGTTGAGCTCCGCGGCGATCGCCGCCTCGGTCATCCCCGTGGTCGTGAACAGCCGGTAGATGCGCCGCACCAGGTCCTGCTCCGCCTGCGGTCCGGGCACCAGGATCACCCGGTCCGTCTGCAGGCTCTTGTGCTCGCCGACCCGCAGCTCGCCCTTGGGCTCGCCGCGTTCGTCGACCAGCAGCCGCCGCAGGCCGATGCCGGCCGGCCCGCCCTGCCGGAAGCCCAGCTCGATCAGGCGGCACTGGCCGGCGAAGACCTTCGCCGAGAGCTCGCGGCTATACTCCCCCGCCATAGCGCGCTTGACGCTCTTGACGATGGTCGAGACCGGGGTGCCGTCGTTCTCGAACTGCTCGGCGCAGTAGACCACCCGCACGCCGCCCTTGCGGCAGAGGTACTCGTAGTAGGCGCTCTCGTCGGCGTCCTGGAAACGGCCCCAGCGCGACACGTCATAGACCAGCAGCACCTGGAAGTCGGCGCGCCCGGCCTCGACCTCGTCGATCAGCCGCCGCAGCCCGTCGCGCCCGCCGATGTTCAGGCCGCTTCGGCCCTCGTCGGCGAAGGTGCGCACGATGCGCATGCCGTGCCGCGCGGCGTAGGCGGCGATGGCGTCGGCCTGGTTCTCGGTCGAGTAGCGCTGGTGGTCGGTGGACATCCGCACGTACTGCGCGGCGCGGACGAGCGCCTCGCCTGAGGGGTCCGAGATCTCGACGGCGGCGGCGGGCACGGCTCTGGCTCCTCTGGTCGACCAGCGGGCGCCCCTTCAAACAGATTGTTGGAAAACACGCAAGCCGCTCGCGAGGTCAGCCGCCGGGGGGAGCCCCCGCCTCGACGATCGCCCAGGGATGGCAGTCCAGCGCCGCGCCGAGGCGGCGCAGCCATTCGACGGTGAGCTGGCGGCGCCCCAGCTCCAGATGGCTGACCTGCTGGTTGGTGGTGCCCAGCCGCGCGGCGAGCTCGGCGAGCGTCAGGCCCTGCGCCTCGCGCAGCTCCCGGATGCGGTTGGGCGCGGGCCCTGCTGTCGAATCCCGGCGCGGCATCCGCGCATGATGCCCGAACGTGATCGGACGTGACCACCCGTGCGCCCGGACAGCCGACCCACAGGTCCGTGCCGGCGCCGACCATAGGTCGGGGCCCTCGCCTGCGTCCTAGGCAGGGACAGGAGGCGGCATGCACGACGCGACGGACGTCCCGGATACGGGAGAGGACCTGCTGACCGAAGCGGAGGTGGCCGCGCGATACCGTGGCAAGGTGAGCGGCGGCACACTGCGCAACTGGCGCGCCCAGGGCCGCGGCCCGCCCTACCTCAAGGTCGGCCGCGCGGTGCTCTATCCGCGCGACCAGCTCCTGGACTGGGAGCGCCGGCAGGCGCGCCGGGAGGATGGCTAGGGCGGAGGCTCGAGGACGCCCAGGCGCTGGGCGCGGAGCACGGCCTGCATGCGGGTGCCCACGTCCAGCTTCCGGTAAATCCGGCGCAGGTGGCTGTCCACCGACCGCCCGGACAGGCCCAGGATGAGGCCGATCTCCCAGGCCGTCTTGCCCTCCTGGACCCAGACGAGGATCTCCACCTGCCGCGCGGTGAGCGGCCGCTCGGGCTCGGGCGCCGGTCGACGGACAGGTGCGGCGTGAGGAGAGGTGTTGAGACTCATGACGCGACTCCGGATCAACTGACCTTCTCGAGGTCGATACCAAAACAATCGCAAGTACAATCCCAGCGTTCCACACATTCTACCGACGAATACCTACGCGCCAACAACATAGAATCGCCGCGCAACATCCTTGCGCCTTCGCGTCGACTTCCGGCGCGGCGGCGCAGGCCTCCCTGCGCGACCCGGCGGCCTGGCGCAGGACTGCGTCCGCGGAAGCGTAGACCTGCGGCGCGCGCCGGCGCGGCCTCGGCGCCAGGGTCGCCTCCGCAAAGGAGGCCCCCATGCCGCTGCTGCCCAGTGAAGTCCTCGCCCTCGGCCTCGCCTGCGCCCCGCAGGTCGCGCCCTCGACCCTCGCCGCGATCGCCATGGCCGAGAGCGGCCTCGATCCCTTGGCCATCGGGGTGAACGGCGCCCCCCGCCCGCCGCCGGCGCGCACGCCGGACGAGGCGGCCCGCACGGCCCGGGCGCTGATCGCGGCCGGCCACGACGTGGACCTGGGCTTGGCCCAGATCAACATGCGCAACCTCGACCGCCTGGGCCTGGACGTACGCGACGCCTTCGACCCCTGCCTGAACCTACGCGCTGCGGGCCGCGTGCTCGTCGAGGGCTACCGCCGCGCCGCACCGGCCCCGGGCGGCGAGCAGCAGGCGCTGCGCGCGGCGCTCTCCGCCTACAACACCGGCCACCCGACCCGCGGCCTCGCCAACGGCTACGTCGCCCGCGTGGTGGCCGTGCGCCTCGACGGCGTGCGGTCCGCCAGCCCCGCGGGCCGCCCCGCCGCGTCGGAGCCGCCGCGTCCGTTCGTCGTCACCGTGGCCGCGGGAGGCCGGCCGTGAGCGCCCATCGCGCCCGGCGCGCCCTCCTCCTCGCCGCGGCCGTGGCCTCGCTCGCCTCCCCGGCGGCGGCCCAGACGGTGGGCGGCGACCTCGCCGGCTTCATCGAGAACCTGATCGAGCTGCTGAACAGCGGGGTCGTGCGCGGCCTGGCGGTCCTGGCCGTCATCATCACCGGCATCGTCTGGATGTTCGGCCAGATCGACCTGCGCCGCGCCGGCACCGTCGTGGTCGGCATCATCGTGATCTTCGGCGCCTCGACCATCGTCGACCTGATCACCGGCGGATCGGGCGGCTGAGCGATGGCCACACCCGCCCCCGAACGCCTGCAGGAGGACACGCTGTTCCTGGCCTGCACCCGCCCCACCCTGGTGCTGGGGGCGCCCATGGAGGCGGTGGGCGTGAACCTGATCGTCTCCTGCGTCGCCTTCCTCGCGGGCGGCTCGCTCCTCTACCTGCTGGCCGCCCCGGTCCTGCACCTGGTCGCCCGCGCGGTCTGCCGCTCCGATCCCAACGCCTTCCGCGTGCTCTGGCTCGCGCTCGAGACCCGCGGCCGCGCCCGCAACGGCGGCCTCTGGGGCGGCAGCTCGACGACCCCGCTGCCGCTCGTCCGCCGCAGGACGCCCCGCCTTGTCTGAGCTCGCCGCGCACCGGCCGCCACGCCGGGCGTTGCGCCGCGAGCTCGAGCCGGCGCGCGTACTGCCCTATGCGCGCCACGTCGACGCGCGGACGATCGCGCTGGACAGCGGCGCGCTGATGACCGCGTTCGTCCTGGAGGGCGTCGCCTTCGAGACCGCGGGCGTTCGCGAGCTCAACGACCTGCACGCCAAGCTGAACGCGACCTGGCGCAACCTCGCCGACGACCGGCTGGCGGTGTGGCACCACCTCGTCCGCCGCCCCGCCCCGGAGGCCCCGGCCGGGGCGTTCCGGTCGGCCTTCGCCCGCCGCCTCGACGCGGCCTACCGCGAGCGGCTCGCGCACGAGCGGATGCTCGTCAACGAGCTCTACGTCACCCTCGTCCACCAGCCGCCGCGCGATCCCGCCGAGCGGACGCAGGCCTGGGTGGGACGGCTGGTCCGCGCGAGCCGGGTCGACCTCGGCGCCGAGGACGCCGCACGCCGGCTGGACGAGGCCGCCACGGACCTCGCCCAGCATCTGGCCCGCTACGGCCCGCGCCGACTGGGCCTCGTCGAGCACGAGGGCCTCGTCCTCTCCGAGCCGCTCGGGCTCCTGCGCCTCGTCCTGACCGGCGAGCCGCAGGCCGTGCCCCTGGTCCGCGGCCACCTCGGCGCGGCCATCTACGACGTCCGGCTGATCTTCGGGCGCGAGGCGCTGGAGGTGCGCGGGCCGGCAGGCGCGCGCTACGCCGCGATGTTCGGCATCAAGGACTACCCCGCCGCCACGCGGCCCGGCCTCTGGGACGGCCTGCTGTCGGCGCCCTTCCCGCTCGTCGTCGCCCAGTCCTTCCGCTTCCTGTCGTCCGCCTCGGCCCGCGCGCTCCTCTCGCGCCGCCAGAACCAGATGGTCTCGGCCCGCGACCGGGCGGCCTCGCAGATCGAGGGCCTCGACCTGGCGCTGGACGAGCTCGCCTCCAACCGCTTCGTCATGGGCGAGCACCAGGCCTCTGTCCTGGTCCGGGCCGACACGCCCGCCGGCCTCGCCGAGCCCCTCGCCCGCACCCGCGCCATCCTGGCCGACAGCGGCCTGGTCGCCGCGCGCGAGGACCTGGGCCTAGAGGCGGCCTTCTGGGCCCAGTTCCCCGGCGCGGCGGCCCTGCGCCTGCGCCCCGCGGCGATCACGAGCCGCAACTTCGCGGGCCTCGCACCCTTCCATACGCATCCGGCGGGGCGGGCCGACGGCAACCACTGGGGCGCGGCCGTCGCGCGCCTGCGCACCTCGGCGGGCTCGCCCTACGACTTCAGCTTCCACGTGGGCGACGTGGGCCACACCTTCATCTGCGGCCCCACGGGCTCGGGCAAGACCGTCGTCCAGAACTTCCTGCTGGCCCAGCTCGAGACGGCCGGCGCCCAGCGGGTCCTCGTCGACAAGGACCGCGGCGGCGAGATCTTCGTTCGCGCCTGCGGCGGGACCTACCTGGCGCTCGCACCTGGCGATCCCACGGGCCTCGCCCCCCTGAAGGCGCTCTCCGACACCCCCGCCGACCGCGCCTTCCTGGGCGCGCTCGTGCGCCGGATGGTCGAGGCGCCCGACCAGCCGGCCACGGCCGGCGAGGGCTCCGCGATCGACGCGGCGGTCGCCGCGCTGCTGCCGATGCCGCCGGCGCAGCGCTCGTTCGCGGCGCTGCGCGCCCTGCTCGGCCAGAGGGCGGCGGGCGGGATCGGCGCGCGCCTCGAGCGCTGGCGCAGTGGCGGCCCCCTAGGCTGGGCGCTCGACGACGCGGCTGACCGGCTCGCGCTCGACGCCCCGCTGCTCGGCCTCGACATGACCCATGTCCTGGACATGCCCGAGGTGCGCACGCCGCTGATGATGTACCTGCTGCACCGGCTTCAGGGCCTGGCCGACGGACGCCGGCTGGTGGTGGACGTCGACGAGTTCTGGAAGGCGCTGGGCGACGAGGCCTTCCGCGGCCTCGCCCAGGACGGGCTGAAGACCTGGCGCAAGCAGGACGCCTTCATGGTGTTCGGCACCCAGTCGCCCGCCGACGTCCTGCGCTCGCCCATCGCCCACACCATCGTCGAGCAGTGCGCCACCAAGGTCTTCCTGCCCAACCCGCATGCCTCCCCGCGGGACTACATCGAGGGCTTCGGCCTGTCCGAGCGGGAGTTCGCGCTCGTCCGTGACGAGCTCTCCCCCGCACAGCACCGGTTCCTCGTGCGCCAGGGCCTGCACTCGGTCGTGGTCGAGCTCGACCTCGAGGGCCTCGACGACGAGCTGGCCGTCCTGTCGGGCCGCGCCGGGACGGTCGAGCTGCTCGACCGCCTCCGCGCCGAGCACGGCGACGACCCCGACCACTGGCTGCCCGCCTTCCACACCGCCCGGAGACAGCTCCCATGAAGCCGACGATCCCGATCGTGGCCGCCGCCGCGCTCGCCTTCGCCTCGCCCGTCCGCGCGCAGATGATCGTCCACGACCCCACCAGCTATGCGGGCCTCCTGCGCGAGGCGCAGACCGCGCTCGACCAGCTGGGGGAGCTCAGGGCCCAGCTCGACGAGGCCCGCCGACTGCATGCCAGCCTCAACACCGCCTCGGGCGCCGGCGGCCTGGCCGCGGCGCTCTCCAGCCCGGCGCTGCGCAAGGTCCTGCCCGGCGCCGAGCAGCTGGCCGCCGCCGCCCAGGGCGACCTCGCCCGGCTCGGCCCGATCGGCGAGGCGGCGGGCGCCATCCGCGACGCCAACCGCCTGTTCACGGCCCCCGCCGGCGACCCCGCCGGCCAGGACCTCGAGCGCGCCGGCGACCGCGCCGCGCGCGACCTCGCCCTCGGCCAGGCCATCGCCAGGGCCGGCGGCGATCGCCTGGAGGGCCTGCAGGACCTCCTCGACCACCTCGACGCCGCCCCCAACGCCCGGGCGGTCCTCGACCTGCAGGCCCGCATCGCCGCCGAGCAGGCGCTGGCCGCCAACGACCAGATGCGCGTCCAGGGCCTCGCCATGGCGCAGGCGGCCGAGGCGCAGCTGCAGGCGCAGCGGGATCGGGAGCGTGCGGCGGCCGACCGCGAGGCCCGTCTCGCGTTCTATCGGCGAGCCTTCCGCTGATGCGCCCGCTCTTGCTCGCCGTGGCCCTTGCCGCCTGTCACCCCGCGCCGCGATCTGCAGAGCATTTCGCACGCCACCCCGAGGAGACGGCGAAGGTGGTGGTCGCCTGCGAACGTGGCGATCTTCGAGGGAAGGAATGCGTCCACGCCCGCGAGGGTAGGAGCACGATCGAGCGCGAGGCGCGGATGGAACTCTATCGGCGGAGCTTCCGGTGATGGACGGTTCCCTGAGTGTCTTCGCGCCAGCCTATGCCTACATCGACAGCCTCCTCGGCAGGTTCGTCGACGACTCCGCCGGCCGCGCGGCCGCGGCCGCGGCCGGACCGCTCCGCGCTGCGCTCGTCCTGTATGTGATCCTCTACGGTTTCGCGATCCTGCGAGGCGCGATCGCCGAGCCTTTCATCGACTTCGCCGTCCGTTCGGTGAAACTGGCCTTCATCGTCCTCCTTGTGACGGGCGCCGGCTACTCCGAGTGGGTGTCCCGCCCCCTCTTCGAGGCGATGCCCGCAGCCATCGCGCAGGCTGTGGCTGGCGAGACTGCGTCCGACGCCGGCGAGGCCTTCGACCAGTTCCTGGGTCGAACGGGGTACCTCGCCGACAAGGTGGCGAAGAAGGCAAACGCTCTGGACTGGCTTCCATGGCTAGTCAGCGGCGCCGTCCTGGTCATCGGCGCCCTGGCCGCGGCCCTTGGTTTCGGGATCGTCACGCTCGCGAAGGTCGCGCTCGCCCTGCTGGTGGCGCTTGGCCCGATCTTCATCGCCTGCGCCCTCTTCGAGGCGACGCGCCGATGGTTCTTCGGCTGGCTGAGCCAGGCCGTGAACTACCTCGTCCTCTTCGCCCTCATCATCGCCATCTTCGAACTTGTCCTGGCGCTCGTGGGTGAGCGCTGGGCCACGATCGACGGGCAGGACCCCGTCGTCGGAGGACTGATCTTCATCGCGCTCTGCCTGCTCGGTGCGATCTTCTTCCTGCAGACCCCGGCGATCGCCGCGGGCATCGCCGGTGGCGCCAGCATCGGCCTGGCGGACTTCGGCTCCGCGCTGGGCGGCGGCCGCTCCGGCCGAGGCGCGCCCTCGACCGACGGCTCGCGCGGCCATGCCGCCCCGCAGGGCGGCTCGATCCGCCAGGTGAGGACGTCGCGATGATCCGGGTCCTGCTCCTCGTCCTGATGCTGGCGGGCTGCTCCACGTCCAGCGGCGGTGGCGCAGCCGGCTGCCACGGGGCGCGCCGCCCCGCCAATCCCCACGGCTCGGTGCTGGCGCCCGACACCCCGCCGCCGTCGGCCCAGCCGACCCCGGCGGCGGGCGGATGCGGAGCTGCGCGATGAGTGGCGTCCCCGCCCCCGACCTGCGGACCTACTTCGCCGAGGCCGAGACCTGGGACCGCGACCGGCTGCACGCCGCCGAACGGTCCCGCCGCCTCGCCTGGGCCGTCGCCTCGGCCTCGGCGGGCCTCGCCCTCGCCGCGGTCGCGGCCGTGGGCGTCCTGACCCCGCTCAAGACCGTCGAGCCCTACGTGGTCCGCGTCGACCGGGCGACCGGCGCCGTCGAGGTGATGACCGGCCTCAGGGGCGGCAAGGACCTCACCTACGAGGAGGCGGTCACCAAGTCCTTCCTGGCCACCTATGTGCGCGCCCGTGAGGGCTGGCTCCCGGCCTCGGCGGAGGCGGACTTCCAGCAGGTCTCGATCATGTCCACGCCCGACGAGCAGCAGCGCTGGGCCGCCTGGTACCGCCCCTCGAACCCGTCCAGCCCCCAGGTCGCCTACGGGCCCGCCGCGGAGGCGCAGGCCTCGATACGCGCGATCACCTTCGTCGCGCCCCGCGTCGCCAATGTCCGCTTCCACCGCCGCGAACGCCGCGGCGCGCAGCAGACCGAGGGCGACTGGATCGCGACCATCGCCTTCGCCTACGCCAAGGCCCCGATGTCCGAGGCCGACCGCCTGCGCAACCCGCTCGGGTTCCAGGTCTCGAGCTACCGCGCCGACCCGGAGGTGACGCGATGACCCGCCCGCTTGCCGCACTCCTCGGCGCCGCCGCGCTCCTCTCCGGCGCCCTGCCGGCCGGGGCGGTCGAGACCCCCCGGCCAGGCCCCACGGACCCCCGCATCCGGATCGTCGACTACGACCCCGACCAGGTGGTCCGGCTCGTCGGCGTGCTGCGCACCGCCACCCAGGTGCTCTTCTCCCCGGACGAGTCGATCGTGCACGTGGCGATCGGCGACACCGCCGCCTGGGAGGTGGCGCCCGAGCGGAACATCCTGTTCCTGAAGCCGACCGCGCTCGCCCCGCCCACCAACCTGATCGTCACGACCGAGGTCGGGCCGGAACGGCGCCACTACGTCTTCGAGCTGAGCAGCCGCCCAGGGCGCACCGGACGCGACGCGGCCGACACCTTCTTCGGCGTGCGCTTCCGATACCCGCGGCAGGAGGCGGAGCGCCTGCAGGCCGCGCTCGCGGCGCGGGCCGGCGCCCTGGAGCGCAGGCTCGTCGACCTGCGGCTGGAGCGCGGCGTCCTGGAGGGGCCCCGCAACCTCGCCTACGAGCTCCAGGGCGCCGCGGCGATCGCGCCTTCCGAGGTCAGCGACAACGGGCGCTTCACCGTCATGCGCTTCCCGGGCGCCCGGGCGATCCCGGCCGTCTACTCCGTCTCGCCGGACGGGACGGAGGCGCTGGTCCCCTTCGATGTCCGCGGCGAGTTCCTCGTCGTCCACCTCACCGCCGCCCAGCTGCGCCTGCGCCGCGGCCGCGCGGTGGTCTGCATCCACAACCTCGCCTACGACCCCGATGGACGGGCGAACGCCACCGGCACCGCCACCGACGAGGTGGAGCGCACCGGGCCGGGGGCCGCCCGATGAACGGCCCCGATCCCCTGGCCCCCGACGGGCGCGAGGACGCGCCCCTCGACCGCACGATCTCGCCGATCTCCGGCCGCCTCGGCGCCGGGGCCGGCGGCAAGGCGCTGGCGTTCGCGGGCCTCGTCGCGGGATGCGGGGTGTTCGCCTTCGCCACCTGGTCGGCCGACCGCCCGCGGCCGGAGACGCCGCTGGAGCGGCCGGCCCGCCAGGTCGTCGCCTTCGAGCCCGCCCCGGCCCCCACCCTCGCCGTCCCGGGCCCGAACCCGCCGTCGCTGACGGGCCGGCCCGAGGTCCCGCCGATCGATCCCGGGTTCGACGCCGCCCGCCCGGCCGCCGGCGTCCCGGCCGCGCCGCCGCCTCCCCGTTCGGCGCCGCTGATGGCCTGGTCGCGGTCCCTGCGCTTCCCGTCGACGGCCGCGACCGCGGCGGAGGCGCCCATCCCGGCCGGCGAGCCCACCGCCCTCGAACAGCTCGCGCGCCCCTCGGCGATCGCACGCGTCGCCGCCAGGTCCCTGGGCGACCGCGACCTGCTGCTGCTGGCGGGCGCGACCCTGCCCTGCATCCTGCAGACCGCGCTCGACAGCTCCGTCCCCGGCCACGTGACCTGCGTGCTGCCCCAGGATGTCTGGTCCGACAACGGTGCGGTCGTCCTCCTGGAGAAGGGCACCCGGGTGATGGGCGAGCACCGCGGCGGCCTGCGCCAGGGCCAGCGCCGGGTCTTCGTCCTCTGGACGCGCGCCGTGACGCCCGGCGGCGTCGCCATCGACCTCGCCTCGCCGGCCACCGACGCGCTGGGCCGCGGTGGCTTCGACGGGGTGGTGGACACCCGCTTCTGGGACCGCTTCGGGGCCGCCCTCATGCTCTCGGTGGTGGGCGACGCCGGCGAGGCGCTGCGCGAGGACGGCCGCCGCGCCTCGCGCCTGCCCTCCGACGCCGCGGCGATCGCGGTCGACCGCGGAGCGGACATCGCGCCGGTCCTGCGCAGGGCCCAGGGGTCGGAGGTCGCGATCATGACCGCCCGCGACTTCGACTTCTCGGGCGTCTACGGGCTGCGCCGGCGCACGCCGTGAGCCGGGGCGACACCAGCGTCCTCGACCACTACCTGCAGCCCCTGCGCGCCCACCTCGACGCGCCGGGCGTCACCGAGCTCGTCGTCAACCGGCCGGGCGAGTTCGCGGTGGAGCGCGACGGCGCCTGGCATTGGACCGAGGCCCCTGGGCTCACCGAGGCGTGGCTCATGCCGCTCGCCATCGCGGCCGCCGCCGCGACCGCCCAGGACGTGACACCGGACCAGCCCATCTGCTCGACCACGCTACCAAGCGGCGAACGGTGCCAGATCGTCCTGCCGCCCGCGGCCGAGCAGCTGTCGCTCACCTTCCGCCGCCCCCCAGCGTCGGCCCCGGCCCTGGCCGAGCTCGCCCGTGCCGGCCTGTTCTCGGAGACGGGGCGCCCCGGCGCCGCGCGCGCCGCCGACGCCGACCTCGAGCGCCTGTACGCCGCCGGCGACTGGACGGGCTTCCTCGCCAGGGCGGTGAGCGCCAGGCGCAACATCCTCATCTCCGGCGCCACGGGTTCCGGCAAGACGACGTTGGCCAGGGCGCTCACCGCCCTGATCCCGGCGGAGGAGCGGCTCGTCACCATCGAGGACACCCGCGAGCTGCTCGTCCCCCACCGCAACGCCGTGCACCTGCTGTACGCGAAGGACGGCCAGGGGCTGTCGCGCGTGGGGCCGAGCGCCCTCGTCGAGAGCGCGCTGCGCATGCGGCCCGACCGCATCCTGCTGCAGGAGCTGCGCGACGCCTCGGCCTTCCTCTATCTGCGGAGCGCCAACACCGGGCACCCGGGGTCGATCACGACGCTCCATGCCGACTCGCCCGCGCTGGCGTTCGAGCAGCTGGGACTGATGGTGAAGGAGAGCGCGGCCGGACAGGGAATCTCACGCGAAGACATCCAGGCGCTCCTGCGCGCGCTGGTGGACGTGGTCGTGCAGATCCGCCGCGTCGAGGGCCGGTTCCGGGTGACGGAGGTCCTTCTCACGGCGCGCACGGCGGTGTCCTCCACCGCCCGTGACGCGCTTCGCGTACCCGTGGCATCTTCAGGTTGCGGAACGGCGAGTCGTCGGCAAGATTGCGAGCTCTCGGGGGTGGAGGCTGGTTGATGCCGGCGAAGAGGATCGCCGTCATCGGCGGTGGGGCGAAGGCGGCCGCGATCGCGGCGAAGGCGCATTGCGTCAACGAGGCCGGATGCGGCGAAATCCAGGTGACGATCTTCGAGCAGGGGCTCGTGGGCCAGAACTGGAGCGGCCGAGCGGGGTTCACCGACGGCGCACAGCTACTCTGCACCCCGGCCGAACGCGACCTGGGCTTCCCCTATGAATCGACGATCGACGAGGACGTCGCGAGGCTCATGCAGGAACGGTTCTCCTGGATGGCCTTCGCCGTCCAGGACCGCGATGTGGCCTATGCGGACTGGATAGACCGCAGCCAGCGGCGGCCGACGCACGCGGAGTTCTCCGGCTATCTCCGCTTCGCGATCGCCCGCTCGGGCGCGGACCTCCGCGAGAAGACGCCCGTCACCAGCCTGCGGCGGATGGACAATTGCTGGTGGGTGGGGACCTCCAGGTCGACGAAGAAGGAAGGCCCCTTCGACGGCGTCGTGGTCACGGGCCCGGGCCCTGCGCGGACGAGCTTCCCGGGCAAGTCGGACCGCGCCCTGTTCGACTGCGCCGACTTCTGGTCGCGCCTGAAGGCGGTCGACACCGCGTTGCGGACGGCGAAGCACGAACCCGTGGTGATCGTGGGGGGCGGAGGCGCCGCGGCGGCCAGCGCCGCCTGGTTCGTGCGCCACTTCCCGGCGCGCGAGATCGTCATCATCGCCCAGCAGCCGACCTTCTACACGCGGACGGACTCCTACCTGGAGGCCCGCGTCTTCAGCGACGACGAGATCTGGGAGCGGCTCGGCGCGCAGGACAAGCTCGACTTCGTGGACCGCCTCACACGCGCGGTGGTCTGGGAGGCGGTGTCCAAGGTCCTGCAGGACGCGGTCAAGCTGAGCTTCGTCCCTGGACGAGCGATCGATTTCCAGCGCAGGCCCGCGGGCTCCGGCGGCCCCTCCATGCCGATGGTGACCTACCGCACCGCCGTGGCGCGCAAGCTCGCGGACATGGAGGCGAGCCTGGTGGTCGACGCGGCCGGGTTCGATCCCTGGCGGGTGTTCACCGACCTGCTCCCGAACGCGAGCCGCCAGTCGATCGAGAAAGGGGCGAAGGGCATGGACTCCGCCCTCAGGCTGGCATCGACCCGCTTCCCCAACCTCCACGCACCCGGCGTCAGCCAGATGCAGGGGCCCGGGTACACGTCGCTCATGGTCCTCGGACGCATGTCCGACCGCATCCTGCGGCCGTACACTACCCCCCGGACGCGACCCTAGGCGACGCGGCTTCGACGACGGGTTCCACGGCCTTGGGCTTCCGGGCCACGACGCCCGCCGGCTTCGCCGCAGCGACCTTGGCCGGCTTGGCGGCCTTCGGGGCGGCCACCGCGCGGGCAGGTTTGCCGCCTATGTTGTCCAAGGCCTCCTCGACGACACGGCGGATATACTCGCCCTTACTGACGTCGAGGCGGAACGCCACGTCCCGGAGCCGGTTGTCGAGGGCCTTCGGGAAGTAGACGGTCCTGAGGACCATGTTCTCCGGGGCCTTCGCCATGATACCATCTTCCTGTCGGGGCCGGTGTTCATTCCCAGCCTTCATGTGTACATATATACACATCAACTCCACATTGCGTCCAATCTGATCTCACCATGAACGTGATGGATCGTCCTTGACCCCTATGCAGTGTCCTGTAATGACCTGAAACGCCATGCCTCATATTGAGCTTGCTTGTCGTCGGGCGCCTTATCTTGTCCTCCTCGGAAGCGGAGGGGCTCGCCGGGGTCGAGGGCCTGGAGGGGGCGTATGGTGACGCGTAGACCGGAGCTGCTGACCGATCTCTTCCTCGGTGGCGCGCCCTACCCCGGCTGGCAGGCCTACAACTGGCGACGCCGGCGCTTCTTCCTCCTGAACGGGAGGCTGGTGCTGGGCCTGCTCCGCGCCGAACCGACGCGCTCGCAACGCCACCTGCAGCGGGCGGCGCGCATCATCCGAGACGAGACCGCCTGGCCCGAGCAGTTCCGCGCGAAATACGAGGCCTCGCGGGTCCAGCTCTATCCCGACCAGATCGACGAGGCGAAGCTGCTGGAGAAGGCGGCCACGCTGGCCGTGGCGCTGGAGGTCATGGCGCTGGAGATCGATCCGACCGTGGACGTGTACGGCCTGCTGCGCATCGCGCCGGCCTACCATTTCCTGGACGGCTTCGACCTGCAGCGGCTGAGGCAGATGGTCGAGGCCTACGACGCGATGGACGAGGCCGGACGCGAAGAGCTCGCCGGGCGGCTGCCCGGGCGCAGGCTGCGCCTCACGGTCGGGTTCCAGGAGGCCTGTCTCGGCTGGATCGACCAGCCGGCGTCATCCCCCCTGCTGCGCGAGCTCGCGACGGGATACTGCGCCACCTCCGCGGTGGTCACGGCGATCCAGGAGTTCGTGATGCATGTGTTCGGCGACCGCTTCGCCGTCGGACCCTGCCGCGGCGCGGGCGACCCTGCCGCCCATTCCCGGGACCTGGGTGGGCTCGACGCCGCACCGTCCCTGCTGCCCCCCGTGTTCACCCCGGTCGCCAGGCCCGCCTAGCGGGCCCCGGGCTGGGAGGGCTCGGCCCCGGGGACGCCGACGATGGCGATTCCCCGGAGCCGGAGCAGCCCGTCAGTCGTCGCCGACGAGCGCGGGTTTGGCCGGCGCCAGGCCGAACCTCTCCCTCACGGCGGTGTCGAGGCGGACGCGCACGCTCTCACGCGCAAGGTGCAGGGGCGTGGTCTCGCCCTTGGACCACCGCTTGAGGGTGGCCATGGAGATGCCGAACATGTCCACCAGCGCGTCGTCGTCCTTCATGACGTCCATCGCCCAGGTGATGAGCCGGGGGAAGGCGGAGGCCTCGCGGGCCTCCCGGTGACCGAGGGCCGAGACGAAGGCCTCGGCGTTGGCGCGCCGGGCGGCGTCCTGCAGGTGGGCCAGGGGGTCGTCGACGGCCGCGGCGGCGGACGCGGCGCCCGCCAGGAGTTTGAAATTCATGATCATCCGTCTCCCAATCCAAGGAAGCGGTGAGCGACCCCGGCCGGGGGCGCACAGCCGCCGGCCGGAGGGTCGCTCCCCACGGTGTCGAAAATTCGACAGCTTGTTGATAACCACATTCGCTGTTAGAGTTCCATACACTGCGTTAATATTTTACTTCGCTGGCTGCAATCGGGGGTGCGGGGGCACACAAGAAGGAACACGAGGAGACGACCATGGCATCGATGCAGGGCGTCGCGACCACGATTCAGGAGTGGTTCCCCGCCCCGACGACGCTGATCATCAGCACCGCGCGGCGGTCGGTGGTCCCGGCCTTCATGGCCGCGGCGTACGCCCAGGCCAGTCCGCGGCTGAGGTCCCTGATCTCGCTCAAGGACGCGACCGAGCTCGTCCTGGAGCACGGGGTCGTCGTCATCCTCACGGACGTGGTCGGCAAGCTCCGCGGCGGTGTCGTCCTCCTCACCGCCAGCACCGAGACACCCCTCGTCTGCTTCGCCTACCTCGACGAGGACCTGCTGGGGAGCGGCCTGGCCCAGGCGATGACCGCCATCCTGATCTCCCACCACGTGGTCATGTCGGACGGCCGCGAGATCGAGCCGCGCTCGGTGACCGGCGCCCACCAGGTCCGCGCGGAGCGCGCCCTGGCCTCCATGGGCTTCATGGCCTGCCCGCTCACCTGCGAGGCCGTCGAGGATCCCGAGGCCGCCGAACGGCTGACCGACGAGGGGCCCGCGCTGTGGGCGCTGCCGCCCGAGCAGCTCACCGGCGCCCTGGAGACGGTCCTCGGGCTGACACTGAGGGCGCAGTGGAAGTGGCGGAACTCCAACCGGTCGGCCACGATCCTCTTCAACCATCCGATCGTCTACAACGCCCAGCTGCGCGAGGACCTCACGGCCGTCGTGGCGGCCCGGAGGTCGGCGGTGCGATGAGCCCGATCCCGTGGGACGCGCCGAAGGGGCGGCCCACGGGCGGCGGCCCGCCATGACCCGCGACGCCACAGGAAGCGCGCCCGTGGGCGCGCTCGGCGCCTGGCTGCTGCGCCTCGCTGGTCCCGACGCCCAGCCGTCCGTCGAGCGGGCGATCTCCATGCTCCGGGGACCCGACGCCGCCGGCCCGCTCGCGGCGCGGCTGTCGGCGGCCGCGCGTGACGTGGCGGCGGAGCTGAGGCGGCGGAAGCGGGAGCACGACGCCCAGCTGATCGAGCGCGCCGCGCTCGTTGCCGCGCCTGCGCCGAGCCTTGCCGCGACCCGCGAGCGCGAGGGGTTGATCGCGATCCGCTCCCCGCTGCGGGGCGAGATGCCGGCCTTCCTCGAGGAGTTCGATCGCCTGCGCCTGGCGCAAGGGCCCGTCGCCCCGGAGGGCGTCCGGGCCCGCGGCGAGCAGGTCGCCGCCGCCGACGCCGCGTTCCTGCTCGTCGAGGACGAAGCGAAGCTCCTCGCCGGCTGCGCCGTCTTCAACGGCGACAGCCGCTACGTGGAGGTCTCGTCTGTCCTGTCGGGCAAGGCGACGACGCCGCGGCTCGTACAGCTGGTAGTGGCGCTGCACTGCATCCGCGCGAGCGCCCTCGAGCCCGACCGCCACCGCGTGTACTGGTCGGCGATGCCGCAGGAGGACGCGGAGGAGGCCGCAGCCCTGCGCAGATCCGGCTTCGCGCGCCGCGGCGACCTCCTGCCCCGCCTGCGCCACACCTTCGCCTACCGCCCTGGTCTCGCCCAAGCGGCCTGGTTCGCCGCCTCGCCGCGGACGGTCGCCGAACGCTTCGTCATGCGGGCCCGCA
>Ga0065165_1001068_pt1 | contig 32766 bp, 30 predicted proteins | sample AraplaMF_Cvi_mMF_FD_63813 | JGI IMG/M metagenome (GOLD analysis project Ga0065165, IMG submission 63813) | Arabidopsis root microbial communities from the University of North Carolina, USA - plate scrape MF_Cvi_mMF (version 2) (version 3) | ecosystem: Host-associated > Plants > Roots >... | reverse complement strand
AGAGCGGCCGTAGGCCAGATAGGTACATGGGCCGCGTAAGCGGCCTTTCCTTTCCGAACGCGGAGGACCTGTCTGAGCAGCGAGGGTGGGCACCGAAGGCTCGGGCCTCACCGTCCGAGCTGACGGCGGCGCCAGCCGCTAAACAGATGCATTCGCGCAGCGAATGAACCGACCGATGCCAGCCCGGAAATGCGCGACGAACTTTTTGTCTACAAAGCCCGCTTCCATGTGGCGGTGAAGCAGCGCCATTCGCCGCCCTCTTTCCGCCAGCCGGTTTCCACTTCGTAGGCGCCCGCGTTGTCAGGAAGCATGCCGGCTCCTGCGGTGAGCGTCACCGTGAACGTCGCGACCATCCGGTCGCCGCGCTCCTCCACGTCGGTCGGCCCCATCAGTACATGGATCTTCTGGCCGCGCAGCGAATACACACGGACCAGATTGGCCAGCGCCCGGCGGTCGAGCACACCGCCATTTCCGTCGAAGTCTTCGGTCAGCGCTGCGACCGTGTCGCCCGCCTTGCCGGATTCGGCCGCCTCCGCGGAAGCGGCGATCGCCTGGCGTACCTGTTCCTGGTCGGGCGCGCGATGGCATCCGACGAGGCCTGCGAAGAGCAGGCACAGCAGTACACGTCCCACCGTCCACATGCCTTGTTTCCTCCTCGCTGGACGCGCTGCGACGCGGCTTGCCGCTATACGCACGCGTATGCTCCAATGCCTCGCGACCGCACGAATGACCGTGCCAGCGCCCTTTTCTGGAGTCCGTCCGATTCATGAGCATCGAGCGTCCGTGGCTTGACCACTACCCGGCCGGCGTTCCCGCCGACATCGACGTCAACGCATTCCGCTCCATTGCGGCCGTTCTCGAAGAATCCTTTCAGAAATTTCGTAATCGCCCTGCTTTCAAGAACTTCGGCAAGGTTCTGAACTACGGACAGATCGACGAGCTTTCCCGGGCCTTCGCAGGCTTTCTGTCCGGCGAACTCGGCCTGAAAAAAGGCGACCGCCTGGCGATCATGCTGCCGAACCTGCTGCAGTATCCCGTCGCGCTGTTCGGAGCCCTGCGGCTCGGCCTGACGGTAGTGAACACGAATCCGCTGTACACCACCCGCGAACTGCATCACCAACTGGAAGATTCGGGTGCGAAGGCGCTCCTGGTACTGGACAATTTCGCGGCCACCGCGCAGCACGCGCTGGACGGCACCAAGGTGCAGCACGTGATCACCACCGCGGTCGGCGACATGGTGGGCTTCCCGAAGGGCAACATCATCAACTTCGTGGTGAAGAACATCCGCAAGGAAGTGCCGGCCTTCGACCTGCCCGGTGCCGTGCGCTTCCGCGCCGCGCTGGAGCGCGGCAAGGCGCATCCCATGCCGGCCGTGGACATCGGACACGACGACATCGCCTTCCTGCAGTACACCGGCGGCACCACGGGCGTGGCCAAGGGAGCCATGCTCACCCATCGCAACATGATCGCGAACATGCTCCAGGCGGACTCCTGGATCAGCGGTGCCGCGAAGGCGGGCGAAGAGATCATCGTCACGGCGCTGCCGCTGTATCACATCTTCTCGTTGACGGCGAACGGCCTCGTCTTCACGCGCATGGGTGCGATGAACCTGTTGATCACCAATCCGCGCGACATGAAGGGCTTCGTGAAGGAGCTCTCGAAAGAGAAGTTCACGGCCATCACCGGCGTCAACACGCTGTTCAACGGCCTGCTCAACACGCCCGGCTTCGCCGATCTCGACTTCTCGCGGCTGCACCTGTCGCTGGGCGGCGGCATGGCTGTGCAGCGCAGTGTCGCAGAGCGCTGGAAGAAGACTACCGGTGTCACGCTAGCAGAGGCCTATGGTCTCACCGAGACCTCGCCCGCCGCCTGCATCAATCCGCTCGACCTCAAGGAATACAACGGCTCGATCGGCCTGCCGATTCCGTCGACTTACGTGCAGATCAGGGCCGAAGACGGCACCGTACTGCCGGTCGGCGAACCCGGCGAGCTCTGCATCAAGGGCCCGCAGGTGATGAAGGGCTACTGGGGCCAGCCGGAAGAAACCGCGAAAGTGCTCGACGCCGACGGGTGGCTGCGCACCGGCGACATCGCGAAGATGGACGCCAACGGCTATGTGTACATCGTCGACCGCAAGAAGGACATGATCCTCGTCTCCGGTTTCAACGTTTACCCTAACGAGATCGAAGACATCGTCATGCACCACCCAGGCGTGGCCGAAGTCGCGGCTGTGGGCATCGACGACGAACACTCCGGCGAGGTGGTGAAGCTCTTCGTGGTGCGCAAGGATCCGGCGCTGACCGTCGAGGCGCTGAAGGAGTACTGCCGGGAAAACCTCACCGGCTACAAGCGGCCGAAGCAGATCGAGTTCCGCGACGCCCTGCCGAAGACGAACGTGGGCAAGATCCTGCGCCGCGAATTGCGCGACGAAGAGCGGAAGAAGAAGGCGGCCTGACGGGCTTCCTTGTTGTAGGAGCCGCTATAGCGGCGAAGTATCCTGACTCACGGCTTCACCGCCCTGCGGGCTCCTCGCCGCCATAGCGGCTCCTACACACGAATCAGTCGTCCTTCCAGGCCTCGAGCGTGTCGGCGTAGCCGCCAAGCAGCTCCCACAGCGAGGCCTGCTTGTCCTCCGGGATAAGCGTGTATTCCATGCCGATCTGCCGTGCGGACACCCGAGCCACCGAGGCCTCCAGGTGGATGTGCAGGTCGTGCCCGAAGATCATGTCGAGAATCCAGGTCTGGCCCGGTTCGCCCCGCCAGCCCAGGGGACGGCGCAGGAGTGCACCCGTGGCGGAGATATCCACGAGATCGGTGGGGTGCGCCTCGCCGCCGCGGCTCATGAGAACCGCGGTCTGCACCCGCATCCGCGCATGGCGATAGCGGGTATTGGGATCGTCCCTATCGTTCGACATCAGCTTCTCCACCCATCCCGATACCTCGTCCTTGCCTGTCGTGATCGGCATGACGCACCTCGCCACTTACCTTCCGTGTCACAAACGGACACATTAGCGCAGCCTGGATGACCTATGCATATGACTGCCGTCACTCGTTTCCGCGCGTTTTCAGTACACCGGCCCGGACCAGCGCCCCAGCCCCGAAACGACTGTTGATCAGGTCCTGGACACCGTCGGACAGCTTGTCCGACACCGGGGCGGCGAACATGTCCTGCTGCTCGTCGCCATGCCTGGCATCGAAACCCGACAGTGTCACACCCAACAAACGCAGCCGCGGCCGGGGATGCTGGTTCCACCAGACCTGAAGCAAGCGTCGTGCCACCGCATAGATATCGGGTGTGGCATTGCCGGGGACCGGCAACTGCGCCTGCCGGCTGTGGGTGGTGAACGGCGGTTCGCGGAGCTTGACCGACACCGTTCGGGCGTTCACGCCCCGGGAGCGGGCCCGGACCCCCACCTTTTCGCACTGCCGAAGTAACCAGGCCTCGGCGATGGACAGCTCCTCGAGGTCGTATTCGAAGGTCCATTCGGCGCCGATCGAGACCTCGGGCGCATCGGTGACGACCGGGCGGCGATCTTCGCCCCGGCAGAGCTCGCGCAGAAGCGCCGCATGGCGTTCGCCCACCGCCTTGTTCAGTCGCCAGGCATCCGCCCGAACGATGTCGCCAATGGTGCGGATACCGACCCGATGAAGCGCCTCTTCCGCCACCTTCCCCACCGTCCACATGCGGCCCACCGGCAGGGGGTCCAGGTAGCCCCGGATATCCTCGGGCGCGATTCGCAGGAAACCGTTGGGCTTCGACAGCTCGCTGGCTAGCTTGGCCAAGAGCTTGTTATGGGCCATGCCCACGGAGGCGTTGAGGCCGGTCCTCGCCCGGATCTCCTCCTTCACGCGCCGCCCGATGGCCTCGATGGATGAGAACAATCTCAGGCTCGCAGTGACATCCAGGAAGGCCTCGTCCAGGGAAAGTCCTTCGATCATCGGCGTGACCTCGGCGAAGACGCCGAAGACCACGTTCGAGATCTCCTGGTAGCGGGCATGGCGCGGGAAGATATAGACGCCGTCGGGACAGCGCCGGCGCGCCTCCGACGTGGCCATGGCGGAACGCACCCCGTACTTGCGGGCCTCGTAATTTGCCGTGGACACCACGCCCCGGCGGCCCAGGCCGGCCACGATCACCGGTTTTCCCACCAGCGAGGGGTCGTCCAGTTCCTCCACGGACGCGTAAAAAGCGTCCATGTCGACGTGGATGATGGCGCGCTGGGCAGGCTGCATGTACCTATTGTGCCGCAAGCCCCGGCCGCGCCGACGCCCGCCGCTGGACTTGCATGGACACAGGCGATACCCTGTACGGCAATCGGGTGAACTTATTCGGGCGTCGCGCCTTCACCGGTCCGTTCCTGGGGCCGGCCGCGCTCTGCTCCCGACGTTCCTTCACAGACGGTGACCCTCCTGGGGTGTCCAGCGGCCATGCCTATCGCTCGTCGGCGACGATGCGTGGCATGCCGGGCGAGGTGGCGGTACGGCCGCCGGACGGCATCGATTGTTGCGCTACCGGTCGCTCAAGCGACCCTTCTGACGTGTGCCGATGACTAACGAGACAACCGAAGTCCAGGTGGTCGAAAAAGCCCAGGGTGCCTTTGCGGGCATACCGCAGCAGCAGGAAATGCCCCTCGCGCTGGTGCGCGGGCAACCGGTGCTGCAGATGCCGCAGGACCTGTACATTCCGCCGGACGCGCTCGAAGTCATCCTCGAATCGTTCGAAGGTCCGCTGGACCTGCTGCTTTACCTGATTCGCCGGCAGAACCTCGACATCCTCGATATCCCCGTGGCCGAAATCACCCGGCAGTACATGGACTACATCGAGATGATGCGCGAGGTGATGCGCCTGGAGCTGGCGGCGGAGTACCTGCTGATGGCCGCCATCCTGGCGGAGATCAAGTCCAGGTTGTTGCTTCCCCGGCCGCCGGCCGAGGAAGGCGTGGAGGACGACCCCCGCGCCGAGCTGGTCCGGCGACTCCAGGAGTACGAACGCTTCAAGAAGGCGGCGGCGGATATCGACGAACTGCCGCGCCTGGAACGCGACACCACGGTGGTTCACGCCTTCGTGGGCGAGCACAACGTGGTGCGCGTGCCACCGCCGCTCGACCTCAGGGAGCTCCTGCTCGCGCTCAAGGATGTGCTCAACCGCGCCGACCTGTTCACGCACCATGCGATCCAGCGCGAACCGCTCAGCGTGCGCCAGCGCATGGGCGACCTCCTCGGCACGCTCAGCGAGGGCGGCGGTTTCCACCGCTTCGAAACATTGTTCGACGTGAGCGAAGGCCGCCTCGGCGTGGTGGTCACCTTCCTGGCCATGCTCGAGCTGGCTAAGGAAATGCTCATCGAGATCGTGCAGGAAGAGGCCCTCGGGCCGATCTACCTCAAGACAAAGGCACACACCGAGGCCGCGCCGGAAGAAGCGCTCGCCTGACGGCTCCCACCCGGGGGCCAGCAACCATCACAAGGGCCTATGCATCCCGAACAGCTCAAACCCATCGTGGAAGCGGCGTTGCTGGCGTCGACCCAACCGATGACCATCGCACAGCTCAAGGCGATCTTCGGCGAGGACGAGGAGATCGGCACCGACGAACTCACGCAGGTCCTGTCGGCACTCGGCGCCGACTGCGAGGGCCGCGGCGTGGAACTGGTGGAAGTGGCCTCCGGCTGGCGCTACCAGGTGCGGCGGGAAGTGCATGGCTGGGTATCGCGCATGTGGGCGGAAAAACCAAGCCGGTACTCGCGCGCCCTGCTGGAGACCCTGGCCCTCATCGCCTACCGCCAGCCGATCACCCGACCGGAAATTGAACAGATCCGTGGCGTGGTGGTGTCGTCGAACATCATCAAGACCCTGGAAGAACGCGAATGGATTCGCGTGGTGGGCCACCGCGACGTACCGGGAAAGCCGGCGCTCTTCGGCACGACCCGCGCCTTCCTCGACTACTTCAACCTCAAGTCGCTGGACGCCCTGCCGCCGCTGTCGGAAATCCGCGACCTCGAGGAACTCAACCCGCAGATGCGGTTCGAAGGCGATGCGGAACCCGCGGCGGCTCGCGCTGCGTTACCGGAAGACGCCGATGGCGAACCTGCCGCTGACGGCGAAAACATCCTGACCACCGGGAACACCCCGAACACCGGCGATGCCGTGGCCGATGCCACGGCCGTCGAAAACGCCGCCGAAACCACGCCCGACGAGGGCGATGAGATCGAAGCGGCAAACCAGCTGCCTGCCGGCGACGACGTCGCCGCGGCTTCCCCCACTGCCGACGAGGCAGAGAACCCAGCGGGCGACGTCGAAGACGACGATGCCCAGAAAGATACCGAGGAGTCACGCGCATGAATGCGCCACAGCGTTCCCTGCTCACCTTGAAGCGTGGCGGCAACGACGCCGCCGATCCCACACAGCAACTCGAAGAGCGCCTGCACAAGGTTCTCGCCAACGCCGGACTCGGCTCGCGCCGGATGCTCGAACAGCGCATCCAGGCCGGCGAGGTCGAGGTCAACGGCACCGTCGCCACCATCGGTGCCAGCGTGCACGCCGGCGACCGCGTGGTTCTCGACGGCAAACAGTTCGTCGTCGCCACGGACAACCGCACCGACGCGGAAGTGTTGGTCTATCACAAGCCGGAAGGCGTGGTGACCACCCGCGAGGACACCGAGGGCCGCCCCACCGTGTTCGAACAGCTGCCGCGCCTGCGCGGCGCGCGCTGGGTCGCCGTCGGCCGCCTCGACATCAACACCACCGGCCTGCTCCTCCTGACGACCGACGGCGAACTCGCCAACGCGCTGATGCATCCTAAGAGCGGGCTCGAACGCGAGTACCTCTGCCGGGTGCACGGCGAAGTGCCGGACGAGGTCATCGAGCGCCTGAAGGCGGGCGTGGAACTGGAAGACGGCCCGGCGCGCTTCGACGAGATCGGCGTCATCAGCCGCGGCGGCAGCCATAGCTGGTTCCGCGTGACCATCCGCGAAGGGCGCAACCGCGAGGTTCGCCGCCTGTGGGATTCGCAGGGTTTCCTCGTGAGCCGCCTGAAGCGCATTCGCTACGGCACGGTCGAATTGCCGCGCGCGCTGCGCCGCGGCGATTGCGAATCGCTCGACGAAACCGCGATCAAGGAACTGCGCGAGCGCGCCGGCCTGGGTGCTCCTGCCCCCGTGCTGACCTTGAGCGCCGTGGTGCACCAGCGCCGCGCACCGCGCCATGTCACGGAATACCGTCCCGATAACCGCGCCACGGGCGCGTGGAGTTCGGCGCGCCACGACGAAGCGCGCGAACTCACCGCCTTCGACCGCATCCGTGACGACAATCCGCGCGGCGGTCGTGGTGGCCGCGGCGGCCGTGGTCCGGGCGCCGGCGGCGGCGGTCAACGCCGCGAGGTGAACGGCAACGTGGCGCGTCCGGAGCGTGCGGGTGGCGGTCAGCGCAAGTCGCGCCGCGTCGCTCCTGGCCAGGAACTGCCGTCGATCCGCACCTGGTTCGCCGGCGACACCCGTACCGGTGGCGGCAACGCGGCCGGCAACACTGCGGGCAATCGTGGCCCGCGTCCGGCTGGACGCCCCGGCGGCACGGGCGGCAATCGCGCCGCGGGCCAGGGCCCCGCTCGCAACGACGGCAATCGCGCCTCCGGCGCGCGCTTCGACGGCGGCGGCAATCGCGGTGGCCGTCCAGGCGGCGGTGGCAACCGCACCGGCGGTCCGGGTGGCGGTGGCAACCGCGCCGGTGGCCCGCGTCCCGGCGGCAATCGTGGCGGACGCCCCGGTGGCGGCAACCGCGGCGGTAGTGGCGGCGGTAACCGCGGCGGCAACCGCTAAGGCCACCCGAGAGCCTCTCGCAGCTCCTCAAGGAGCGCGCAGGGCGCGCTCCTACACCTTGTGCCGCGAAGCCAGCTTCGCGGCCACGGCGTCGAATCCGATGTTGCGCGCGCGCAGCGCCACCATGAGATGGAACACGAGATCGGCCGCTTCGCCGACCAGCGCGTCGTCGTCCTGGGCGACTACCGCCAGCGCCGTTTCGACGCCCTCCTCGCCCACTTTTTGCGCGATGCGGCGAAGGCCTTCCTCGAACAGCTTCGTCGTGTAGCTGCCGGCCGGACGCTCGTCATGCCGCGATGCCACCAGCGCGTCGAGTTCGGCGAGGAACGCCAGTGGGGGCGCCACGTCGTCGCCGAAGCAGCTCGACGTGCCGTTGTGGCATGTGGGCCCCGCGGGAAGCGCGCGCACGAGGATCGTGTCGGCGTCGCAATCGAGCCGGACGTCGACCACTGCCAGCGTGTGGCCGGACGTTTCGCCCTTCGTCCACAGCCGTTGCTTGCTGCGGCTGAAGAAGGTGACGAAGCGCTGCGCCTGCGTTGCCTGCAGCGCCGCCTCGTCCATGTATCCCAGCATCAATACCTCGCCGGTACGCGCGTGCTGCACGATGGCCGGCAGCAATCCGTCGCCCTTGGCGAAATCCGCGTTCACACCACTCATAGCCGTACCTCGATGCCCCGCGCCCGCAGCTCTTTCTTCAGCGCCGGAATGCCTATGTCGCCGGAATGGAACACGCTGGCCGCGAGCGCCGCATCGACGTCCGCCTCGCGAAAGACGTCGACGAAATGCGCCGGCGTACCCGCGCCGCCCGATGCCACCAGCGGCACGCGGCTCACGCCCCGGGCAGCCTTCAGTTGTTCGATGTCGTACCCGCGGCGGACGCCGTCGGTACCCATGCAATTGAGCACGATCTCGCCCGCGCCGAGCTGCTGCACTTCGTCGATCCATTCGAGCGTGGGCTGGCGCAAGGCGCGCGTGCGCGAGGGATCGCCGGTGTATTGCCGCACGCGCCACTCGCCGTCGTCGTCGCGCAGGCTGTCCACACCCACCACCACGCACTGCACTCCGAAGGCGTCGGCCAGTTCGCCCACGAGCGCCGGCCGCTCCAGGGCGGGCGAGTTGATCGATACCTTGTCGGCGCCGGCGTGCAGCACCTCGCGCGCGTCGTTCACGCTGCGGATGCCGCCCGCGACGCAGAACGGAATGTCGATCTCGCGAGCCACGCGTTCCACCCACTCGCGATCGACGCGACGCCCTTCCGGGCTTGCCGTGATGTCGTAGAACACGAGCTCGTCGGCACCTTCGTCGCGGTAGCGCAGAGCCAGCTCCACGATTTCGCCGACGACCACGTGGTCGCGAAAACGGACGCCCTTGACGACCTGACCGTCCCTCACGTCCAGGCACGGCACGATACGCCGGCTCAGCATGACGCGCTCGCCTTCTCCGCCGTGGCGAAGGCATCCGAGAGCGAGAAGGCTCCTTCCAGCAATGCGCGGCCGAGGATCACGCCTGCAGTGCCCTGCAAGGCAAGCGCGGCGATGTCGTCGAGGGAGCGGACGCCTCCGGAAGCCTGCACCGCCATCGACGGCGCCAGGTTTCCCAGATGCCGATAGAGGGCGACGTTCGGACCGCTCATGGTGCCGTCGCGGTCGATGTCCGTGCACAGGAGATGCCGCGCGCCTGCCGCTTCGTACAGCGGAAGCAGCTCGTCCAACGTGCGCACCTCATAGGCCGTCCAGCCGGCGCTGGGGAGACGCCATTCGCCATCGAGAAAACGCGTATCCAACGCCAGCACGATCCGCTCCGCACCGTAGCGGGCGATCCAGGAGGCCACGGTTTTGGGATCGCGCATGGCCACGCTCCCCACCACGACGCGATGGACACCGGCTTCCAGCAGGCGGAGCACGCCGTCCTCGTTGCGCACGCCGCCGCCCGCCTGCACGCGCAACCGTCCGCTCGACGCAATGCCTGCGACGGTGGCTAGGTTTTCAAAACGTCCGGAGCGGGCACCGTCGAGATCGACGACATGCAGCCACTCGGCTCCCTCGTCCGCGTAGCGGGCGGCCAGGGCTTCCGGCTCGAAGGCGAAGGTGGTCTGCCGGGCGTAGTCGCCCTTGTAGAGGCGCACGACCTTGCCGTCGCGCAGATCGATGGCGGGAATGGGAAGCGTCATAAAGAAAGAAAATTCCGAAGAAGCTGGGCACCCACTGATCCCGACCGCTCGGGGTGGAACTGCATGCCCATGAAGTTGCCCGCGGCGACCACGGCCGCGAAGGGCGTTCCGTGCTCGCTGACCGCGAGCGAATAGTCGCCGTCGGGCACGGCATAGCTGTGGACGAAATAGGCGTCGTCGCCTTCGCGTACGCCGGCAATCAACGGATGACAGCGGGTCAACCGCATCCCGTTCCAGCCCATGTGCGGCACACGGAACCCTGGAATATCGGCGAACCGCCGGACCGTCGCCGGAATGACGCCGAGGCATTCGGTATCGCCCTCTTCCGACCGCTCGCAAAGGAGCTGCATGCCCAGACACACGCCGAGCACCGGCTGGGTGAGCCCGCGGATGACGTCGACGAGGCCGGCCTCCCTCAGCATGCGCATGCCCGGGCCGGCCGCACCGACGCCGGGAAGGATCACATGGCTGGCCGCGCGAATCCGCGCGGCGTCCGAGGTGAGTTCGGCATCGGCCCCGAGGCGCTGCAGTGCGTAGCGGACGGAACCGATGTTGGTGCCGCCTGCATCGACCAGTACCGCGCGCATCAGAGGCTGCCCTTCGTGCTGGGAAGATCGGCCCCTTCCCGCCGCATGGCCTGGCGCAGGGTTCGCGCCACCACCTTGAAGCAACCCTCCACCATGTGATGCGCGTTGTCGCCGTGTACGGTCAGGTGCAGGTTGGCACCCAGCGTCTCGCACAGCGACCGGAAAAAGTGGGGCACCAGTTCCGTCGGCACGTCGCCGACGCGCTCGCGCGGGAACGACCCTTCGAAAACGAAGAACGGCCGGCCCGAGAGATCGAGTTCCGCGCGGGCGGCGCTTTCGTCCATGGGCAGCGCGAAGCCGTATCGAGCGATACCGCGCTTGTCGCCAAGCGCTTCGCGCAACGCCTGCCCCAGCGCGAGGGCGGCATCTTCGATCGTGTGGTGCTCGTCGACGTGGGTGTCGCCGTCGCAACGCAGGTTCAGTGCGAACCCGCCGTGCTTGCCGATCTGTTCCAGCATGTGATCGAAAAATCCCAGCCCCGTGTGAACCACGGGCTCGGCCGCGCGGTCGAGGTCCACGGAGACTTGGATGGACGTTTCGCGGGTGCCGCGGCGGACTTCCGCCGTACGCGGCGCATCGAGCAGCACATGCGCGAAGTCGTTCCAGGCCAGGCCGCCCTGACCGACACGGAAACCGCGCACGCCCATGTTGGCGGCGAATGCGAGATCGGTATCGCGGTCGCCCACCATGGCCGACCGCGCACGACTCCAGCTGTCGTCGGCAAGCCAGTGCCGGGCCAGGCCCGTGCCGGGTTTGCGGGTGTCGAGGTTCTCGTGCGGAAAACTGCGGTCGATGAGCTGCTCGCGGAACACGATGCCCTGCGATGCGAAGATGCGCAGCAGAAGTTGATGCGGGCCGTCGAACGCTTCCTGCGGAAACGATGGTGTGCCCAGGCCGTCCTGATTGGTGACCATCACCAGTTCGTAGCCCGCGGCGATGCAGCGCTGCAAGGCACCGATCACGCCCGGCATGAGCGACAGCTTCTCGTAGCTGTCGATCTGCTCGTCCGCCGGTTCCTCGATCAGGCAGCCGTCGCGATCGACGAAGAGGATCTTCCGGTTCATGCGACCTCCCCCGCGCGAAGCACCGCGAGCACGCGGTCGTTTTCGTTACCGGTGCCGATGGTGATGCGCAGCGCGTCGCCCAGGCCCGGGTACCGTGTGATGTCCCTCACCACCACGCCCGCGGCCAGGAGGCGACGGTATGTGCCGGCGGCATCGTCGAAGCGCACCGCGAGAAAATTGGCGTGGGAAGGCAATACCGCACGCACCCCCGGTACGCCGGGCAACTCCGCCAGCATCCGCGAGCGCTCGGTCAGTATCTCGTTCACGTGGTGCCGCTGCACGCGCCTGCCCTCGTAGGAAAGCGCACCCAGCGCAGCATCCACGCAGGGAGACGGCAGCGGGTACGGCGGGATGATGCGGCGCAGGAGGCCGATGACCTCCGGGCGCGCGATCAGCGCACCGACGCGCGCACCTGCAAGCGACCACGCCTTGGACAACGTGCGCAGCACAGCCACGTTGTCGAAGGTGTCGATCAGCGTCGCGGCGCTCGGAAGGCCGCTGAATTCGGCATAGGCCTCGTCCACCACCAGCACGGCGCGGCCGGCAAGTTCCCTGGCGAGCCGCGCCAGCACGTCCGGCGGCACGACGTTGCCGGTGGGATTGTTCGGCGTGCACAGGAAAACCAGCTTGACCGCAGGCGTTACCGCCGCGAGCAGGGCGTCCGGCGCAAGCGCCCCCGACGGGTCGAGCGGCGCTTCGATCACTGCGGCATCCTGGATCCTGGCGCACACGGCGTACATGCCGAACGTGGGTGGTGAAATGACCACGGCGTCGTGTCCCGCGCGGCAGAACGCCCGGACCAGGAGATCGATGGCTTCATCGCTGCCGCGTGTAACGAGCACACGGTCGCTCTCGCATCCGTACAACTCCGCCAGCGTTTCGACCAGCGCACGAGGCTGCGGGTCCGGGTAACGGTTCAGTCCCTCGCCGCCGGGAATGTTCGGCGGCCGTGACGACTCGTTCGCGTTGAGGAGCACCGTGCCTCCCTGTGCTTCCATGCGGGCGCTGGAGTAAGGCGCCAGGGCACGAATGTCCGGGCGGGCAAGATCGAGCACGCTCATGCGGCGGCCCCCAGGGCGGCCAGGCGCAGCGACACCGCGCGGCGGTGGGCTTCCAGCTGTTCGGCCTCCGCGAGTATTTCGGCGCAGGGCCCGATGCCGCGCAGGCCGTCGGCGGACAACTCCTGCACCGTGACCTGCTTCTGGAAGCTGGCGACGGACACGCCGCTGAAACTGCGCGCGTAACCGTACGTGGGCAGCACGTGGTTGCTGCCGCTGCAGTAGTCGCCGATGGATTCCGGCGTCCACTTGCCGAGGAAGACGGACCCGGCGGATTCGATGGCGTCGAGCAGCGCGCGCGGATCGGCCGTCTGCACGATCAGGTGCTCCGGCGCGTAGAGATTGCTGACCGCCACCGCTTCGGCAAGATCGCCCACCAGCACCAGGCGGCTTTCGCTCAATGCGATGGCCGCGACGTCGGCGCGCGGAAGTTGCGCGCGCTGCCGTTCCACCTCGGCCTCCACCGCAGCGAGCAGTTCGCGCGACGGGCTGACGAGCAGCACCTGGGAATCGGGCCCATGCTCCGCCTGCGACAGCAGGTCGGCGGCGACGAAGCGCGGGTCGGCCGTGTCGTCGGCGATCACCAACACTTCGGACGGTCCGGCGGGCATGTCAATGGCCGCACCCGCAGGATCGCCCGCCACTTGCAGCTTGGCCTCGGTCACCCACGCGTTGCCGGGGCCGAACAGCTTGTCGCAGCGGGGCACGGAGGCCGTGCCGTATGCCATGGCGGCAACGGCCTGCGCACCACCGAGCTTGAACACGCGATGCACGCCGACGGCACGCGCCGCGAACAACACGGCATCGTCGCATCGCCCGTTCGCCTGCACCGGTGTGCACAGCACCACCTCCGGACATCCCGCGATGGCCGCCGGCACGCCGAGCATGATCGCGGTCGACGGAAGAGGCGCGCCGCCCGCCGGCACATACAGGCCCACGCGGCGAACCGGGCGCAGCACGCGCTCCACGCGCACGCCCGGAGCCGTATCGATCGCGACCGGCGCCGGAGCGGCGGCGCGATGGAACGTTTCGATGCGGCCTGCCGCTTCGAGGATTGCCGCCTTCAGTGTCTCCGGCAGGCGCGACTCGGCATCGGCAAACTCTTGCGCGGATACCGCGAGATCGTCGACGGCCACACCGTCGTAGCGGGAGGTGAATTCGCGCAGCGCGGCGTCGCCCCTCGCGCGCACCGCGGCGATGATCCCTTCCACGCCCTGGCGCAGATCGGGGGCGCGCGCCTGGGCGGGCCGGGCGAGCGCCGCATCGCGGGCGGCGGCGTCGAGGGTGTTCCAGTCGATCCGCTTCATGCCAGCATCTTCTCCACGGGCAGCACCAGCATGTCGCGCGCACCGGCCCGCTTCATGTCTTCCAGCTGGCGCCAGCTCACGGAGCCGGCGCAGAGCGCCTGGAGCACCACGTGATCGGGCGCGCCGTCGATCGGCGTAAGCGTGGGGACGGGTGCACCGGGCAGCAGCCGCGTGATGGCTGCCAGCGCATCGCGCGGTGCCTGCATCAGAATCAAACGGGAATCGCGCACCTGGATCACGCCGTCGAGCCGGCGCAGCAGCAGTTCGGCGATCTCGCCACGCTCGTCGGCCGGAAGCTCCCGTCGCCCGGCGAGCACCGCCTCGCTTTCGACGACGACCGCGGCCTCCCGCAACTGGTTCGCCACCAGCGTGGCGCCGCTGGAAACCAGATCGCATATGGCGTCGGCCGTGCCGAGGCGCGGTGCGATCTCCACGGAGCCGGCCAGCATCACCACCTTCGCGTCCACGCCGTTCGCGCGCAGCCATTCACCGAGCAGGCCGGGATACGACGTGGCGATGCGCTGCCCTGCCAGCTGCGCGGGCCCCTCGTAGGCATCTTCCTGGGGAACCGCGATGGAGAGCCGGCAGTGGCCGAACCCGAGCCGACGCAGTTCGTCGAGACCCGAACCGGCTTCCTCGTTCGACAGCTGGAACTCGCGCAGCACGTTCCTGCCCACGATGCCCAGGTCGCACACGCCTTCCGCGATCAGGCCGGGGATGTCGTCGTCGCGGACCAGCAGCAGATCCACTGGCTCCCCTTCGCCGAAGCAGAAGAGCTTGTCGCGGCTCTGCCGGAACTTGAGGCCGCAACGGGCGAGCAGCTCCTGGGCCGGCTCGGTGAGCCGGCCGGACTTCTGCATCGCGATGCGCAGTCGGTCGCGCGGCTTCACGAGGCGCCCCCGAGGTTCCGGCGGGCGGCGGCGGCCATGTAGCCGCCATTGCCCTGGTTGAGATACCGCGCGACCCGGCCGATGGTGGTGATGCTGACCGCGGTGCGCTCGTGGATCTCCCGATAGGAGCGGCCTTCGAGCAGATGCGGCACCACGCGCCAGCGGTCGACCATGACTTCGATTTCGGCCGGGGTGCAGAGGTCGTGCAGGAAGGCACGCATCTCCTCCACGGTGGTGAGCGTGGCTAGTGCCTCGCACAGGCTGGTTTCGGCGGAATCGGCGGGAGTTTCCGGATCGAGGAAGCGACGCTTCATAATGTACTAACGCGTTAATACGATAGCCCATGCTAACTGCGCAACCGCCCCGTGGCAAGCGCCCCCGGACGCAATTGCGCTTTTCTTCCATATATTTCGCGGCGGTCGCTCGCCACCATGGCGCCCTGCCATGCCACGAGCCCGACCATGCCGAGCACCGTGATCATCGCCGACGATCACCCGGTCGTCGTTGCGGGGGTCGAAACCATTCTCAAGGCGCACCGATACGAGGTCATCGCCCGCGCCCACGATACCGATACCCTGTTCGAAGCCCTTGCCGACCACCCTTGCGACGTCGTGATCACCGACTATTCCATGCCCGAAGGCAACCAGCCCGACGGGTTGCCGATGGTCCGGCGCATCCGCGCCATGCGCCCCGACATCGGCATCGTCGTCCTCACCATGCTTGCGAACCCCGCCCTGCTACGGGGCCTGCTGGACATGGGCGTGGCGGCGATCTTCGACAAGCGGACCAACCTTCGCGACATCCCGCTGGCCGTGCATGCGGCCGACATCGGCCGCTCCTATCTGAGCCCGGCCATCCAGCGTCTGTTCCACGAGGCCGACTGCGCGGCCGGGCATGAGGACCTCTCCACGCGCCTGTCGCCGCGCGAGGTGGAGGTGCTCCGTGCCTATGCGGAAGGCCACGGCCTTTCCGACATCGCGGCGCTCATGGGCCGCAGCTTCAAGACGATCAGCCGGCAGAAGCGCTCGGCCATGGCGAAGCTGGGCCTCGCGAACGACGCCCAGCTCTACCAGTATCTGGCCGGCGTGCGCGCCGGCATGCTCGACGACTGGGTACCCGGCGGAAGGTCCGGCGCGGGGTCTCGGCATTCCCGCGAGGGTTAGGCCACCAGGCGTCCGGACGCCACCAACTCGCACACGGCACGCACATCGCCGTCCATCGCCCGGTCGCGCTGCATGAACGCCACGTGCTCGCGCAACGCGGCCAGGGCCACGCGCACGGCCTTGCCTCCATGGAAGTCGTCGGCGGACGCCAGCGCCTCCATCAGCGCACGCACCTCGGTCTCGAACCGCGCGTAATGCGGCGAATCCGCGCGCGGTGCACCGGAGATCTTCGAGGCGAACGCCGCCAGATCGCCGCGATGCGCGAGCGAGCGGGCCGCGTTGAGCATGTCCTGGCGGTACTCGAGCGCCTGGGCCGCGGTGTACAGCTCCATCGCCAGCACATGGCCGAGGTCTTCGGTCATTTCCAGCACATGCCGCGCTTCGTTGGCGCCCATGGAGACGTGGTCTTCCGCGTTCGCGCTGGTCGGCACCGAGTACACCGAGGCCGGATGCGCGCGCGTGGCGAGGTCATTGACCAGCGCTGCCGCGGTGTACTGCACGATCATGAAGCCGGAATCCGTGGCGTCCTCATTGCCGATGAGGAACGCGGGCAGGCCGTCGTTGTTCGCCGGATCCACGAGCTTGGCCGTGCGCCGCTCCGAAATCGAAGCGAGCACGGGGATGGCAGCCTTCACGTAGCTCATGGCCAGCGCGAGCGGCATGCCGTGGAAGTGACCGGCGGAGATCACCTGGTCCTCGATGACTTCCGCATTCTCGGCATCCGGGAAAACCAGCGGGTTGTCGGTCACCGCATTGAGTTCCACGTCGAACACCCGGCAGGCCTGCTCCCAGGCATCGCGAACCGCACCGTGCACCTGCGGCGCGCAACGCAGGCAATAGGCGTCCTGCGGCTGATGCTTCTTGCCGCCCTTGAACGGCAGGAACCGCGCGTAGAACGCTTCCTTGCCGTGCCGCTGCGTCGCCGGCACCCAGTCCCAGCCGATGTCGAAGCGGTAGGCCTGCTCCGCCGGTTCCGCCCAGGAGTCGGACAGCCACGGACGGAAACGCGGCACGAGGTGGTAAGGAATGTCGGCGAGCGTGGAGCCTTCGAGCAGGCTACGGATATTGCGAGCTGCCTCGACCTGACCCGGATGCGGACGAAGCGCGTGCACCTCTTCCGCATAGGCACCGGTGCGGCCGGCGAAGGCATCGAGCGTCATCGCGGCGGCAAGATCGGCCGTGCGGATCAGCATGTCCATCGTGTCGAGTGCCAGCACGCCGGTAGCAAGCATCTGCGTCGTGCCGTTGTTCAGCGCCAGGCCTTCCTTGAACGAGAGACGCACCGGCTCCAGGCCGGCCGCGGCCAGCGCCTTCCCGCCAGGCATGCGCTCACCCTTGTAGAACGCTTCGCCACCGCCGAGCAGGACGATGGCCAGGTGCGAGAGCGGCGCCAAGTCGCCACTGGCGCCTACCGAACCCTTCTCGGGCACCACGGGAATCACGTCCCGGTTCAGCAGCTCGGCCAGCGCGCGCAGCGTTTCCACGCGGATGCCGGAATGCCCTTTCATCAAGGTGTTCACGCGGATGGCGAGCATCGCGCGCACCACTTCCACCGAGAACGGCTTACCGACACAGACGGCGTGGGTGATGATCAGGTTGTGCTGCAGCTCTTCCAGCAACGTGCCGTCGCGCGGCTCCGGATTGCCGCCCGGCAGCTCGTCGCGCACACGATGCGCGCCCAGCAGTTTGTCGGCATTGCTGCCGAAGCCGGTGGTGACTCCGTAGATCGGCTCGCCCCCGCCCACCTTTTCGGCCAGGAAGTCGGCGGCCCGCTTCACCTTCGCCAGCTGCGCCTCGTCCAGGCGAATGGTGGCACCGTGGCGGGCGATGGCGGCGACCTGCGCGCGCGTGAGGCTGCGGCCGTCGAGGAGGATGCTGCTGGTCATGGGTTGGGCCGTGGGACGTCGATGGAAGGGAGGGTCAGCGACCGATTTCGGCCTGGGCCAGTTCGACGCGCAGCGTCTTCACCAGGTCGGCGCGTGACACTTCGAACTGGTCTTCGCGGCGCAGGTCCTTCACGGTGACGACGCTCTTGGCGATCTCGTCCTCGCCGATGACGACCACGAAGCGGATGCCGGCACGATCGGCATACTTGAACTGCTTGCCCAGCTTGCCGCCCTCCAGCACCACCTCGGTGGCGATGCCCGCGTTGCGCAATTCGCCGGCCACCGCGAGGTAGGTGGGCAACTGCGCCGCATCCATCTGCGTGACCAGCACGTCCACCGTGCTCTGCGCGGTGGACACGAGGCCGGCGTCGCGCAGCTGCCAATACAGGCGCGTGAGGCCGATGGAGATGCCCACGCCCGGCAGATGCGACTTGGTGTACTGGCCGGCAAGGTTCTCGTAGCGCCCGCCCGAACAGATGGAACCGATGCCCGGATGGTCGTTGAGCGTGGTCTCGTAGACCGTGCCCGTGTAGTAGTCCAGGCCGCGGGCGATCGACAGGTTGAGCGCGAAATGCGTCTCCGGCACGCCGAAGTCGCGGATCATGGCCAGCACTTCCTTGAGTTCGGCCCTGCCCTGTTCGAAGGTGTCCGAACCGTTACCCAGGGCGTCGAGCTTCGCGAACGCGTCGGCGACCGAGGTGGAACGCACTTGGACGAAGTCGAGGATCTTCGTCGCCACATCCGACGACAGGCCGAACGCCTCGCCCGTAAGGGTGTCGCGCACGTAATCCGGGCCACGCTTGTCGAGCTTGTCCACCTCGCGCAACACGAGCATCTGCTGCTCGGCGTCGGCAATGCCCAGGTTCTCGAAGTAGCCGCGCATCAGCTTGCGGTTGTTGAGCTGGATGGTGAACGGGCCGATGTTCAGGTCGCGGAAGACGCTGTAGATCACCGCCGGGATCTCGGCGTCGTAGCGTACGGACAGGGAGTCCTTGCCGATGACGTCGATGTCGCACTGGTAGAACTCGCGGAACCGCCCACGCTGTGCGCGTTCGCCGCGATAGACGCGCTGCATCTGGTAGCGGCGGAACGGGAAGCTGAGATCGTGTTCGTGCTCGGCCACGTACCGGGCCAGCGGTACCGTCAGATCGAAGCGCAGGGCCAGCTCCGGCACCCCACCCTTCTCCGCCGCTGCCCCAAGGGCGCCGGTGGACTGGACAAAATAGACCTGGCGCTCGGTCTCGCCGCCGGTCTTGGTCAGCAGCACGTCGCTGTATTCGATGACCGGGGTTTCGATCGGCAGGAAGCCGAAGCGCTCGTAATTGCGGCGAATCGTGTCCAGCATGCGCTGGAACGCGATCTGGTCGAGCGGCAGAAGCTCGAGGACACCGGGCATGGTGCGGGCCGGGGTGAGTGCCATGCAATTCCTCTTCGGACAGGCTATACGGGCGCCGCCATGCGGCAGCCGCATAGATTAGCAGATGGGCCATGCCCGACCCCTGGCGGCCATGTAAAAAAAGTGCGAGGACCTGTTGCCAAGGCACCGCCCCACGGCTAATATACGCGGCTCCCGTCGGGGTGTAGCTCAGCCTGGTAGAGCGCTACGTTCGGGACGTAGAAGTCGCAGGTTCGAATCCTGTCTCCCCGACCAATATTTCAAGCGCTGTACGGCTTGACGATGAAAGGCCCGCCTCGAAAGGCGGGCCTTTTTCGTTGCACAGAGCCCGGCACCATGCCGAGCTGTCCCAAGCGTTCGCGGCGTCGCATTCGCTCAGCCGCGACCCTGAACACAATCAACGCCCATCCCGCTCCAAGGCATCGATAGCGTGTATCAACGCGATAAGCCGCGCGGCTTCGCCTTCAGCGACCAATTCCTCGGCGGTGCGCGATCCCAACGCAACGATAGGGTCTTCCCGGTACCAGGCCAGCCGCCGTGCGCGGTTCGGCTCAATGCGGCACGCGGCGGTCAGCACCAGCCATGTGTCGCGAAGCAACTGCACGGGTGCTCCTCGCACCGCCGGGTCACGCCATGGAGCTACAGACCTCAATATCATGGCCATGCCCCTCACGGATTCATCGGCAGCCCGGTCGCCGCGCGGCCATCGCCACGCCGCTCCGGCTCGCGCACGGCGCCCTCGCGCCCTTCTTCCACGAAACGTGCGCGGCGCTCCGCCGAAACGTCGCGCAGCGCGGCGTAGTAATCGTCGGAACGTTCCAGCTTGTCCGTGAGCGGAAGAGCGCGTGCGCGCCCGTCGACGATGCCTCCCACGGTGCCGACGGTATTCACTGTCGACACCGTGTCCGAGTTATCGCCGAGGTTATACAGACTCATGGTGAGAATACGCCCCACGGCATCGCGGACGTTCGACGATCCGAACACGGGCAACTCCACGGTGTGCCCCGGACCCATGCCCCAGACGCCGAAGGTCTGTCCCAGATCGGCGCTGTGATGCGGCATGTTCCAGTGGCCGGCCACGTCGAAGATGCCAACGACGCCGATCGTGCTGTTGATCAGGAACCGACCCGCCGTATTGAGCGAACGGAGGAAATTCGCCTGCAGCAGATCGTTGGCGAACACCAGCGGCTCGCGCAGGTTCTGGGAAAAGTTGTGCACGCCACCCTTCACCGGTGCGGGCAAGTGCGCATAGCCGCGGGCCACCGGACGGATGATCGCGTGATCCAGGCCCTTGTTGAAGGCGAACACGGCACGGTTGATGGGCTCCTCCTTCTTTGCGGAGGACGCGGGCTCCGTCGCCGCATCGTTGGGTCTGACGCGATGCGAGCAGCCGCTCAGGATCGTCGCGGACATCGCCGCCGCGACGGCGATCCGGCGGGCGCCGTGCCGGCGGCGGGCGGTCGAGGGAAAGGGTCGGACAGATGGGCGGTGCATGGAGGGCTCCGGCTGGGGTTCATCCAAGCCTGCCTTTCGTTTGCGTACGCCGTTTCTCCTGTTTGCGTCCGGTCGGACATATTGTTTCCGCACAGAAATAAATGACAAAGGGCCCTGGGGAGCCCTATATAGGTGCTTTCCGTACCGGGACGGCCCCTTCCATGCAGCGAATTCTCATCGTGGACGACGACGAGGAAATTCGTTCCCTCCTCCAGCTGTTCTTCCAGAAGCATGGCTTCGAAGCCGACACCGCCGGCTCCGGGGCGGCCATGGACGCGCGGATGGCGCGCACCGCCTATGACCTGGTGATCCTCGACGTCATGCTCCCCGGCGAAGACGGATTCAGCCTGTGCAAGCGGCTGCGTGGCGGAGGCAAACTGCCGGTGATCATGGTGACGGGCGTCACCGATGCCACCGATCGGATCGTTGGCCTTGAACTCGGTGCCGACGACTACGTGACCAAGCCTTTCGACGCACGCGAACTTCTGGCACGGGTGCGCGCCGTGCTCCGTCGCAGCGAGGCTTCCCAGGCATCCGATACGCACACCGCACCGGTATTCCGCTTCAGTGGATGGCGACTGGATATCCTGCGACGCGAATTGCGCTCGTCCGACATGACGCTCACACCGCTGTCCAGCGGCGAATTCGACCTGCTGGTGGCCTTCGCGCAACACCCGCAGCGCATCCTGACACGCGAGCAGTTGATCGACCTGTCTCGCGGGCCCACGCACGATGCGTTCGATCGCAGCATCGACGTTCAGGTGAGTCGCCTTCGCCGCAAGATCGAGGAAGACCCGGGCGATCCGGAAATCATCCGTACCGTGCGGAACGTCGGGTACATCTTCGCGTCCACCGTGGAGCGGCAGTGATGGCTGGCCGGCGCTGGGCGGCGGACACCCTAAGCCGCTGGTTTGCCATGAACATCATGATGGCGCTGATCGTGGCCGCTGCAATGAACGCGGCGTTCGTGCAGTTCGCCGGCGTCTGGGCGAAGCCCGGCATCAAGGATGTCGGTATCGTGGAACAGGCGGCGGCCGTGGTGCGCGTGATCGACAGCGCTCCGCGTGACCTGCGCCAGCAACTTGCCCGTGCCGCGCAAGGGGACGCCTATTCCGTGGCGTGGTTCCCGAACGACGACGCGCTGCCGATGTTCCGCGACGACACCTACCACGGCGTCACCGCTAAGCTCCGCGACCTGATCGGCAGGCCGAACGTCCGCGTACTTGCAACCGAACCCGGCGATCCGGGAATCGACGGCACACCCACCACCAAATATGCGTTGGCCATCGATCTGGCCGATGGATCGTGGTTGCGGTTCGTTGCGCCCGAACGCAGCTGGGGGCTGGATCCGTGGGCACGCAACGTGCTCACCGGAATCTTCGCGCTGGCCGGCAGCGTCGTCGTCGGCGCACTCGCCAGCCGGCGCCTCGCGCGCCCGATGGAGAAGTTCGCGCGCCAGGCCCAGCGCTTCGGCGCCGATGTCCATGCGCCGCCCATGGAATCCGCAGGGCCGCTGGAGTTCCGCATGGCCGCGCACGCATTCAACGACATGCAGGCACGGGTAAAGCGCTACGTCGCCGATCGCACGTACATGCTGGCCGCCATCTCGCACGATCTCAGAGCACCGCTGACGCGTATGCGCCTGAGGGGCGAGTTCATCGAAGACGGGGAGCAGCAGCAAAGGCTTTTTCGCGACGTGGACGACATGCGGGCAATGGTGGAGTCGGCCCTCGCCTTCTTTCGGGACGACAGCGAACACGAGGAAGCCACGCGCTTCAACCTCTCGGAGCTCGTGAACACGGTCGTGGACAATTTCCGCGACGCAGGCAGCGACGTGGCGTTTCGCCCCAGCGGGAGCGTGGCGTACACCGGTCGTCCATTGAGCCTCAGGCGCACCTTCTCCAACCTCGTGGAGAACGCCGTCAAGTACGGCACCCGTGCCGCTGTGGCCATAAATGAGACCGAGGACGGCATCGAAATCACCATCGACGACGACGGCCCTGGCATCCCGGAAGATCTACACGAGGCGGTGTTCCGCCCGTTCTACAGGATCGAGGCGTCGCGCAACCGACAGACCGGCGGCGTGGGGCTCGGCCTTGCTGCCGCCCGCTCCGCGGTGCGCAGTCACGGCGGCGATATCGCTCTAGAAAACAGGCCTGAAGGCGGTTTGACCGTGCGTGTGCGCTTGCCAGTATTCGAGAGCGCGATCGCAGTCGCAGCGGGCGCTTCCGTGGGCAAACGATCCTCTGACTTTTCTGGACGCGAAATGTAGTACATATTCACCTTTGGGTCAGACGACACGAGGGGAATGACGCATGCGCGATCCGATACGTCCCGGGCGCCGGGGATTTCTTCAGGCGTCCGCACTCGGTGCGCTGGCATCGTTCATCCCCGCAGAGAGCGGCGCGGCGACGGCATCGGCCGCGGTTTTCCCTCCTCCCGCGCTCGCTCCGCAACCCTTCCAGATGCTTCCCGCCGGGTCCATCCGCCCCACGGGCTGGCTGAAGCGCCAGCTGGAGGTCCAGGCGGCCGGACTCGGTGGCCGGGTGGACGAGACATGGCCGGACCTCGGCCCGAACAGCGGATGGCTCGGCGGCAAGGGCGAATCGTGGGAGCGTGGCCCTTATTTCGTGGACGGGCTGCTGCCCCTGGCGTGGCAGCTCGACTCCCCCGAATTGAAGGCGAAAGCGCAGCGTTTCATCGAGTGGACGCTCGAGAATCCGTGGCCCAACGGGATGTTCGGTCCAAGGAGCAACGACGACTGGTGGCCGCGCATGGTCATGCTCAAGGTGCTGACCCAATACCAGGAGTTGACCGGGGACGCGCGCGTCGTGCCCTTCATGACACGGTATTTCCATTACCAGCTCGGCGCCCTACCCGCGCGCCCCTTGCGCGACTGGGGCCGCATGCGCTGGCAGGACGAAGTGGCCTCGATACTCTGGCTGTATTCACGCACGCAGGATCCGAAACTCCTCGAACTGGCCGCGCTGCTGAAAAAGCAGGGCTACGACTGGCAAAACATGTATGTGAATTACCCATTCAAGGAGAAGACGGACGCCAAACTGGTCGAAGCCAGGAACAAGAACGCCTTCATGGAAGACGATGGATTGCAGGTGCATGGCGTCAACGTCGCACAGGCGCTGAAGGCGTCGCCGGTGTGGTCGCTGATCTCGCGCGATGCCGACGACCGCGCTGCCATCCACCACCAGCTCGAGCAACTGGACCGTTACCACGGGCTTCCCAACGGCATGTTCTCCGGCGACGAACACCTCGCAGGCCGCAGTCCTTCGCAGGGCATCGAACTGTGCGCGGTAGTAGAAGCCATGTATTCGCTGGAAACCGCGCTGGCGATCACCGGCGACGCCGTGCTCGGCGACCGCATCGAACGCATCGCCTTCAACGCATTGCCCGCCGCCTTCACCGACGACATGTGGGCCCATCAGTACGACCAGCAGCCCAATCAGGTGGAATGCAGCCTGCATCGCCGGCCATGGACCACGAACGGTCCGGAGGCGAATCTGTTCGGACTCGATCCTCACTTCGGCTGCTGCACGGCCAACTTCCACCAGGGCTGGCCAAAGCTGACGGCCAGCCTGTGGATGGCCTGCGCCGACGGCGGCCTTGCCGCGGCCGTCTATGCGCCCTGCCGCGTGAGCACGGTGGCACGCGGCGTGCCGATCGAGATCGAACAGGAAACGGACTATCCGTTCCGCGACGATGTCGCCATCACGCTGCGGCCGGCATCGCCGGTCAGCTTCCCGGTGCGCCTGCGCCTGCCCGGCTGGTGCCGTGCGCCCTCGGTGAAGGTCAACGGCGAGGCCGTGAAAACCTCCGCCGGGGCCGGTTTCGCCACCGTGGAAAGGCAGTGGTCCGCTGGAGACCGGATCGAGCTCACCTTCCCCGCCGACGTGGTGACCGAGACCGGATTCAACGACTCGGTGAGCTTCAGCCGCGGCGCGCTCGTGTTCTCCCTGCCCATTGGCGAAGCATGGGTGAAATGGCGCAAACGCGGCCTCACCAACGACTGGCAGGTGTACCCCACGTCTCAGTGGAACTATGCGGTGGGCGACCCAGGCAAGGTCGAGCAACACGCCATAGGGCCGCGGCCCTTCGCCGGCGCGACGCCGGCGGTCACGCTCGCGGTGCGCGGGCGTCTGGTGGCATGGAAGGCGGAAGAAGGGGCTGCCGACCCGGTGCCCGCGAAGCCGGCGCCCGAGGACGAGCCGTATACGACGCTGCGCCTGGTGCCGTATGCGGGCGCTAAGTTGCGGATCACGTCGTTTCCGAAGCTCGTTTCCTGACAGGCACCCTGCAAATGGAGTGCATTGCGCCAGCACCTCGTCGCGCGCGGTTTTCACGCGCACGCGCACGCCGTGCCCTGCACAGCGTGCGGGCAGTTCGCTAAGATGACTGCCCGCCCACAAGGCGGGCACCCTCAAGGAGCCACGGAAGATGCTTCGATGACACGCCTGGCCGCCGCTTCGGCCGGCCTCCTTGCGACGCTACTGGTGGCCTGCGCCGCGCCCGCACGCGAGTTGCCCGCGCCGCTAGCGGTCTCTCCTCCTTCCCACCAGGACCACCCCATGACCGTTGCCGCCCCCGAGCCGGCGCCGCTGGCCACCGCACGCGACGCCGCCCAGCGTCTGCTGGCCTTCCTGTCGAATGTGCAATCGTCCGCCGACTTTGCCACCGCAGAGGTGGGTCAACGGATGGGGGTCACTCTGACCCCCGACCCCGAGAACGGCCAAGGGTGGACTGCGTATCGGAGTGGCGACCTAGGCAACGGCTGGAGCTACGGAGTCCAGCAAGCCGAGCCGCGCCCTCCTCAGGGACGCGCATTCGGCTTCTGGTTCTATAACGAAGACCGGGCAGCTGACCCGGCGCCGGTGTGCGCCTTGGCCTTAGACCAACTACGCGCAAGCCTCACCCAGCACGGGTGGGTCCAACGCGCCGTGCCCAGCGAGATTGGCAGTGTGCTGGCGGTGGAGTTCATCAAGCACGACGTGGTCTTGACCCTCACGCCACGCGACGTGGTGCCGCATGGCAGCAGTTCTTGCGTGCTGTCCTTGCTCGCCACCGGCGGCCACTGACTCAAGGAAGACGTATGGCCACGCCTTACGCAGCCCTCGATGCCGCCGTCCAGCAGTTCACGCACCACTCTGGCGTCACCCCCGCCGACGTGGCTACGTTGCGAGCGGCACTCGCGTCGGACCTCGATTTGACCCGACGCCTCGATCGCGCCGCCGCCTCCGGAGCATTAAACGGATTTGCACCCGCGCCTCCGGGCGCCGTCAACACGCCCATCGGCACCTACGACCCCGCGTCGCGCACCATCACCCTGCCCTCGTCGGCGTTTGGGTCTGCGGGTACGCCACCCAGCGCGGACCTACACGCGGTGTTGCGCTTGCAAGCGATGGTGATGGAGTTTGGCACCAAGAGTTACCCAGATAGCACGGGCGCGATGCACCCCGTCACCACCGACATGCTCAATAACTTGCAAGGCACGCTCAACGGTTCGCCAGCCTTGGCAGGCGAAATCAAGCGCGCGGCCACCACCGCTGACCCACAAGCGCCGTCGCATTGCATCCTCGAATCGTTCGCCTTCACGGCACCGGGGGCTGGCGTCGGCGGCAGCTTCAACGTCTCCGGACACGCCATGAACTTGGTGAGCGAGTCGCTGACCACGCGCGGAGCGCACAGCACCGGCACCTACGATGTGCACGATTTGACCTTTGTCATTGGACACGAGGTCCAGCATGGGTTCAACGCTCAGGCCGCCGCACAAGCGCGCGCCACCTTCGTCACCGACGTGCGCGCAATGGCGGCCAGCCCAGGGCCCGTGCACGATTACACCGCTCTGGTCGAGCGGCACATCCAATCCGGGCGGGATGACGAAGCCAGAGCGCAGATTGCCGGGTGGAACGCACTGCAGAGCCGCGTGCGACACGATCGCGGCCAAGCGTCCCTGGCCGACCTTGCCGCGGCTGTACCCGGTCGGGCAGCAGACTTCATTGAGCAGCGGCAGGGGCATGTCGTGCCGCGGGCCAATGTGCAGTTCAATCCCGATTTCAGCATGCCGGCCACAGCGGCCAACGTCGCCGCAATGGGACACAACTACTTCGACCGACCCACGGCGGAGCACTTGCTTCCGGGCGACACGCGCAATGCCATGGCGCTCGGCCACAACGGGGTGGAGGATTATCCGAACTACTACGCGGGCTGGGCCATCGCCGTGATTGGCTCGGAAGAACGTGCCGCTGCCCACGGCCGAGGCCCCGCCCCGCAAATCCAGATCAACATGAAGCGCGCCGGGTTGTATGAGGACATGATGGAGAAGGCGGGCCTCAACCTGGCGCCCTCGATGCAGTCCATCCCGTATCTCGACAGCAGCACGCAGCCCGCCATGCCGCACACGTTCGACCACACGGCCGATGGGCCGCATCAGTATCGACATGTGCCCGTGGCTCCGCAGCGTCTGGACGACCCGACGCATCCCGACCACGCCCTGTTTCAACAAGCCCGCGACCATGTCGCGGCGCTCGACCGGAGCCTGGGCCGCACGCCCGATGTGCACACGGACCAGCTGGCGTCGGCCGCCGCGGTGCAAGCTCGCGCCGACGGATTGCATCGCATCGACCAGATAGCCCTGTCGACCGATGGGCAGCGTCTCTGGGTCGTGCAGACCCCACTGGGTCGCACGGATCACCTGTTCGACAAGCAAAGCAGCGTGCCGACGACGGAGGCCATGACCCCCATGGTGCAAAGCGGGGCGCAGTGGCCGCAGGCCATGCAGCAATTCGAGCAGCACCACGCGCAGCAACAGCAACAAGCGCAGGCTCCGCAACTCAACACGGCACAGACGCAAGACCCTGTCATGAGCCATGGCGCTCACGGCATGTAGCGAGCGGCCACGTGGTTGCACCACGTTTCTTGCGCCCACAAAAAAGCCCCGACGAATCAGGGCTTTTTGCAAACTGGCGGAGAGTGAGGGATTCGAACCCTCGATAAGGCTTTTGACCCTATACTCCCTTAGCAGGGGAGCCCCTTCGGCCTCTCGGGCAACTCTCCGTGTAACGAGCCAGCAAGGATACTTGCCCTTGCTTCGGCCGTAAAGTGTTTACTGGTCGTCCCCGGAATGGCCGGTGGGATCGTTCTCGTTCTTGATGCGCTGGTAAATTTCTTCGCGATGAACCGCGACGTTCTTCGGCGCATTGATGCCGATGCGCACCTGGTTACCCTTCACACCCAGAACGGTGACGGTCACCTCGTCGCCGATCATCAGGGTTTCACCGACCCGGCGGGTCAGAATCAGCATGATTGATACTCCATAAAATCAGGTATTGGCTTCCCCACCAACGACAACCTCACCCCGAGTGCTTGCCGTCAATGGATCGACGTTTCGACCATCGAAGGCCGATTGCCTTCCCCGGCTCTAGTTGTGTGTGTCGCTGACCAGCTGTCCTGCCATCGCGATCCGAAGGACCGATGCCGAAGGATGCTTTTCGACATTCGGATGATACTAGCCGAGCCAAACAGGGGTGCGCAACGCACGAAGCCGTGAATACGTGCGCCAGGACGCGGTTGCGACGCCTGGCGACCGCTTCGGCTACCCACCGTTCAGCGCAGGCGCGCCTCCACCCAGGCGGGAATCCCGGCAAGGATGCCCGGCAAGGCCGGAGAGTCCAGGCCGCCGCCCTGGGCCATGTCGGGACGGCCGCCACCCTTGCCCTCGATATGCGAGGCCACCTCGGCCACGAGGTCACCGGCTTTCACCTTGCCCAGCGCGGCGCCGCCCACGCCGGCGACGAGCGAGACGCGGCCATCCAATGCGCCGGCCAGGACGATGGCGCAGTCGCCAAGTCGCTGTTTCAGAACGTCCATGCTGTCGCGCAGCGACTTCGCATCCAGGCCCTCGATGCGGGCGGCGACGACCTTGATGCCGGCGACGTCGACGGCGCTCGCCGCGAGATCGGCGGAGGCGGACGTGGCGGCCTTGGCCTTGAACGATTCGATCTCGCGCTCGAGCTTCTTCTGGCGATCGAAGAGCTGGCGCAGTTTTTCGACCACGTCGTCGCCAGTGGCGGCGAGAAGGCCCGAGACTTCGCCCAGGATGCGCTCTTCCTCGGCCACACGAGCCATGGCGCCCGCACCCGTAACGGCTTCGATACGGCGCACACCGGCGGCCACGCCCGATTCCGAAACGATCTTGAACAAACCGATGTCGCCCGTGCGGGTCACGTGCGTGCCGCCGCAGAGTTCCGTGGAGAAGCCGCCCATCCTCAGCACGCGCACCTCGGCACCGTATTTCTCGCCGAACAGGGCGATGGCGCCGAAGTCGATCGCCTCGTCGTAGCCCATGTGGTGGACTTCCGCCGCCGCGTTGCGGCGGATCTCCTCGTTGACCATGCGCTCGACCTGGGCGAGCTCCTCGGGAGTGACCGCCTTCAGGTGCGAGAAGTCGAAGCGCAGGCGCTCGGGCGCCACCAGGGAGCCCTTCTGTGCCACGTGGTCGCCCAGAACCTGGCGAAGCGCAGCGTGAAGCAGGTGCGTGGCGGAGTGATTGAGAACCGTGGCCTGTCGCTGCGCCGCGTCGACCGAGGCCGACACGCTGGCGCCCTTTTCCAGCGGCGCGGAACCTTGCCAGGTACCGAAGTGCGCGAAGAAAGCACCACCCACCTTCTGCGTATCGGTCACCGCGAAGGCGCCCGAAGGATTGCCCAGCGTGCCGGTATCCCCGACCTGACCGCCGGACTCGGCGTAGAAAGGCGTGCGATCCAGCAGAACGAAGGCGTCCTCGCCATCGGCGAGACGGTCGACCGCCTTGCCGTCGCGGACGATGGCCAGCACCTTGGCCCCGGCCAGATCCAGATCGTCGTAACCGGTGAAAACGGTGGGCGCCAACGCGCTGGCGACCTCGGCCGGGAGCTGTGCCTTGCTGGAGAAGTTGCTGGCGGCGCGGGCGCGCGCCCGCTGCTCGCCCATGGCGCGCTCGAAGCCTTCCATGTCCACCGTCATGTCGCGCTCGCGAGCGATGTCGGCGGTGAGGTCGACCGGGAAGCCGTACGTGTCGTAAAGGCGGAACGCATCGGCACCCGGAATGATCTGGCCCGATTTCGCGGCAATGTCGTCGAACAGCCGCATGCCGTTCTCCAGGGTTTCGCCGAAACGCTCTTCTTCCGTCTTCAGGGCCTGCTCCACGAACGCCCGCTTCGCAGCCAGTTCCGGATAGGCGTCGCCCATCTCGGCGACCAGCGGCGCCACCATCTTCCAGAAGAAGTCGCCGCGCACGCCAAGCATCCAGCCGTGGCGAAGCGCGCGGCGGATGATGCGGCGAAGCACGTAGCCACGCCCCTCATTGGACGGCAGCACGCCGTCGACGATGAGGAAGGAGCAAGCGCGGATATGGTCCGCAATGACGCGGAGCGACTTGTTCGCGAGATCGGCAGTGCCCGTGAGGCGCGACGCCTCCGCGATCAGGTGCGAGAACAGGTCGATTTCGTAGTTCGAGTGCACGTGCTGCAGCACGGCGGCAAGGCGCTCCAGGCCCATGCCGGTATCGACGCACGGCGCCGGCAGCGGGGAAAGCGTGCCGTCCGGAGCGCGGTCGAACTGCATGAACACGAGATTCCAGATCTCGATGTAGCGATCGCCGTCCTCGTCCGGCGAGCCCGGCGGTCCACCGGCCACGTCCGGACCGTGGTCGTAGAAGATTTCCGTGCAAGGACCGCAGGGACCCGTGTCGGCCATCTGCCAGAAGTTGTCCGATGCGAACGGCGCGCCCTTGTTGTCGCCGATGCGAACGATGCGATCCGCCGGGATGCCGACTTCCTTGTGCCAGATGTCGTAGGCCTCGTCGTCGGTGTGATAGACGGTGACCCACAGGCGCTCCGCCGGCAGCTTGTAGACCGCCGTGAGAAGCTCCCAGGCGTAGCGGATGGCATCGCGCTTGAAGTAGTCGCCGAAGGACCAGTTGCCCAGCATCTCGAAGAACGTGTGGTGGCGGGCCGTATAGCCGACGGCGTCGAGATCGTTATGCTTGCCGCCGGCACGCAGGCAGCGCTGCACGTCCGCCGCGCGCACGTACCCGGGCTTCTCGCTGCCGAGGAACACGTTCTTGAAGGGCACCATGCCCGAATTGGTGAACAGCAGCGTGGGGTCGTTCGACGGCACCAGCGACGCCGAGGGCACGATGGTGTGGTCCTTGGAGCGGAAAAAGTCGAGGAAGGTCGAACGGATGTCGGCAGTTTTCATGAGCGATCGTGGCTTCGGAGCTGCGAGGCGTACCGCGGGGACGCTCCGTCCAGAATCAAGGCTCGCTGCCTTCAGTCGTCGTCGGGGTCTTCCGCATCGGCGTGGGTAAGAACACGTACTGTGGCGGCGGCGAAGCCACGACGCAAGAGGAATTGCGCCCTGCGGGCCCTTTCCGCGGGATCCGCGGTCGGTGCGCCGTATCGCCGACGGAGCTGGCGGGCGCCGAGATCCTCCCAGTCGACGGCCGCCGCCTCGATCAGTTGGCGGATGGTGGCGTCGCCCACGCCCTGGCTGCGCAGCTCGGCTCTGATGCGGGCCGGCCCATAGCCCTGCCCCACGCGGCTCCGGACCAGTGCCTCGGCGAAACGGGAGTCGTCCTGGTAGCCCTGATCGCCCAGCCGCTCGACCGCCGCAGCGGACTCGTCACGCGCGAAACCGCCGCGCTCGAGCTTCTGCGCGAGTTCGCGGCGGGAGTGTTCGCGTCGGGCCAGCAGCCCGAGCGCCTTGTCGTAGGCGCTGCGAGAAGGGCGATCGGCCTTGCCGTCGCCCTTCCCCGTGCCGGGATCAGACTTCCTCGAGCGCATCCTGCTCGGTGTCGTTACCCGCGGTGTCGGCCTTGCCCGGTTTCACGAGAAGGCGGGCGCGCAGTTCCGTATCGATCTCGTTGGCAATGGCCGGGTTGTCGCGCAGGAACTGACGGACGTTTTCCTTGCCCTGGCCGATGCGGTCGCCCTTGTAGCTGTACCAGGCACCCGACTTGTCGATCAGGTTCTCCCGCACGCCGAGCTCGATGATCTCACCCTCGCGCGACGTGCCCTCACCGTAGAGGATCTCGAATTCGGTCTGGCGGAACGGCGGCGCCACCTTGTTCTTCACCACCTTCACGCGGGTTTCCGAACCGATGACTTCCTCGCCCTTCTTCACCGCGCCGATGCGACGGATGTCGAGGCGAACGGAGGCGTAGAACTTCAGTGCGTTACCGCCGGTGGTGGTTTCCGGGCTGCCGAACATCACGCCGATCTTCATGCGGATCTGGTTGATGAAGATAACGAGGCAGTTCGACTTCTTGATGTTGGCCGTGAGCTTGCGCAGCGCCTGGCTCATGAGGCGGGCGTGCAGGCCCACGTGGGAATCGCCCATCTCGCCTTCGATTTCGGCTTTCGGGGTGAGCGCCGCCACGGAGTCGACCACCACCATGTCCACGGCGCCCGAGCGCACCAGCATGTCGGCGATTTCCAGGGCCTGTTCGCCGGTGTCCGGCTGGCTGACCAGGAGGTCGGCGACATTGACGCCGAGCTTTTCGGCATAGCTCGGGTCGAGCGCGTGTTCGGCATCGACGAACGCCGCAGTGCCGCCGTCACGCTGGCAGGAAGCGATGGCCTGCAAGGTGAGCGTGGTCTTGCCGGACGATTCCGGGCCGTAGATTTCGACGATACGGCCGCGCGGGAGACCGCCGATGCCGAGGGCGATGTCCAGGCCCAGCGAACCGGTCGACACGGTGTCGATCTGGTCGTCGACACGGTCGCCAAGACGCATCACGGCACCCTTGCCGAACTGCTTTTCGATCTGCCCGAGCGCGCTCGCCAGCGCCTTGCGCTTATTGTCGTCCATCGTGAATTCCGGTCTCGTGTGTAGGTGAGTATCTTGCCCGACCGTGGTCTCAGGGACTGCGATCCGCAATCCCCAAGTTT
>Ga0065165_1001066_pt1 | contig 32802 bp, 31 predicted proteins | sample AraplaMF_Cvi_mMF_FD_63813 | JGI IMG/M metagenome (GOLD analysis project Ga0065165, IMG submission 63813) | Arabidopsis root microbial communities from the University of North Carolina, USA - plate scrape MF_Cvi_mMF (version 2) (version 3) | ecosystem: Host-associated > Plants > Roots >... | reverse complement strand
TCGAACTGCGACGGCGAGAAGACCTGGTCGATCCAGTCCTTCAGCAGCCCGCGCAGCGCTTCGAACTGCTGCGGGAAGCCGTAGATGCGGGCGCGGCGCTGCGGATCGCGCTCGAGCTGCAGCCGGTCGATCAGGCCGTCGGTCAGGCGCTTCTCGAGCGCGTCGAACTCGGCAGTGAACACCGACAGGTCGGTGTGCTGCTGCTTGTCGAGCTTGAAGGTCATGCCCCACGGCGTCGCGCGGGTGTCCTTGTCGACCTCGCCCAGCGTCTCCATGAAGCCCGACAGCAGGTCGCACTTGGTGACCAGCAGGTAGATCGGGAAGCGCATGCCCAGGTGCTGGTGCAGCTCCTGCAGGCGCAGGCGCACGGTGGCGGCATGCTGCGCGCGCTCGTTCGCGTTGGCCGTCAGCAGGTCGCTGACCGACACCGTGATCAGCACGCCGTTCAGCGGCTGGCGCGGCCGGCTGCGCTTGAGCAGGCCGAGGAAGCTCTCCCAGGCCTTGCTGTCGGTGCTCTTGTGGCTGTCTTGCGTGGTGTAGCGGCCGGCGGTGTCGATCAGCACCGCCTGGTCGGTGAACCACCAGTCGCAGTTGCGGGTGCCGCCGACGCCCTTCACCGAATGCTCGCCCATCGCGGCGGCGAGCGGGAAATTGAGTCCGGAGTTGACCAGCGCGGTGGTCTTGCCGGAGCCGGGCGCGCCGATGATCACGTACCACGGCAGCTCGTAGAGGTAGCGCTTGCCAAGCCGCGACGTGAGCCCGCTGAACGCGCCGGCCACGCCGGTCTTGCCGGTGTCGAACTTCGCGTTGCGCAGCGTCTGCAGTGCCTTCTCGAAGCGCTCGTTCAGCGTCTTCACCTCGGCATTGGCCGGGTCGTCGGCGTGCGCGCCGGGCACCGGGGTCAGCAGCTGGTCGACGACGCGCGCGTTGGTCTTGCGCGCGCGCCAGTACTGCCACAGCTTGCGCAGGATCACCAGGCCGACGATGACGCCGATGAACACGAGCCGCGCGGTCGTGCTTTCGAGCGGCCTCCAGGCGCCGATCGCGATCAGCGGGCCGACGATCCAGACGATCAGCGACAGCGCGATCAGCCCGAGGACCAGCAGGAACCACGGGTTGAGCAGGACTCCGAGCAGCTTCTTCATGATCCGGTTCCGGGCGCCGAGGCGGCGGGCGTCGCGCCCCGCGTGATGAACAAGGTGATTTCGACGCGCCGGTTCAGCGCGCGGTTGGCCGGCGTGTCGTTGGCAGCCACCGGCTCGCCGTCGGCGCGGCCTTCGGCCTTCACGCGGTCGCCGGTGACGCCGTAGCCGACCAGGATGTCGCGCACGGTCTTCGCGCGCTCTTCCGACAGGTGCCAGTTCGACGGGAACTGCGCGGTGCGGATGCGCACGTTGTCGGTGTGGCCGGTCACCAGCACCGAGCCCGGCACCTGGGCCAGCGCCTCGGCGATGCGCTTCATCAGCGCCTCGCGGTCCTTCGTGAGCGCCGCGCTGGCCGGCGGGAACAGCCCGTCGCCACGGATGATCACGACGCTGCGGTCGACCTCGTCGCGCACCGTGACCAGCTCGGCCTTGATGTCGTTGACCAGGAACTGCGCGAGCCGCGGCTTCGGCGCCGGCAGCTTGACCGGCGGCGTCGGCGGGATCAGCCGCAGCTCCTGGATGCGGCCGTAGACCGGGTCGGAGTCGCCGCTCAGCCGCCACGACAGCCCGAGGTAGATCGCGACCACCAACAGCACCACGACGGCGCTGGCCACCCACAGCGGCAGCCAGGTCAGCATCGAGCGGCGGGTCGCGGCCTCGCCGCGCCAGTTCTGCGCGAGCGGTTGCGGGTAGTCGCCGCGCTCCTTCCTGATGATCTGCGCGAGCCGCTCGCGCACCGCCTCGAGCTGCGCGCGGCCGCCGTCGACGACGCGGTAGCGGCCCTCGAAGCCCAGGCTCAGCGCGGCGTAGATCAGCTCCAGCAGGTCGCGGTTGCCGGCCGGGTTCTCGGCCAGCTTGGCCATCAGCTGGAACACCTTCTCGCCGCCGCCGGTCTCGTTGTGGAACATCGCGAGCAGGCTGTGGCGGCCCCACTGGCCGGACGCGCCCCACGGCATCGTCGCGGCCACCTCGTCGAGCAGCGTGCACAGGATGTAGCGCGCGGCCAGCACGCGCTCGGGCGCGATGCCGCGGGCGCGCGCCTGCGCCTCGAATTCGCGCAGCCCCTGGGCGATCGATTCGCGCAGCGCGGCCGGGTCGGCGAGCTGCGTCGACGCGCGGATCTGCGGCACCAGCGCGAGCAGCGGGTTGGCCAGCGCGACCAGCGGGTTCAGACCGCTGTCGCTCGGGCCGATGTCGGCCGCCACGTCGGCACCGGCCGCCTGCTGCGGCGCGTGCTGCGGGCGCGACGGCATCGCGGTGGTGCGCCCGCCCGGCGTCGGCATGATGAACGTGCGGCCGGTGTCGACTTCGGCAAACGGATCGTCAGGAGAAGAAGGACTCATCGCACTCACCACGTTCTTTCAGGACTCTGCAGACACCTTGCTTCGCCAGGTCAGGGGCGGCACAACGGGGCGCCCACCGAGTCGTCGAGCGCCACGCCGGTGACCTTGCCGGCATCGGCCCTGACCACCTCGAAGAAGCACCCATTGGACGTACGCACCCCGGCATTGGCCAGGTAGCTCTGGCCGGCCAGCGGCACGAAGCTCAGCGCGGGCTGGCACGAATAGTTGACGTTGCCGTGGTCGAAATACATCCACGCGCCGACGCTGATGCGGCTGCCGGTCGCGACCTCGAAGGTCTGGTTGCCGCCCGACTCCTGGGTCCAGACCTGGTAGGCCTTGCCGTCCTGGCAGACGCGCGGCACGCCGAAGCCCATCCACTGCACCTTCGCGACGGGCGCTCCCGGGGCCGGCTTGTAGACCGGCAGCGCGCACCCTGACAGCAACGCCGCGCCGCAGGCGAGCGCGCCGGCGCATGACCTGATCAGGCGCTTCATGGGGTGGCCTTCGCGGATTGCGGGTGCACGAAGCTTTCGAGCTCGTCGAGCACCTGCTGCGTCGACTTCGATCCGTAGCGCGGCTCGTCCAGCGTCATCAGCAGCGCTGCCGCGAAGGGCTTGTTGCCGATCAGCCCGGTGTTCGGCGCGTCGGCGGGCCGGTCGCGTGCCGCATCGACCAGCCGCTCGTAGATCACGAAATGCGGCTTGTGCTGCGCCTGCGCCAGTTCCGCGCAGCGGTACAGCCCGTACTTGCTGATCACGTCGGCCGTCACATAGCCGTTGCCCGAGAAGTACACCCATTGCATCTTCGCGGTGGCGGCCTTCTCGTAGTAGCCGCCCCGGTAGCCCTGCGAGCCGTAGCCCGTTGCGCAGCCCGCGAGCGCCAGGCTCAACAGGGCCGCGATTCCCGTCCTCGTCGACATCGAGATCCCTCCTGCCTGGATTGCCGTCGTTGTTTTTCATGCCGCCGCCGATCAGCTCCGGATCGCCCAGAGTTCAAGCTCCAGGCCGGGGAAATCGCCGGCGATGTGCATCGCCATGTGACCATTGGTCGTGATCGCCTTCCACAGTTCGCCGCTGCGGTCGAGTTCGAAATAGAAGAAGCCGGCATGGAACGGCAGCTGCCGCGGGGCGACCGGCATCGAGCGCAGCCCGATGCCCGGCAGCTGCAGGTTCACCAGGTCGCGGATCTTGTCGACCGGGCCGATCTTGGTCTGCGCCGGGAAGCGCTGGCGCAGCTGCTCGCCCGGCACCTGGGCGTTGACCGCCAGCACGAAGCTGCCGGTGCGCACCAGTTCGAGGTCGTTGACGACCGCGGTGCGCACGCCGTGCGTGCGGTCGACCAGGTCGATCTGCAGCGCGTTCTGCTCCAGCACCGCGGTCAGCATGCGGCGCAGCTCGGCGAACACCGGCGCGAAGCAGGCGTTCAGGTCGTCGTGCCGGTACGGCGGGAATTCGGGCGGGCGCCGCGTGCTGCTGGCCAGCGTGGCCAGGTCGCCGGCGAGGCGCAGGCAGTCGCGGTGCAGCTCTTTCGGGTGCGCGTTCGGCACTGCGGTGTGCTGGCTGAAGATCGGCTCGTTGCGGTTCAGCGTCTGCAGCATCAGGAAATCGGCCAGCTCCGACACGCCGTGGCTCAGCTGGCCCATGCGGGCGGCGAGCGCCTGCGCGCGCTGCAGGATCAGCCCGTGCAGCAGCGACGCGCTGGCCGACAGCTGGGCCGTCGATTCGATCGACACCTGCGGCGGGATGTAGCTGCGCTCCAGCGTGACCTGGCCGTCGCTGCGGCGTTCGGCCACCAGCGCGATGCCGAGCAGCGCATAGGCCTCGGTGGCCTCTTTCGCGCGCACGAAGCGCATGCGCAGCCGGCCGGTCTGGATGGTGGCCGGCTCGTCGCTCGCGTCGGTGTTGTCGCGCACGTTCTCTTCGGCGGCCTCGAAGCGGCACAACTCGTCGGTGCCGCTGAAGTCGACCTCGTTCAGGCCCTGGCGCTGCAGCGGCAGCGCGAGGTAGATCAGCTCGCCCTTCACGTCGGCCGGTACCTCGATCGGCGGCGGCAGCGGGTCGAGCAGCGGCATCGAGAACGGCGTGCCGTCGGGCAGCAGGCCGGCGGCGCGCGTCAGGCCGAGCTTGCCGAGCGCGAGCAACCCCTCGTCGATCTCCAGTTCGGAGAAGCCCCAGGCGAACGGCGTCACGCAGCGGGTGCGTGCGTCGACCAGGCGCTCGATGTAGCGGGTTTCCTGCTGGAAATGGTGGGGCTGCAGGAACATCCCCGAGGACCAGACGACCTTGGCACGCCAGCTCATGGAGGGATCCGTGCGCTCAGGGCTGGGTGCGGGTGGCCTGCACCGCGATGTCGTCGAGGCTGACGGCGACCACGTTGGTGCGGTTCACGGCCACCGGGACCACCGCGCGCCAGCGGGCGCGTTCGAGTTCGCGGAAGGCCACCATCACGCCGATGAACTTCGTCTCGGGCGACAGCTTCTTCTCGAGCGGGCGCTTCTCGCCGGGGCGCAACACGAACTCTTCGCGCGACACCAGGTCGGGGCCGAGCACCTGCTGCTCGCGTTCGAACAGCGAGACGAAGTCGGCCGACTCGAACTGCGCGTTGGCCTTCAGCTCGAACACGCGCACGACCACCGGCGAGGCGCGCTTGCGGGCGTCGGGGTTGGTCTGGGCGCCGGCGGCGATTTCGCCCTTCAGCGTGGCGGGGCCGGCGAACGGGTTGAACTTCTCGACGGTGGTGCAACCTGCGACGAGGCCGAAGACGGCCAGCGCGGCGGTGATGAACAGATGGCGCATGGGACGGCGGGTGGGGGTGAGGGTGGGGAGTCTGGCCGCGACGCGGCATCCGGCCCCGTTCACGGTCTGGCGTCCGCAGGATAGCGGTCGCTCCCGCCAGTCAGTCGTGACTTAGGTAATGCGCCCGCCGGGGGCGCCCGACCGGCGCCGCGGGCCGGTTGACGAAGGTCAGTTGGAGGGCGGACGGGCGCCGCCTAGGCTCGCGCCATGCAACGCTTCGAACCTTGCGGTGCGCTTCGTGCGCGCCTGCGTCCTGGGCTGCGCCTGCCCACGGCGCTGGTGGTGCTGGCCGTGGCCGGCTGTGCGTCGCAGGCGCCGGCGGGCTCGACGGCGTCGGCCAGCGGGCTCGCGGCGGCCGGCACCACGGCGGCGCCGCTGGCGAACGCGGCCGGCACGCCGGGCATCGCCACCCCGAAGTCGGGGGTCGCCCGGGTGGCGGCACCGAGCGAAGTGCGCACCCGCAACGCCGTCTTCAAGCTCGCGAATTTCGACGAACTGCCCGGCTGGCAGCAGGACGACCTGCGCGCCGGCTGGGGCGCGTTCCGCCAGTCGTGCGAGGTGCTGCAGAAGCGCGACGAATGGCGCGAGATCTGCGAGGCGTCGCGGCGCGTACCGGCTGCCGACGCGGCGGCCGGCACGACAGCGATACGAGGCTTCTTCGAGAGCCGCTTTTCGCTGCTGCGCATCCTGAACACCGACGCGAGCCGGGAGGGCGACATCACCGGCTACTTCGAACCGCTGCTCGAAGGCCAGCGCCAGCGCAGTGCCGTCTACAACGTGCCGGTGCTGGGCGTGCCGCGCGACCTGTACACGATCGACTGGTCGCAGGTGCCGAAGGCGCAGCGCCGCAGCGTGGTCGCGGTGCGGCCGGACGGCAACCAGCTGGTGGCGCTGCCGACACCGCAGGCCGGCAGCTACGCGCTGGACCTGCGCCGCTTCGCGCTGGACGACCGCGACCGCCGGCTGCGCGTGCGGCTGGCCGGCAGCGGTTCGAGCGCCCGTGCCGAGCCTTACTACACCCGCGCCGAACTGGAGGCGCTGAACCTGCCGCAGGACATCGGCGCGCCGGTGATCGCGTGGGTCAACGACGGCCTCGCGCTGTATGCGATGCAGGTGCAAGGCTCGGGCCGCATCCGGCTGTCCGACGGCAGCATCCTGCGGGTGCAGTACGCCGAGCAGAACGGGCATCCGTTCAAGCCTTTGCGGGTTGCGGCGGTCAAGGGCACGAAGGTCGTGACGCGCGGGACCGGCGCGGCGGCGGAGCAGCCGCAGGAGTTCGTGCTGGAGGACGACGTGGCGGCCGACGACGATTCGCCGGTCGTCACGCGCGGCAAGGCGGTGCCGGCCGCCGGGCCGCGCGGTGGCGCGTCGGACAGCCTGGTCGACCAGCTGCTGGGCGGCGCGAAGCCGGCCCGGGGAGCTGCGGCCGCTGCAGCGCCCTCGGCCAAGCCGCCGGCGCGGGTCACGCAGGGCCGGCTGCTGGCCGATCCCAGCTATGTGTTCTTCAAGCCGGTGGCCGACCGGCCGGCCAGCGAGGGACCGCAGGGTGCCTTGGGCGTGCCGTTGACGGCGGGGCGTTCGGTGGCCGTCGACCCGCGCGTGACGCCGCTCGGCTACCCGGTCTTCCTGAGCGCACCGGCGCCGTCGGGCTCGACGATCCAGGTGCAGCGGCTGGTGTTCGCGCAGGACACAGGCGGCGCGATCCGCGGTGCGGTGCGGGCCGACTACTTTTGGGGCTTCGGCTCGGAGGCCGCGCAAAACGCGCGAGGCACGAAGCACCGCGGGCAGATGTGGGTGCTGCTGCCGACGGCGGAGGCGAAGCGGCTGTCGAGCAGCAGGATCGTGACGCGTGGGATGGCGGCGGCGGCGGATTCTGAGGAGGGGCAATGTCTGGTGGCGGACGGGGAGTTCTGCTCTGAGGTTGAGTGAGAAGCAGCAAAGGCGCGTGCGGGGATGAGCCCCCAGCCCAGCCCAGCCCATCCCCTCACCCGCCGCGACGCGCCAAAGACCGCGAAACACCCTCCGGCATCCAGGCGAGCAAAGCCCGCACCAGCTCCTGCGGATCGATCGGCTTGCTCACATGCGCATTCATCCCGGCCGCGAAGCACTCCTGCCGGTCTTCGTCCATCGCCGCCGCCGTCATCGCGATCACCGGCAGCTGCTCGCCGTTCGGCAACTGCCGGATCACGCGCGTCGCCTGCGGACCGTCCATCTCCGGCATCTGCATGTCCATCAACACAAGATCGAAGGGCGCCTTGCGGACCCACTCCACCGCCTCGAGCCCGTTGTTCGCGACCGTCACCTCCAGCTCGCCGAGCGCCAGGAAGGCCAGCGCCACCTGCTGGTTCACCAGGTTGTCCTCGACCAGCAGCACGCGCGCCCCGCGCAGCGGCTTCAGCTGCTCGGCATAGCCGGCCGTGCGCGACACCACCGGCGCGCTCTGCGTTTGCTCGCCGCGCTGCAGACGCACCACCGTGTCGAACAGCCGCGACGGCGTGATCGGCTTGCTCAGCACGCCCGTCAGCGGCAAACCGTCCAGTGCCTCGCTGACACGCTCCAGCGTGTGCGGCGTCGCCATCGCGACGATCGCCAGCTCGTGCGCGCCCCGCTCCGCCGCGACGCGCCGCGCCTCCAGCACGAAATCGAGGTCCGCCGATCGCCAGTCCAGCAACAGCAATTCGTACGGCGACTGCGCGTCGGCACGCTTGAGCTTGTGCATCGCATCGGCCGCGAACGCCGCGCTGCCGACCTGGAAGCGCCAGCTCTGCAGCACCTGCTGCAACACCACGCGCGCGGTCGGCTGGTTGTCCAGCACCAGCGTGCGCATGCCGCGGATCGCGTGCAGGTCGATGCGCTCGGCACCTTCGCGCGCCAGCCCGAAGCGGGCATTGAAGGTGAACAGGCTGCCCTCGCCCGGCGTGCTGCGGACCTCGATCGTGCCGCCCATCAGCTCGACCAGGCGCTTGCAGATCGCAAGACCCAGCCCGCTGCCGCCGTAGCGGCGCGCGGTGCTTCGCTCGGCCTGGCCGAACACCTGGAACAGCTGCCCCGCCTGCTCGGGCGTCAGCCCGATGCCGGTGTCGCGCACGCCGAAGCGCAGCTCGACCCCATGCTCGTCGCGCGACACCAGCGCGGCGCTGACGACGATCTCGCCGCGCGGCGTGAACTTGATCGCGTTGCCGACCAGGTTGTTCAAGACCTGCGTCAGCCGCAGCGCATCGCCGAGCAGGCGCTGCGGAATGGCCTCGTCGATCTCGAACACCAATTCGAGCCCGGCCTCCTCGATGCGCACCGCGAACAGGTTGCCGACGTTCTCGATCGTGTCCTCGGCGCTGAATTCCTCGTTCTCCAGCACGACCCGGCCGGCCTCGGCCTTCGAGTAGTCGAGGATGTCGTTCAGCAGCGAGAGCAAGGCCTTCGACGAGGTCTGCACCTTGCCGAGGTGGCTGCGCTGCTGCGCGTCGAGCTTGCTGTCGAGCACCAGCTGGGTCAGCCCGATGATGGCGTTCATCGGCGTGCGGATCTCGTGGCTCATGCTGGCCAGGAACAGGCTCTTCGCCGCATCGGCCGCCTGCGCCTGGTCGCGCGCGGCCGCCAGCTCGCGGCTGCGCCGGCGCTCGTCCGCATGCGCCTGCGCGAGCCGCACGTACATCAGACCGTTCTCCAGCAGCAGTTCGTACAGCACCACGCTGCAGGTCAGCAACCCGTACAGCCGGCCTGCGTAGAAGCCGAGGTCGTAGCGGCCGCCGTTCAGCATCGCCGACAACGCGGTGTCGAACAGCCAGGCGCACAGCGCCACCATCAGCCAGCGGTCGAGCACCGAGGGGCGGCGCTGCTTCCACAGCAGCGCAAGGGTCAGCAGCGTGACGACGCCGATGCCGCCGACCATGCCGCGCAGCAGCGGCGTCGATTGCGAACCCTGCATCACCGCCGGCAGCAGCGGTGCGCCGACGGTGGCCAGCGCGATCAAGCCGAACGCCAGCGCGGCGGTGGCCAGCGGCAGCGCGAACGCCGACGGCCGCTCGGCGCGCGGCGTGGTCATCGCTCGCGCCGGCCACGCATAGGCCAGCACGAACAGCGGAAAGCCGAGGTGCCAGAACGTGTAGATCCACGCGGTGCTGTGCGGCCCGGCGCCCAGCAGCCCGTCCGGTGCGAACAGCCCCGGAAAGCTCAGCGCATGGCCGATCACCAGCAGCGAGGCGAACAGGTAGCCGCTGGCCAGCACCGACAGCCGGCGCGTGCGCAGCACGCGCGACTGGCCGAACAGCAGCACCGCGGTGATCAGGTCGTTGACGACGACCGCGGTCTCGTAGAGGGCGATGAAGGCGGGGAACGGTGCCAGCTTGACCTTTGCAAACGGTGCCAAAGCCACGAACACCAACACCGACATCACGATGATGGTGGTGGCGCGCCGGCGTTGCGCCGGGCTCGCGGCCTGGTCCGGCAGGAAGGCCGGGCCGTCATCGTCGGGTGCTGCCGCTGATCCGTGCCCGATGACCGGCACGGCGGCGCCATGGCTGTTCCCCACGCCACCTCCTTGATGGCCGGCAAGCCGGCCTGTGCGTGTGCGCGCTCATGCGAGCGTCGTGACTGACCTGACCGTTATGCCTGGAAGCAGGTCATGACGCAACAATTGAAACCCGGAGCGAAGCGCGGTTGAAACGCGCGCGTCGCACACTGCGCTTCGTCATTCCGACCGAGCGAGGCCTTCCATGAGCGACTCCCTGTTCCTGCCGCGCGAGCTGTTCACGGCCCCGGCATCGGCGAGCTCCATCCGCCAGGCGCCGCCGACCGATGCGGTGCTCGACGACCTGCGCCGCATCGCGCGGCCGGTGGCCGCGTCCGCCGACAGTTTCGGCGGCGGCACGAAGAATCGCCGACGCCAGCCGCGCGACCCGAACGCGCCGAAGGTCGACCTGTGGCTGGACCTTGCCGCCTGATTCAGGCCTGCAGCGCCGCGCGCAGGTAGACGCGCAGCATCTCCTTCAGCTCCGACAGTGCCGCGCGCGTGCCCGGCGCGCCTTCGGCGTTCAGCGTGACCGCCGCCTTCATCACCTGCTGCACCGCCACCGCGACCGCCGCGAGCCGCGCCTTGGCGAGCCCGGGCGCATGCGGTGCAAGGATCTCGGCCAGCTGCACGCGCATCGCCTGCCGCACCGCCTGCACCTGCTCGGCCGGCGCGCCGGGCGAATCGACCAGCCGCGCAAACGACGGATGGGCCGCGCGGAATTCGATCAACGCAACCACCAGCCGCGCACTCAGTTCGTCGACATGCCAACCGGCGCTCGCGTCGACCATCGCCGCGAGCCGCTGCCGCAGCGCATCGGCCTGCAGCGCGATCACGCCCTGCGCCACGTCGGGCTTGGTCGGGAAGAACTGGTAGAGCGAGCCGATCGACGACTCGCCGCGCGCAGCGATCTCGGTCATCGTCGCCGCGTCGTAGCCCTTCTCGGCGAACACCTGGGCTGCGGCGCCGAGCAGCACCTCGACCCGCTGGTGCCCGCGCTGGCGACGCACCCGCTCGACGGGCGCGGCAGCACCCGGGTCGGGCACGCTGGACTTTTGTGAATACTTCCTCATAAAATTAGTTTTGCGAGGACTCCCTCACAAATTGACGATCCCAGAGTTCAGCCACAGGAAAACGCATGCTATCCGTTGACGCCCTCTTTCTCGATGCCGAGCCGCTGGACGCCGCCCGCATCGCGCTCGTGCTGATCGACCTGCAGCAAGGCATCGTCGGCTTCGGCCGCGCGCCGCACGACGGCGCCACGGTGCTTGCCAACGCCGCCGCGCTGGCCGACCGCTTCCATGCGCTGAACGCGCTGGTGGTGCGCGTGAAGGTCGGCTGGCATGCCGATTTTCCCGACCTGCTGGCGCAGAGCACCGACCAGCCCGCCCCGCTGCCGCCAGGCGCCCTGCCGGCGCATTGGTGGGACGACCCCGAAGCGCTGGCCGGCGCGAGCGGCGACCTGCAGATCGTCAAGCGCCAGTGGAATGCCTTCCACGGCACCGAGCTCGACCTGCAGCTGCGCCGGCGCGGCATCGAGACGCTGGTGCTGGGCGGCATCGTCACGCACATCGGCGTCGAAGGCACCGCGCGCGCGGCCTGGGAGCTAGGCTACCGGCTGGTGATCGCCGAGGACGCCTGCAGCGCGCCGCTGGCCGAGCCGCACCGGGCTTCGATGCAGTACGTGATGCCGCGCCTCGGCCACGTGCGCAGCACCGCACAGATCCTGAAGACACCGACCGACACGGTCTGACATTCGAGGCGCCGTCATACTGTCGGCCATGTCCGCTTCCCGTGTCGTCTGGCGCGCCCTGCTCGCGCTGCTGCTGGTGTTCAGCCAGCAGCAGGCGGTGCTGCACGTGTTGGGGCATGCGCTGGACCACCAGCGGCAATCGCTGGCGGCCTCGGCGCAGGCGGATGGCGCGCCGATGGCGCAAGCCGCCGACATCGACGCGCTGTGCGCGCAGTGCCTGGCCTTCGCGCAGCTCGACCATCCGGCCACGCCGCAGGTGGCGCAGCCCGCCGGCTCGTCGGCCCGCTTCGAGCTGCCCGCGACCGCCGCGATCACCGCGCGCGATGCGCGGTTCGAGCCGGCCTACCTGAGCCGCGCCCCTCCGTTCTTGACGCTGTCCTGAGCCGCCCACGCCCTTGAATGGGTCCGGCGTTCGCGAAGACCCCCCGCTCGCCCTGAGCTTGTCGAAGGGCTGGACTGAGCCTGTCGAAGGCCCGTTGTTCGCTCCATTCATTTCCCGCCCGCGCGTCCGCGCCGCGGGCCACTGGATATCGCATCATGAAGATCCCCTCCCTCCTGCCGGCGTGCCTTGCGCTGGCTGCCAGCGCGGCCGCGGCCCACGAGCCCGGCGCCCATGTGCACGGCGTCGCCGAACTGCGCATCGTCGTCGACGGCCCGCAACTGCAGATCGGCCTCGAGAGCCCGCTCGACAACCTGCTCGGCTTCGAGCACGCGCCGCGCACCGACATCGAACGCACCGCCGTGCGCCAGATGGCACGCACGCTGCGCGATGCCGGCAGCGTGTTCGCGCCGAGCGCCGCCGCGCAGTGCCGCGCGAGCGGCGTGCAACTGGCGTCTTCGGCCGCGCTCGGCGAAGCGATCGCCGCGACACCGGCCGACGGCGACGGCCATGCCGACCTCGATGCCGATTTCATCTGGACCTGCGACCACCCGCAGGCGCTGACCGGTGTCGACGTCGACCTGATGCGCCACTTCCCCGGCCTGCGCCGGCTCAAGGTGCAGGTGGCCGCGCCCTCGGGCCAGCGCGCCGTCGAGCTGCTGCCGGGCCGCCGGAGCGTCACGTGGTGAGCGCCGCACCGGTGCTGCAGGTGCGGCAGTTGCGCTTTCGCTGGAAACCCGCGTTGCCGCCCTGCCTCGACATCGACGACTTCGGCGTGCAGGCCGGCGAACGCCTGTTCCTGCACGGCCCGAGCGGCAGCGGCAAGAGCACGCTGCTCGGCCTGCTCGGCGGCGTGCTGGTGCCCGGCAGCGGCAGCGTGCGGGCGCTCGGCCAGGAGCTCTCGGCGCTGCCCGGCGCGGCACGCGACCGCTTCCGCGTCGACCATGTCGGCTTCGTGTTCCAGCAGTTCAACCTGGTGCCCTACCTGAGCGTGCTCGACAACGTGCTGCTGCCATGCCGCTTCTCGGCGCTGCGTGCCGCGCGGGCGCGCGCCGCGTCCGACGGCGACCTGGCGCACGAGGCACGCCGGCTGCTGGAGGCGCTGGACCTGCCGCGCGCGCTGCTCGCGCGGCCGGCCACGCAGCTGTCGGTCGGCCAGCAGCAGCGGGTGGCCGCAGCGCGTGCGCTGCTCGGCCGGCCCGAGCTGGTGATCGCCGACGAGCCGACCTCGGCGCTCGATGCGGCCACGCAGCAGCGCTTCATCGAGCTGCTGCTGCGCGAGTGCGAAGCCGCGCAGGCGACGCTGCTGTTCGTCAGCCACGACCGGCGGCTGGCCGCGCACTTCACACGCGAGCTGGCGTTGGCCGACCTGAATCGCGCCGCCGTGCTGCAGCAGGAGGCGGCATGAAACCCTTGTTGCAGATCGCGTTCGCGAGCGCGTGGAACCGCCGCGCGACGCTCGGCTTGGCCATCGCCGCGATCGCGCTGTCGGTGACGATGCTGCTCGGCGTCGAGCGCAGCCGGCTCGCGGCGCGCGAGGCCTTCGCGCAATCGGTGTCCGGCACCGACCTGGTGGTGGGTGCCCGCACGAGCCCGGTGCAGCTGATGCTGTATGCGGTGTTCCGGCTCGGCGAGGCGACGAACAACATCCGCTGGAGCAGCGCCGAGGCGCTGGCGACGCGGCCGGGTGTGGCGTGGACGATCCCGCTGTCGCTCGGCGATTCGCACCGGGGCTTCGCGGTGCTCGGCACCACCCCCGGCTACTTCGAGCACTTCCGCTATGGCTACCGGCGGCCGCTGGTCGTCGCCGACGGGCGCGCCTTCAGCGGCACGGTCGACGGCGTGTTCGAGGCGGTGGTCGGCGCCGAGGTCGCGCGCTCGCTGCATTACGCGATCGGCCAGCGCATCACGCTGAGCCATGGCAGCGGCGGGGAAGGCCTGGCCGAGCATGCCGACAAGCCGTTCACCGTCGTCGGCATCCTCGCGCCGACCGGCACGCCGGTGGACCGCACGGTGCACATCAGCCTGCAGGCGATCGAGGCGATCCACCTCGACTGGCAAGGCGGCGCGCCGATCCCGGGTCTCGCGATCGCACCGGACCTGGTGCGCAAGTTCGACCTGGCGCCGAAGACGATCACCGCGGTGCTGGTCGGGCTGCAGCAGCGCGGCGCGGTGTTCCGGGCGCAGCGCGAGATCAACGAGTTCGACGGTGAGCCGCTGCTCGCGGTGCTGCCCGGCGTCGCGCTCGACCAGCTGTGGCAGGTGGTCGGCGTGGTCGAGCGCACGCTGCTCGCGGTGTCGGCGCTGGTGCTCGTGGTCGGGCTGGCCGGCTTGGTCGCCGTGGTGCTCGCGAGCCTGAACGAGCGGCGGCGCGAGCTGGCCATCCTGCGCTCGGTGGGCGCCGGGCCGCGCCACGTCGCGGCGCTGCTGGTGGCCGAGAGTGTCGGCGCGACGCTGATCGGCACGCTGGCGGCGCTGGCGCTGCTGGCCGGCGTGTCATGGCTCGCCGGGCCGTGGCTGCAGGGTCAGTTCGGCAGCGCGCCGCCGCCCGGCGTGTCCGGCGCGGGCGAATGGAAGTTGATCGGCCTGGTGCTTGGCGCCGGCCTGGTGGCCGGGTTGTTGCCGGCGTGGCAGGCCTGCCGCCTGTCGTTGTTGGACGGCTTGACGCCACGACTGTGATGAAAGGAATCGCGATGAAAACGATCTGGTGTGGCGCGCTGGCGGCTGTGCTGGCCTTGTGCGCTGCCTGCAGCGATGCCGCCGACGGCCCGAAGGTGGACGACAGCCCGAAGACCGACGCGGCCGACTACCGCATCGGCGACAAGCTGGCCCCCGCTGTCGCGGCACGGGCGGCGAGTGCTGCGGTGGCCGGCGGCTACAAGCTGACGAGCTGGGAAGACCTGACGCCGAAGGACTGGGACCCGATGAAGGACGTGCAGGCGCTGAGCTTCCGGATGTTCGGTGACGGCGACCCGCGCGCGCAGGCCGCGCTCGACCGGCTGAAGCGCGCGTGGAACAACGCGCCGACCAATGCCGCGATGGACCAGCAGCGGGTGCGCATCGCCGGCTTCGTCGTGCCGCTCGAAGGCGAGAGCGACCAGCTGCGCGAGTTCCTTCTCGTGCCCTACTTCGGCGCCTGCATCCACGTGCCGCCGCCGCCGGCCAACCAGACCATCCACGTCAAGCTCGCGAAGCCGCTGGCGGGCGTTCGCACGATGGACGCGCTGTGGGTCAGCGGCACGCTGCACACGGCGTTCAGCGACACGGCGCTCGGCACCTCGGGGTACCGGATGGACGGGGACGTGACCGAGGCGTATCGGCGCAGCCGCTGAGGGTCGGAGGCAGGCGCGGCATCAGATCGGACCATGGCTCATTGCAGTCGTTCGAACAACAAGAAGAACTCATCCGTACTCGCGTCGCCAAGATGCTCCAGCAGCGTCTTGCCGTTGAATTCTTCCTGCAACAGGTCTTGCTTGTGAGCGGGCTTCCAACCCGGGCTTTCAACGAGCTCTTCCAGCAAGGCAAGCAGTGGCGTGGCATCAACCGGATCGCGCAGACAACATTCGACCAACTTGCTGCGCCATGCCGTCTGTGCGTCCTTCGTCACCTGCACCGCCCGCCTTCGCGTTTCGGTGGCCTTCGCCACTGTGCCAGTAAGCTTGGATGGCGACGCAAGCACCCTCGGTGACAGTGCGCGCCGTGATTTTCTCGTGTCGACAGTTCGGTCCTGCAGCAGCTTTCGCAACGTCTTGCTGCGCTCGCCCCAGCGCTGCCAGTCCGTCGGCAGTCCCGTCGATTGTTTCCACGCGTCGAAAGTGTTCGCCACCTCTTCGCAGCCCTTGCGCCATTCGTCGCGACAGGGGTCGTCGCACCTCGACCAGTTGTCGTGGTTCGCAAGAAGCGTCAGGAGCAGAAAGAACTTCTCTTCGTTGGCTCGGGTGACCGGCATCGCCAGCAGGTGCTTGAAGGCCTCAACGGACGACTGGATCGCTTCCTGCCATTGCACCGCACTGAGCGTGTCCAGCCCGGCATCAAAAGCGTTTCCCTTCTTCAAGCATTCCCGTGCCCACATCAGGTCAAGGAAATCCGTGTTGTCTTCAGCGGCCACGATGACATCGTTGTGGAGGTTCCTCCGGGCTTTGGCCGCCCTGTCGGTGCCGGTACAGCGCGAGATGCACAGCAGTTCTCTGGCACCCACCTCGCCATACTCGACCAGGACGCCGCCCTGCAGGTGCTCCAACAACCTTGCCAGCAGCCCACGGTCCAGCGCTGGCAAGGCGTCGTCCTTCGAAAAGAGGAACTTGTCTTTGCAAAGAATGTTTTCCGGCGGGAGCGACAACTTCGTAATGGGGTGTCCGAGGCTGCTGGCCTGGGCGTACAAGATGCTCCAGTGCCTGACGCCACACAACTCGACTTGATCCCTCCGATTCAGGTGCGAAAGATCCAGGCATCCATCATGGACGAATGAGCATGCCAAGGTCACGGCAGGCTCATGCGCATCGGTCTCGCTGGAAGGAGCGCGCTGTCTGATGGCAGCAAATGCTTTGCGAGCAAGCAAGGTTCCGAACGAAGGAAACGCGGACAGGAGGTTCGTCGGTGCAGCGATGGAATCGCCGCCCTCTTCTCGATGCATTGGGAGCGACGACCGCGCCGAATTGCGATTGACGGCCATCGTCGTCATCGTCGGCTTGCGCGGGGAGCCCGCTCCCGTCTGCGGGGGCGGACCCTCACCGTTCGGAACGGCACGTGGCATGACTTGCGTGGGATGCGGATTCATGATTGCGCTGGTTACTGCGATCCCGCTGAGTGACAACAACCCACCGGCCGGTTCCCCGGACGGCAGCACAGGGCGACCGATGCGTTCATCGCGCTTCTCTGCAGCCGAGACTGCGTTTCCGGCAGTTGGTCGCAAGCCGCTGGGCGCGCGAGGGGCGGACTCCTAGAGTTCACTCCATCGCAGCCCCGCTGCCCCGCCACATCAGGAGCCCATCATGACCAGCCGCCTCTCCGCCGTCGCCTTTGCCTTCGCCCTGTTCGCCACCGCATCGCTGGGTTTCGCCGCCCAGGCCCACAGTGCAGCTCACACTGCGGCGCGCGCCAAGGCCGAAGCCGAAGCCCGCCTGCCGGTGGTCCAGATGCCGGCGGTGATGGTGATCGGCAAGCGCGTGAAGGCGGTCGACGCCTGAACGCCCTGCACCGAATCGATTCCTCCGCCTGAAGCCATCTCCCCCATGTGATCTCCGGCTTCAGGTGTTTTTCCTTCAAGAATCGCGAATCTGAAATCTGTCCTGCTGCGAGACCGCTGCAGACCTCAGAGGCTGCTCAGCCAATCATCGCGAATTTTCTTGAATTCAGTCAATTCCTTTGGGAAATTCTGAAGTTCCACTTCGGGATCGAGCACTCCAACCCCCGTTGAGTACAAGATGTCATACTTGTCCTCAAAATCCAGATTGCTGTTTATTATCTCTTGCATCACGTTGAGCGCGTCAGCTGCCTTCGTCCGAGAGAAGGATGAATTCATTCGATTTCTGAAATAATCAAAATTGTGGGCGCCCTTGATAGGAGAAGCGTCGGGCACGAGCTCGATATTTTTCGGAGCTTGATTCGATGAGTGGATTAATTCCTTCACGGCAGAGGTCAATCTACAATACTCAGACGACACCAGTTTACCCCCGTAGACTCTGCTCTCATCCCACTGTATGCAGTTCATCTGATTCAGAATCGATAGCTTCTCGCAAGGCTCCATATCGCTCTCGACAACCTGCCTGCCGATGCGAATCACGACGAAGGGGTCAGAGCCGCCCACGGCATCGCGCATCTTTCCTTCCAACAGGGAAGAACCATCATGATCACCGACAAAATTGTTGTCGACCAAAGACTCATATTCTGCGTTGTCTCTAGGTGCCCTGCAAAAGCGGGTCAGCAAATCTTGCATATTTTCCAGTTGCACTCCTTCTGCGCAATCCCTGATAGCAAGCAACAGCTCACCCAGATTTTTGAATTGCGCTGTGGAAAGATTCCTCGTCAATGAGCACGCCCCGCCCACTTGCATCAAATCACATATCTCGCAAAAAATATCATGTCTTCCATAAAAATTTGCCTTGTAAACCTCCCATAGCGAATTCAACCAATCAACCGTCAACTTCACCGCCTGGAGAGTTGGCGAATCGAGGCATTTACACATGTCAACCTTCAATGCCATCAGGCCGTGCAAATCACCATAGCTTCTTGCATCATCAAATTTCTTTTGCAACCAATGAACCCTGAGGTCAACAACCCCGGACAACGAATAATATGAAACTCGCAAATACCGATCACTCTTTCCAATCATGATATTCAGTTCTCGCTGACGTTTCTTGACCCATTGTTCGTAACTTTCAACGCGGAAACGTCTCGCGGATACCGCATGAGTGGGTCACCGCCCTACCGTGCGCCCAACTCGCGCACACGATAGGATCTGCGCCTTCCCCCTCTGCACCCACCCCGCGATGGACAGCCTCGACCTGCAAGTGCTCACCCAATCGCGCCAATGGCGCGCCGACGGCCACGCCGTCTGGCTGGTCACCGTGCTCGAGACCTGGGGCTCGGCCCCGCGCCCGCCCGGTGCGCTGCTCGCGATGCGCGACGACGGCCTGGTGGTCGGCTCGGTCTCCGGCGGCTGCGTCGAAGACGACCTGATCGAGCGCGTGCGCACCGGCGAGCGCGTCGCCCGGCCGCAACTCATCACCTACGGCGTCAGCAAGGAAGAAGCCGCCCGTTTCGGGCTGCCCTGCGGCGGCAACCTGCGGCTGGTGCAGGAGCCGCTGCTCGACACCGCCTGGGTCGACGAGATCCTCGCGCGCACGCAGCGGCATGAACTGGTCGCGCGCCGGCTCGACCTCGACACCGGCACGGTGCAGGTCGAGCCCGCATCGCGCGGCGACAGCTTCAGCTTCGACGGCCGCACGCTGCGCGCGCTGTTCGGCCCGCGCTGGCGGCTGCTGGTGATCGGCGCCGGGCAGCTGTCGCGCGTGCTCGCGCAGATGGCGCTGGCGCTCGATTTCGAGGTGACCTGCTGCGACCCGCGCGAGGAGTACCACCTCAGCTGGGACGTGCCGGGCACCCGCTTCAGCAAGGCGATGCCCGACGACCTGGCGCTCGAGATGCAACTCGACCCGCACAGCGCGGTGGTGGCCGTCACGCACGACCCGAAGCTCGACGACATGGTGCTGCTGGAGGCGCTGAAATCGCCGGCCTTCTACGTCGGTGCGCTCGGTTCGCGCAGCAACACCGCGAAGCGCCGCGAGCGGCTCGCGTTGTTCGACCTGTCGCCGGCCGAGATCGACCGGCTGCACGGCCCGATCGGGCTGAACCTGGGCGGCAACTCGCCGGCCGAGATCGCGGTGTCGATCCTGGCCGAGATCATCGCGGTGCGGCATGGCGTGGGCGTCACGCAGAAGAAGCCGGCGGCGGCCGGCGCCACGCTGCCCGCCTGACCCGGAGCGCTGCGCTTGATCCCCTGGCTGCGCGACGCCCGCACCCCGCTGCCCGACACCCGCCTGGCCCTGCCGCCCGGCTCGGACGCCCCCGGCCTGCTGGCGGCCGGCGGCGAGCTGACCCCCGAGCGCCTGACCGAGGCCTACAGCCACGGCATCTTCCCGTGGTACAGCGAAGGCCAGCCGGTGCTGTGGTGGTCGCCCGACCCGCGCATGGTGCTGCCGGTCGACGAGTTCAGGCTGTCGCGCTCGCTGCGCCAGACGCTGCGCCGCTTCGCGCGCGACCCGGCCTGCGAGCTGCGCATCGACAGCGACTTCGCCGCGGTGATCGGCGCCTGCGCCGGCACGCCGCGCGAAGGCCAGGACGGCACCTGGATCCTGCCGGAGATGGTGCAGGCCTACCGCCGCTGGCATGCGCTCGGCGCGGTGCACAGCTTCGAGACCTGGATCGGCGGGCAGCTGGTCGGCGGGCTGTACGGCGTGTGCCTCGGGCGCATGTTCTTCGGCGAATCGATGTTCTCGCACGTCACCGACGCGTCGAAGATCGCGGTGTCGGGCCTGGTCGCGTTCTGCCGCGCCCACGGCATCACGCTGATCGACTGCCAGCAGCGCACCCGCCACCTGGCGTCGCTGGGCGCGCGCGAGGTGTCGCGCGAACAATTCGAAACCGGTTTGCCCCCCAGACTCAGGGAGCCCCCGGTGCGCGAATGGTCCTATGATCGTTCGATGTGGGCGCTGCTGGATCCGGGCGCCCCGGTGCAGGAACCTGGTCCGTGACCCATCCGAAAGAGCTACCGCTCGCCTCGCTGCAGTTTTATGCCACCGCGCCGTACCCGTGCAGCTACCTGGGCGGCCGGATGGCGCGTTCGCAGGTCGCCACGCCCAGCCACCTGATCCACGCCGACGCCTATTCCGGCCTGGTGGCCAACGGCTTCCGGCGCAGCGGCATGTTCACCTACCGGCCTTACTGCGATGGTTGCCGCGCCTGCGTGCCGCTGCGGGTGCCGGTGACCGGCTTCGAGCCGACGCGCAGCCAGCGCCGCGCGTGGAAGCAGCACCAGGCGCTGCAGGCCCGTGTGCTGCGGCTGTGCTTCGTGCCGGAGCACTACCAGCTCTACCTGCGCTACCAGGCCGGCCGCCACAGCGGTGGCGGCATGGACAACGACAGCATCGACCAGTACACCCAGTTCCTGCTGCAGAGCCGCGTCAACTCGCGGCTGGTCGAGTTCCGCGAGCCGTCGCCCGACGGGCTGGGCGCGCTGAAGATGGTGTCGATCCTCGACATCCTGAACGACGGCCTGTCGGCGGTGTACACCTTCTACGAGCCCGAACCACGCACCAGCTACGGCATCTACAACGTGATGTGGCAGATCGAGCAGACGCGGCTGCTGAAGCTGCGCCACGTCTACCTCGGCTACTGGATCGGCGAGAGCGACAAGATGGCGTACAAGGCCGATTTCCGGCCGCACGAGGTGCTGGTCGACGGCGAGTGGCGCGCCGCGCCCCGCGAGTGACGCTCAGTCGCCCAGCCGGCTGAGCACCTCGTCGGCCAGCGCAAGGCTGGCCGTCAGGCCCGGCGATTCGATCCCGAACAGGTTCACCAGCCCCGGCACCCCATGCTCGGCCGGCCCGTCGATGCGGAAATCCCCCGCCGGCTCGCCCGGGCCGACGAGCTTCGGCCGCACGCCGCTGTAGGCCGGCTGCAGCGCGCCGTCGGGCAGCGCGGGCCAGTAGCGGCGCACCTCGGCGTAAACAGCCTCGGCGCGCGATGGGTCCACGGTGTAGTCGATCGGGTCTTGCGTGTCGTCGGCCAGCCACTGCACATCCGGCCCGAAGCGCGCCTGCCCGCCCAGGTCCAGTGTCAGGTGCACGCCCAGCCCGGCGCGCTGCGGCAGCGGGTAGATCAGGCGCGAAAACGGCGCACGACCGGCCAGCGAGAAGTAGTTGCCCTTGCAGAAGCGGGCCGGCGGTTGCGCAGCGGCCGGCAGGCCGGTGGTCGATCGCGCGAGCGCGGGCGCCCACAGGCCTGCGGCATTGACGACGATGCGGGCCGCCAGTTCCATCGGCTGCTCGCCGCCGACCTCGATGACGTGCTCGCCCGGGGAGGTCCGCACCGCTCGAACCGGCGAGGCCAGCGCCACCATGCCGCCGTGCCGTTCCAGGTCGCCCTGCAGCGCGAGCATCAACCCGTGGCTGTCGACCAGGCCGGTCGATGGCGACCACAGCGCCGCCAGGCAGGTGAGCGCCGGCTCCATCGCCCGCGCCTGCGCCGTGTCGAGCGGCACCAGGTCGTCGACGCCATTGGCCGCCGCCTGCGCCTGCAGGGCCTGCAGCCCGGGCAACTGCTGCGCCTCGGTCGCCACCAGCAGCTTGCCGCAGCGGCGGTGCGCCACGCCGTGCGATTCGCTGAATGCGTAGAGCTGCCGCTTGCCCGCCACGCACAGGCGGGCCTTCAGGGAACCGGTCGGGTAGTAAAGCCCCGCGTGGATGACCTCGCTGTTGCGCGAGCTGATGCCGGTGCCGATGGCGTTCTCACATTCGAGCACCAGCGTCTCGAGGCCGCGCAGCGCCAACCCGCGCGCCACCGCCAGCCCGACCACCCCAGCCCCCACCACCACTGCTTCGACACGGTCCATGCGGCATTGTCGCCAGCCCGGCCGGTCGTGCGGCGGCGTTCAGCGCGTGCGGCCCGCCGGCGCCACGTCGACCAGATGGCGCAACTGCCGCTGCAGCCGGATCTCGCCCGGCCGCAGCAGTTCGTCGCACAGGTCTTCGAGTTGCGACTTCAGCCGGTCGAAAGCCTGCGGTGCCATCAGGCACTGCAGCCCGTGCGGGCACTCCAGGCCGTCGGCGAGGCAATCGGCCTTGTCGGCGCAGCCCAGCCGCTCGTCGGCGATGAAGCGGCGGATCAGCGCCATCGCGCCATCGACATCGCTGGCCAGCACCGCATGCCGCAGTTGCATGGCCATCTCGAGCCCACTGAGAACAGCCGCGTCTTCCGGTACGGCCACCGATGCACCCATGCGCGCTCCAGGTCGGAAACACGCTGAGTGGCCTGCCGGGGCGTTCCAGTTCCCAGGTCCGTGCGGCCCCCGTGTCAGACGTAGCGGTTCAGCAGGTTCTCCATCGCCTCCTGGCGGCCGGATTTCGGCGGCACGTCGGTGTTGCGGTGGAGCACGCGCTGCGCCACCGCGTCCAGCGTCAGCTCGCCGTTGAGCACCTGCTGGCCGAACGCGCCGCGCCAGCCGGCGTAGCGCTGCTGCACCGCCGATTCGAGCTTGCCGTCATGGATCATCCGTTCGGCCGCCAGCAGCGCGCGGGCGCACAGGTCCATCGCGCCGACGTGGCCGTGGAACAGGTCTTCGGCATCGATCGACTGGCGCCGCACCTTCGCGTCGAAGTTCAGCCCGCCGCTGGTGAAGCCGCCGGCGCGCTGGATGTGGAACATCGCGAGCGCCATCTCCGGCAGGTTGTTCGGGAACTGGTCGGTGTCCCAGCCGCACTGCATGTCGCCGCGGTTCATGTCGATCGAGCCGAAGATGCCGAGCGCGGCAGCGGTGGCGATCTCGTGCTCGAAGCTGTGGCCGGACAGCGTCGCGTGGTTGGCCTCGATGTTGACCTTCACGTCGTTCTCGAGCCCGTAGGTCTTCAGGAAACCGTACACGGTGGCGACGTCGAAGTCGTACTGGTGCTTGGTCGGCTCGCGCGGCTTCGGCTCGATCAGGATCGGCCCCTTCAGCCCGATCTTGTGCTTGTGGTCGACCGCCATCGCGAGCAGCCGGCCCATCTGCTGCAGTTCCGACTTCAGGTCGGTGTTCAGCAGCGTCTCGTAGCCCTCGCGGCCGCCCCACATCACGTAGTTGGCACCGCCCAGGCGCACCGTCGCGTCCATCGCCTCCTTGACCTGCAGCGCCGCCATCGCGAACACCTCGGGGTCGGGGTTGGTGGCCGCGCCGGACATGAAGCGCCGGTGCGAGAACAGGTTGGCCGTGCCCCACAGCAGCTTCACGCCGGTGGCCTGCTGCTTCTCGCCGAGCAGGTCGACGGTGCGGCGCAGCCACTCGACGCTCTCGCGCGGCGTGCTGCCTTCGGCGACCACGTCGCGGTCGTGGAAGCAGTAGTACGGGATGCCGAGCTTGCTGAAGAAGTCGAACGCGACATCGGCCTTCACGCGCGCCTGCTCGATCGGGTCGGCGATCTGGTGCCACGGGCGCTGGAAGCTGTCGCCGCCGAACGGGTCGCGGCCGTCCCACACGAAGCTGTGCCAGTAGCAGGCGGCGAAGCGCAGCTGCTCTTCCATGCGCTTGCCGAGCACGACGCGGTCCTTGTCGTACCAACGGAAGGCGAGCGGATTGTCGCTCTCGGGGCCCTCGTACTTGATCGGCGCGATGCCCTTGAAGAATTCGGTCATGTCATGTCTCCTGGTGAGGGTCAGGCTGCGGCAAAGGCGGCCCGCAGCGTCGGGTACAGCGTCTTGAAACGGTCGTGGCGGGCGCGCAGTGCGTCGCGGCGCGCTGCGGGCTCGGGCAGGTATTCGGTGTTCAGTTCGGGCGCGAGGCAGACATCGGCCTCGCTGCCGCCGGTCGCCAGCCAAGCCAGACGCGCGGCGCCCAGCGCGCCGCCGGCCTCGCCGCCGTGCACGGTGCGCACCGGCACGCCGTACAGCGTCGAGAACAGCTGCGCCCACAGCGGGCTGCGCGAGCCGCCGCCGACGATCGTCAACGGGCCGACCTCGGTGCCGGCGGCCTGCAGCGCATGCAGCCCGTCGAGCATGCCGAAGGCGACCCCTTCGAGCACCGACCAGCCGAGGTGCGCCGGCGTCGTGTCGTGCGACAGCCCGAAGAACACGCCGCGCGCCTTCGCATCGTTGTGCGGCGTGCGCTCGCCGCCCAGGTAGGGCAGGAACAGTGGCGCGGCCGCCTGGCCGGCCGCATCGAGTGCGCCGACATCCTTCAGCAGCGCGCCCTCGTCGCCCGCGCCGACCAGGTGCGTGACCCAGCTCAGGCAGCTGGCGGCCGACAGCATCACGCTCATCTGGTGCCAGCGGCCCGGCACCGCATGGCAGAACGCATGCACCGCCGACGCCGGGTTGGCACGGAAGCGGTCGGTCACGACGAACAGCACGCCGCTGGTGCCGAGCGAGATGAAGCCTTCGCCCGGGCGCACCGCGCCGATGCCGACCGCGCTGGCCGCGTTGTCGCCGCCGCCGCCGGCCACCGGAATGCCGCGCGGCAGGCCCCAGGCATCGGCCAGGGTGTCGCGCAGCTGGCCCGACACCGCACTGCCCTCGACCAGCCGCGGCATGCGTTGCTCGCTCAGGTTGCTGGCGGCCAGCAGCTCGCGCGACCAGCGGCGCTGCGCCACGTCCAGCCACAGCGTGCCGGCCGCGTCCGACATCTCGCTGACCTTCTCGCCGGTCAGCTTCAGGCGCAGCCAGTCCTTGGGCAGCAGCACGCAGCGCGTGCGCTCGAACAGTTTCGGCTCATGGCGCTGCACCCACAGCAGCTTCGGCGAGGTGAAGCCGGGCATCGCCAGGTTGCCGGCGATCTCGGGCAGCGCCGGCAGGCGGCGTTGCAGCTCCAGGCATTCGGACGCGGAGCGCACGTCGTTCCACAGGATGGCCGGGCGCAGTACCTGGTCGTCCGCGTCGAGCAGCGTCGCGCCGTGCATCTGGCCCGACAGGCCGATGCCGCGCACCCGCGCGAACTCGGCCGGCGCCTGCGCGCGCAGCGCGGCCACCGCCGATTCGGTGGCGGCCCACCAGTCGGCCGGGTCCTGCTCGGACCAGCCCGGCTGCGGGCGCGACACCGTCAGGCGCGCGCCGGCAGTGGCCACGATGCGGTGGTCGTCCTGCAGCAGCAGGACCTTGACTTCCGAGGTGCCGAGGTCGATTCCGAGGTACATGGCGAGCGTCGGCGCAAGGCCGGGAGGGGCAACGCCCGCCACTTTAGTTCATCGGACAAACAAAATACACCACTCGCTTTCCCGAAGGCGAACCGGGCCGCGCCGGTGGCGACAATGCGCCGCATGACACTCACTGGCGACCAGCACCTTGTCAAACGCATCAACCGGATGGCGCTGGTGCGCCTGCTGCGCGAGGAGCCCGGGCTGTCGCGGGCCGATCTGTCGACGCACAGCGGGCTGACCAAGTCGACCATCAGCATCCTCGCGAAGGAGTTGATCGACGAGGGCTGGCTGCTCGAAGAAGAGGCGCAGCACACCGGCAGCCTCGGGCGGCGGCCGAAGCCGCTGCGGCTGAACAGCCAGCGGCTGGCGCTGATCGGTGCCGAGCTCGGCATCGACGCGATCCAGACTGCAGCCGTCACGATCAACGGCGAGGTGATCGAATCGCAGCGCACGCCGCTGCGCTCGCTGGAGCCGCAGCAGGCTTGCCACCAGCTGATCGAGCAGGTGCTGGCGCTCGCGGCCGAGGTGAAGGAGCGCCACTACCGGCTGATGGGCATCGGTGTCGGCCTGCCCGGCGCGGTCGACGAGCAGGCGGGCGTGCTGAAGTTCGCACCGAACATCGGCTGGCGCGACGTGGAGCTGGGCCGGCGGCTGTCGGGCGAGGCGGCGGCGGCGGGGCTGGCCGACGTGCCGATCTACTACCAGAACGAGGCCGACCTGGCGGCGATCGGCGAGTTCGAGTTCGGCGAGGGGCCGGCCGACGACCCGCTGATCTTCCTGAGCTGCGGCATCGGGGTAGGCGCCGGCATCGTGCTGAACGACCGGCTCTTCAGCGGCGCGAGCGGCCTGGCTGGCGAGGTCGGGCACACGATCCTGCAGATGGGCGGGCCGATGTGCTCCTGCGGCCGGCGCGGCTGTGCCGAGGCCTTGATCGGCGCACGGAACATCGCGACGTCGGAAGACGCGGCGCGTGCCGGGGGCTACCTCGGCGTGCTGATCCAGAACGTGTGGATGACCTTCAACCCGACGGTGATCGTGCTCGGCGGCGAGACGGTCGAGCGCGGTGCCGAGTTCCTCGACCCCGCGCTGTCGGCGGTGCAGCAGTTCGCGACCGAGGCCGGCATCGCGGCGCCGCAGATCCGCATCGCGCGGTACGGCTCATTGGCGACGGCGGTGGGCGGAGCGGCTTACGTGTTGCACTGCATGCTGCGCCCGATCTACGGCTAGCCAATCCGGGACGCCGTCGTTCAAGCGTGCAGCTTGTCCCAATACGACGCCGCTTTTCCGACCCAGCTGCAATAGTGCGGATCGTTCAGCGCATAGAACGGGATGCCGCGCGAGACGAATTTCTCGACCTCGTGGCCCAGTGAGCGGTCCCCGGCCGGCAGGCGCTCGACCTCGACCTCCAGCGCATGCAGCGCGATCGCACGCTGCATCGGGTTCGGTGCCATCAGCTGGCGGCGCAGCGTCTGCGAGTCGACGACAGAGGTTTCCAGGTCCATTCAAGACTCCAACAACATTCGGAAGAGGTTCGTGCAAGTTCGGCCGTTTTGCAGCCGGCTTGAGGAACCCCGGGGGCCCAAGTGCGCAGAAGTCTTCCATGTGCGCCGGTTACGTGACCGTGTTGCGGGTAACAGCGTGTTGAAGCCCGCTCGGGTGCGAAGCAGTTCACGGTCCGGCATCCCCAACCTGAGGGATGGGCGCACTGTCACGCGTCCGATGTATCGTCGCGCCCTCGCAGTAACCAACGGCTTTTCCGAAGTGACCACCTCCCGCCTTCGCCTTGCTGCCCTCGCCGGGCTGATTTCGCTCCTTCCGCTGTTCGCCACGACCGCCTCGGCGCAGGTGCGCGGCATCGGCGCTTCGTTCCCGTCGAAGGTCTACGAGCGCTGGGCCAGGACCTACGAGCAGCAGACCGCCGGCGCCGCCGTCAGCTACAAGGCCACCGGATCCGGCGACGGCGTGAAGCAGATCAGCGCGCGCGCCGTCGACTTCGGCGGCAGCGACACGCCGCTGCCCGCCGACGAGCTGACGAAGCGCAAGCTGGTGCAGGTGCCGATGCTGATCGGCGGCATCGTGCCGGTGGTGAAGCTGCCGGGCATCGGCGCGAACAAGCTGCAGCTGTCCGGCGATGTGCTGGCCGATGTCATGGCCGCGCGCATCGCGAAGTGGAACGATCCGCGCATCGCGGCGCAGAACCCGGGTGTCGCGCTGCCGGCGCTGCGCATCCAGCGCATCGTGCGCGCCGATCGTTCCGGCACCACCGAAGGCTTCACCCGCTACCTGTCGGAGGTGTCGCCGGCCTTCAAGGCCGAGATCGGCGCGGGCCAGGCACCGAAGTGGCCGGGCCAGGTCGTCACCGCCGAAGGCAACGACGGGATGGTGAAGGCGCTCGCGGAGACCGACGGCGGCATCGCCTACGTCAGCTACGACCGCGTCGTGAAGGACGAGCTCGCGGGGGTGCGGCTGGTCAACGGCTCGGGTGTCGCGGTGGCGGCATCGGAAGCGGGCTTTCGTGCGGCGATCCTCGACAGCGACGTCTCGCGCGCCGGCAACGACCTGGCGTCGCTGATGAACCGCCCGGCCAGCGGCGCGTGGCCGATCACGCAGACGAGCTTCGTGCTGTTCGACGCCGAACCGGCCGATGCCGAGCGCGCTGCGCAGGGCATGCGTTTCCTCTACTGGTGCCTGATGCACGGCGACGACCTGACGCGCGGCACCGGCTTCGCGCCGCTGCCGGTGAACCTGCAGGCGCGGCTGACGGCGCGCTTCGCGGGGGTGCGGGCGAAGGACGGGCGGGCGCCTCAGTACATGAACTTCTGATCTTCGTTGGTTCTTCGGTGCGTCGCGGCGGGTGAGGGGATGGGCTGGGCCGGGGGCTCATGCCGGGACGGTCGGCCCTGGCGGGCCGACTCCACTGCGAAGATCGGCTTTGGGGATGGCGGGCGCAGCCCGCTTCGTGGACTGACTCATCGGCACTGTCTGACCACAGCGAACGAAGTGAGCGGCGGGAGTTTCGGCGACGGGCCATGAAGCCAGTCAGCGGAGGGAAGTCATCGGCCCCGCCAGGGGCCGATGACCGCCCCCGACGGCGCGCCACAGCCTCCCCACCCGCGCCTTTGCACGCTCAGACGCCGCCCAGCTTCAATATACCTCCGGCACGATCATCTGCTCCGGCACCGGCTGCCGGAAGTAGTCGTCGTGCCGCACCCGCTGCGGCAACTCGATCGGCGCATGTTCGACCTCGCGGTACGGCAGCTGCCCCAGCAAATGCGCGATGCAGTTCAGCCGCGCCTTCTTCTTGTCGACCGCCTGCACCACCCACCACGGCGCCTCCGGGATGTGGGTGCGCTCCAGCATGATCTCCTTGGCCTTGGTGTAGTCCTCCCAGCGGCGGCGCGACTCCAGGTCCATCGGGCTCAGCTTCCATTGCTTCAGCGGGTCGTGGATGCGGCCGAGGAAACGCAGGTGCTGCTCCTCGTCGGTGATCGAGAACCAGTACTTCAGCAGCACGATGCCCGAACGCACCAGCATCTTCTCGAACTCGGGCACGGTGCGGAAGAACTCCTCGTACTCGTCGTCGGTGCAGAACCCCATCACCCGCTCGACGCCGGCGCGGTTGTACCAGCTGCGGTCGAACAGCACGATCTCGCCGGCCGCTGGCAGGTGCGTCGCATAGCGCTGGAAATACCACTGCGTGCGCTCGCGGTCGTTGGGCGCCGGCAGCGCCGCGACGCGGCACACGCGCGGGTTCAGCCGCTGCGTGATGCGCTTGATGACGCCGCCCTTGCCGGCCGCATCGCGCCCCTCGAACAGGATCACCACCTTCTGGCGCGTGCCGACCACCCAGTCCTGCAGCTTCACCAGCTCGCCCTGCAGCCGGAACAGCTCGCGGAAGTAACTGCGGCGCGCTTCGCGGTCCGACGGCGTGCCGTCGGGGTCGCGGTCCTCGATCTCCAGCTCGAGCTCCTCGTCGTAGCTGTCCATCAGGTCGCGGTGGATGCGCTGCATCCACTCGTCTTGCTCGGGGTTCACGCTCATGGTGTGTACGGCAGGTTGGAAGGAGACACAGGTGCCCGACGGTGCAACAGCCCGATGACGGGATCGTGACAGCCGGCTGTCATCCGGCCGTCACGACACCGTCCGACGATCCGGCCATGAACACGACCACCGCCGGAACCCTGCCGCCCTCGTCGCGCCCCAAGCTGGACAGCAAGCCCGGACCGCTGACGGCGATCCTGTTCGTCGGCCTGCTCGCCGCCGGGCTGCTGTTCACCGGCTACAGCCTCGTTGGCGACATCAGCGAGGCCGGCACGCCGGCCACCACCTGGGTGCCGTTCCTGCTGCTGGGCGTCGCGCTGCTGATCGCGCTCGGCTTCGAGTTCGTCAACGGCTTCCACGACACCGCGAACGCGGTCGCGACGGTGATCTACACCCACTCGATGCCGCCGAACATCGCCGTCGTCTGGTCGGGTTTCTTCAACTTCCTCGGCGTGCTGGTGTCCAGCGGCGCGGTGGCCTTCGGCATCATCTCGCTGCTGCCGGTCGAGCTGATCCTGCAGGTCGGTTCGGGCGCCGGCTTCGCGATGGTGTTCGCGCTGCTGATCGCCGCCATCGTCTGGAACCTCGGCACCTGGTGGCTCGGGCTGCCGGCCTCGTCGTCGCACACGCTGATCGGCTCGATCATCGGCGTCGGCATCGCGAACGCGCTGATGCACGGCCGCAACGGCACCAGCGGCGTCGACTGGGCGCAGGCCACCAAGGTCGGCTACTCGCTGCTGCTGTCGCCGCTGGTCGGCTTCGGCTGCGCGGCGCTGCTGCTGGTCGCGCTGCGCGCCTTCGTGAAGAACCGGGCGCTCTACGAAGAACCGAAGGGCAACCAGCCGCCGCCGTGGTGGATCCGCGGCCTGCTGGTGCTGACCTGCACCGGCGTGTCGTTCGCGCACGGCTCGAACGACGGCCAGAAAGGCATGGGGCTGATCATGCTGATCCTGGTCGGCACGGTGCCGATGGCCTACGCGCTGAACCGCGCGATGCCGGTCGACCAGGTGACGCAGTTCGCCGCGATGGCACAGGCCACGCAGACCTCGCTGCAGCGCGGCGCCCCCGCCGCGGCATCGGCCGACCCGCGCAAGACGCTGTCCGACTATGTGCGCACCAAGGCACTGACCCCCGACGTGGTGCCGGCGCTCGCCGCGATGGCCGGCCGCATCGGCCAGCAGGTGAAGCAGCATGGCTCGCTGGCCCGCGTGCCGGTCGACGCGGTCGCGAATGTGCGTAACGACATGTATCTCGCATCGGAGGCGATCCGCTTCCTCGACAAGGCCGACGGCACCGGCATCGATGCCGATGCGCGCGCCAACCTGAAGGCCTTCAAGAAGCAGATCGACGACGCGACGAAGTTCATCCCGCTGTGGGTGAAGGTGGCCGTCGCGATCGCGCTGGGGCTGGGCACGATGGTCGGCTGGAAGCGCATCGTGGTCACCGTCGGCGAGAAGATCGGCAAGACCCATCTGACTTATGCGCAAGGAGCGTCGGCCGAGCTGGTCGCGATGATGACGATCGGGGCGGCCGACGTCTACGGCCTGCCGGTCTCGACCACGCACGTGCTGTCGTCCGGCGTGGCCGGCACGATGGCCGCCAACCGCTCGGGGCTGCAGATGTCGACCATCCGCAACCTGCTGATGGCGTGGGTGCTGACGCTGCCGGCGGCGATCCTGCTGTCGGGGTCGCTGTACTGGCTGTTCACGCACCTGTTCTGACGGGGCGCGCGCGTGGACGACACACCCCCGTTCGGGCGTGTGGGGTCCCGCGTTTCGCCCGAATGGGTGGTTTGCCTCCTGCGCGCTCAGCGCATACGATGCGCGCTTGCTTGAGCGTCGATGAGGCCTCCCCTGCGATGAATCCTGTTCTGCACACTGGCGCCGAATCCACGGCCGCTGCCGTGTCCGCCCACCCGAAGGTCCTGATCGTCGACGACCACGCGCTGCTGCGCGTCGGCATCGTCACCAGCCTGTCGGCCATCGAGGGCACGCCGCTCGAGCTGATCGAGGCGAGCACGCTGCACGACGCGATCGAGGCCTACCGTGCCCACCCCGACACCACGCTGGTGCTGCTCGACCTGAACATGCCCGACTGCAAGGGGCTGCAGGGCCTGAAGCAGTTCCTCGAAACCTTTCCGCAGGCGCGCGTTGCCGTCATCAGCGGCACGCAGGATGAATTCGTGATCGGCCAGGTGCGCGCGCTCGGCGCCGTCGGCTACGTCACCAAGGGCCAGGCGCCGGGCTCGATGTGCGACATCGTGCTCTCGCTGCTGTCGGCCGCGCCCGGCGGCGCCAACGGCCATGGCGCCCACCACGGCGCCAGCGGGCGCTTCCCGCGCTTCCCGAGCTCGTCCAGCTACGACCGCGTCGCCGAACTCGGCCCGCGCCATCTCGAGATCCTCGAACTGGTGCTGTCCGGCTGCTCCAACCAGGAGATCAGCACCGCCACCGGCCTGTCGCTCGGCACCATCAAGAACTACGTGTCGACGATCCTGCTCGCGCTCGACGTCAAGTCGCGCTCGCACCTGATCAGCCTGTTCCGCTGAGTGTTCCGTTGAACAGTCCGGTGAACACGCGGCCGCCCGTGGTGTTCCGCATCGCGCCTTCGGCCGCCCACGACGCGCACGACGAAGGCCAGGAACGCCGCCGCGAGCGCACCGCCGCGTCGCAGGTGGAGCGCTTGTTCCGGCAGGCCTACCGGTCGATCGCGGGGGCATTCGCGGTCGCGCTGCTCGGCTGGGGCGTGTTCGCGCTGCTGACCGACGAGCCCCGCGTGCTGTGGTGGTCGGCTGCGATGCACAGCGTGCAGGGGTTGCAGCTGCTGCTGGCCTGGCGATTCCGGCGCCAGGGCCGCGCCGCGCTCGCCGAGCCGCAGCAGTGGTTGCGGCGCTACCTGGTCGTGCTGGCGCTGTCGTCCACCGTGTGGGGCGCTGCCGCCTGGTGGCTGCTGCCGAGCACCAACTGGACGGCGACCTCGTGGCTGGTCGGCCTGCTGCTCGCGGTGGCCGCCGCCGGCGCGCACCTCGCGACGCCGTACCGGCCGGCCATCTACTGCTGGCTGCTGCCGGTGCTGCTCCCGCTGGTCGCGGTTCTGCTGCACGAGGGGCTGCCGCTGTCGCTGACGCTCGGCTCGCTGGTGGCGGTGTCGGGCCTGGTGATCGGCGTGTTCGCGCTGTCGCGCCACCGGCTGCTGATGCGCGAACTGCAGACCAAGCTCGACAACGACGCGCTGGTGCGGGCGCTGCGCCAGCAGGTGTTCCTGGTGGAGCGGGCGAACCGCGAGAAGAGCCGCTTCCTCGCGTCGGCCAGCCACGACCTGCGGCAGCCGATGCATGCGCTCGGCCTGTTCGCCGCGACGCTGCACAAGCAGCTCGGCAGCTCGCCGCTGCAGCCGATGGTGACGAACATGATCCGCTCGATCGACGCGCTGGAGCAGAGCTTCACGTCGATGCTCG
>Ga0065165_1001064_pt1 | contig 32813 bp, 28 predicted proteins | sample AraplaMF_Cvi_mMF_FD_63813 | JGI IMG/M metagenome (GOLD analysis project Ga0065165, IMG submission 63813) | Arabidopsis root microbial communities from the University of North Carolina, USA - plate scrape MF_Cvi_mMF (version 2) (version 3) | ecosystem: Host-associated > Plants > Roots >... | reverse complement strand
CATCTTCAAGCTGTGCCAGGTGGGCGCCGGCATCGCCTTCGACTTGCGTGATGCAGGATGCCAGCCCGGCGCGTGCAAAATTCTCGCGCGCCATCGCGATCTTCTGCGGCGCCATTTCCACCGTCGTGACGTGGCCGGCCATGCCGACGGCGGCATCGGCCAGCCACAAGGTCGAATAGCCGTTCGAGGTGCCGATTTCGAGGATGCGGCGCGCGCCCATCGCCTTGACCAGCACGGCGAGGAATTCGCCGGTGTCCGGCGTGATGTTGAGCATGCGCGTGGCGCGGTTGGCGGCGTCGCTGTCGTGGGCGTCGCCGAAGGCCGCCAGTTCGGCGAGCAGGGTGTGCAGCTTGTTGTCCAAGGCGTTCTCCGGTTGTGGACTTGATGTTGCCACAACGGAGAAGGCCTTGCTGAATTGGTGCCGGTATGTTTCCCGACCGCCGGCGCCGGTAGGGCGGACAAGCCGCCGTGCTCTTTTCCCTAGGAGCGATGCGTATTCTGGCGCCCGAATGTGACAGGCGTTTGACGCGCGCCGCAGTTCACGCGCGTCAGGGCGCGCCGGCCGCATCGCCCCTGGCGACCGTGGTCAGCTTGCGCAGCACGCCGGCCAGCGCCGTTCCCGGCCGGGCGCCGGGGGCGAGCAGGCCGACCGCCGCCTGCAGCGCCTTGTCGTCGCGGGTGCCGAACATGCGGGTGCTTTCCGGCACCGCGCGCTGCGGCGTGACACCGGCGCCGGCCTGGGTGGGCGGCAGGTGGTTGGCCAGGTCCGCTTCCCGCAGCAGCGGTTCGTCGTCCTCGCCCTTTGCCGGCGGCACCACGAGGTCGGGGGTGACGCCGTGCGCCTGGATCTCATGGCCGCCCGGCGTGAAGTAGCGGGCAACCGTGAACTTGATGCCTTCATCGTCGTCGAGCGGGATGACGGACTGGATCGAACCCTTGCCGAAGGTCTGGCTGCCGACGATGGTGGCGCGGCGGTTGTCCTGCAGCGCGCCGGCCAGCAGTTCCGCGGCCGAGGCCGAGGCGCCGTTTACCAGCACGGCCAGCGGCACCGTGCGGGTCCAGGCCGGCAGGCCGGCAAGCACGTCTTCCTCCTTGGCTGCGCGGTAGTAGCGCGGATCGGCTGTCACCTTCGCTTCGGCATCGGCATCCCGGCCGCGGGCCGTGAACATCGGGCTGCCGGCCGGCAGGAAGGCGCCGCCGACGGCCACGGCGGCCGAGACCAGCCCGCCCGGATCGTTGCGCAAATCGAGCACCAGGCCGTGCGGTGCGCCCTGGGCATCCAGCTTCTTCAGCGCGGCGGCGAGGTCGGCGCCGGTGGCGCTGCCGAATTCCGAGATGCGGATCCAGGCCACGCCCGGCGCGGCGGTGCCGGCATTGACCGTGTCGTTGTGCAGAGCTTCGCGCGCGATGCGCAGGGTGCGCAGCTTGCCGCCGCGCGAGACGCCCACCGCCACCACCGAGCCGGGGGCGCCATGCATGCGCCGCGCCGCTTCGCTGGATGGCATGCCGGCGACCGCGGTGCCGTCGATCGACACGAGCAGGTCGCCGGCCCGGATCCCGGCCCGTTCGGCCGGCGCCTTGCTGCTCGTGGAGACGACCCGCATCTGGCCATGATCGTCCTCGACTTCGATGCCGATGCCGACGTAGCTGCCGCTGTTCTCGCGGTCGATTTCGCGCATGTCGTCCTTGTTCATGTACTGGGAGTGGGCGTCGAGCGAGGCCAGCATCCCGGCGATCGCGCCTTCGAACAGCTTGCCGTCGTCGGCCTGCGCCACATAGTTCTGCTTGATGAGGGCATAGGTTTCCAGCAGCTTTTCCATCTCGGCGCGCGGTACCGTGACCGTCGGGGTTTGCGCCCTGGCGGCCGGGGCCAGCGCCATCCACAGCGCCGCCGCGCCCGCAATCCATGTTCGTTTCATCGGGGACTCCTTTTCCGGACCATTCTGGCGCGGGCAGGTGTTAATTGCGGTAGGCGGCGGTAAAACGGCGTAAAGAATGCGTCATGCATGGCGAGTTGACCCTTTGGCAATGTTCGATGACTATGCTCAAGTGAACAGTGAAAGGAGTGCGGGGATGAAGCGTTTCATGACTGTCGGACTGTGCCTGTTGTCGCTGCAGGCGGCTGCCGCCGAAGCGACCGGCGAGCAATTCGTGCAGGTCGGCGCCAACAAGCTGGCCTTTGAATGCCGTGGAGAGGGTAGCAAGACCGTCCTGCTGATCGCCGGCATGGGCCTCGATGCGCACACGACCTACAAGAACACCTTCCGCAATTTCGCGGTGCCGGGCTACCAGGTCTGCCTGTACGACCGCGCCGGCGTCGGCAAGAGCACGCCCCAGACTGCCGCCCGGCCGCTGCGCGTATTGGCCGGCGAGATCGACGGCCTGGTGAAGGCGCGCGGCTGGCATGACCTGGTGCTGGTGGCCCACTCCTTCGGCGGCATGATCGCGCGTGCTTATGCCCAGGACCATCCGGCGTCGGTGAAGGGCATCGCCTTCGTCGACTGCGTGCACGAATCCTGGTATCCGGCGATGAAGCGGGCGATGTCGCCGGAGGGCTGGCGCATCATGGACATGATCATCAACTGGGAACGGGACACGAATTCGCACGAGGATTTGGCAGAAGCTGTGCAGGTCATGAACAGCAGTGGCCGCAACTTGACCATGCCGGTGACGGTGCTCAGCCGCGGGCTCCCTTCGACCAATATCCGGCAAGCGAAGATGAGCTACGACGACGTCGATGCCTTCAACACGACCTGGGATGCGGCGCAGTTCGAGCTGACGAAAGTCGCCGGCGATATGCGGCACGTAAAGATGCGTTACACGGCGCACTTGTTCGACGAGCAGGACCCCTGGCTGGTGCTGGACGAGATCGGCCAGTTGATCAAGCGCGTGGAAGCACGCCCACAGATATAGCCGCTATCACGGCGTAAATCTTTTCCGCTTGGCAAAAAACGCCCATAATCAGCGTTTTGGCGGACCCGTCAGCCGCCGTCCAGGAGAATCCAGTGCAAGAAAAGCATCACGACCACGCGCTGCCGGAATCCGGCGAGCCCGCCAATCCCTCGCGCCGCAAGATCTTCCAGGCTGCCGCCGCGGTCGGCCTGTCGACCACGCTGCCGGTTGCCGGCGACGCCGCCGCGGCCGCCGCACCGAAGCATGCCAAAGCAGTCAAGGGCTCGCTCGATGCCAAGCTCAAGGAGCAGGTCAAGAACGTGGTCGTGATCTACCTCGAGAACCGCAGCTTCAACAACCTGTTCGCGGACTTCCCGGGCCTGGCCCAGCCCTTGTCGGAAGTGCCGGCGCAGGCCGCCGCGCAGAAAGACCGCGACGGCAGCGTCCTGCCCGAGCTGCCGAAGATCTGGGGCGGCATGGTGCCGGCGCGCCAGAACCTGGGCGGCAAGGATTACATCATCAAGGAAGACGAGATCCAGCACCTGCCGAATGCGCCGTTCAAACTGAGCGATGCGCAGGGCAAGCCGCTGCCGGAAGGCCTGGTCACGCGCGACCTGGTGCACAACTTCTACCACAACCAGATGCAGATCAACGGCGGCAAGAACGACGGCTTCGTCGCCTGGGGCGACAGCGGCGCGCTGGTGATGGGCCATTACGGCGAAACGGCGAAGAACCTGGGCCTGTACCAGATCGCGCGCGAGTTCACGCTGTGCGACAACTTCTTCATGGCGGCTTTCGGCGGTTCTTACCTGAACCACCAGTTCCTGATCAGCGGCCGCACGCCGGAATTCTTCAATGCGGCCGAGACCCCGGCAAAGAAAAAGATCGCCGTGCTGGAAGACGGCGCGCAGGGTGTGCGCCTGGCGGTGGCGCCGGATTCGCCGAAGTCTGCGCTCGAAGGCAAGCCGAAGTTCGTCAACAACGGCGCCATCACGCCGGACGGCTATGCGGTCAATACCATGGCCCCGCCTTACCAGCCGAGCTGGGTGCGTCCGGCAGCGGGCGGCGACGCCAACATGGCCGACCCGATGGACCCGTCGGTGCTGCCGCCGCAAAGCTACGACACCATCGGCGACCTGCTGTCGGCGCGCGGCGTGCACTGGGCCTGGTATGGCGGCGCCTGGCAGGCGGCGCTGGATGGCCGCGGCGAAGGTTCGCGCCCGAACTTCCAGCACCACCACCAGCCCTTCAATTACTTCAAGCAGTTCGCCCCGGGCACCAGGGCGCGCGAAGAGCACATCCGCGACGGCGGCCTGGGCGACAGCCCGATCTCGAACAAGTTCATCGCCGACGTGGTGGCCGGCCGCCTGCCGGCGGTCAGCTTCTACAAGCCGCAGGGCAACCTGAACCTGCACGCCGGCTACTCGGACATCGAGTCGGGCGACGCCCACGTCGCCAACGTGATCGAGCACCTCAAAAAATCGCCGCAGTGGAAGAACATGGTGGTCGTGATCACCTTCGACGAGAACGGCGGCTGGTGGGACCACGTGGCCCCGCCCAAGGGCGACCGCTGGGGGCCGGGCTCGCGCATTCCGGCGATCGTCGTGTCGCCGTTCGCGAAGAAGGGCGCGGTCGACCACAACTTCTACGACACGACCTCCGTCCTGCGCTTCATCACCCGCCTGCATGGCCTGCCGCTGCTGGAAGGCCTGGCCGCCCGCAATGCCGCCTTCGAGTCGCGCGGCGCGCGTCCGCCGGGCGACTTGACTGCCGCGCTCAGTTTCCGCTGAGCGCGGCCGCTCGGTGTCGGCTGAGCGAAGTCATCCTCCTGAAAGCAGTCCTGCGGGGCTGCTTTTTTTATCTGAAAATTTCCTGCTGGCTAACGCGCGCTGTACAGGAAAACCCGGCGATACACTGGCGAACGCCGTTGTCATTTCAATACGGTTCACACAAAGATCAGGAGAGCGATATGCAAAAGAATAAAACCTTGAAAGGGCTGCTGGCCGTATCGGCAGTCGCCGCCATGTTCAGCGCCTTCGGCGTCCAGGCCCAGACTTCGGTCGGCTCAAGCCCGTCGCAGACCGGCACCAGCAGCACCAATCCCAACCAGGCCGGCAAGACGACCAAGGAAGGGACGATGGACAACAGCAACAGCACCGGCATGGAAAACCGCGGCAACCAGGCCACCAAGATGAACAAGGCTATGGGCACCAGCTCCTCGGGCATGAGCTCGTCGGGCCAGAGCGGTGCGACCGGCGCCAGCGGCGCGGCCGGTGCGACCGCGTCTAGCGCCAAGCTGAGCAAAGGTGACGAAGGCATCCTGAAGGATATGGCGATGGCCAACATGGCCGAGATCGAAGGCGGCAAGCTGGCCCAGAGCAAAGGCCAGAGCGCCGAAGTGAAATCCTTCGGCCAGCAGATGATCGACGACCACTCCGCCAACCTGAAGGAAGTGCAGGCCCTGGCCCAGGCCCGCGGCGTGACCCTGCCGACCGAACCGGACGCCAAGCACAAGGCCATGGCCGCCAAGCTCGAGAAGATGAGCGGCGCCGACTTCGACAAGGCCTACATGAAGCAGGCCGGCGTGCAGGACCACAAGACCGTGCACTCGAAGCTGATGGCCGCTTCCAAGAAGGCCAAGGATCCGGAAGTGAAAGCCCTGGTCGACAAGACCGAGCCGGTGGTGGCGCAGCACCTGAAGTCGGCGGAGTCGGCTTCGACGGCCAAGTCCGGTACGGCTGCGGGTAAGTAATCGAAGCATGTTTGTCGTTCCCGGCATTGCCGGGAACGACTCCCGCGCAGGCGGGGGCGACGTCGCTCAGCGCAAGGTCTGCGCCAGAAACGCGTCGATCGCGCGCGTGCTCTCGGTGGGCGCGCTCATGTGCGGGCAGTGGCCGACGTTGCGCACCACCTGCAGGGTGCTGTGCGGGAGGTGGCGCTGCAGCCAGTCGCCGACCTCGCGCGGCGCGACCGGGTCGTCGCTGCATTGCAGGATCAGGGCCGGCACCGTCGAGCGCGCGACGTCGGCGCGGTGGTCGGCGTAAAAGGTGGTGCGTGCGAACTGGCGGGCGATCGCGGCTTCGTTATGGCGGAAGCGCGCGGCCAGTTCTTCGCTTAGCTGCGGCTGGTTGGGGGCGCCCATGATCATCGGCGCCATCTTGTCCGACCACGCCAGGTAATCCCTGTCCATGGTGTCGAGCAGGCCGTCGATGTCCTCGCGGCTGAAGCCGCCAACGTAATCGCCGTCGTTGATGTAGCAGGGCGAGGGCGCGACCATGACCTGGGCGGCAAAGCGCTGCGGCGCCGCGATCGTGGCCAGCATGCCGATCATGGCGCCGACCGAATGCCCGACCAGCACCACCGGCCCGGAAGCGATGGCGTCCAGGAGTTCGAGCAGGTCGCTGGCGTGGCCGTGCAGGCTGGCGTACTTGTCGCGGTCGTAGGCGGACAGGTCCGACTGGCCGCTGCCGACCAGGTCGTAGGTGACGGTGCGGAAACGGCTTTCGTAGGCGGGCGCCAGGAAGCGCCACATGCTCTGGTCGCAGCCGAAGCCGTGGATGAACACCATGGTGGCCGCGCCCTTGCCGGCGACACGGACATGATGGCGGATCTGAATGGACATGCTCTCTCCGGCTGGCGGAATCGATAATTTTTCGTCACATTGTGCGCCGCAACCTGTAACAATGTCCAGTATAGAATCGCTTATCAGCCGCCGCGCCGGGCCGCCGAGGCCGTCATGCCGCCCGCATGGGCAATGCGCGCGCGCTCTTCCTCGCTGCGGTTCTGGCTCCCCTTCCACTTGCCCTGCAGGCATTCGATGGCGATCTCGATGCCCACCACGGCCTGCACCAGCCGCTCGATATAGTCGCGCGGCGCGGACTCGACGCGCCAGCCGCGGCCCTGTGCTTCCTCCTGGCGCTGCGTCATCCGGCGCATGTGGGCCAGCAGCCAGCCGGCGTCGTCGACGCTGCGCAGCCGCCCATGCACATGCACGACCGCGTAGTTCCAGGTCGGGACCGCGCGCCCGCCGACGGCGGCCAGGTCGTACAGCTCCGGCGAGATATAGGTGGACGGGCCCTGGAAGATCGCCAGCACGGGAGCACCGTCCTGGCGCCACAGCGGATTCGCGCGCGCCACGTGGGCCCGCAGCAGGCCGTATGGCGCCTCAGGCGAGGGCGGCACCAGCTCGAAGGGGATGTGGTCGGCGGCCAGGCCATCATCGCCCAGGCGCACCAGCGCGCCCAGCGGGTACTGTTCGATCAGGCCGTGCAGCGCTTCAAGCCGCTCTTCCGCGAAGTGGGCGGGTACGTACATCAGGCCTCTCCTTCGACCACGACTTCGCCGCGCAGCGAGCTGGCGATGTAGCAGCGCGCGTGCGCTTCGTGGTGCAGCTGGGCCAGCAGCTCAGCGTTGGGCGGCGCGCCGGCGAAGGCGATGCGCGGGCGCAGCACGATGCGTGTCATGGACAGGGTGCCGCGCTCGTCGAGGTCCAGGTAGCCGCTTGCGCGGTCGCGGTAGCTGTCGACCACCAGGCCGCGTGCCGCCGCCAGCGACAGGAAGAACAGCATGTGGCAGCTGCTGGCGGCCGCCACCAGCGCCTCTTCCGGATCGACCGCGGCCGGGTCCGACATCGGCAGCGGTACCGACAAGGGCGAGGACGAGGCCGGCACCGACAGGCCGCCGTCGAAGGTCCATACGTGCGCGCGGCTGTAGCGCTGGTCCGTGAAGGTCTGGGCGCCGCGTTCCCAGTCCAGGCTGGCGTCGAAGGTTTTCATGCCCCCATCTTAGGGCGCAAAGTGGCTTGCTCAAATGACCAATAAGGGCGAAGATGAGCGTACCAATCCAAAAGCTCCCATGCACGTCCACGACATCCTCGCCGCCATGCCGCTCGACCGCGCGTCGGGCACGCCGCTGTTCCGCCAGCTCTACCTGCAGCTGAAGGACGCCATCCTGGCGGGCGGTATTGGCGCCGGCGCGCGGCTGCCCGCCACCCGCGAACTGGGCCGCCTATTGCAGGTCTCGCGCCAGACCGTGCTGTCGGCCTACGAACAGCTGATGGCTGAGGGTTATCTGGAAGGGACGGTGGGGAAGGGCACGTTCGTGAGCGCCTCGCTGCCGGCGGGCCGCGTGGCGGAGCAGCCCGGGCAGGCAGACGCCGTGCCACCGCTGGTGCGCCCGCTGTCCGCGCGCGGCGAGGCGATGGCGTCGGCCATGGCGCGCGTACGCCACCACGACGGCCCCATGCGCACCTTCCGCACCAGCATGCCGGGCCTCGACCTGTTCCCCTTCGAGGTATGGCGCAAGCTCGAGGCGCGCCACTGGCGCCGGCGCGAAGTGGCGCTGGGCTACAGCGACGCCGCCGGCCATCCGCCGCTGCGCGAACTGCTGTGCGCCTACCTGAAGGCATCGCGCGGGGTGCGCTGTGCGCCGGAGCAGATCGTCATCACCGCCGGTTCGCAGCAGGCCCTGTATCTGCTGGCCCAGCTGCTGCTGGCGCCGGGCGACGGCGTGTGGCTGGAGTCGCCCGGCTACCAGGGCGCGCTGGCGCCCTTCGCAGTGGCGGGCGCCCGCATCTGCGCGGTGCCGGTCGACGCCGAAGGAATGGACGTGTCGTATGCCGAGGCCCGCTATCCGGACGCGCGCATGGTCTTTGCCACGCCCTCGCACCAGCTGCCGCTGGGCGCGACCATGAGCCTGGCGCGCCGGCTGCAGCTGCTGCGCTGGGCGGAAACGCAGCGCGCCTGGATCGTCGAGGACGACTACGACAGCGAATACCGCTATACCGGCCCGCCGCTCGCTTCGCTGCAAAGCCTGGACCGTGCCGGCAGCGTGATCTATGTCGGGACCCTGTCGAAGGTGCTGTTTCCCGGGCTGCGCCTCGGTTACATCGTGGCGCCTCCTGGGCTGGTGGCGCCGCTGACCCGCGCCAAGGCCGTGGTCGACCGCCACAACGCCATCGTGCCGCAGGCGGTGCTGGCCGACTTCATCCAGGAAGGCCATTTTGCACGCCACATCCGGCGCACCCGGGACGCTTACGGCGAGCGCCGCAGCGCCATGCTGGAGGCCTTGCACGACAGGCTGGATGGGCTGCTTTCCTGCGGACCGTCGGATGCCGGCCTGGATTTGTGCGTGGGAGTCACAAATGGACTGAGCGAGGCGGAAGCTGCTGCGCGCGCGCTGGCAAGCGGGGTCGACCTGCGCACGCTGTCCTACTACACGAATCCGGCCGCCGGCCCGGATTGCGCGGTCCCGCCCGGGCTGCTGCTGGGCTTTTCAAGCTTCACGCCGGCGCAGATCCGCGCCGGTGTCGCGCGCCTGGAGCAGGCCTTGACCGCTTGATTATTTGCTGAGCAGGTAGGCGCTGATGTCCAGCGCATCGCGCTCGCTGACGCCCATGTTCGGCATCGCCGCATCCGGGTCGATGGCTTGCGGGTTGCGGATCCAGCGGATCAGGTTGTCCTGGGTATTCGGCAGCATGCCGACGATGACGCGCCGGTTCGCCAGCCCGTCCAGCGGGCGGCCGACGTCGACTTCGGAACCGGTCACGCCGGGGATCCGGTGGCAGGACTGGCAGGCGTACTGCGCCAGGATGCGCATGCCGCGGTGGGCATCGCCCGGGATCACCGGCGCGGCCGCGATGCCGGCGCTGTGCCTGGGCACGTCCTGCGCCGCCGTCATCGACCGGTAGGCTTGCGCATCGAGGCCCGGCAGGCGGACCAGGAAGGCCACCACCGCCCAGGTGTCGGCTTCGTCCAGGCGCGCTTCCCAGGCCGGCATCCCGCTCATCTTGATGCCGTGGCGCGTGATCCAGTACAGCTCGCGCGGCTTCCAGCGGCCGCTGGCGTCGACCAGCGGGCCGGGCACCGGCTGCATGCTCATGCCGTGCGCGCCCGGCGCCGTCCCCGGGCCGCCATGGCACTGGGCGCAGTGTTCGGCGTACAGCACGGCGCCGCGCAGCACCTGGCCGGGATCGCCGAGGCGCGGGGTGGCTAGCTCTTTCGCATGGTGCTTGACCGAATGGCGCATGCCGCCTTCCAGCATGCTGTAGACGGCTTGCAGGTGCGGCTTGCTGGCGCCGATGTCGTACCAGCCGGCGCGGAACACGGTATAGCCGGCGGCCGCGCCGATGCCCGCCGCAGCAAGCAGCGTCAATACGGCAGTCTTCAGAATCAGGCGGGTGCGATGGGAGGGCACGGTTGGCGATTCGTATCGTGTTAAAAAAATTATATCGTTTCCGGTATTATAAAAGTCATCCGCGTAAGCGGCCTGATGTGTGATTTCAAGCGTGTGCACCTCCTGAACCCGGACCCCAAGATGCCGATCCTGTCCTTTCGCCTGCCATCCTGCGCCATCCTCTGCCTGGCCCTGCTGGCCGCCTGCGGCGACAAGCCGGCTGAGCGCGAGGTCAAGGGCGGCGACGCCAATACCGGCCGGATGCTGGTGTCGCAGTACCAGTGCGGCGCCTGCCACAGAATCCCCCAGGCGCGCGGCGCCGGCGGCGAGGTCGGGCCGACGCTGGAAGGCTTCGGGAAACTGAGCTATATCGCCGGCCGCATTCCCAACCAGCCCGAGCGCCTGGTCGCCTGGCTGATGGATCCGCCGGCCCTCAAGCCCGGCACCGCGATGCCGGCGATGGGCCTGACCGAGCAGGAGGCGCGCCACATGGCGGCCTTCCTGTACACCCTGAAATGACCGCGCAGTTGAGCGAACCTCTGCAGTCGGTGCTGCATCCGGCCGGTGCCGACGCCGGAATCATCGGCCAGTTCGCCTGGGTGCTGTTCGGCGCCGGGGCCGTGATTTTCGTGGCCATGATGGCCCTGCTGGCCCTCAGCCTGCGCCGCCATGGGCGGCCACTGCGGACCCGCCTGTGGATCGCCGGCGGCGGCATCGCCTTGCCGGTGGTGGTGCTCACCGCGCTGCTGGGCTGGAGTACCTGGAGGAGCAGCCAACTGGCGCCACAGGGTTCCAAGGGTGCGATGACGATTTCCGTGACCGCCAGGATGTGGTGGTGGGAGGTGAACTACCGCGATCCCGCGGGCGGACGCGAGATCGCCACCGCCAACGAGATCCGCATCCCGACCGGGCGCACCGTCTACCTGGGCCTGAACGCGGCCGACGTGATCCACAGCCTGTGGGTGCCTGCGCTGGCGGGCAAGCGCGACATGATCCCGGGCCGTGTGACGGGCCTGAGCCTGCGCGCCGACAAACCCGGCATCTACCGCGGCCAGTGCGCCGAATACTGCGGCGCCCAGCACGCCCACATGGCCCTGCACGTGGTGGCGCTGGCGCCGGCCGAATTCGACGCCTGGCTCGCAGCGCAGGCCAGACCCGCGCGCGAGCCCGCCGACGCGCTGGCACTGCGTGGCCGCGCCGTCTTCTTCGAGCAGCGCTGCCAGAACTGCCACACGATCCGCGGCGTGGCCGAGCGCGCGCGCCTGGGACCGGACCTGACCCACGTCGGCAGCCGCCTGCAGATCGGCGCCGGCCTGCTGCGCAATCACCGCGGCGCGCTGGCCGGCTGGATCGCCGACCCGCAAGCCCTGAAGCCCGGCGTGTTCATGCCCGCGGCAAGCGGCATCGACGGCGAATCGCTGCACGCGCTGGCGGCCTATCTCGAGGGTCTGCAATGACGCGTCCCGACGGCGAACTGGAAAAGCTCGAAGAGGTCTGGCGCACCCGGACCGGCTGGCGCTTCTTCTCGTCGGTGAACAACACCAATATCGGCCTGCTGTACATCGGCACGGCGCTGCTGTTCTTCGTGCTGGCCGGCGTCTTGGCCCTCCTGATGCGCCTGCAGCTGGCGGTGCCCGACAACCAGTTGCTCGGGACCGAAACCTACAACCAGGTGTTCACCATGCACGGCACGGTGATGATGTTCCTGTTCGCGATTCCGGTGGTCGAGGCGATCGGCGTCTACCTGCTGCCGAACATGCTGGGCGCGCGCGACCTGCCGTTCCCGCGCCTGTCCGCCTATGCCTACTGGGCCTATGCCTTCGGCGGGCTGGCCTTTTTCTGCACCCTGTTCGTGGGGCTGGCGCCGGACGGCGGCTGGTTCATGTACCCGCCGCTCACCGGCACCCTGTATTCGCCGGGCCTGAACGCCGACTTCTGGCTGCTGGGGATCGGCTTCATCGAGATCTCGGCCATCGCCGGCGCCATCGAGCTGATCGTCGGCATCCTGTTTACGCGCGCCCCCGGCATGAGCCTCGGCCGCATGCCGGTGTACGCGTGGGCGATGCTGGTGGTGGGCCTGATGATCGTGTTCGCCTTCCCGGCCGTGATCGCCGGCACCGCGCTGCTGGAACTCGAGCGCGCCTTCGACTGGCCCTTCTTCATCGCCGACCGCGGCGGCGATCCGCTGCTGTGGCAGCACCTGTTCTGGTTCTTCGGCCACCCCGAGGTCTACATCATCTTCCTGCCCGCCGCCGGCATGGTGTCGACCATGATCCCGACCATTGCCGGAACCAGGCTGGTCGGACGCCGCGCGGTGATTGCCGCCCTGCTGGGCGTGGGCGTGTTCAGCTTCGGCCTGTGGGCCCACCACATGTTCACCGCCGGCCTGGGCGTGCTGGAGATGAGCTTCGTGTCGGCCGCCAGCATGGCGGTGGCGGTGCCGACCGCGATCCAGGTGTTCGCCTGGATCGCCACCTTATGGAAGGGTAAAGTCGAGCGCAGCGCGCCGGCCCTGTTCCTGCTCGGCTTCATGTTCATCTTCGTGCTGGGCGGGCTGACCGGCGTGATGGTCGCCGTGATTCCCTTCGACTGGCAGGTGCACGACACCTATTTCATCGTCGCCCACTTCCATTACGTGCTGATCGGCGGGATGGTGTTCCCGGTGTTCGCCGCCGTCTATTACTGGCTGCCGCTGGTGAACGGGAACCGCTTGTCCGAAAGCCTGGCGCGCTGGGTGTTCTGGCTGATGTTCGCGGGTTTCAATGTCGCCTTCTTCCCGATGCATATCACGGGCCTGCTGGGCATGCCGCGCCGCGTCTACACCTACGCGCCGGACCTGGGATGGAATGGCCTGAACATGCTGTCGACCGTGGGCGCCTTCGTGTTCGCGGCCGGCGTCGTGCTGTTCTTCGTCGACGTCGCGCGCACGCTGCGCCGGCCCGAACGCGAGGTCGGCAATCCGTGGAATGCGGCCACCCTGGAATGGCTGCCGTCCGAGGACTACGGCAACCGCAGCATCGCGCGCGTCAAGTCGCACCACCCCTTGTGGGACGAGCCGGAGCTGGCGCGCGAAGTGGAGGAGGGCCGCCACTACCTGCCGCATACCGCCACCGGCCTGCGGGAGACCATCGCCACCAGCCCGGTCGCCGCCGAGCCGCGTTATTTGCTGGTGCTGCCGGGCGACAGCTGGCTGCCGCTGCTGGGCGCCTTCGGCACATCGGCCTTCTTCCTGCTGCTGACCGTGAAGCTGTACCTGCTGGCCGCGGTGTCGGGCGTCGTCGCGGTGGGCGCCGTGCTGGGCTGGATGTGGGGATCCGACCGCCCGCCGTCCGGCATCGAGGAGGTGGAGGCGGGCCGGGACCTGCGCCTGCCGGTGGGCGCCATCGGGATGGCATCGCACTCCTGGTGGGCCACCGTCATCATGCTGGTGGTCGACGCCAGCATCTTCGCCTCCTTTGCCTTCGCCTACATCCACGTGTCGATGCGGCTGATGGTGTGTCCGCCGCCCGGCGCCACGCTGCCGCCCGCGATGCAGGTGCTGATATCTTGCGGCCTGCTGGCGCTGGGTTCCTTGCTGGTGTGGCTGGCCGGACGTTCGATCGGCAAGCGCCGGCTGCCGTGGCTGACGCTGGCGGCGCTGGCCTGCGCGCTGGCGTCCTTCGCCATCGACCTGCAGGGCTGGCGCGCCGGACTCGATCCGTCCGCCAGCGCCTGGGCGGCGGCGATCGCGGCCATCGTCAGCTACCAGGGGCTGCACATCGCGCTCTTGACCGTGCTCGGTCCCTACCTGGCGCTGCGCGCCTGGCGCGGCCACCTGGGCCCACGCAGCCGTGCCACGCTCGACAACATCGCCCTGGTCTGGCACTACACGACCCTGCAGGGCATCGCGCTGGCGGCGGTCGTGCGGCTGGTGCCGCTGCTGATGGAGTAAAGATGGCGACCACACCGGACAGCGAACACTTCTTCCGCCGCGTGCTGCGCGCCACGCTGCCGCTGCTGGCCTGGATCGGCTGGTTCGCCTTCAGCTACGGCCTGGCGGCGGCGCAATGCACGCCGGTCGGCCTGCGCCCCGGCGGACCGGACCGGCTTCTCATCGGCGGCGCCGGCCTGGCCGCCTTTTGCGCCTGCGCGCTGCTGGCGTGGCGCGCCTGCCGCATCCTGCGCCGGCGCGGCCGCAGCGCCGGCCTGCTCGATCGCGCCGCTTTCTTGAGCGCGCTGCTCTCCCTGGTGGCCATCGCCTGGGGCGCCATCCCCTTATTCATGGTGACTGGCTGTTTTTGAGGTTTACCAGTACTTTCCGTCGTCGCTTAACTTCCGGTAGAGTTTTCAAGCAAAAATGTCAATGCTTTTGGCATGATTGTGATGAAAAAAAATAATCGTTTTTCGCTAACGCCGAGCCCGCCAATTGGCGTATAGTCCGCAAAAACCCGAGGGAACCCTCGAATAACGATAAACGGGATGGCATACCGCAAGGGTCATTTGCGGGCACTTTGCCGAGCATCCAAAACTGACCAACGCGCACAATCATGAGTATTGTCGACGTAGATGTCCTGCTCCAGGAAGTGGATGCGGGCATGCCGTGCGGGCCGAACCTTGAGTACGATCCGCTGTTCCTTGAGCTCGAGCAGAATGCCCTCGGCAAGCCTGAAGTTCAGTACGGCAGCACCATCGTGCCGGCCGTTCCGCCGGAATGGAAACTGGTCAAGAAGCAGGCCTTCGAACTGCTCGACCGTTCGCGCGACCTGCGCGTGGCCATGCTGCTGCTGCGCGCGCTGCTGGCACTGCATGCGATTCCCGGCTTCGCGGCCGGCGTCAAGCTGATCGAGCGCCTGGTCGAAGAACGCTGGGACAGCGTCCACCCGCAGCTGGACCCGGACGACGACAACGATCCCACCCTGCGCATCAACTGCCTTGCCACCCTGCTTGACGCGGCGTCCATCCTTCGCGAACTCAAGGACACCGCCTTCATCCAGCTGCCCAACCTCGGGCCGCTGTCGGTACGCGTGCTCGAGGTGTCCTCCGGCGAAGTGCCGCCGCCCGCAGGCCAGGCCGTCATCGCCCAGAGCTCGATCGACGCGGCGCTGAACGACGTGCGCCCGGAGGCGCTGCTCGAAGCCGCGGAGGCCGTCGGCCAGGCGCATGACAGCGTGGCCAATCTCGAAGCCGTGCTGACGCGCCAGGTCGGTGCCACCAATGCGCTCGACCTGGGCATCCTCAAACGCCAGCTGCGCCGCATGCGCGATGTGCTGGCACCCCACCTGCCGCAGACGGAGGAGCTGGAGATCATGGCCGAAGCGCCCGCCCTTGATGAAGCCGTCGCGGGTCTCGATCCCGCCGCGCGTCCCATTGCCGTTGCCGCGCCTATCAGCGGCGAGATCAACAGCCGCGCCGACGTCGTGCGCATGCTCGACAAGATCCTCGCGTACTACCAGCGCAACGAGCCGTCCAGCCCCGTGCCGATGCTGATCGAGCGCGCCAAGCGGCTGGCACCCAAGAACTTCTTTGAAATCATGGAAGAACTGGCGCCCGAAAGCGTCAGTCAGCTGAAGATCCTTCGCGGCCCCGAGGCGGCATAAGCCGCATCGGCCGTATCGGAGAATCACGAACCATCGTCCAGGCATCAAGCCGTGTAGTCCAATCCTGAAGGAGTCAATCGTGGGCAAAGAGAGTAGCCAGAAGTTCATCGCGCGCAATCGTGCGCCGCGGGTGCAGATCGAGTACGACGTCGAGGTCTACGGCGCCGAGAAAAAGGTCCAGCTGCCCTTCGTCATGGGCGTGCTGTCCGACCTGTCCGGCCAGCCGGCCGAGCCGCTGGCACCGGTCGCCGACCGCAAGTTCCTCGACATCGACGTCGACAACTTCGACGAGCGCCTGAAGGCCATGAAACCGCGTGTGGCGGTGCAGGTGCCCAATACCCTGACCGGCGAAGGCAACATGGCGGTCGATCTCACCTTCGAGAGCATGGACGATTTCACGCCGGCGGCGATCGCGCGCAAGGTCGAGCCGCTGCGCCAGTTGCTGGAGGCACGCGGCCAGCTCGCCAACCTGATGACCTACATGGACGGCAAGACCGGCGCCGAAGAGCTGATCGGCAAGCTGCTGGCCGAGCCGGCCCTGATGCAGGCGCTTACCTCGGCACCGAAGCCCACTGAAGAACCCGCCCAATAAGCAGGAGATAACGACATGTCCGAAGCACTCGCAGAAGTACAACAGGAGTCCGGCACGCTCGAGATGAGCGATTTCGGTGCCCTGCTGCAGAAGGAATTCAAGCCGCAATCCGACAAGGCCAAGGAATCGGTCGAAGTGGCGGTGCGCACCCTGGCCGAGCAGGCGCTGGCCGGCACCAACCTGGTGTCGGGCGACGTCCTGGCCACCATCCAGAGCCTGATCGCGGCGCTCGACAAGAAGCTGACCGACCAGATCAACCTGATCATGCACACGAACGAGTTCCAGAGCGTCGAAAGCGCCTGGCGCGGCCTGCACTACCTGGTGAACAACACCGAAACCGACGAGATGCTCAAGATCCGCGTGATGAACATCTCGAAGAACGACCTGGCCAAGTCGCTCAAGAAGTTCAAGGGCACGGCCTGGGACCAGAGCCCGCTGTTCAAGAAAATGTACGAGGAAGAGTACGGCCAGTTCGGCGGCGAACCCTTCGGCTCCATCGTGGCCGACTACTACTTCGACAACAGCGCGCCGGACGTCGATCTGCTGACCTCGATGGCGAAGATCTCGGCGGCCGCGCACGCGCCCCTGATCAGCGGCGCCGCACCGTCGGTGATGCTGATGGAATCGTGGAACGAGCTGGCGAATCCGCGCGACCTGACCAAGATCTTCCAGACCCCGGAGCACGCCGCCTGGCGTTCCTTCCGCGAGTCCGAGGATTCGCGCTACGTCGGCCTGGCCATGCCGCGCTTCCTGGCGCGCCAGCCCTACGGCGCCAAGACCGACCCGGTCGAGGCCTTCGACTTCGAGGAAGACACCAGCGCACCGGGTTCGAAGAACTACGCCTGGGCCAATGCGGCCTATGCGATGGCGGTGAACATCAACCGCTCCTTCAAGGAATACGGCTGGTGCTCGCGTATCCGTGGCATCGAGTCCGGCGGCGCCGTCGAAGGCCTGCCGGTGCACGCATTCCCGACCGATGACGGCGGCGTGGCGATGCAGTGCCCGACCGAGATCGCGATCTCCGACCGCCGCGAAGCCGAGCTGGCGGCCAACGGCTTCATGCCGCTGGTGCACAAGAAGAACACCGACTTCGCCGCCTTCATCGGCGCCCAGTCGATGCACAAGCCGGCCGAGTACGACGACCCGGACGCCACCGCCAACGCCAACCTGGCCGCGCGCCTGCCTTACCTGTTCGCCACCTGCCGCTTCGCCCACTACCTGAAGTGCATCGTGCGCGACAAGGTGGGCTCGTTCAAAGAGCGCGCCGACATGCAGCGCTGGCTGCAGTCCTGGATCATCAAGTACGTTGACGGCGACCCGACCAACTCCAGCGAAGCCACCAAGGCCAAGAAGCCGCTGGCCGCCGCCGAGGTGGTGGTCGAGGAAATCGAAGGCAATCCCGGCTACTACAGCTCCAAGTTCTTCCTGCGTCCGCACTATCAGCTGGAGGGTCTGACGGTGTCGCTGCGCCTGGTGTCCAAACTGCCGTCCGCCAAGGGCTGACCGGTAGCGTTTCATGTAGCAAAGCACGGGCAGGCCAGCCTGTCCGTCCATCCATTCCGCCGGCACTGACCGGCCACTTAGGAGAAAAAAAATGGCATTGGATATGTTCATCAACATGGGACCCAACATCAAGGGCGAGTCGGCAGACAAGGCCCGTGGTGCGGAAGGCGACATCGACGTGCTGGCCTGGAGCTGGGGCATGTCGCAGTCGGGCACGACCCACATGGGCAGCGGCGGCGGCGCCGGCAAGGCCAACTTCCAGGACCTGTCCTTCACCAAGTACATCGACTCGTCCACCAATGCCCTGATGATCGCGCTGGCCAAAGGCAGCCACATCCCGGAAGTGAAGCTGCTGGCACGCAAGGCCGGTGAAGGCCAGAAGCGCTACATCGAGATCACCATGAAGGAAGTGCTGGTGTCCTCGATCTCGACCGGCGGCAGCGGCGGCGAAGACCGCCTGACCGAAAACGTCACGCTGAATTTCGCTGAAGTGAAGTTCTCGTACGCCATGCAGAAGCCGGACGGCACCCCGGATGCCGACAAGGACTTCGCATGGGATATCGCCGGCAACGCGGCGTCGGCCTAAGCCATCCCCGGGCGGCCCGCCGTGGCCGCCCTCCCTGACCCGAAACGGATACCGCCATGCACCCGCAAGAGTTGATCAAGGAAGGCCGCCTCGCCGACGCGCTGGCCGCGCTGCAGAACCAGATCCGCAGCGAGCCGTCGAATGCGAAGCACCGCGTGTTCCTGTTCCAGCTGCTGTCCGTAATGGGCCAGTGGGGCCGCGCGCTGACCCAGCTGAACGTGGCGGGCGAACTCGACGCCACTGCCCTGGCGATGGTGCAGACCTACCGCGAAGCCATCCAGTGCGAAGCGCTGCGCGCCGAAATCTTTGCCGGCAAGCGCGCGCCCCTGATCTTTGGCGAACCGCAGGACTGGCTCGGCCTGCTGGTCGAGGCCCTGCGTCTCGACGCCAGCGACCCGGCCAATGCGGAAGCGCTGCGCGATCAGGCCTTCGACCAGGCGCCGGCGTCCAGCGGCAGCATCAACGGCGAAGCCTTCAACTGGCTGATGGATGCCGACCGGCGCCTCGGCCCAGTGCTGGAAGCCGTCGTCAACGGCCGCTATTTCTGGATTCCGTTCAGCCGTATCGAGAAAATCGAGATCGATCCGCCCACCGACCTGCGCGACACCGTCTGGACCGCCGCCACCTTCACCTGGGCCAATGGCGCCCAGGCCGTCGGCCTGATCCCGACCCGCTACGACGGCAGCATCGACGGCGATGACGACGCCATCAAGCTGGCGCGCCGCACCGAGTGGCAGGGCGAGCGCGGCCTGGGCCAGCGCATGTTCGCCAGCGACGCCGCAGACTATGCGCTGATGGACGTGCGCACCATCGAATTCGACGCCCAGCCGGAGGCGTCTTCGGCCGCGCAAGAGGAAACCGCCGCAAATGGCTGAACTGGCGCCGCGCGAACGCCTGCAGCCTTCGCTGCTGGACCGCCTGACCGACGATGAGCCGGGTCAAGAGGTCGAAGCGCGTGAGCGCCGCGTCATGTCGATGCGCAGCCTGCGCGAAGGCGTCCTGCGCGACCTCGCCTGGCTGCTGAACACCACCAACCTGCTGTCCGTGACCGACCGCCAGAGACTGCCGCACCTGGCCAATTCCGTCCTCAACTACGGTATGCCCGACATGTCGGGCGCCTCGCTGGCCGGCATGAACACGGGCGACCTCGAACGGGCGATCCGCCAGGCGATCTGGGACTTCGAGCCGCGCCTGATCCGCTCCTCGGTGCAGGTCAAGGCCATGCCGACCTCGAGCAGCATCACCAAGCTGACCTTCGAGATCGAAGCCGACATGTGGGCCCAGCCCTACCCGGAGCGGCTGTATATCAAGACCGAACTCGACCTGGACCAGGCGCACATCAGCCTGTCCGAATCGGCGGGCAGGCGGCCATGACCAATCCACGCCTGTTGCGCTACTACAGCCAGGAGCTGCAGCACCTGCGCGAGGTGGGCGGCGAATTCGCGGCCCAGTACCCGAAGATCGCGGGCCGGCTCGGCCTCGAAGGCTTCGACTGCGCCGACCCTTACGTCGAACGGCTGCTGGAAGGGTTCTCTTTCCTGACCGCGCGTGTGCAGATGAAGATCGACGCCGAATTCCCGCGCTTCACCCAGCACCTGTCCGAGATCGTCTACCCCCACTTCCTGGCGCCGACGCCGTCGATGGCGGTGGTGCAGCTGCAGCCTGACCTGAGCAACCCGGCGCTGAACGCCGGTTACGAAGTCCCGCGCGGTGCAGGCATGCGCAGCGTGCTGGGCAAGGACGACGCCACCGCCTGCGAATATCGCACCGCACACGCGCTCACCCTGTGGCCGGTCGAACTTGCCGAGGCCCGTTTCTTCACGCATGGCGGCAGCATCGCCGGCGTCGATGCCGCGCTGCCTTCGCAGGTCAAGGCCGGCCTGCGCCTGCGCCTGCGCACCACCAACGGCGCGCCCTTCAATACGCTGGCGCTGGACAAGTTGACGCTGCACCTGCGCGGCGCCGACGACCTGCCAGGTCGCATCCTCGAAAAACTGCTCGGCAGCGTCGAGGGCGTGCTGGTGCTGCCGCGCGCATCGGCCGCCACCAACCCGGCCTGGCACAAGCTGCTGCCGAAGACGGCGCTGCAGCCGCGCGGTTTCGCGGAACAGGACGCGCTCCTGCCGAGCGGCCAGCGCAGCTTCCAGGGTTACCGCCTGTTGCAGGAATACTTTGCCTTCGCCCAGCGCTTCATGTTCGTCGAGGTGAATGGCCTCGGCCCGGCCGTGCGCGCCTGCGCCGAGCGCGAACTGGAAATCCTCATCCTGCTGAACCGCGGCGACGCCCGCCTCGAGCAGACGCTGGATGCCAGCCATTTCGCGCTCAACTGCACGCCGGCCGTCAACCTGTTCCAGCGCCGCGCCGACCGTATCAATCTGTCCGGCGAGCAGTACGAATACCACGTGCTGGTCGACCGCACGCGGCCGATGGACTTCGAAGTCCACCAGGTCGAGAGCGTGACCGGCTACGGCAGCGGCATCGAGGCCGAGCAGACCTTTCACCCGCTGTACAGCGCGCGCGACCTGGACGTTTCCAGTTCGGCCGCGGCCCCGGGCCAGGCCTTCTACCAGATCCGGCGCGAACCGCGCGTGATGTCGCAGCGCCAGCGCGCCCGTGGCCCGCGTTCGTCCTACGTCGGCAGCGAGACCTTCCTCGCCATCGTCGATGCCGCCGAAGCGCCGTACCGCCACAACCTGCGCCAGCTCGGCCTGGTGGTGTGGTGCACCAACCGCGACCTGCCGCTGGCCATGCCGCTCGGGGTCGGCAAGACCGATTTCATTCTCGACGACGGCGGCCCCGTGCAGTCCATCCGCGTCCTGGGCGGCCCCAGCCAGCCGCTGCCTTCCTTCGCCGAAGGGAATATGGCCTGGCGCCTGATCAACCAGCTGTCGCTGAATTATCTGTCGCTGGTCGACAGCGATCCGGACCAGGGCGCGCACGCACTGCGCGAGCTGCTCGCTTTGTACTGCCACCCGCTCGATCTGAGTGCCCAGCGCCAGGTCGAGGGCGTGCGCTCGGTGGCGTCGAAGGCGATCACGCGGCGTATGCCGACCCCAGGCCCGATCACCTTCGGGCGCGGCCTGGAAATCACCGTCACCATGGACGATGGCGCCTTCGAAGGCGCTGGCGCCTTCGTGCTGGGCGGCGTGCTGAGCCACTTTTTCGCGCAATACGTGTCGATCAACGCGTTCACCGAAACCGTGATCCGCACCGTGGCGCGCGGCGAGATCATGCGCTGGCCGGCGAGGGGAGGCGCATGCGCGATCCTGTAGACGTCGAGCGCGAGCTGCTCGACCGCGCCGCCAGCATGGATTTCTTCCAGATCCTGCGCCTGCTCGAGAATGCCCATCCGGACAAGCCGCGCATTGGCGCTTCGCTGCGCCCGCGCGACGATGCGGTGCGCTTCGGCCAGGACCCGTCGCTGTCCTTCGAGCCGACCGCGGTGCGTGGCTTCACGCCTGCCAGCGCCGAACAGCGCGCGCGCCTGGCGGTGAATTTCATCGGCCTGCTGGGGCCGAATGGCCCGCTGCCGCTGCACGTGACCGAGTATGCGCGCGAGCGCGCCCGCAACCAGAACGACCCGACGCTGGCGGCCTTCCTCGACGTCTTCCACCACCGGATCGTGTCACTGTTCTACCGCGCACGCGCCAGCGCAGAACCGGCGCTCAGCCTGGATCGCCCGGAGCTCGACCGCTTCGGCGATTACATCGGCAGCCTGTTCGGCATCGGCAGCCCGGCGCTGCAGGGACGCGACGAGATCGGCGATTTCGCCAAGCTGCACTTTGCCGGCCTGATGGCGAACCAGCGGCGTCCGGCCGCCGGCCTGGTGACGATCCTGCGCGCCTACTTCAAGCTGCCGGTGGCGATCGAGCAGTTCGTCGGCCACTGGATGAAGATCCCGCTTGATGGCCAGACCCGGATCGGTATGCAGGACCGGGGCAACCGTCTCGGCACCTCGGCGGTCCTGGGACGCAAGGTGTGGGACTGCCAGCACAAGTTCCGCCTCGTCATCGGTCCGCTCGACTACGAGGATTACCAGCGCATGCTGCCCGGCGGCGACAGCATGCGCCGCCTGCTGGACTGGGTGCGCAACTACGCGGGCATGGTGCTCGACTGGGACGTGCGCCTAATCCTCAAGCGGGAGCAGGTGCCGCGCCTGGCACTGGGCGCGCGCCGCCTGGGCTGGACTTCTTTTCTTGCCAGCGCGCCCGCAAGCCGCGATTCCGAACAATTGTTGATCAACCTGCGAAAGACTTGACCATGGCCGAAATCAGTCGTGTTGCCCTTTTTGGAAAGCTCAATTCGCTGTGCTACCGCGCGATCGAGAGCAGTACGGTGTTCTGCAAGCTGCGCGGGAATCCGTATGTGGAGATGATCCACTGGGTGCACCAGATCCTGCAGCTGCAGGACTCCGACCTGCACCGCATCATCCGCCACTATGAGCTCGACGGCGCGGTGCTGGCGCGCGACCTGACGGCGGCGCTGGACCGGCTGCCGCGCGGCGCCACCTCGGTCACCGATCTGTCCTCGCAGCTGGAGGAGACCGTGGAGCGCGCATGGGTGTTCGGGACCCTGATGTTCGGCGAATCGCAGGTGCGCAGCGGCCACCTGGTGTTCGGCATGCTGAAGACGGCCAACCTTCGCAATGCCCTGTACGCGATGAGCCGCCAGTTCGAGCGGATCAAGGCGGACGACCTGTCCGACCGCTTCGCCACGTTGCTGAAGGAATCGCCGGAAGCGAAACTGGCCGCCAGCGACGGCTTCCAGGCCGCAGCCCCTGGGGAAGAATCCGGCGCCATCGCCCCGGCCCAGATGGGCAAGCAGGAAGCGCTGAAGAAGTTCACGGTGGACCTGACCGAGCAGGCCAGGAGCGGCAAGATGGACCCGATCGTCGGCCGCGACGACGAGATCCGCCAGATGGTCGACATCCTGATGCGGCGGCGCCAGAACAACCCCATCATGATCGGTGAGGCCGGGGTCGGCAAGACCGCGGTGGTGGAGGGCTTCGCGCAACGGATCGCGCGCGGCGACGTCCCGCCTTCGCTGAAGGAAGTGCAGCTGCTGGCGCTCGACGTCGGTCTGCTGCAGGCCGGCGCCAGCATGAAGGGCGAGTTCGAGCAGCGCCTGCGCTCCGTGATCGACGAGGTGCAGGCCAGCCAGAGGCCGATCATCCTGTTCATCGATGAAACCCACACCCTGGTCGGCGCCGGCGGCGCGGCCGGCACCGGCGATGCGGCCAACCTGCTGAAACCGGCGCTGGCGCGCGGCACCCTGCGCACCATCGGCGCCACCACCTTTGCCGAGTACAAGAAGCACATCGAGAAGGACCCGGCGCTGACCCGCCGCTTTCAGAGCATCCAGGTAGACGAGCCGAGCGAAGAGCGTGCGATCCTGATGATGCGCGGCGTCGCCTCGACCATGGAAAAGCACCACCAGGTGCAGATCCTCGACGAGGCCCTGGAAGCGGCCGTGAAACTGTCGCACCGCTACATCCCGGCGCGCCAGCTGCCCGACAAATCGGTGAGCCTGATCGACACCGCCTGCGCGCGCGTGGCCGTCAGCCTGCACGCCACCCCGGCCGAGGTCGACGACAGCCGCAAGCGCATCGACGCGCTGAAGGTCGAGATGGACATCATTCGCCGCGAAGGCGCGATCGGCATCGATACCGCGGCACGCTCGCGCGACGCCGAGACCTCGCTCGCCGCCGAGCAGGACCGTCTGGAGGGACTGGAGCGCCGCTGGAACGAGGAGCGCGCGCTGGTCGACGAGCTGTTGTCCCTGCGTGCGAAGCTGCGCGACGGCGCGCGTCCGGTCGAGGGCACCGGCAGCAAGCTGGAAGCCGCGGCTTCCGAGGCTGCACCGGTGCAGGACGAGAATGAGCGCGCGGCGCTGAAGGAGCAGCTGAAAGCGGTGCAGGACAAACTCACTGCGCTGCAGGGCGAGAACCCGCTGATCCTGCCGACCGTCGACTACCAGGCAGTGGCGGCGGTGGTGGGCGACTGGACCGGCATCCCGGTGGGCCGCATGGCACGCAACGAGATGGAGACCATCCTCAACATCGCGAACACCCTGAGCCAGCGCGTGATCGGCCAGGACCACGCGATGGAGATGATCGCCAAGCGCATCCAGACTTCGCGCGCGGGCCTGGACAACCCGAGCAAGCCGATCGGCGTGTTCATGCTGGCCGGTACCTCGGGCGTCGGCAAGACCGAGACCGCACTGGCGCTGGCCGAAGCCCTGTACGGCGGCGAGCAGAACCTCATCACCATCAACATGAGCGAGTTCCAGGAAGCGCACACGGTGTCGACGCTGAAGGGCGCGCCGCCGGGCTATGTCGGCTACGGCGAGGGCGGCGTGCTGACGGAAGCCGTGCGCCGCAAGCCGTATTCCGTGGTGCTGCTGGACGAAGTGGAAAAGGCCCACCCGGACGTGCACGAGATGTTCTTCCAGGTCTTCGACAAGGGCTTCATGGAAGACGGCGAAGGGCGCTTCATCGACTTCAAGAACACCCTGATCATCCTGACCACGAATGCCGGCACCGACCTGATCGCGGGCCTGTGCAAGGACCCGGACCTGATGCCGGATCCGGAAGGCATGGCCAAGGCGCTGCGCACGCCGCTGCTGAAGGTGTTCCCGCCGGCGCTGCTGGGGCGCCTGGTGACCATCCCTTACTACCCGCTCTCCGACGAGATGCTCGGATCGATCGTCCGGCTGCAGCTGAACCGCATCAAGAAGCGCGTGGAGGCGCGCTACAAGATCCCGTTCGAGTACGGCGACGACGTGGTCAAGCTGGTGGTGTCGCGCTGTACCGAGAGCGAGTCCGGCGGGCGGATGATCGATGCGATTCTGACCAATTCGATGTTGCCGGATATAAGCCGGGAATTCCTCAAGCGGATGATGGATGGCGCGGCGATCGAGCGGGTTGGCGTACGGACCGAGGACGGCGCCTTCGTCTACGACTTCGGCCGGTAATGCTGACGGAGCCAGGCGTGAAGCGGCATTCAATATCCTCGAGAGCAATACGATGACCACACTAAGCGACGACATCGACACTTTCAAGACTGGCGATATCATCATCACCCAGCGTAATACGGGCTCGCCGGTTTATCACACCACGCTCTTCATCGAAGCGCAGCACAGCGACCTCGGGGTTCGCTCCTTCGTTCACGCCGGACCGGAAAGAACGGAAATAAGGCCCGCCGAAGCATACGCAGACGACGTCACTGGGCCTTATCGCCGTTACCAAAGGCTCAAGCCATCGATTGGCGAAGCTACCGCCATCGTGGCCCAGCGTTGGGCGACCCATACATCACCATATGGCAGCCGCCCGAGCAGTCAACTTGACGGCATACCTGGCAAATCCTTCGCGAGCCGCTATTACGGAATGACAGCGACGGGAGCGCTCACTGAAATTCCATTCGAGCTGAGCGCCTTGCTGCGTGTCTTCAAGTGGGTTCTGAAATTCAGGAGGAACATGCCGATTAGCGAAAAGCGCGGTATTACCTGCTGCGCCTTCATCACGGCATGCACCCAGACGGCCTTGATGAATATGTACTTCGAAAAGGCATTTATCGACGACCGTGTCATCAGTGATGCCTACCAAAATCTCATAAAAGAAATGCAAACCAAGAGCGCGGCCAGGAAGCAGGCGCCTTTGCCGGACCTGAGAGGCACGAATGACGTCAAGAAGGGTTATGTCGGTCAAGCCTTGCGTGCCAATTCGAACCGTCAAACTCTTGATACTTCGGAACTGCATGGCCAGACACTGGATCAGCAGTGGGAAGTCATCAAGCACAATTTCCTGAATATGTATCCGAGTAACTTAAGAAATATGGCTCTGAGCGACATTTTCCAGCCGCTCGCGGTGTTTTACGACGTCAAATATATGAATACAAAGTTGATGGAAAACGCGCTTGCACAGCAGAACGCTATTTTCAAGGACTACACGCAATGGTGAAAGGAAGGCCACTGCGGGATTGTCATTAAAACATACGAGCGGAGGAAGATTTGAAAATAGGATTCTGGAATGTCGAGCGACTTGGGAAAGGAACGTCGGCCGCGTCGAAGAGCGTCATTGCCAACGCCATCGAATGGTTTTTCGATCATGAGGACGTCGAACTTTTTGTACTGTGTGAAATTACCTCGAGTACTACAGTGACTTCTTCTGCCGATACTGACATGGCTATCGATAAGGTTGGAACAATTCGCAGGCGTGTCAAGAAGGCTGCATCAGCCCAGCTCGGGTACGCTTTTGTCGCCAAAGATGGCGATTTCGGTGGAGTGGCAAGCCTGGTCGACATCGAGAATTTCGACGAGACGTACGAGTTTCGTACACATAAGAAATCTGGAAATTCTTTCAAAAATTTGTCGAAGCGCGGTGTGCTGGAATTCAACCGACTGTTTAACGGGGTCGATGTGTACTTTTTCCACGCGAATTCGTCGGCCCATGCACCCTACCTTGTTGCATGGGTTGCCGAGGCGCTGCGCAGGCGGGTAGCCGGAAAATATCCGTTTGTACTGATCGGCGACCTGAATTGTCAACCTTCTGAACTTACTAACCTGCTTAAATACTATGACCATGACGAATTAATGGGACACGGCTACTCTGATTCGTTCAAATGCCGATTTGCTGGCAATACTCATAACGCGCGGCTCGGCGCGCACAAGGTGCTGGACTATGCCATTACCGGGGCAGGCACCGCCGCAACTGTCTCATCGTGGGACACCTTGTGTTTTTCCACTGAGCTCGGGTATGCCGACCACCCAGACCATTTTCCAGTCGTAGTGCAAGTCGGATGATTTAGCGGAGACCCGATGCCACAACAAGTCTCCATGGGCGCCATGATGACCTGCACCTTCGGGGTCGCACCATCCTCACTGGTGGTGCTGCCGAAGAACAAGGTGCTGGCCGAAGGCCCGCCCGCGGCCAACATCATGGACCACATCCCGCTGGTGAACATCATGCCTTTCGGGATGTGCAATTCACCGTCCAACCCCACCGTCGCGGCAGCCACCGCGGCGGCGCTGGGCGTCCTCACGCCGATGCCCTGCGTGCCCGCGACCTCCGCGCCGTGGGTGCCCGGCGCGGCCACCGTGATGATCGCCAACATGCCGGCCCTCGACAACGTCTCCAAGTGCATGTGCAACTGGGGCGGTGTCATCGGCTTCACGAATGCCGGCACCGTCAAGACCATGATCCCCTGAACCAGAGCAGCTGAAGAATGCCCATCGTCCCTACCCAAGCCCATCGCGAAGTGTCCGTCAAGTCGGCGCTCGCCGACGACGTGCTCCTGTTCCGCAGCATGGAATGCAGCGAAGCGCTGGGGCGGATGTACACCTACCGCCTGGACCTGCTGTCGACCAAGGGCGACATCAAGATCGCCGACGTGCTCGGGACCAGCATGACAGTGGTGCTCGACCTGCCGGACGACGGCAAGCGCTATTTCAACGGCATCGTCACGCGCTTCGCCTATCGCGGCTGGCGCGACGGCAAGGCCAGCTACGAGGCGGTGCTGCATCCCGCGCTGTGGCTGCTGACGCGGTCCTCGAACTGCCGCATCTTCCAGGACCAGAGCGCGATCGACATCGTCAAGGCGGTGTGCGGCGATGCGGCTTACGGCGGCCTGATCTCGCTGGATGTGGGCAGCCTGTCCGCCACCCCGGCGGCGCGCACCTATTGCGTCCAGTACCGCGAGAGCGACTTCAACTTCGTCTGCCGCCTGCTGGAAGAGGAGGGCATCTATTATTACTTTACGCACGAGGATGGCGCCCACACGATGGTGCTGGCGGACAGCTACGGCGCGCACACGCCGGCGGAGGGCTACGCCACCATCCAGTTCCGCGACGAGGAGCTGCACCGCAACCCGCTCGAGGAGGCGGTGACGCGCTTTGCGCCGGGTGGCGAGATCCAGGCCAGCGTATATTCGCTCAACGATTTCGACTTCGAAAAGGCATCCAGCAGTACCGGCGGCGGCCTGCTGGTGAAAACCACCATTGCCGCCGCCTTCGGCCAGGCCAGTTACGAACAGTACGACTATCCCGGCCGCTACAACACCAGCAGCGCAGGCACCGCCTTCGCGCGTGCGCGCATGGAGGCGCTGCACGGCCAGTGCGAGCAGGTCGAGGCCTTCGGCAATGCGCGCGGCCTGAGCACCGGATCGCTGTTCACGCTGTCCGAGCATCCGCACGACGACCAGAACCGCGAGTTCCTGATCACCGCCGCCGAGACCGAGATCGCCGGCACCGGTTACGGCACCGACGGCAAGAACACCAGTACCGAGTTCCGTTGCGCCTTCCGAGCCGTCGGCAAGGAGCACAGCTACCGCGCGCCCGCCACGGCCCGCAAGCCGGTGGTGCAGGGGCCGCAGACCGCGATGGTGGTTGGCAAGGACGGCGAGGAGATCTGGACCGACAAATACGGCCGCGTCAAGGTGCAGTTCCACTGGGAGCGCGACGGCAAGGCCAACGAGACCAGTTCGTGCTGGGTGCGGGTCCAGCAGGGCTGGGCCGGCAAGGGCTGGGGCGCGATCTTCATTCCGCGCATCGGCATGGAAGTCGTCGTCAGCTTCCTCGAGGGCGATCCGGACCAGCCCCTGATTACCGGCTGCGTCTACAACGGCGACAGCATGCCGCCCTACGAGCTGCCTGCCGAGCAGACCAAGTCGACCATCAAGTCGAATACCTCGAAGGGTGGCGGCGGTTTCAACGAGATCCGCTTCGAGGACAAGAAGGACAGCGAGGAGATCTTCATCCAGGCGGAGAAGGATTTCAACCGTGTCGTGAAGAACAACGACACCCTGAAGGTCGGCTTCGAGAAGAAGGACAAGGGCGACCAGACCATCCAGATCAAGAACGACCGCAGCCTCGACGTCGGCAACGACCACAAGGAACACGTGACCCACGACCACACGGTCACGGTCGACAACAACCAGAGCATCACGGTGACCAAGGACCGCACGCTGGACGTGAGCGGCAACCAGACCACCACCATCGCCGGCGACCAGAAGGTCACGGTATCGAAGACCATCGTGGTCGAGGCCACCACCTCGATCGAATTCAAGTGCGGCGGCAGCAGCATCAAGATCGAGCCGGCCAAGATCACGGTCAAGTCGACCCAGATCGCCGTCGAGGCCGAGGCCAACATGGACATCAAGGCCGGCGCCATGCTGAACGTGAAGTCAGCCGCGCCGATGTCGGTGAAGTCGGATGCCATCGTCACCATCGAAGGTGCGCTGGTGAAGATCAACTGAGGCCCATGATGCGTATCCGATTCTTTCTCGCCTGTCTCCTTGTGCCGCTGCTGGTCCATGCCCAGGCACCGGCGCCTGCACGGGCTGTGCTGACCCTGGCCGAGCAGCCGCTGCGCCTGATCCGCGGCGCGGCCATCTACAAGGCCACCGCCGGCGTCGCCGTGCAGAAGGACGACATCCTGGAAACCGGTGCCGCCGGCGCCCAGGTCGAAGCCGGCCCGAACGCCATGTTCGCGCTTGGCCCCCAGACCCGGGTGCTGGTGCTGGACCTGCCGCCAGCCGGCAAGGCCTTTGATCTGGCCCTGCTGCAGGGCTGGGTCAAGCTGATGGCCAACACCGGCAAGCCGGCCCAGGTGGTGACGCCGGCGCTGCAGGTCACCTTGGCCGCCGGTTCCACGATCGTGAAAAGCAGCGGCGACGGCAGGGATGCCGTGTTTGCGGAAGAAGGCGCCCAGCAGGCTGCCAAGGTCGAGAAGGGCCGCGCCGCCGCACCGCTGAAGCTGGCCGCCGAACAGTATGCCGAGGTCGATCCCGCCAGGCCGCAGCCTGCGGCGGGACGGCCGCCGCGCGCCTTCGTGGCGGCGATGCCGCCGTCTTTCCGCGACCGCCTGGCGAGAGTGCCAAATGCGCCGAACCTGCCGAACGCCGGCAAGGCGGTGCCCGGCAAGGAGCGCGACGCCGACTTTGCCGATGTCGAGCCCTGGCTGACGGCGCAGCTGCCCGGTGTGAAAAGTTTTGTCGCGCGCTTCCGGCCGCGCCTGGCCGACCAGGCGTTCCGCAAGGCGCTCGAGCGTTCGCTCGGCCAGCAAGCCGACTGGAAGGCCGCCCTGCATCCGCCCCGGCAGGGCGATGCCGCGCTGTTCTAGCCCAGCGGCCCAACAGATTTCAGGAGACATGTCATGAAGCTTTCGATTGCCGCCAAATTCAACCTCGTATTCGTGTCGATCTTTGCGGTCGGCTTCCTGGCCGCCGGCGTGGTTGCCGACCGCCTGCTCAAGCAGAGCGCGCGCGAGGAGACGCTGCAGAACGCGCGCCTGCTGCTGGAAGCGGCCAAGAGCGTGCGCAGCTACACGGCCAGCCAGATCGCGCCGCTGCTGAAGAACCAGATGAAGTTCGAGTTCCACCCGCAGTCGGTGCCCTCGTATTCCGCGGTCGAGAGCCTGAACGCCGTCCTCAAGTCCTATCCGGACTTTTCGTACAAGGAAGCGACGCTGAATCCGACCAATCTGCGCGACAAGGCCGCCGACTGGGAAGTCGACGTGGTGCAGAAGCTGCGCAGCACGGCTGACATGAAGGAATTCGTGGGCGAGCGCGACACCGCCATCGGCCGCAGCCTCTACATCGCGCGCCCGCTGCAGATCAAGGACCCGGTCTGCCTGGGCTGCCACACCACGGCGGCGGAAGCGCCCAAGACCATGGTCGACATCTACGGCCCGAACAACGGCTTCGGCTGGAAGCTGAACGAGATCGTCGGCGCCCAGGTGATCTCGGTGCCGATGACGGTGCCGCTGGCGCGCGCCAACCAGATCTTCAAGACCTTCATGCTGTCGCTGTTCGGCGTGTTCGTGGTGGTGTTCGTGGCGCTGAACGTGATGGTCCACCTGTTCGTCACGCGCCGCATCAAGCACCTGGCGAGCGTGGCCGACGAGGTCAGCATGGGCAAGTTCGAAGCCCGGGAATTCGAGGTCAAGGGCAATGACGAAATCAGCGGCCTGGGCCGCTCCTTCAACCGCATGCGCACCAGCCTGGCCAGCGCACTGAAGATGCTGGAAGAATGATCGAACGAATCGGCAAATACCGCATCGACGGGGTGCTCGGGACCGGCGCCATGGGCGTGGTCTACAAGGCCTACGATGCCAACATCGCGCGCACGGTCGCGCTCAAGACGATCCGCCGCGAGCTGCTCGACGGCCTGCAGGAAAGCGAAATCGTGGCGCGCTTCAGGAACGAGGCGCAGGCTTCGGGACGCCTGGTGCATCCGAACATCGTCGCCGTCTACGATTTCGGCGAGCTGGAAGAGGCGACCTATATCGCGATGGAGTATGTGGACGGGACCCCGCTCAGCGCCTTCCTGGCCAAGGAGACGGCGATGGACCCCACCGCCAGCGTCACCTGCATCGCCCAGCTGCTGCGCGCGCTGGACTATGCGCACGCGCGCGGCGTGGTCCACCGCGACATCAAGCCGGCCAACATCCTGGTCACCGCCGATGCCCAGGTCAAGATCACGGACTTCGGCATCGCCAAGATCGAATCCTCGACCCTGACGCAGGTGGGCGCCGTGATCGGCACGCCCAGCTACATGTCGCCGGAACAGTTCAAGGGCGAGAGCGTGGACGGCCGCTCCGACCTGTTCGCGGTCGGCATCGTGCTGTACCAGATGCTGACCGGCGCGCGGCCCTTCGCCGGCAATGCCTCGGCCGTCATGCACCAGATCATCCACGAGGAGCCGCTGGCGCCCAGCGTGCGCAAGCCCTGCCTGCACCCGGCCTTCGACACCGTCCTGTCGACGGCGATGGCCAAGCGCATGGACGACCGTTATCCGGGCGCCCAGGCCTTTTTGCAGGCCTTGAGCGCCGCCCACCTGCAGCACACTGGCGGCCTGCCGCCGACCGAGGAAGACAACGAGCGCACCGTGCTCGCCTTCCAGCGCCCGCCGCCCTCCAGCAAGCCGGTTCCGCCGGCCAGTCCGTCACAGCATGGAACGGGCTCGCTGCAGGCACCGGCGCAGAGCTCGACTTCCGGAGGCAGCCTGACGGCCAGCGCGCCCGAGTGGCTGCTGGCGGTGGGACCGGACCTGCAGGTCGCGCTGTCGACGCAGATCGGACCGGTGGCCAAGCTGGTACTGAAAAACACGGCGCGCGAGGCGCACGACCTCGACGACCTGTGCGCGCGGCTGCTGCCGCACATCGGCTCCGACGCCGGGCGCGCCCAGTTCCAGGACGAAGTCAGGGAGATCAAGAAGAAGCATGGCCTGTCGACGCTGGGCACGATGGGCGGCGCACGTACGCAGGGCCACACCGGTGCCACCCAGCTGAGCCAGATGACGGGCATGCCGACCCTGCTGCAGCTGAGTCCCGAGCTGATGGACGCGGCCCAGCAGAAGCTGGCCGTCTACGTCGGGCCGATCGCCAAGATCCTGGTCAAGCGCGCCTCGAAGATGACCGCCAACGCCGACGAGTTCTACCGGCTGCTGGCCGAGAATCTGCCCGATCCCGGGGACCGGGCGCGCTTCCTGCGCGACA
>Ga0065165_1001063_pt1 | contig 32832 bp, 25 predicted proteins | sample AraplaMF_Cvi_mMF_FD_63813 | JGI IMG/M metagenome (GOLD analysis project Ga0065165, IMG submission 63813) | Arabidopsis root microbial communities from the University of North Carolina, USA - plate scrape MF_Cvi_mMF (version 2) (version 3) | ecosystem: Host-associated > Plants > Roots >... | reverse complement strand
GCTGCTGGAAACCCTGCACGCGCCGGAAGTGAGCACGCCGGTGGAGCTGCGCTCCACCCCGTGGCGCCGCGAGCGGCTGACCGAGGCCTCGTACGCGCTCGGCTGGCGCGTGTTCCAGTACGGCGGCGAGACGCTGATCTTCCATGCGGGCGCGGTCGAGGGTTACCGCACCATGATCGGTTTCTTTCCGAAGTACCGCACGGGCGTGGTGACGATGTGGAATTCCGCCAGCCCGATGCCGTCCGGCCTGATGCCGATGGTGTTCGACAGCATGCTGGGCCTGGAGCACGTGGACTGGGCCGGCGTCGAGAGCGATGCACCGGTGGTCGCGGCGGCCAAGTCGACCGGCAAGGGCAAGCTCAAGGCGCGCAAGAGCGGCGGCACCAAGGCCGCATCGAGCAAGCGCGGGCATCGGCGCTGAGCTGGTAGCCGCGGATCCGCAGAAGGCGCCCTGGTGGCGCCTTTTTTATCGGCCGCGCACGCAACCCGCGCGCAAAAAAAGAGGCGCCGCAATGCGGCGCCTCCTTCGTCTGCCGGTCGCCCGGCCTTACAGCTTGAACTCGATGCGCTGGCGCTTGGTCGATGCCACCGGCGTGCCGTCCTGGGTCGCCGGCTGGTACTTCCAGCGGCTCACCGCGTCGATCGCCGCGCGGTCGAACACGTGGCGCGGCTGCGCGTCGACCACCTTCACGTCGCTGACGTCGCCGCCGGTCGTGATGGTGAACGACAGCTCCACCCAGCCTTCCTGGTTGGAACGCATCGCCGCGGTCGGATAGCGCGGCGCGGTGTTCTTCACCAGCACCGCGCCATGCGTCGCCGCATCGCTGGGTGCGGCGGCCGCCGGTGCCGCGACCTGCGGCTGGCGGGCGGCTTCGGCCTGCTGCTGCTGCGCCTGGCGCGCCTGCGCCACGCGCGCCTGCTCGGCGGCGGCGGCCTGCTGGGTCTTCAGCTCGGCCTGGCGGTCGGCTTCGGCCTTGTCCGCGGCGGCCTTCTGGGCGGCCAATTGCGCCTGCTTCTCCTTGTCGGCGGCCAGCTGCTGTTCGCGGTCGAGCAGCTTGCGCTGGGCGTCCAGCTTGGAGCGCAGGATGGTCAGCGTGTAGTTGGCCGGATCCGCCTTGGCCAGCAGGTCGATCTGGCGCTGCGCATCGTTGAAGTCGCGCTGGTTGATGGCCTGCTCGGCCGCGTTGGCGGCGAACGGGAAGGTTTCGCGCAGCGCGTCGGTGGCCACCTGGTTGCCGGGCTGCTTCTGCAGCACCTTCTGGTAGAACTCGAACGCATTGTTGCCGGCCGGCGCGAGCAGGCGCTGCTCGTTCATGGCGCGGCGCGCTTCGGCGAGCAGCTGGTTGACGCTCATCGCCTCCACGTTCGCCGGCGGCGGCGCCGCTTCCGTACCGGCCGAGACCGGCGTGGACGGATGTCCGCCGTTGTCCGCCTGCATCAGGTCCTGATGCGGTTTGATGATGAGGAACCAGGCCGCTGCCGCCAACACGACGACGACCACCAGGACGGCTATGACAATGGGCTGGATAGCCCCGCGCGCGTGCGTGCGCGCATGACGTATGTATCGGGTATCCATGGTCTCTCGCTGAGTGTCATCAGATACCCGCGCTTTTTCCCCCTGTGTACCCAGGAGCGGCGGACCCCCCGGCCTGCCGCGGCGCGGATACGCGAAAGGTAACCGCAATGCAGCACTACGGCAAATCGCGCTTAATTTCACGGTGCTGGAAGGGGGAATGCGCTAGCGGCGGCCGGCCGGATGGCGACGGAAAACGGACGTCCGGACCCTGTGGGCGCGTGCGCCGGCCATTTCCATACCCCTGAAACGAAGCGTCCCGGCACGAAGGCCGGGACGAAAACTTTTTCGAAGTGCCCCTCCCTGCGCTGGGCACCGCAGGGAGAGAAAATCGAGGTAAAGCTTTTTTAGTCGTGCTTACTTCTTGGCAGCCTTGGGCTTGGCCGTCTTGGTGGCCTTGACCACCTTGGCAGCGGCAGCCTTCTTCACGGTGCGCTTCTTGGCAACCTTCTTGGCGGCCTTCTTGGCAACCTTCTTCACGGCGACCTTCTTGACGGACGCCTTCTTGGCAGCAGCCGGACGCTTGCGCGCGGCAGCCTTCTTCGCAGTCTTCTTGACGGCCTTCTTGGCGGCCGGCTTCTTCGCGACCGGACGCTTGGTAGCGGCCTTCTTCGCGGTGGTCTTCTTGGCAGCCTTCTTGGCGGCCGGTTTCTTCGCAGCTTTCTTGGCAGTGGCCATAGTTCGTCTCAGCTCCTCATCAGTTGGCAGTGGTTGCCCAGTAAAAGCATGTAGGAACGCCTCAACCAGCAGATCGCTGTTGGTGGCGTGCCTTAAATTGTTCACTTGACGACGGGTACGTTCGTCCGACAGCAGCCGCAAAACGTGGACCGGAATGGAGACGGTGATCTTGCGTACCGCTCCGGCTTTCTCGCCGTGTTCCACATACGGCTTGATGAACTTCGATGGTGCCATAACGCCTGTTCCCCGTTATCTGGTGCGAAAACTATTCCCGATTATTTCGGCTGTCAATTGATTTCAACCGGGAATTCAATCCGGCCGACCTGCCGCATCCACCCCGGAAGCCCCGTCCCACAAGGCTCCGCGGGTCCGGAATGGATTATCCGTTTGGACGTCCATACGGCCATACGAGAAAATCGGAAAAAATCAAAAACCGGCCTAAATCCCGCATAAAACGCGCTATTCCGCGCCACTCGCTCATAATCGCGTGAGCCAATCAAGCTGAACGCCTAACCCCTTGGCGAGCAAGGGCTTAGACCCCTCGCGGGGGTGTTTTCGGGTGGATGAACGAATTTCGACCGGAGGCCCCTCGGCGACCCTTCCGACCCGCCCGAGGGCCGCCATCCCCCCGCGACCGGCTCCGTCGAGCTCCTCGATCGAGCTTCTCGCGCGAGCCGCCTCACACAAACCGACGGCCGCTTGCGCGGCCGTCGTTCGATCCACTTTCGCGCATTCGCGATCAGTGGTCTTCGTTCTCCAGCTGCTCGGCATACGCGTCGGCGTCGAGCAGTTCGTTGAGCTCGGCGCGATCGCTCGGCTTCACCACGAACAGCCAGCCTTCGCCATAGGCGTCTTCGTTGATGGTCTCGGGCGAGTCGGCCAGCGCCTCGTTGACCTCGACGATCTCGCCGGACACCGGCGTGTAGATGTCGGAAGCGGCCTTGACCGATTCCACCGTCGCCACGCCGTGGCCGACCTGCACGCTGGCGCCGACTTCGGGCAGCTCCACGTACACCACGTCGCCGAGCTGGCCCTGGGCATGGTCGGAGATGCCCACGCGGACGTTGCCGTTGTCTTCGGCGCGAGCCCACTCGTGGGACTTGAGGAATTTCAGATCGCCGGGAATCTCGCTCATGATCGGGTCCAGTCCTGGGTTGAAGGAGGTTGGGTGGTATGGGGGTCAGACGATGCGCGGCATTCTAAGCCGCTTCGCCGGAAGGGCAACACTCGGCCGCCGCTTCAGATGCCTTCGCAGGGCTTGCCGTCGCGCACGAACGGGTACTTCACCACGCGCACCGGCACCTCGCGGCCGCGGATGTCCACCCGCACCTCGCCAGGATCGCCGGCCGGAATGCGCGCGAACGCCACCGCCTTGTTGAGCGTCGGCGCGAAGCTGCCGGACAGGATCTCGCCCTCGCCGTTGGCGGTGAGCACCTTCTGGCCGTGGCGCAGCACGCCCTTCTCGTCCAGCACCAGGCCGACCATCACGCGCTTCACGCCGGCGGCCTTCTGCGCTTCCAGCGCCTTGCGGCCGATGAAGTCGCGGCCTTCGTCCAGTGCGATGGTCCAGCCGAGGTTGGCTTCCCAGGGGCTGACGGTCTCGTCCATGTCCTGGCCGTAGAGGTTCATGCCGGCTTCCAGCCGCAGCGTGTCGCGCGCGCCGAGGCCCGCCGGCTTCACGCCGGCCGCCGCCAGTGCCTCCCACAGCGCGACGGCGTGGTCTTCCGGCACCAGGATCTCGAAGCCGTCCTCGCCGGTGTAGCCGGTGCGGGCGATGAACAGCGGCATGCCGTGCGGACCCTGCGCCGCGGCGGCGACGAACTTGCCGAGCTTGCGGATGCGCTCGCGGTCCACCTCGTGCAGCAGGCCGATCGTCTTGTCGCGGGCGTTCGGACCCTGCACGGCGATCATGGAGAAGTCCGGCCGCTCCTTCACCTCGACGGCGAAGGCCTTGGCCTGCTGCTCGATCCAGGCCAGGTCCTTGGCGCGGGTGGCGGCGTTCACCACCAGGCGGAAGTGCGCGTCGTCGAAGAAATACACGATCAGGTCGTCGATCACCCCGCCCTGCTCGTCCAGCATGCAGGAGTACAGCGCCTTGCCCTGCACCTTCAGCTTGTCGACGTTGTTGGCCAGCAGGTGGCGCAGGAACTCCCGGGTGCGCGCGCCGTGCAGGTCGACCACGGTCATGTGCGAGACGTCGAACATGCCGGCGTCCTGGCGCACCGCGTGGTGCTCCTCGATCTGCGAGCCGTAGTTGATGGGCATGTCCCAGCCGCCGAAATCGACCATGCGCGCGCCGAGCGCGCGGTGGGTGGCATTGAGTACGGTCTTCTCGGTCATCGGAATGCGCCTGGGGAAAAGCCGCATTATCGCCGGGCGCCGCACCGCATTCCAAGCCGCGGCGATGCTGCGATGCGGCGGCAGGTACGCGGCCGCATGGACGTCCGGGACGATGTCGCCGTTTTCCCGTAGGCTGCTGCTTCACGGCGCCGCGCATACAAAACACGGCGCTGCCCTATAAGATCGTTCTTCATGAGTCCATCGACCGCGACAGGAAGCGCCGAACTCGATGCCAGCGCGCAACCGCCGCGGCTGCGCGTCGCCGGCGACTGGACCCTGGCCCACTACGCCGCACTCGAACGCCGCGTCGATGCCTTCGCCGCCCCGCTGCCGCAAGGCACGCAGATCGACCTCGCCGGCCTTTCGGCGCTGGATACCGCCGGCGCCTCGCTGCTGGTGCGCCTGCTCGGCACCGACCGCGTCGCCGAACTGGCGCAGGCCGACGGACTGCCGCCCGCGCGGCGCGCCCTGCTCGACACCGTAGGCAAGGCGCTCGACGCCTACCGCACGCCGCAGAAACCGCGCCGCCACCACTCCGCCATCACCGAAGTGCTGGCGCGCATCGGCCGCGCCATGGACAGCGTGTGGCGCCAGCAGCTGCAGCTGCTAGGTTTCATCGGCATGACCCTGGAGTCGCTGGCGCGCGGCCTGCCGCACCCGCGCCGCTGGCGCGTCACCTCGCTGGTGGCGCACGTGGAGCAGACCGGGCTGGACGCGGTGCCGATCGTGGCCCTGCTCACCTTCATGGTCGGCGCGGTAGTGGCCTTCCTCGGTTCCACCGTGCTGGCCGACTTCGGCGCCACCATCTATACGGTGGACCTGATCGCGTTTTCCTTCCTGCGCGAATTCGGCGTGCTGCTCACCGCCATCCTGATGGCCGGCCGCACCGCCAGCGCCTTTACCGCGCAGATCGGCTCGATGAAGGCCAACGAGGAGATCGACGCGATCCGCGCGCTCGGCCTGGATCCGGTGGAACTGCTGGTGCTGCCGCGCGTGCTGGCCCTGCTGGTATCGCTGCCGATGCTCACCTTCCTGGCCATGCTGTCGGGCCTGGCCGGCGGCGCGGTGGTATGCGCGCTCACTCTGGATATCTCGCCGACCATGTTCCTGACCTTGTTCAAGGCCGACATCGGCGTGCGCCATTTCCTGGTCGGCCTGTCCAAGGCGCCGGTCTTCGCCTTCCTGATCGCGGTGATCGGCTGCCTGGAAGGCTTCAAGGTCAGCGGCAGCGCGCAGTCGGTGGGCGAGCACACCACCTCCAGCGTGGTGCAGTCGATCTTCGTGGTGATCCTGCTGGACGCCGTGGCCGCGCTGTTCTTCATGGAGATGAACTGGTGAACGCCGTCGCGCAGCAGACCGCAGCGCAGGAAGACGTGATCCAGGTGCGCGACCTGGTCAACCGCTTCGGCGCGCAGGCCGTGCACGAGCACCTGGACCTGGACGTGCGCCGCGGCGAGATCCTCGGCGTGGTCGGCGGCTCGGGCACCGGCAAGTCGGTCTTGCTGCGCACCATCGTCGGCCTGCGCCGGCCCACCTCCGGACAGGTGCAGGTGTTCGGCCAGGACCTGCTGCGCCTGCCGCCGGAACAGCGCTCGCGCATCGAGCGGCGCTTCGGCGTGCTGTTCCAGAACGGCGCGCTGTTCTCGTCGCAGAATGTGGTCGAGAACATTGCCATGCCGCTGATCGAGCACGCGGGCCTGAAGCGGCCGGATGCCGAGGCGCTGGGCGCGGTGAAGCTGGCCCTGGCCGGGCTGCCGCAGGGCACCGAACATAAATATCCGTCCGAGCTTTCCGGCGGCATGGTCAAGCGCGCGGCGCTGGCGCGTGCGCTGGCGCTGGATCCGGAGATCCTGTTCCTGGACGAACCCACGGCGGGCCTGGACCCGATCAGCGCGGCCGCGTTCGACCAGCTGATCCTGACCCTGCGCGATGCGCTCGGCCTCACCGTGTTCCTGGTCACCCACGACCTGGACACGCTCTACACCATCTGCGACCGCGTGGCCGTGCTGTCGCAGAAGAAGGTGCTGGTGTGCGACCGGCTGGAAGCAGTCGCGCAGAACCCCGACCCCTGGGTCCAGTCGTATTTCCATGGCCCGCGCGGCCGTGCCGCGCTCGATGCCGCGGAAAAGACGCAAGAGGTGAAGTGAGATGGAAACCCGCGCTCATCACGTATTGATCGGCCTGTTCACCGTGATCGTGGTGGCGGCCGCCCTGCTGTTCGGCCTGTGGCTGGCCAAGTCCAGCACCGACCGCCAGTTCGCCGAATACCAGATCGTATTCAACGAGGCGGTCAGCGGCCTCTCGCAGGGCAGCGCCGTGCAGTACAACGGCATCAAGGTCGGCGACGTCAACCAGCTCAAGCTCGACCCGAAGGACCCGCGCCGCGTGCTGGCGCGCATCCGCCTGGGCGCCGACACGCCGATCAAGCAGGACACCCACGCCAAGCTCGCGCTCACCAGCGTCACCGGCATGGCGGTGATCCAGCTCAGCGGCGGTTCGCCCGGCAGCCCCGCGCTCACCGCGCCGGACGGCGGCCTGCCGGTGATCGTGGCCGACCCTTCGCCGCTCAGCAAACTGCTGTCCAACGGCGAGGACGTGATGACCAATATCAACGACGTGGTCTCGCGCGCCAGCCAGCTGATGTCCGACGAGAACGTGGCGCGCATCAGCCGCACGCTCGACCACCTGGACAAGGCCACCGGCGCGGTAGCCGACCAGCGCGACGATATCCGCGCCCTGCTCAGCCAGCTGGCCCTGGCCAGCAAGCAGGCCACCGCCACCCTGGAACAGACCGAGCAGCTGGCGCGCAGCGCCAACGGCCTGGTCGACCAGCAGGGCCGCGCCACGCTGGAAAGCGCGCGCAATGCGATGGCCTCGCTGGAGCGTTCCACCGCGGCGATCGATCGCCTGCTCAACGACAACCGCGCCTCGCTCGACGGCGGCATGCAAGGCCTGGGCGAACTGGGCCCGGCGGTGCGCGAACTGCGCGACGCCGCCAATTCGCTGCGCGGCATCACCCGCAAGCTCGACGACAACCCGGCCGGCTTCCTGCTCGGCCGCGACCGCAGCAAGGAGTTCGTGCCATGACCCGTGCCCTGACGACCGCCGCCCGCCGCGCGCCGCTGCTGGCGGCCCTGCTCGCCGTCGCCGCCTGCTCGGTGCTGCCGAAAGCCGAATCGCCGGATGTTTACCGGCTGCCCGCCGCGCCGCTGCCGCAGGCCCAGGCCGGCGCGGTGAACTGGTCGCTGCGGGTGGATACGCCGCAGGCCGAACGCATGCTCGACAGCGCGCGCATCGCGGTACTGCCCGAAGGCGACGTGGTCAGCGTGTACAAGGGCGCGCGCTGGAGCGACCGCGTGCCCGTGCTGCTGCGCAATCGCCTGCTCGAAGGTTTCCGCAACGACGGCCGCATCGCCGCGCTGAGCAGCGACGACACCAACCTGCAGGCCGACTACGTGCTCAGCGCCGACCTCACCGCGTTCCAGTCGGAGTACCGCGGCAAGCAGCCGGTGGTGGTGCTGCGCTACGACGCGCGGCTGGTGCGCAACAGCGGGCTGAAGATCGTCGCGGCGCGCCGCTTCGAAGTCACCCAGCCGGTGAACGGCACCGGCGTACCGCAGGTGGTGGCGGCGTTCGGCCAGGCCGGCGACGCGCTGGCGGCGCAGGTGGTGGGCTGGACGCTGGAACAGCGCGCGGCGGCACGCGACTGACCGCTCAGCGGCGCGCGTCGATCCAGCGGAAGGTAAGGTTGATGCGCGGGCCGACCGCCGCCGAAGTGCGCGGCAATGAGTGCTGGTAGTTCCGCTGCGTTTCGCCCGACATGCACAGCAGGCTGCCATGTGGCAGTTCCAGGCCGCGCACGTCGCGCGGGCTGGCATCTTTCGCGCGCGGACGCAGGCAGAAGCGCCGCTCCGCGCCCAGGCTCACCGAGGCGATCACCGGCCGCGGCCCCAGCTCCGGTTCGTCGTCGCTATGCCAACCCATCGCATCGCGCCCGTCGCGGTAGAGATTGGCCAGCACGCTGTTGAAGCGCGCGCCGCAGGCCTGCTGCGCGCGCCAGCGCAGCGAGGCCAGTGCTTCGGTCCACGGGTGAGGCTCGAAGCGGGTGCGCGAATAAACATAGGTGGCGTCGGAGTCGCCGACCCAGCAGCTCAGGCGCGGCGAATCCACCTCGCGCCCGAACATGCGGATGCGGTGCACCTCCCAGGCGATCGAACCGCGCAGTTCCTCCAGCAAGCTGTCCGCTTCGTCCTGCGCCAGCCAGTGCGGCAGCAGGCGCAGTTCCGCGCCCGGCAACGGGATCGGCTGCCATGGCTGCGCAAACAAGGTCATGCGAGCGGACGCGGCTCCACGGGGTAGACCGGTTCCGCATCGAGCGTCGCCGCGCACACCTCGGCCAGCTCCAGCAGGCGCAGATCCGAACCGCGCGCGCCGACCAGCTGCATGCCCACCGGCATGCCGTCCGGCAGCGTGCCCATCGGAATGCTCACCGCCGGACAGCCGGCGAGGCTGGCGAAGCTGGTCAGGTCGGCCTGCGAATCCGGCACCGCGCCGCCCAGCGGGAACGCGCCCTGCGGCGTGGTCGGCAGCACCAGCACGTCGACCTGGGCGAACAGGCGGCGCATCTTCAGCGTGGCCGCGTCCAGCACGCGGTCGGCCACGGCGTAATCGGCCGCGCTCTTGGTGGCGGCGTAGGAAAGCATGTGGCGGAAGCGTTCCGACGGCGGATGCGCGCGGTCTTCCAGGTCGGCGGCGAAGGTGCTGAGCATCTCCGCTTCCATCAGGAACAGGCCGGCGCGGCGGGTGCGGGCGAAGTCCCAGTCGGTGAAGTCCACCGCGCGGCGTTCGCCCAGTTCGCGCGGCAGGCGCGACAGCGCGTCTTCGAACACGTCGATCACCGCCGGCTCCACGCCCACCGCGGCGAGGTCCGGCAGCAGGCCGCAGCGCAGGTTGCCCGGCTCCCAGTCCGGCGGCGCGAAGGCCACGCGGCGGCGGCGCGAGCGCGCATCGTCGGCGTCGTAGCCGGCCAGCACCTGCAGCAGCACGGTCAGATCGTTGGCGCTGCGCGCCAGCAGGCCCACCGCATCCAGGCGACGCGCCGCGGGCACCAGGCCGCGCGCGGAGATTTCGCCGTGGGTGGGCTTCAGCGCGTATACGCCGCAATAGCTGGCGGGGATGCGGATCGAGCCGAGGCTGTCCGAACCGATCGCCGCCACCGCCAGGCCCGAAGCCACCGCCGCGGCCGCGCCGCCGGAGGAGCCGCCGGCGGTATAGCCATGGCGATGCGGGTTGTGGGTGGGGCCGTAGTGCGGATTGTCGGTGGCCGCGCCCAGCGCGCCCTCGTCCATATTGGTCTTGCCCAGCAGCACCGCGCCGGAAGCGCGCAGCCGCGCCACCGCATGGGCGTCGCCTTCCGCCGCCTGCGCGCGGCCCGGCAGGCCGGCGCGGGTGGGCCAGCCGGCCACGTCGAAGTTGTCCTTGATCGCCACCGGCAGGCCGTCGAGCCGGCCCAGCACACCGTCGCGGCGGCGATGCTGCGCCGCGCGGGCCTGTTCGCGCAGCAGGCCGGGGCTCAAGCCCACGAAAGCATTGAGCTGCGGATTCAGACGCTCGATGGCTTCCTGGTAGACCTCGGCCAGTCCCTCCGGCTGGACCCTCCCGGCGGCAAGCCAGTGCAGCAGTTGGCAAAGCGTGGCGCGACGCTGGTCATGGTCGGAGATCGGCGGCAATGGATTCATGAAGTCTCCCTGGTGGCGGGATCGATTATCGATGGCGCGGGTTAAGCGTTTGCAAGCGGTGCTGCACCATGCGTTGCCGCACAGTGCACGAAACCGGACAATGGCGCGCTGAGATGGCCCCGGCCACCTCGCCACAGCCTGCACACCACCAGCCAGCCAGAACCTTCCGGAGCGACCGATGAGCGAACGCGAAATCATGGAATACGACGTCGTCGTCGTGGGCGCGGGCCCCGCCGGCCTGTCGTTCGCGATCCGGCTCAAGCAGCTCAAGCCCGAGGTGAGCGTGTGCGTGATCGAGAAGGCCTCGACCATCGGCGCGCAGATCCTGTCCGGCGCCGTGATCGAACCGCAGCCGCTGGATGCGCTGCTGCCCGGCTGGCGCGACAACCCTCCGCCGATCTGCGTGCCGGCCGTGGAAGACGAGTTCTGGCTGCTCAGCAAGACCGGCCACCGCAGCCTGCCGATCCCGCCAGGCATGCACAACAAGGGCAACTTCATCGTCTCGCTGGGCGCCATGTGCGCCTGGCTGGCGCCGCAGGCCGAAGCGCTGGGCGTGGACGTGTTCCCAGGCTTTGCCGCCGCCGACAACATCTACGACGAACATGGCGCCGTCGCCGGCGTGCGCATCGGCGACATGGGCGTGGCGAAGGACGGCTCGCACAAGCCCGGCTATACCCAGGGCATCGACATCAAGGCCAAGGTCACCGTGCTGGCCGAAGGCGCGCGCGGCAGCCTCACCAAGCAGCTGATCAAGCGCTTCGAGCTGGACAAGGACAGCGACCCGCAGGGCTACTCCATCGGCATCAAGGAGCTGTGGCAACTGCCGCCCGGCCGCGTCACCCCCGGCAAGATCGTGCACAGCTTCGGCTGGCCGGCCGACAGCCACACCTACGGCGGCAGCTTCCTGTATCACCTGGACAAGGACCGCGTGGCGCTGGGCTACGTCAGCGGCCTGGACTACAGCGACCCGGACTACCAGCCGTGGGAAGCCTTCCAGCAGTGGAAGAACCACCCGTCGATGAAGCCGCTGCTGGAAGGCGGCAGCATCCTGTCGGCCGGCGCGCGCGCCATCGTCACCGGCGGCTGGCAGTCGCTGCCGAAGCTGGAGATGCCCGGCGCCCTGCTGATCGGCGACACCGCCGGCCTGCTCAACGTGCCGAAGATCAAGGGCACGCACCAGGCGATCCGCAGCGGCATGCTCGCCGCCGAACATCTCGCCGCCAGCGCATTGAACCCGACCGGCTTCGACGCGAAGCTGCGCGGCTCGGACGTGATGGCGGAACTCAAGAAGGTCCGCAACATCAAGCCCGCCTTCAAGAAGGGCCTGTGGTTCGGCATGCTCAACGCCGCCTGGGAAACCGTCACCGGCGGCGCGTCGCCGTGGACGCTCAAGAACAAGGCCGACTGGTCGTCGCTGCACAAGCTCGGCCAGCAGGAAGAACCCAAGCGCGACTACGTGCAGCGCGAACTGCCGCCGCGCGACCGCCTGGCCGGCGTGTACTTCGCCGCCACCGAGCACGACGAAGACCAGCCCGTGCACCTGCACGTGGCCGACACCTCGATCTGCGTGACCAGGTGCGCTGAGGAGTACGGCAACCCCTGCCAGCGCTTCTGCCCCGCCAACGTCTACGAGATCGTGCAGGACGAAGCCGGCAAGCGGCTGCAGATCAACGCCGCCAACTGCGTGCACTGCAAGACCTGCGACATCAAGGACCCGTACCAGATCATCAACTGGGTCACTCCCGAGGGCGGTTCGGGCCCGAACTACCAGAACCTCTGAGCGGAACGAGGGTATCCAGCTGGCAGCCAAGCTCTACTGGCGGTTCAAGCGCCTCGGTTACCTGTTGCAGCGCGCGCGCGCCAGCCTGGCGCTGCGCGGCTGGCATGGGACAGCGCAACGCGTGCTGCAGGAATTCCGCCGGATTCCCGAAGAAGACGAAGCACTGTCGCTGCTGCCGCTGGACGAGCCGTTCGCGCCGTTCGCGGTACCGCGCGCCGAGGCGCCGCGCGTGTCCATCGTCATTCCCACCTACGGCAAGCTGCCCTACACGCTGGCCTGCCTGCGCTCGATCGTGCTGCATGCCAGCGCCACGCCGATCGAGATCATCGTGGTCGACGACGCCGCGCCCGACGACAGCGCCGCGGTGCTGGCCGGCGTAACGGGCCTGCGCGTGCTGCGCAACGAACGCAACCTGGGCTTCATCGGCAGCTGCAACGCCGGTGCGCAGGCGGCGCGCGGCGAGTTCCTGCTGTTCCTCAATAACGACACGCAGGTCACCTCCGGCTGGATGGAGGCGCTGCTGCAATGCTTCGCCGAGCGCTCCGACTGCGGCATCGCCGGCAGCAAGCTGGTCTATCCCGACGGCCGGCTGCAGGAAGCGGGCGGGCTGGTGTTCGACGACGGCAGCTGCTGGAACCTGGGGCGCTTCGAGAGCCGCGATGCGCCGGCCTGGCAGTTCCGGCGCGAGGTGGACTACGTCTCCGGCGCGGCGCTGATGATCCGCCGCACGCTGTTCGAATACGTCGGCTGCTTCGATACCTTGCTTTCGCCGGCCTATTACGACGACACCGACCTGGCCTTCGCCGTGCGCGCCGCCGGCTGGCGCGTGTACTACGAGCCCGCCAGCATGGTGATCCATTGCGAGGGCATCAGTGCCGGCACGGATCTGAGCAGCGGCATGAAGCGCTTCCAGACCATCAACCAGGACAAGTTCGTGGCCAAGTGGCGCGGCGTGCTGGCCGGCCATCCGTCGCGGCAGACCGCGCTGGACCAGGCCGTGCACTGGCGCGCGCGCGGCCGCCTGCTGGTGGTGGACGGCACCACGCCCGATGCCTCGCGCGATTCGGGTTCGCTGCGCCTGATGGAGATGTTCGAGATCTTCCGCAGCCTCGGCTGGAGCGTCACCTTCTGTCCGGACGACACGCGCACCTCGCGCGCGGACATGCACCGGCTGGGGCGTTTCGGCGTGGAGATCCTGGCGTTGTCCTCCGCCGAAGGCCTGCCGCGCTGGCTGGCCGAGCACGGCAAGGAACTGCGCGCGGTGATGCTGTGCCGCCACACCGTGGCCGGGCAGTACCTGCATATCGTGCGGCAGCATGCGCCGCAGGCGAAGCTGATCTTCGATACGGTCGACCTGCATTTCGTGCGCGAACAGCGCGCGGCGGAACTGAGCGGGCAGGCCTCGATGCTGCGCCAGGCCAAATTGTCGCGGCAGAGCGAACTGACCCTGATCGCCGACAGCGACGTCACCTTCGTGGTCAGCCCCGACGAGCAGGCCCTGCTGCGCAGCCTGGCGCCGGCCGCGCGGGTGGAGCTGGTGTCCAATATCCACGTGATCCACGGCTGCACCAAACCGCATGCGGAGCGCCGCGGCCTGCTGTTCGTCGGCGGCCACGGGCATCCGCCGAATGTGGATGCGATGCGCTGGATCGCCGGCGCCATCCTGCCGGAGCTGCGCAAGGTCGATCCGGACGTCGTCGTGCACATCCTGGGCGACATTTCGGATGCGCTGCGCGCCGAGCTGGCGCAGGACGGCCTGCAGTTGCACGGCCGCGTGGCCGACCTCGATCCGTGGATGGAAACCTGCCTCGCCTCGCTGGCGCCGCTGCGTTTCGGCGCCGGAGTGAAGGGCAAGATCAACATGTCGATGAGCTACGGGCTGCCGGTGATCGCCACGCCGCTCGCGGTCGAGGGCATGCACCTGCACGACCGCGACAACGTGCTGCTGGCCGGCGAGGCCGAAGCCTTCGCCGCGGCCTATCGCCAGCTGCGCGACGACCCGGCGCTGTGGTCGCGGCTTTCCGCCGCGGGCCTGGACAATATCCGCCATTACTTCTCGGTCGAAGCGGCCACGCGCACCTTGCAGCGCGTATTGAACTGAACGCGCCCAGCCGGGCCGCGCCGCGGCCTCCTTCATACAAGTGTTTGAAAATGGTTAGAATGGAGGCTTCCGCCCTGGCGGGCGGCTCACCATGAAGGACCCGCAGATGAAGATTCTTGTCGGCTACAAGCGTGTGGTGGACTTCAACGTCCGCATCCAGGTCAAGCCCGATGGCACGGGTGTGATGACCGACGGCGTCAAGCTGTCGGCCAACCCGTTCGACGACATCGCCCTCGAAGAGGCCCTGCGCCTGCGCGAGAAAGGCATCGCCACCGAAGTGGTGGTAGTGGGCATCGGCCCGGCCGACCTGACCGCGCACCTGCGCAATGGCCTGGCGATGGGCGCCAACCGCGCCATCCACGTGGTCACCGCCGACGAAGTGCAGCCGCTCACCGCCGCGCGCACCCTGCTCAAGCTGGTCGAGAAGGAGCAGCCCGAGCTGGTCATCCTGGGCAAGCAGGCGATCGACGACGACGCCAACCAGACCGGCCAGATGCTGGCCGCGCTGTGGGACCGCCCGCAGGCCACTTTCGCCAGCAAGGTGGAGATCGCCGACGGCAAGGCCACGGTTACCCGCGAAGTGGACGCGGGCCTTGAGACGATCGAAGCGCAGCTGCCGGCGGTGATCACCACCGACCTGCGCCTCAACGAGCCGCGCTTCATCAAGCTGCCGGACATCATGAAAGCCAAGTCCAAGCCGATCGACACCATCGAGTTCGGCTCGCTAGGCGTGGAAGCCCACGACCAGCTCAAGACCACGCAGTACGCCGCGCCGCCGAAGCGCAGCAAGGGTGTGATGGTCAAGGACGCCGCCGAACTGGTGGCCGCGCTCAAGCAGAAGGGCCTGCTCTAAGCAGGTTGCCGGGAGATCGATATGAGCAAGATTCTGGTTATCGCCGAACACCTCAACGGCAAGCTGAACCCCTCCACCGCCCGCGCCGTCAGCGCCGCCGCCGCCGTCAAGGGCGAAGCGATCGACGTGCTGGTGCTGGCCGACAACGTCGACGCCATCGCCGCCGAGGCCGCGCGCATCGAGGGCGTGAGCAAGGTGCTCACCATCGCGCGAGCCGAGAACGCGCATCCGCTGGCCGCCGTGCTGGCGCCGCAGGTGGCCAAGGCCGCCGCCGGCTACAGCCACGTATTCTTTCCCTCCACCACCTTCGGCAAGGACGTGGCGCCGCGCGCCGCTGCCCTGCTCGGCGTGGCGCAGGTGAGCGACGTGATGTCGGTGGAAAGCGCGCACACCTTCAAGCGCCCGATCTACGCGGGCAACGCCATCGTCACGGTGGAAGCGAACCCGGCGCACGCCGTGGTCGCCACCATCCGCACGGCCTCCTGGCCGGCTGCCGCCACGGGTGCGAACAGCGCGCCGGTGGAAGCCGTCAGCGTCGATGCCGCGCTGCCGACGCATACGCGCTTCGTCAATCTCCAGCAGGGCAAGAGCGACCGCCCCGACCTGCAGAGCGCCAGCAAGGTGGTCTCCGGCGGCCGCGGTGTCGGCTCGAAGGAAAACTTCGAGATCATCTTCAAGCTCGCCGACAAGATCGGCGCCGCCGTGGGCGCTTCGCGCGCCGCGGTGGATGCGGGCTACGTGCCGAACGAACTGCAGGTCGGCCAGACCGGCAAGATCATCGCGCCGGAGCTGTACCTCGCCTTCGGCATTTCCGGCGCTATCCAGCACCTGACCGGCATCAAGGACGCCGGCACCATCGTGGCGATCAACAAGGACGGCGAAGCGCCGATCTTCGAGATCGCCGACATCGGTCTGGTGGGCGATCTGTTCAAGCTGATTCCGGACATCGAACAGGCGCTCTGAGCGATCTTTTCAAGCTCGCGTTCGACCTCGAGGGGTGGCGAAGGCCACCCCTTTTTATTTTCCTTATCAGAAAGCCGCGTATTCCCGCGGCGCCGGTTGAACTCCACCAGGCCTTGTGGTGTTATCCCGAAATACCTTGCGAATCGCGCGATATTGGTGTCCTGCTGACCTTGACAAGTCATCAACACCATGTGGATGCGTCGCCGTCGCGTCATTTCATAGAAAGGCCCGGAATGGATTTCTTCAAAGCCAAGGCAAAACGCGAGCTTCCCTCGAACCCCGGCTATTGCCCGTGCTGCGGCAAGAACACGCGGTTCGTCGAGCATGGCCCGTGGCTGCGCGACGAATATCTTTGCGACAACTGCCGCTCCATTCCGCGCCAGCGGCATCTGATGCTGATCATGGGCGAGCTGTATCCGGAGTGGCGCTCGCTGAGCATTCATGAGTCCTCGCCGTCCAACAACCTGATCGCCAAGGCCTGCAAGGGCTACAGCTATTCGCAATATTTCCCCGACCAGCCGCACGGCAAGACCTTCCGCGGCGTGCGTTGCGAAGACATCGAACATCTCACTTTCCCGGACGGGACCTTCGATATCTTCATCACCCAGGACGTGCTGGAACACGTATTCGACCCGGCCCAGGCGCTGCGCGACATCCATCGCGTGCTGAAGCCCGGCGGCGCGCACATCTTCACCGCGCCCAAGCATGCCGGCCTGGCTACGTCGGTGCGCCGCGCCGAGCTGGACGCGCAGGGCCAGGTGAACCACCTGCTCGAAGCGCAGTACCACGGCAATCCGGTGGGCGACGGCAAGGCGCTGGTCACCTGGGACTACGGCAGCGATTTCGAAGTGCTGGCCTCGGACTGGGTGGGCGGCATCAGCGTGAACACCTTCCATACCCGCAACCGCGACATGGGCATCGACGCGGCCTTCAACGAGGTTTTCGTCATCCGCAAGCGCTGAACGGCGGCGCTTGCGCCCCTGCGGGATGCCGGGCTTCACGCTAGACTGGATCGTTGTGCAGGTTCCGGCACCGTCTTCGGCGAGCGTATGAGCATAGTCAAACAGGGGATCAGCTACGGCTTCATCGGGATCATCCAGATCGTCGTCGACTGGCTGACCTTCATCGGCCTCACCCAGCTCGGCGTCGTGACGGGACCGGCCAACGTCACCGGCCGCGTGGTCGGCGCCTCGCTCGGTTTCTGGCTGAATGGGCGCTTCACCTTCGCCGGTGACGAGGCCCGCCCCCTGCGCACCAAGCACGCCATGAAGTACCTCGTCACCTGGACGCTGACCACGCTGCTCAGCACCGGCGCGGTCATGCTGGCAACCCGGCTCCATGGACTGCACATGGCCTGGGCGGTCAAGCCCGTCGCCGACGTCGCGCTGGCCGGCGTCGGCTTCATCGCCTCGAAGTATTGGATCTACAAATGAACGAAGCGGCCTCGCCTTCCATCGCCATGCCGGTCATCGCGGTGGTCATTCCCAGCTACAAGGTCAAGGACTTCGTCCTCGACGTGGTGGCCTCGGTCCCCGCCCGCATCCAGCAGATCTACGTGGTGGACGACGCCTGCCCGGTCGGCTCGGGCAGGCATGTGCAGGAACACTGCACCGATCCGCGCGTCACCGTGGTCTTCCACGAGGTCAACCGCGGCGTCGGCGGCGCCGTCATGACCGGCTATCGGGCGGCCATCGAAGGCGGTGCCGACGTCATCGTCAAGATCGATGGCGATGGCCAGATGGACCCGGCCCTGATCGACGATTTCGTGGACCCCATCCTGCGCGGCGAAGCCGACTACACCAAGGGCAACCGCTTCTACGACCTGGAAAGCCTGGGCAACATGCCCAGGCTTCGCGTGTTCGGCAATGCGGTTCTTTCGCTGATGGCGAAGGTTTCCACCGGTTACTGGGACCTGTTCGATCCCACCAACGGCTATACGGCCATCCATGCCGACGTCGCGCGCCGGTTGCCGTTCAACCGCATCAGCGAGCGGTATTTCTTCGAGACGGACATCCTGTTCCGCCTCGGCACCTTCCGCGCCGCCGTGGTCGACGTGCCGATGGACGCGAAGTATGGCGATGAAGTCAGCAACCTGAAGATTTCGCGCATTTTCAGCGAGTTTCTGACCAAGCACATCCGCAATACGATCAAGCGGATCTTCTACAACTACTTCCTGCGCGACATGTCGGTGGCATCGCTGGAACTGGTGTTCGGCACGCTGATCCTGCTGTTCGGCCTGATTTTCGGGCTGGTGCACTGGATGCGCTCGGCCGCGGCGCACGTGGCCACCCCGGTAGGCACGATCATCATCGCCGCGCTGTCGATCCTGTGCGGGTTCCAGTTGCTGCTGGCGTTCCTGAACTACGACGTGTCCCACCTGCCGTCCCGCGCCATCCACCGGCGTTCGCCGATGCGCACGCGCAGCAGGGAACGCCAGCACTGAAGGCGCCCGGGGGCGCCCTCACTTACTGCGCCGGCAGCGCCGTCACGCGGACGCGCGCCACGGCCACGCCGAGCGGCACGCCGCCGTCGTTCACCGGCGTGCTTTCGAACCACAGGCTGTCGCTGGGCGTGCTCACGTCGAGCACCAGCTGATGATCCTGTCCGCCGGCGCTCATCGGCACCTTGGCTGCCGCGGTGCCCACTCCGACCGTAATCGACGGGATCTTCGCCGCGTCCGCGGCCCAGCCGAAGAACTCCACGCGCACCCGGCCCGATACCAGCACCGGCAATTCGATGTTCGCGCGCTGCGCCGTGGACCAGCGCCCCCAGCCCTCGCCGGGACGGAAGCCACGGAAGCGCGACGGATTGGCCGCGCTGCTGGTGTCGATCGACAGCGGCACGCCGTCCCACACCGGCTTCTGCGGCGCGACGGGGCGTACGCGCGCGTCTTCCAGCAGATACAGGCGCTGCGTGCCGAGATCGATCTTCCATGCCTCCGGCAGCCGCACGTCCATGCTCGCCGGGGCCACGATCCACTGTGCGCCCTTGGGCACGTGCTGCGCCTCCAGCGCCGTACCGGGCGCCAGTTCCAGCACGTGCTGCTGGGTATCCAGCGCCGCCAGCAGATACGAGGCCTGGCCGAAACGCTCATAGGTGGCCACCAGGCCGGTGCCGGGCGCTTCCTCGCCAAGGAAGGCACGGATCGCCGCGCCATCGGCCAGCACCTGGCGGGTCAGCTCGTTCTCGGCCTTCAGCCAGGCGGACATCTGGCCGTGCGCGGCCAGCATCGCGCCGGCAACGAACACCACATAAGCCAGCCACCTGCGCCGGGTGAACGCGAATGCCGCCCAGCACACCAGGGCCAGCGCCAGCGACAGCCGCAGCGGCCAGCGCGCGACGTGGTCGAAACCCCAGTAAGGGATCTTGCGGTCAAACAGGCCGAACAGATCCGGGTAGTCCCAGGGGTAGAGATGGAACCAGAAGCGGCCCCACAGCACGAAGCTCACCATCGCCGCGAAGCCCAGCAGCGCGACCCAGCGCGGAGCGCCACGCCCCGTCCACCACAGGCCATAGGCCAGCAGGAACGGCAGCAGCGCCTCGAGATAGCGCCCGTGCAGGCGGCCGCGCTCGAATTCCGAACCGGCGGCCGCGGCATCGGTGAACAGCGCCACCATGCTGAGCATCGCCGCCGCCAGCAGGAACAGGAACAGCGTGAGCTTGCGGCGCGCTTCGTCGATGCCCTCGTCCGCGGCCGCCACCGGCGCGGACGCGCGGCGCCGCGGCAGCCAATGGCGCAGATCCGCCAGCAGCGCCACCACGCCCGGCGCGAAGAACACCAGCCACACCCACACGTGTCCGCCCACATAGCCGGCGATCGAACCCAGGCTCTTCAGCAGGTAATGCGGATCGCGCAGCTGGTCGAGGTAGGCCTGGTAAAACGAGGCGACGATGGCCGAGGACCCGGCCGGATCCAGCACGTGCCTCAGCAGCTTGATCAGGAGCACCGTGCAGGCCAGATACCCCACCGCCTGCAGCAGGCCCAGCCCCGCGCGCTTCAACGCCGATCCGCCCGCGGCGAGTCCCACGCGGCTCCACGCCAGATACGCCGCGCTGGCCAGGATGGCCGCCGCCGCATGCGGCTTGATCAGGTAACCGGTCGCGCTGACCAGCGCCGCCAGCACCACCTGCCGCCAGGAACTGGCGCCGCGCTCGGCCAGCCAAACCAGCACGAGCAGATAGATCGAAATCTGGAATTCCACTTCCGGCAGCAACGTCGTCGCATAGAACGAAAACGGCATGGCCAGATACAGCAAGGCGGCCAGCACCGCCGAACGCCGGTCCATGCAGCGGCGGAAGATGCCGAACAGCAGCCAGCCGCCGAGGCAGTACAGCAGGCTGTTGAACAGGCGGCCCACGGTGTCGGCATGCTGCACCGAACCGGTGGCCCAGGCGCGGTAAAGCCAGGGATAGACCTTGTTGTCCACGCGCTGCAGGTAAGGATCGAGCGCAAACAGCTGCTCGCCCGAGGCCTCGTATTTCGCGGCATGGAAATACGCGTACTCGTCGCTGCCCATCACCGGCGAATTGATCGACGCCACGCGGATCGCCATCAGGAAAAACGCCACGAGCATGGCCATCCACAACAGGCGCGGTGCGTTTCCGGCGTTTTCGCCGGGACCACCGTCAATTCTTGTATCCATGCATTTCCTCTTGGCCTTCAATGCCCGCGCCGCGGAAACGAGCCGCGGGCCGTGCCGAATTCCGCCGATTGCCGATGAATCCCCTACGGAAGCAGCCATCCCGCCCCTGCGCCGCCGGAATCTTCTAATTTACCGCACGGTCAGCCACGCCGGGCAATTTTCCTACTCTCATCCCAGGGCAGCCGGTATAATTACCGGTTTAGCGATGACGGCCTTGACCGGAAGTCAGTCCAGACTATTCAGGCACTTATGACGCCATCGACCATACTCAGTTCCCGCCAGCAGTACCGCAGCGGCCCCAGGGCGATTGCCGGGAGCTTCTTAAGCCACCGGGCGCTGATCGCCTCCCTGATCCGCCGCGACATCGCCTCGCGCTATCGCGGTTCGGCGCTGGGCATGGCGTGGGCCATTCTCAATCCGCTGATCATGCTGCTGATCTACACCTTCGTGTTCAGCCAGGTGTTCAAGATGCGCTGGGGCGGCACCGCCACCGATCCGTCGGAATTCGCGCTGATGCTGTTCGCCGGCATGCTGGTCTTCAATTTCTTTGCCGAGTGCGTGAATCGCGCGCCGGGCGCGGTCACCGCCACGCCCAACCTGGTCAAGAAGATCGTCTTTCCGCTGGAAACCCAGGCCTGGGTCATCGCCGGCTCCAGCCTGTTCCAGGCGGCCATCAGCCTGGGCATCCTGCTGCTGGCGCACGTGGTGATGAAGGGCGTGCCGCCGTGGACCTTCGTGCTGATCCCGCTGGTGTTCGTGCCGCTGGTGCTGCTAGTGCTGGGCGTGGTGTGGTTTCTGTCGGCGCTGGGCGTGTACCTGCGCGACATCGGCCAGCTGGTCGGCCACCTGGTGATGATGACCATGTTCCTGTCGCCGCTGTTCTATCCGGTCACGGCGATTCCGGAGAGCTTTCGTTCGCTGTTCTATTTGAATCCAATGACCTTCCTGATGGGCGAATCGCGCAAGGTGCTGATCCTGGGCACGCTGCCCGACTGGGGCATGCTCGGCCTCTTCACGCTGGGCGGCCTGCTGATCGCCAGCTTCGGCTTCTGGTGGTTCCAGCGCACGCGCCGGGGTTTTGCCGATGTCCTCTGATCTGGCCATCCGCGTCAGCGGCGTAAGCAAGTGCTACAACATTTATGAAAGCCCGATGCACCGGCTGGTGCAGTCGTTCTATCCGCGCGCGGCGCGGGTGATCGGCAGCGTCGGCGCGCAGCGCCTCGCCGGCCAGCTGCGCGAGCGCCGCCACTACAAGGAATTCTGGGCCCTGCGCGGCATCGACTTCCAGGTGCGCCGCGGCGAGACCATCGGCGTGGTCGGCAAGAACGGTTCCGGCAAGTCCACCCTGCTGCAGATGATCGCCGGCACCCTGGCGCCGACTGCGGGCGACATCGAAGTCCACGGCCGCGTGGCCGCGCTGCTGGAACTGGGTTCGGGCTTCAATCCGGATTTCACCGGCATCGAGAACATCCGCCTCAACGCGGCGGTGCTCGGGCTGTCGGCGGCGGAGCTCGACCAGCGCATGGACGCGATCCTCGCGTTCGCCGACATCGGCGACTTCGTCAACCGCCCGGTCAAGACCTATTCCAGCGGCATGGTGGTGCGCCTGGCCTTCGCGGTGCAGGCACAGGTCGATCCGGACGTGCTCATCGTCGACGAAGCGCTCTCGGTAGGCGACGCCAAGTTCCAGTCCAAGTGCTTCGCGCGCCTGGATACGCTGAAGGAAGCCGGCACCTCGATCCTGTTCGTGTCGCATTCCACCGAGCAGATCGTCAGCCACTGCGACCGCGCCATCCTGCTGCACGAAGGCCTGATGCACCAGGAAGGCCAGCCCAAGGACGTGGTCCACACCTATCTGGACCTGCTGTTCGGCAAGGCCCGGCGCGCCATCGCCCGCGACGAAGCCGCGGCCGGCACGGCACCGGGCGAAGCCGACGCCGATGCCGACGGCGTGCTGGTCAGCGGCGGCTTCGAGACGCGCCCGAACTACAACCCCTACGAATACCGCTGGGGCGACGGCACGGTGCGCATCGAGGATTTCCGCATGCAGTCCTCGCACGCCTGGGATCCGTCGACAGTGGAACCCGGGGACCGCCTCAAGCTGATGCTGCGCGTGCGCTTCGAAGAAGCCATCCCGCGGCCGATCTTCGGCCTGACCGTGAAGACGAAGGACGGCGTCACCGTGTTCGGCACCAACTCGGAGCTGATCGAATACGACGTCGATCGCCTGGGCGGACGCGGCACCACCGCGGACGTCAGTTTCGAATTCGATTGTCGCCTTGGACCGGGCGACTATTTCCTGTCGGTGGGGGTTGCCAGCCATAACGGCGTCGAAGTCGTGCCGCACGACCGCCGCTACGATTCCATCCATCTGAACGTCAACGGCAAGGGCTTTTTCGGCCTGGCCATGCTCGACGTGCGGATGGACGCCAAGGAGAGCCCCTGATGAACGTTGCCGCCGCATCTCTTGCCGAGGCGCTGCGCAGCGCCGGCTACGTGCTCGACGCCGAGCACCGCGTGTGGTCGCATGCCACCCGTCCGGCCAAGCCCTTCGCCTATTCCGACGGCGACGAAGTCGAGCAGCGCATCCGCCATGCGATCGCCTCGAGCAGCGACGTATCGCTGTTTTCCACCGAGCTTGAGCGCCACCAGATCGACTGGCCGTCGGTCTATCACCTGAGCGCCGACCGCGCGAACCTGCTGCGCCCGATCGGCAAGCTGTTCGCCGGCGCGCGCGTGCTGGAGATCGGCGCCGGCTGCGGCGCCATCACGCGCTACCTGGGCGAATGCGGTGCGCAGGTGCTGGCGCTGGAAGGCAGCCCGCGCCGCGCCTCCATCGCCGCCTCGCGCTGCCGCGACCTGCCCGGCGTGACGGTGATGAACGACCGCTTCGACGCGCTGGAGACCGACGCGAAGTTCGACGTGGTCACCCTGATCGGCGTGCTCGAATACGCGCGCATGTACACCGCCGGCGAGGATCCCATCGCCGAGACGCTGCGCCGCGCGCACCAGCTGCTCAGCGACGACGGCGTGCTGATCGTGGCGATCGAGAACCAGCTGGGCCTGAAGTATTTCGCCGGCATTCCCGAGGACCACCTCGGCCGCGCCATGGCCGGCATCGAGGACGGCTACCGCCGCGACGGCGTGGTCACCTTCGGCAAGCAGGAGCTGCAGCGGCGCATCGCCGCCGCCGGCTATGCGCGCAGCGAAGTGGCCATGCCGTTCCCCGACTACAAGCTGCCGGGCAATGTGATCCTGCCGGCGGCGCTGCAGGCCGGCGACGCCTTCGACGCCGCCTCGCTGGCCGGCCAGGCCTCGCGCAAGGACCGCCAGATCCGCTATTCGCCGCTGTTCTCCATGAGCCGCGCCTTCGCCGTGCTCGGGCGCAACGGCCTGCTCGACGACATGGCCAACTCGTTCCTGGTGATCGCCGGCAAGAGCCAGGCCTCGGCCACGTTCGAGCAGCTCGCGCCGGGCGTGCTGGCGGAGCTGTATTCCACCCAGCGCCACCCCGCCTACAAGAAGCTCAGCCGCTTCACGCGCAGCGGCGACGGCGTGCGCGTGTCGCGCGAACGCCTGATTCCTTCGGCCGCGATCGAATCGCGCCTGCTGCTCAACCACGCCACCGAAGAAACCTATCTCGCCGGCCAGCACTGGAGCGAGCGCTTCGAGCAGATCGTGGTGATCCCGGGCTGGAGCCTGCAGGATGTATCGGACTGGTTCGGCCTGTGGCTGCGCGCACTGGCCAAGGCCATGCCCGGTTCGCCCAAGGCGGAGGAACTGGCGATCGATACGCCGGTACCGGCGCAGCTGTTCGACGCCATGCCCGACAACCTCATCGTCGGGCATGACGGCGAGGCGCGCTTCTTCGACCTGGAATGGCATTTCCACGCGCCGCTCACCGTCGGCTATCTCGGCTTCCGCGCGCTCAAGCTCACCTTCGGCACCTTGCTGGGCGTGGCGGTTCCCGCCGACCGCCAGATGCTGCATACCGCCACGCTGATCCGCGAAACCTTCCGCAAGCACGGCTACGTGCTGACGTCCACGCATATCCAGACCTACCTGGACCTGGAAGCCGCGCTGATCGCCGAAGTGCAGGGCCAGTACACCGGAGTGCTGGAGCTGGCCGATTACCAGTCGCACGTGATGTCCGTGGCGCCCGACGTCGGCGGCCTGCTGGCCGGCCATTCGTCGGCGCAGGCGACGCTGGCCGAATCGGCGGAACTGCGCACCGCGATCAGCGAACTGATCGAACGGCTGGATGCTTCCGCCGAAGCCCCGCCGCCGGCCGCGGTACAGCCCGCTCCGCCCCCGGCGATCGACATCGAAGCCGTCAAGCAGGCCGCCAAGCACGAAGCGAAGAACGAAGCACGCGTCGAGCACGAACGCCTGCGCACGGAACTGGACCGCTTCCGCCAGGAGCACGACCGCGTCCGCGCCGAGCAGGAACGCCTGCGCGGCGAACTCGGACAAGCCGAGCAGCAGCGCCAGGCACTCACGGACGAACTGGCGGTCATGCGCCAGTCGCACAGTTGGAAATTGACCGCTCCTCTGCGGAGCGGCAGGACGAAAATGAGCTCTCTGAAAACCCGGCTGCGCCAGCGCACCGTCGCCACCGTCAAGACCGTCTACCGCCGCCTGCCCATCGGCATGGGCACCAAGCTGGCGATCAAGAACGCGCTGTTCCGCGCCTTCGGCCCGCTGCTCAGCCATACCGCGGCTTACCGCCGCTGGCGCGCCTACCAGGGCACGCACGCGCCCAGCCCGAGCTTCACCGTCGCCCCGCCGGCGTACCAGGCGCCCAGCCCGATGCAGAGCTCCGGCACGCTGTGGCAGGCCGACGGCGTGCGCGAGTGGGCCGACTACGGCGCGGTGAAGCAGCGCATCGCCGACAGCACCCAGGCGCTGCGCGCCAGGCGCCAGCCGGCCTCGTTCCCGCTGCTCGATTTCTCGCGCCTCTCCGCCGACGCCGCCGCGGCCAAGGTGAAACTGCCGCTCGCCGCGGCGCAGCCGACCGTGACCATCCTGGTGCCGGCCTACAACCATCTGATCACCACGCTGGAATGCCTGGCGTCGATCGCCGCCGCGCAGCGCCCGGGCGATCCGGATTTCGAAGTGCTGGTGGCCAACGACGCCTCCACCGACGACACCGCCCAGGTGCTGGCCACCATCGCCAACCTGCGCGTGGTCAACCAGCCGGCCAATCTCGGCTTCCTGCGCAACTGCAACACCGCCGCCAGGGAAGCCCGCGGCAAATACCTGCTGTTCCTCAACAACGACGTGCAGGTCACGCCGGGCTGGCTGAAGGCCCTGGTCGACTGCATCGACGGCGACGCCACGGTGGGCGCGGCCGGTCCGCGCATCGTGTATCCCAGCGGCTGGCTGCAGGAAGCCGGCACGCGCTGGCACCGCGACGGCACCGCCGAACTGGTCGGCCTCAATGACCAGCCCGACCTGCCGCGCTACTGCTACAACCGCGACGTGGACTACTGCAGCGGCGCCTGCCTGCTGGTGCGCCAGGCCGAGTTCCAGGTCATGGGCGGCTTCGACGAGCGCTACGCGCCGGCCTACTGCGAGGACTCCGACCTGTGCATGCGCCTGCGCGCCGCCGGCAAGCGCATCGTCTACTGCGGCCAGGCCACCGTGCTGCATCACCTGAGCCTCACTTCGGAAGCGCTGCCCAGCGAGTACAAGCTCAACTGCATCGCGCAAAACCTCGACACCTTCACCTCGCGCTGGCGCGAACAGCTGGACGCGCTCGACACCGTGCGCACCATCGCGTTCTACCTGCCGCAGTTCCATCCGATTCCCGAGAACGACCTGTGGTGGGGCCGCGGCTTCACCGAATGGACCAACGTCAGCAAGGCCCAGCCCAACTACGTCGGCCACTACCAGCCGCGCATGCCGGCGGACCTGGGCTACTACGACCTGCGCCTGCCCGAAGTGCTGGAGAAGCAGGCGGAACTCGCCCGCCGCTACGGCATCGGCGGCTTCTGCTTCTACTACTACTGGTTCGCCGGCCACCGCCTGCTGGAGCGCCCGATCGAGCAGATGCTGGCCACTTCCAAGCCGGACTTCCCGTTCTGCCTGTGCTGGGCCAACGAGAACTGGACGCGCCGCTGGGATGGGCAAGAACACGAGCTGCTGATGGCGCAGAAGCATTCGGACGAGGACGACCTGGCGGTCATCCACGACCTGATGCGCTACTTCCGCCAGTCCAACTACATCCGCATCCACGGCAAGCCGCTGATCCTGGTCTACCGCACCACGCTGTTCCCGGATTTCGCGCGCACCGCCTCGCTGTGGCGCGAGGTGTGCCGCAAGGAAGGCATCGGCGAGATCTACATCGCCCAGGTCGAATCGTTCGAGCTGGCTACCTCCGGCGCCACGCCCGAGCAGTTCGGCTGCGATGCCTCGGTGGAATTCCCGCCGCAGGGCATGGCCGAGCCGATCGCGCTGCCGGGTCAGCAGCTCAATCCGGATTTCCAGGGCGCCGTGGCCGACTACCGCGACATCGCGGTGAAGTACGCCACGCGCGAGCTGCCGCCGTACAAGCGCTTCATGGGCGTGATGCCCGGCTGGGACAACACCGCGCGCCGCCAGCACAACAGCTACTGCTTCGACGCGGCCACCCCGGGCGCGTTCCAGGCCTGGCTGGAAACCACGGTGGAGCGCACCAAGCAGCAGTTCAGCGGCGACGAGCGCATCGTCTTCATCAATGCCTGGAACGAATGGGCCGAAGGCGCCTATCTCGAACCGGACCGCCGCTTCGGCCACAGCTTCCTGCAGGCGCACGCCAACGCGCTGGATGCCGACAAGCTGGCCCGCCACAACAAGTACTCGCTGGGATGAGCGCCATGACCCAACCACTCGTCCTCGTCGGCCATCCCTACGCACCCATCGGCTGCGGCGAAAGCCTGCGCTGCTCGTACCGCGCGCTGCGTTCGGTGGCGGTGCGCCCCGGCCTGCTCGACGTGTACCGCATGAACGTGCCGGACCCGGCCGCCGCGGTCGAATTCGGCCCGGCCCTCACCGACCGGCTCGGCCAGGTGAACGTGTTCCACCTCAACGCCAACGAAGTCGAACAGTCGCTCGCCACGCTGGACATGCGCGCGTTCGAATCGGCGTACAACATCATCTATCCGAATTGGGAGCTGTCGAACTTCCCGGACGAATGGATCGCCGAGCTGGAACGCTTCGACGAAGTGTGGGCGCCGTCGAAGTTCATCGCCGACTCCCTCGAAGGCCGCCTCAGCAAGCCGTTGCGCCACCTGCCGGTGAGCTGCGAAGTGGACCTGAGCAGCTTCCTGGACCGCCGCTACTTCGGCATTCCGGAAAGCGCATACGCCTTCGTGTTCTTCTTCGACTTCCGCTCCTACGCCACGCGCAAGAACCCGGAAGCCGTGGTGCGCGCGTTCCAGCAGCTGGTGGCCAGCCGTCCGCACGCCGACTGCTGCCTGGTGATCAAGCTCAACGGCAGCGAAGTGAACCCGGCAGGGCTGGCAAAGCTGAAGGAAGAGATCAAGCCGCTGCGCGATCGCGTGGTGCTGATCGACCGCACCGTTACCGACAACGAAGTGAAGAACCTGATCCGCTGCTGCGACAGTTTCGTCTCGCTGCACCGCTCGGAAGGTTTCGGCCGCGGCCTAGCCGAAGCGATGTACCTGGGCAAGCCGCTGATCGCCACGGGCTACTCCGGCAACATGGACTTCATGGATGCCACGTCGGCGATGCTGGTGGACTACACGCTGATTCCGGTGAAGGACGGCGAGTATCCGAAGCACGAAGGCCAGGTGTGGGCCGACGCGAACGTCGAGCAGGCGGCGGACTATATGCGCCAGCTGGTGGACGACCATGCGCTGGGCCGCGAACTGGGCCGCAAGGCCAGCCTGATGGTGCGCGAGAAGGTCGGCTATCGCCGGGTGGGCATGAGCTATCGGCGGCGGCTGGCGGAAATCGCCGGCGCCTGACCGGGGCCACGGCGGCCAAAGAAAAAGGGCTCCGATGGAGCCCTTTTTTTGTGCACGTGAATCAGGATCAGCGCGACGACAACCGCCGCAGATCCGCATCCACCATCATCGCGATCAGCTGCTCGAACGTGGTGCGCGGCGCCCAGCCCAGCTTGGCCTTGGCCTTGGCCGGGTTGCCCAGCAGTACGTCCACTTCGGCGGGGCGCATGAACTTCTCGTCCTGCACCACGTAGTCCTGGTACTTCAGGCCGACGTGGGCGAAGGCCAGTTCGCACATGTCGCGCACGCTCACCGTCTTGCCGGTGGCCACCACGTAGTCGTCCGCGCCGGCCTGCTGCAGCATCAGCCACATCGCTTCCACATAGTCGCCGGCGAAGCCCCAGTCGCGCTTGGCGTCGATATTGCCCAGGCGCAGTTCTTTCTGCAGGCCCAGCTTGATCGAGGCCACCGCGTGCGCCACCTTGCGCGTGACGAACTCGATGCCGCGCAGCGGGGACTCGTGATTGAACAGGATGCCGCTGGAGGCGTGCATGCCGTAGCTCTCGCGATAGTTCACGGTCGCCCAGTGGCCCATCAGCTTGGCCACGCCGTAGGGGCTGCGCGGATAGAACGGCGTGCTCTCGTCCTGGCGCTCGGCCTGGATCAGGCCGAACATCTCGCTGGTCGAGGCCTGGTAGAAACGCGCCTCGCGATTGACGATGCGCACCGCTTCCAGCACGCGCAGCGCACCGACGCCGTCGACGTCCGCGGTCAGCAGCGGCTGCTGCCAGGAGGTACCCACGAAGCTCTGCGCGCCGAGGTTGTACACCTCGTCCGCGCGCGAACCTTCGACGGCGCGGATCAGCGAAGAAAGGTCGCTGAGGTCGCCCTCGATCATGTGCACCTCGTCGAGGATGCCCAGCTCGCGCAGGCGCCACGAGGTGTCGGTACTGCGGCGCGGCAGGAAGCCGTGCACCTGGTAGCCCTTGCCCAACAGGAGCTGCGCGAGATAGGCACCGTCCTGACCGGTGATCCCTGTGATCAGCGCGGATTTGTTCTTAGTCATGCAATGCCTCTCGCGTCTTCGATAACGTCATGTAAGGTTTGTTCGATGCTGTAGCGCGGCGACCAGCCGGTATGCGTGCGGATCAAGGCCGCGTCGGCCACCATGCGCCGCTGTTCGCTGGGGCGCAGCCGGGCCGGGTCCTGCCGGATCTCCGGATTCACGCCGCAGGCTTCGCACATGAAGCCGATCATGTCGCGGATGCGGCGTTCCACGCCACTGCCCAGCACGTAGGTGCCGCCGGCCTGGCCACGTGCGAACAGGGCGGCATAGCCGCGCACCACGTCGCGCACGTCGAGGAAATCGCGGGTGGTGTCGATGTCGCCCACGTCCAGCACCGGCGCCTGCCGGCCTTCGGCGATGTCGACGATCTGGTGCGCGAAGGCCGGGATGGCGAAGTCCTTCCGCTGGCCCGGACCGATGTGATTGAACGGCCGCACCACCATCGCATCCAGTCCCTGCGCGCGATGCCACTGCAGCACCAGGGTCTCGGCGGCGATCTTGCTGGACGCATACGGATTGCGCGGCTCCGGCCAGCGGCGCTCGTCCACCGGCAGCAGCGCGTCCGGCACCAGGCCGTAGACGTCGCCCGAGCTGACGTAAAGAAAGCGTCCGCGGAAACCCGACTGCGTGAGCGACTGCAGCAGGTGCAAGGTGCCGAGCACGTTCACCTCGAAGGTGCCGGCCGGGTCCTTGAACGACTGCGGCACGAAACTCTGCGCGGCCAGGTGCAGCACCGCATCGGGCTTCACCTCGGCGATCAGCGCATCCACCGCGTCGCGGCTGCGCACGTCGAAGCCTTCCGGCGCCGGGTGCCAATCGTACGGCCCGAACTCGCCCGCCTCGACGGCCTGGCGTACATGCTCGCCGACGAAGCCGCCGGCGCCGGTGACGAGCAGGCGCAGCCTGGCCTCGCCGGCTTCAGTCATGGGCCAGGGCCTGGGCGAGATCGGCCTGCAGGTCGGCCAGGTCTTCCACCCCCACGCTCAGGCGCACCAGGTTGTCGGTGATGCCCAGGCGCGCGCGCACGTCGGCGGGCACCGAGGCGTGCGTCATGATCGCCGGATGGTTGACCAGGCTCTCGACGCCGCCCAGCGACTCGGCCAGCGCGAAGTAATGCGTGCGCTCGCAGAAGCGGCGCGCCGCATCCAGGCCGCCCTTGATGTAGAAACTGATCATGCCGCCGAAGCCCTGCATCTGCTTCTTGGCCAGCTCGTGCTGCGGATGGCTGGGCAGGCCCGGATAGATCACTTTTTCCACTTCCGGCCGCTGCTGCAGCCACTGCGCCAGCGCCAGCGCGTTGGCATTGTGTTCGCGCATGCGCAGGTGCAGCGTCTTCAGGCCGCGCAGCGCCAGGAAGCTGTCGAACGGACCCTGCACCGCGCCGACGGAGTTCTGCACGAAGGCCATCTTCTGCGCGAGCTCCTCGTTGGCCGCGACGACCACGCCGCCGACCATGTCCGAGTGGCCATTGAGATACTTGGTGGCCGAATGCAGCACCAGGTCCGCGCCCATGGTCAGCGGACGCTGCAGCATCGGCGAGCAGAAGGTGTTGTCCACCACCACCAGCAGCTTGTGCTTGCGCGCGAACGCCACGACCTTGGCGATATCCACCAGCTTGAGCAGCGGATTGGTCGGCGTCTCGATCCAGATCATGCGCGTTTCGGCGTGCACCGCCTGCGCCAGCGCGGCTTCGTCGTTCAGATCGAGAAAGGTGAAATCCAGGCCGGCCGAACGGCGGCGCACGCGTTCGAACAGGCGGTAGCTGCCGCCGTAGAGATCGTCCATGGCGATCACGTGGCTGCCCGCGTCGAGCAGGTCCAGCACGGTGGCCGCGGCGGCCAGGCCGGAGGCGAAGGCGAAACCGGCGACGCCGGCTTCCAGGCCCGCCACGCAGCGCTCGTAGGCCATGCGCGTCGGGTTCTGCGTGCGCGAATACTCGTAGCCCTGGTGATGGCCAGGGCTTTCCTGCACGTAGGTGGACGTCGCATAGATCGGCGGCATGATCGCCCCCGTCGACGGATCGGGAGACTGCCCAGCGTGAATGGCCAGCGTGCCAAGACCTGCTTCGCGCGCCGCGTTATCGCTCTTGCCCATCTGGACTGCTCCGTTTCCGAGATCGAGTAGTTAATGAACCATAATACCGCAAGGCCCCGCCGCAGCCCCAGGGCCGCCCTTGGCGCCATCGCGCCCCGGGTTCATTAGCCGTTGAAATAAGGACTTTAGCGTCGGGTAGAATGCGTGGTTGGCCGGCGCCCCCACGCTGCCCATTCCCCTAATTTGGACGGATTAAATGAGCAGCCATTCGGAAATGCCCGTCACGATCCTGGTCACCGGCGGAGCCGGCTTCATCGGTGCCAACTTCGTACTGCAAGCCTTGGCCGATGGCCACACCGTCATCAATCTCGACAAGCTCACCTACGCCGGCAATCTCGACACATTGGCCTCGGTCAAGTCGAATCCGAAGCACGTGTTCGTCCAGGGCGATATCGGCGACCGCGAACTGATCGCCGGCCTGCTCGCCGGGCATCGTCCCCAGGCGGTGGTGAACTTCGCCGCCGAATCGCATGTGGACCGTTCCATCGACGGCCCCGCCGCCTTCGTCGAAACCAATGTGGTGGGTACGCTGGGCCTGCTCGAAAGCGCGCGCAATTACTGGCTGTCGCTGGAAGGCGAAGCGCGTGACGCGTTCCGCTTCCTGCATGTGTCGACCGACGAGGTGTACGGCTCGCTCGGCGCCGAAGGCGCCTTCACCGAAACCACGCCGTATGCGCCGAACTCGCCGTACTCCGCGTCGAAGGCCGCGTCCGATCACCTGGTGCGCGCGTTCCACCACACCTATGGGCTGCCCACGCTCACCACCAACTGCTCGAACAACTACGGCCCGTTCCAGTTTCCCGAGAAGCTGATCCCGCTGATCGTGCAGAAGGCGCTGGCCGGCGAAGCGCTGCCGGTCTACGGCGACGGCCGCAACATCCGCGACTGGCTGCACGTGGGCGACCACTGCCGCGCCATCCGCGCCGTGCTGGCGCGCGGCCGCGTGGGTGAAACGTACAACGTAGGCGGCAATGCCGAGCGCGAAAACATCACGGTGGTGCGCACCATCTGCGGCCTGCTCGACCAGCACGGCGCGCTGCCCGGCGGCAAGCCG
>Ga0065165_1001061_pt1 | contig 32926 bp, 27 predicted proteins | sample AraplaMF_Cvi_mMF_FD_63813 | JGI IMG/M metagenome (GOLD analysis project Ga0065165, IMG submission 63813) | Arabidopsis root microbial communities from the University of North Carolina, USA - plate scrape MF_Cvi_mMF (version 2) (version 3) | ecosystem: Host-associated > Plants > Roots >... | reverse complement strand
CGAAGCTCGGCATCGATGCGATGGACTCCGGGCATGATGTCTATCTCGAAAAGCCGATCGGGATGGTGCCCGCCGAAGGCGAGGCGCTGATCGCGGTGCAGAAGCGCACGGGCCGCAAGCTCCAGGTCGGCAACCAGCAGCGATCGAGCGCTGAGACGCAGCAGCTGGTGGCGCTGGTCAAGGCCGGCGAGCTGGGATCGGTCTACGAGGCGCAGACCTGGTATGCGAACAACCGCGTGTCGATCGGTCGCGGCAAGGAAGTCGCGCCACCGCCCAACCTCGACTGGGATCTGTGGCAGGGGCCGCGGCCGCGCGGGCCGTATCGCTCGAACCTGGTGCCGTATAATTGGCACTGGTTCTGGAAGTACGGCACCGGCGAGACCTGCAACAATGCGATGCACGAACTCGACGTGGCGCGCTGGGCGATGGGACTCGAATTTCCCAAGACGGTGACGGCGCGGGGGTCGCGCCAATTCTATCGCGGCGACGATTGGGAAATGTACGACACGCTGGCGCTCGACCTCGTTTATGCGGACGGGCGCTCGATCCGCTGGGACGGCAACAGCTGCAACGGCATGCTGCGCTACGGCCGCGGCCGCGGCGTGCTGCTCCTCGGCACCAAGGGCTCGGCGGTGGTCGACCGCAACGGCTATGAGCTGTTCGATCTGGCGGGCAAGATGCTGCGCGAGGTCAAGGCGCCGGCGACGTCGGAAACCACTGGCACGGTCGGCGAGGGCGCGCTCGACGTTTTCCATGCCGGCAATCTGGTCGACGTGATCCGCGGCCGCGCCAAGGCGCTCGCCTCGCCGATCCGCGAGGGACATATCAGCACCACGCTCTGCCATCTCGGCAACATCGCCTATCGCACGAACTCGGTGCTCAGCCTCGACAGCGCCAGCGGGAAACCGTCGAGCCCGGAGGCGGCGAAGCTCTGGTCGGTCGACTATGAGCCGGGCTGGGAGGTGAAGGCCTGACGTCTGGCGCAATCCCGATGCACGTCGAACGTTTTTCAGCGATGGGGACGCGGGTCGAGCTCCATGTCTTCGGGCCGGCGGATCGCGATGCGATCGGCGCGGCGCGGCGCGCGATCGAGGCAGTGGACAACGCCCTGACGATCCATCGACCGTCGGCGACGACCGCACTCAACGACTGCCTGATGGCCGGGCGGCCGTGCGACGTCGTCGACTCCGTGCTGCTCGAGACCCTGGTCGAGATCGAGGCGGTCCATGCGCTGACCGACGGCCTGTTCGATCCCGCGGCACATGCGCGACGGCCGGCGGCGGGGTGGCATGCGATCCGCTTCGATCGCGACAATGCGCGGGTCGCGGCGCTGCGGCCGCTCGCGCTCGACTTTGGCGGTTTCGGCAAGGGAGTCGCGCTCGATCGAGCGTGCGCGGTGCTGCGCGATGCGCAGATCGCCTCGGCATTCCTGTGCGCGGGAGAAAGCTCGATCGCCGTTGTCGGCGAGCATCCGCTGGGCGGCGGCTGGCCGATCGCTATCCCGCATCCGCTGGCGCCCGGGCAGGTTCTGGTCGAGCTCGAGCTGCGCGACGAAGCGCTGTCGATTTCGTCGACCGTCGGAATGGGTGCGCAAGCGCCCGGGCGCGCGCCGATGGTTCGGCCGTCCGACGGATCCTGCGTCGCTGCGCCGCGCTGCGCGCTCGCCGTCGCGCGCAGCGGATCGCACGCCGAAGCGCTCAGCACCGCGTTGCTCGTCGCGGACGACCGGCAGGCGGCGAGCCTCCTGGGCCGCGACGACACGCGCCGCTTTCGCTTCGATTTCGAGCACCATACGACGATCGCCATTGAACCAGCTGGGATGACGCAATGACCGACAAGGATTTCGACTTCACGCGACGCACCTTTCTCGACAGCGTCCTGAAGGCGACCGCGGCGGCCGGCGTCGCGACGGCTGCTCCCTGGGTGATCCCGGCGGCGCGTGCGGAGCTAGCGAAAGGCGATCCGGTGCGGCTGGGCGTGATCGGCACCGGGGATCGCGGGCGCACGCTGATCCGCAACATCGCCAAGACGCGCAACTGCACGGTCGCTGCGCTGTGCGACAATTATGCGCCGCATCTGGCCAAGGCCAGGGCGCTGGTGGGCGCCGCTACGCCGGTTTTCAGCGATCATCGCGCGATGCTCGACGCGGGCGGCCTCGATGCCGTCGTCATCGCGACTCCGCTCGACATGCACGCGCCGCACGCGCTCGACGCGTTCGATGCGGGGCTGCACGTGTGGTGCGAGAAGGCGATGGCGCGCACCATTGCGGATTGCACGACGATGGTGCGCAAGTCGCAGGAGCGCCGCAGGGTGCTCCAGATCGGCCATCAGCGCATGTTCCACCCGACCTATCTCAACGCCCTGAAACGCGTGAAAAGCGGCGAGATCGGCGAAGTCACGCAGATCCGCGCGAGCTGGCACCGCAACACCAGCTGGCGGCGGCCGGTGCCGGCGGACACCACCGACCGGAAGATCAACTGGCGGCTCTATCGCGACAGCTCGGCCGGCCTGATGACCGAATTGGCCACCCACCAGCTCCAGGTCGGAAACTGGTTCCTTGACGGGTTGCCCAAGCGCGTGATCGGATCGGGCAGCATCTGCTTCTGGAAAGACGGCCGCGAGGTCTATGATCACGTCGCCTTGGTCTACGAATATTCGGACGGCCGCAAACTCATCTACACCTCGCTGCTCAACAACGCGCGCTACGGCTGCGAGGAACAGATCCAGGGAAGCAAGGGAACGATCGAACCCGAGCTCGGCCGTATTTATCAGGAAGTGCCGCCCAAGGTGCTCGCGCTCCAGCGGATGCAAGAGGACGTGAAGCGCGGGCACAAGCGCACCGTGCCGATCGGCGGCGCCACCTGGTTCCCGGAGCTCCCCGTCACGACCCCGGGAGACTCGCTCGGCTGGGGCGAGTTCGACGAGACCATGCTCCAGTTCGAGGGGTTCGGCGAGGCGGTGCGCGCGGGCAAGCCGCTGCCCGGGCTGCTGTTCCAGGCCTATCATGCGAGCGTCGCTTCGTTGCTCGGCGAGCAGGCGATCGATCGTGGCGAGGCCATGACCTATCCGACCAATCTCATTTCGATCTGAGGCAGACTGCCACGCGCTTCCAATTCCGTCGTCCGAAAGGGAATTCTCGTGACCGAATCCAATCGCCGCCAGCTGCTCGGCCTTCTCTCGATGGGCGTGGCGGCCGGTTTCACGAGCGACGCGCTCGCACAATCGGTGACGCGCGGCGATGCGCCGACGGAGGCCGCGGTCGCGCGGCCGGCACCCGAAGCCAAATATCGCGTGCCGTTCGCCGTGATCGGGCTCGATCACAACCACATTTACGGGATAACCGATGCCGTGATCCGCGGCGGCGGCGTGCTGACCAGCTTCTATGCGACCGACCCAAAGCAGATCGCAATGTTCCGAAAGCGCTATGCCGGCGTTCCGCTGGCGCGCTCCGAGGACGAGATCATCGAGAGCCGTGACATCAAGCTCGTTTGCAGCGCGGCGATCCCGAGCCTTCGCACGCCGCTCGGCATCCGGGTGATGCGCGCAGGCAAGGACTATCTGAGCGACAAAGCGGCGGTCACCTCGCTGGCGCAGCTCGCCGAGGTACGCCGCACGATCAAGCAGACCGGTCGCAAGTTCGGGATCATGTATTCGGAGCGTCTCGAAGTGCCCGCGGCGGTGATGGCCGGACAGCTGGTGCACGATGGCGCGATCGGCCGGGTGATCCAGACAGTCAATATCGCGCCGCACCGGCTCAGCGCGCCGAGCCGTCCCGAATGGTTCTGGGACCCGGCGCGCAACGGCGGCATCCTGACCGATGTCGGCAGCCATCAGGCCGACCAGTTCGTGTATCTCACGGGAACCAAGCGCGCGCACGTTGTCGCGTCGCAGACCGGCAATTTCAACAATCCCGCCCATCCGAAGTTCGAAGATTTCGGCGACATGGTGCTGAGCGGGGACGGCGGCACCGGCTATGTCCGGGTCGACTGGTTCACGCCCGATGGCCTGCCCACCTGGGGTGACGGGCGGCTCTTCATCCTCGGTACCGAAGGCTATATCGAGCTGCGCAAATATGTGGATGTCGCTGGCCGGCCCGGCGGAAACCACCTGTTCATCGCCGACCGGAAGGGCACGCGCTACATCGATTGCGCAAAGGTGCCGCTGCCCTTCGGCCCGCAATTCGTGACCGATCTCGTGGAGCGAACGTCGGTGGCGCAGGATCAGGAAGGTGCACTGCTCGCCGCCGAACTGGTGCTGACCGCCGAAGCACGCGCGACCCGCGCCAGGCAGCCCCAGCGAAGCTGACGGGCGAATGCCTCATCGCACAAGCGAGGGGGGCTGCGCCGCGAGTTGTTTCGATGCGATCCGCTGCAGGGCCACCGCCTGTGCCTTGGAGATGCCGAGATCGTCGGCGGCGCGTTCCTTCTCGCCCAAGCTGATCGGATCTACGCCGGTGACCTGACCGAACACGACCAGCGCCTCGAGATAGTAGCCGTAGATGCTCGCGTGATAATGGTCGTAAGCCCACAAATCGACCTGGCCGAAAGCGACTCCGTCATAGGGATTTGGATCGGCCACGCCGCTCGCCATCGCGAGGTTCCACGCTTCGCCGACCGGCAGACCGCCTTGGATATCGCGCGATGCGGCATGGACCCGATCGGCGGCGGCGCGAAGATCCTGCGCCATCGTGGCGATCGGCCGGCCAGACCAGGGGCTGCCCGGGCGATAGACCTGATCGGCGCGCGACCAGGTCGACATCAGCAGCACGCGCGCCCGCGGATTGGATTGACGGGCCATCGCCGCGAGCATTGGCGCGTATTTGAGGTAGCCGGTCGCGTCGCCCGGCCGTTCGCGGTCGAGTGTGCTCAGCTCCTGAAGGACGACCACGTCCCATGCCCCGGCAAGCTTCGCGCGGCGCTCGTCATAATGGAAGCCGAGCGTCTTGCCGCCCTGCGTCTCGAGGCTGACCTTCCAGTCGAGCCCCGCCTGTTCGGCGAAGGTCTTGAACAGCGCGGGCACGCCGCCGAAACCGTCGCCGTTGAGATCCGTGACGCTGTCGGCGCGGTAGCGCCTGACCGCCGAAAGCGCGCCCTGGGTGAAGCTGTTGCCGACGAACAGGATGGTCTTCGGCGCAGCGGCGTCGGGCGATGCCGCCTGCGCCAGTGCCGGGACGGGCATCAAGAAAAGCAGGGCGATAAACAGGGACTTCATACGCATCTTTCAGAAACGCCTGCTAATGCTGGCATGGAGATGGCGGCCTTAGGGCACATATAGCGAGCCGAGGTAGCCGCCCGATACGATTGGCGCAGTTTGCGCGCGATCGGATCAGCGCCGCGAGCTTCCGACGCGCGCGGTGAAGCGCTTGCCGGGTTCGGCGTTCGGGTTAGCGAGTCAGTCGATCCACATAGGCGCAGAGCATGTCGGCCAGCGCTTCGGACCAGGCGTGGATCTCGGCCTCCGTTCGCGGTGTCTCCGAGAAGCTGTTGCCCACGCCGCTGAGCGTCATCTTGATCAGGTCGCCCGCCAGCATCCGCTCGTCCTCGGGCAGGTCGGGCAGCGTCTCGCGCAGGAAAGAGCGGAAGATGTCCGCATTCTGAGCCTTGGCTTCGATCGCCTCGGGGACATCGCGATAGAGTGGCGCCGCGTCGTGCAGGGCAGTGCGAACCGCCGCTTCCTCGCACTCCGACAGGATGAAGGCGTGGACGAGCCGGCGCAGTCGCGCGAGTGGAGGCGTGCTGGAGTCTTCGAGGATACGCCGCAGCAGCGCCGAGGTGCGTTGCCACTCGTCGCTCTGCAGCCGGAACAGGATCGCTGCCTTGTTTGGGAAATATTGGTAGAGCGAACCGACGCTCACCCCCGCGCGCTCGGCGACTCGGGCGGTGGTGAATCGCTGCGCACCCTCGCGCATCAAAACCTGAACAGCAGCGTCGAGCACAGCCGTGACGAGTTGCGCGGAGCGCGCCTGTTTGGGCTGTTTCCGGGAGGCGACGCGGGCTTTTCGCGAAGGGGGCATGCGGGTCTTCGGCCAATGCGAATAGTCAAAACTGACGAACTAGTCGTATTTTCCGGACAGGCAAGCAAGTGTCTCGCTCGCCAACGGAGAACCCCAATGACCACGCTTTCGAGCGCCCCTGTGGCGCCCCTTCTCGCGCGCCTGTTTGCCGAAGCCGATGCCAACCCGCCGGCACGAAGCCCGCTCTTTGCAGGCATGACGAGCGAGGACCATCGCCGGATGATGCGCAGCAAGGCCGATTATCGCGATTTCTATGCCAGGCTCGGCGACTTCGCACTGCCGGTATCCCCAGAAGTCGGCGGCCTGCTCTACATGCTGGTGCGTGCGACCAACGCCCGCTCGATCGTCGAATTCGGCACGTCGTTCGGCCTGTCGACGCTGCATCTGGCGGCGGCGCTCCGCGACAATGGCGGCGGGCGGCTAATCACCAGCGAGTTCGAACCCGGCAAGCTGGCACGGGCCAAGGCCAATCTCGTCGAGGGCGGGCTGGCGGACCTGGTCGAGCTTCGCGAAGGCGATGCGCTGGAGACGCTGGCGCGCGACCTTCCCGACACGATCGATCTGGTGCTGCTCGATGGTGCCAAGGCGCTCTATTCGGACATCCTAGATCGGCTGGAGCCCCGGCTGCGGCCGGGCGCGATCCTGATCGCCGACAATGCAGACTATTGCCCGGAATATCTCGAGCGCGTCGGCGATGTCGCAAATGGCTATATGTCGATGCCGTTCAGTGACGAAGTCGAGCTGTCGGTGCGGCTGGGCTGATAGTTGCGGCCGCGCGGCAGCCGGCGTTCGATGCGCCAGCTGCCGACGGCGGCAACCACCAGCCCCCCTGCGAGCAGCAGCATCGGTGCGAACAGGTTGCCGCTGGCGGCGGCGATGCGCGGTACCACCGCCTGCGCCACGAACCCGCCGAGATTGCCCACGGCATTGATCACGGCGAACCCGGCCGCCGCTGCGGCACCGCTCAGGAAGCGGGGTGGCAGCGTCCAGAAGATCGGCTGACCCGCGAAGATCGCGCAGGCGGCGACCACGAGCGCGGCAAATTTGAGCGGAGCACCGGGCAGGGCGACGCTGGCGATCAGCGCTGCGGCGCCGAGCAGCGGCGGGATCACGGCGTGCCACCGCGAATGATCGCTCCGGGCGGCGTCGCGCGGAACCAGCCACAGCGCCAGCCCGACCAGCAGCCACAGCACTGCGTTGAGCAGGCCGTTGGCCGTGTTGCTGACTCCCATCTCGCGGACGACCGTCGGAAGCCAGTAGCTGAGGCCATAAGCGGCGAGGGGAAAACCGAGAAAGGTGACCGCCAGCAACAGTACGCGCGGATCGGTGGCGGCGCGCAGCGCGTGCGTATCTGCTGCCTGTCCCAATGCAGCGCGCTCGCTTCCGAGCTCTCCGGCGAGCCAGGCCTTCTGCTCCGCGGTCAGCCACGATGCAGCTTCGGGACCGCCCGGCAGCAGCGACAGCACGATCGGCGCCATCATCACCGCGGGCAGACCGGTCACGACGAACAGCCATTGCCAGCCGTGCAGGCCGCCCAGCCCGTCGAGATCGAGCAGGATCCCGCCGATCGTCGCCCCCGTCGCATTGGCGAGCGGCTGCGCGAGCATGAACATCCCGACCGCCCGGCCGCGGTGCGAGGGCGGGTACCATAAGGTCAGTGCGTAGAGCACGCCGGGGAACAGCCCCGCCTCGGCCAGGCCGAGCAGGAATCGCAGGATGTAGAAGGTGGTGGCGTCGCGGGTCAGCGCCAGCAGAACCGTCACCGCGCCCCAGCTCACCATGATCCGCGCGAACCATCTGGGTGCGCCGACGCGCGCGAGGAACAGGTTGCTCGGCAGTTCGAACAGGAAATAACCGATGAAGAACAGCGACGCGCCGAGACCGAACACCGCCTCGCTCATTCCCAGATCGGCAGCCATCTGCAGTTTGGCGTAGGAGACGTTCTGGCGATCGATATAGGCGATCAGGTACACCGCCACGAGCAACGGCATCAGCCGTAGCGAGATGGTGCGCGTAGTCGATGCTGCGAGGCTTCGGGACGCCATCGCGGTCAGGATGCGCGCCGATAGCGGGGCAGCGACATCGCCCACGCCTCGAGGCGGGCGGGCGCTTCCGGTGCGATGCTTGCGCGTACGCGCTTCTCCCTCTCCATTCGAATGATCTCCGTTTTCCGCAATGTACCGAGCTCGGACGCACGAGCTATCACATAAATCTGATATTCATGGCGCAATCGCCTGTCCAAGTGACGAACCTGCGCTGTCGCGCCGCAACGGTCGTTGCTAAGTGAGAGACAATGCACAGGATCTCGGACGAACCGATGGTCGCGCTTCCCGGCGGGACCTTCACCATGGGCTCGGAGCGCTTCTATCCGGACGAGGCGCCGTGCCGGCAGGTGACGGTCGGCGCGTTCCGGATCGACCGGAACCCGGTGACCAATCGCGATTTCGCAGCGTTCGTGGCGGCGACGGGGCATGTCACCACTGCGGAGGTGCCGCCCGATCCCGCCGATTATCCCGGCTTGGACCCCGAAGCCGCTTTTGCCGGATCGCTGGTCTTTCACCGCACCGCCACGCCGGTCGACGTGCGCGACCATTCGCAATGGTGGTCGTTTCTCTCCGGCGCCTGCTGGTATCGCCCGCTGGGACCGGGCAGCACGATCGACGGGATCGAGGACCATCCCGTCGTTCATGTCGGTTTCGCCGACGCCGAGGCCTATGCGGCCTGGGCGGGCAAGGCGCTGCCGACCGAGGCCGAATGGGAATATGCCGCGCGCGGCGGGCTGGAGGGTGCGGACTATGCCTGGGGCGACGAGCTCGCACCGGGCGGCGCGATGCTGGCCAATTACTGGCAGGGCCTGTTTCCCTTCGCCAACCAGCTGCTCGACGGCTGGGAACGGACGTCGCCGATCGGAACCTATCCCCCCAACGGCTACGGCCTCCACGACATGATCGGCAATGTCTGGGAATGGACAGCCGACTGGTATGCCGATCGCTCCATCGCGGCGGGCAAGCGCAAGCCGGTTCGCTCGTGCTGTGGCGGTGCCGATGTCGATCCGCGCGGTGGATCGCGGGCGGGCAGCTTCGATCCGAGCGCGCACGTGCGCATTCCGCGCAAGGTGCTCAAGGGCGGGTCGCATCTGTGCGCAGCCAATTACTGCCAGCGGTACCGGCCCGCGGCGCGGCATGCGCAGATGGTCGATTCCTCGACGAGCCATATCGGGTTCCGCTGCATCGTCCGCGGCTGAGCGGTGTCGGACGGCGACCGGGTCACCGCTGCGCGGATATTTCCGCTTCACTGTAACAAGAATCTGGTGAAACGTAGCGGCAGGGCTGCAGCAAGGCGCGATCGAGCGCTTCGGCGCGGACGAGTGATGGGAGGGACCTGATGCGTACATTATCCGGTTTGGGACTTTGTCTCCTCGCGCTGGCAGCGGTCCCCGCGCTGGCGGGCCCGCAAGGCGCGGCGCCCAATTCGCTCACCGCTCGGGAACGTGCCGAAGGCTGGCAGCTGCTGTTCAACGGCCGCGACCTGAGCGGATGGCGATCGTTCGACGGGGGTGCGCCTTCGCCTGCCTGGAAGGTACAGGACGGCACGCTGATGCTGACCGCGGACAATGGCCGGATGAGTGGCGCCGACCTCGTCACCGCCGGCAATTACGGCGCGTTCGAGCTGACGCTAGACTGGAAGGTAGAGCGCGGCGGCAATAGCGGAGTCCTCTATCTCGCCCGCAACGTGCCGCAGACCAAGCAGATCTACGAGACCGGTCTCGAGATGCAGATCCTCGACGATGCCGGGCATTCCGACGGCAAGATTCCGTCCCACCGCGCCGGGTCGCTCTACGACATCACGGTGCCGCCCATGGGCGTGTCGAATCCGGCCGGGAGCTGGAATCATGCCCGGCTGCGGGTCGAGCGGGGGCGGGTGCAGCAATGGCTGAACGGCAAGCCCACCGCCGACGTGACCTATGGCGACGAGGCGTGGCGCAAGCGTGTCGCCGGATCGAAATTCGCCACGATGCCGCTGTTCGGCACCTTTTCCAGCGGGCTGATCGGTCTCCAGGACCATGGCCACCCGGTGGCGTTCCGCAATATCAAGATCCGCCAGCTCGGTCCTTCGGCGCTGGGCAGCCAATGACGGTCGGTTCGATCGACGCGGCGCAAGGCGCTGCGGACGTCATCATCGTCGGCTCCGGCGCTGCGGGCGGCATGGCCGCCTACAGCCTCACCAAGGCGGGCCTGCGCTGCCTGCTGCTCGAGGCGGGCCGCGACTACGACCCCCAGGCCGAAGTCAACATGTTCGCGCCCGAGAGCGATGCGCCGCTGCGCGGAGCCTCCACGCCCGACAAGCCGTTCGGCTATTTCGACGCGACCGTCGGCGGCGGATGGGAAGTCGACGGCGAGCCCTATACGATGCGCGAGGGCACCGACTTTCGCTGGTACCGTTCGCGGATGCTCGGCGGACGGACTAACCATTGGGGCCGCCACGCGCCGCGCTGGGGCCCGTACGACTTCAAGCCCTTCTCGCGGGACGGATTGGGCGCGGACTGGCCGATCGGTTACGACGACATCGCGCCGTTCTACGACCGCGTCGAGCGGATGATCGGCGTCAATGGCGGGAAGATCGAGCTGGAGAACCATCCCGATTCGCCGCCCGGCTGCCTGATGCCGCCGCCCAAGCCGCGCGTCCCGGAAATGCTGCTCAAGGCGACGTGCGAGAGCATGGGCATCCCGGTGCGGATGGCGCACACGGCAGTGATCACCCGCGACATGCCCGACAAGGTCGCGCCGCGCAGCGCCTGCTTCAATGCGACGCCGTGCGGCCGCGGCTGCTCGATCGGCGCGATGTTCCAGACGACGACGTCGTTCCTGCCGACGGCGAAGGCCACCGGGCGGCTGACGGTGGTTACCGACGCGATGGTCTCCAAGGTCACGATGGCGGGCGCGAACCGTGCCGGCGGCGTCGAATATGTCGACCGCAAGACCGGCGCCCGGCACCAGGTCAAGGCGCGGGCGGTGGTTCTGGCGGCGGGGACCTGCGAGACGACCCGGCTGCTGCTCAATTCCGGCGACAAGCAGGGTGGTCTCGCCAATTCCTCCGGACAGCTCGGCCGCAATCTCACCGATTCGACGGGTGCGTCGTTCCGCGCCTACGTCCCCGCGCTCGCCGATCGGCCGCGCTACAATGAGGACGGTATCGGCGGGCAGCACATCTATATCCCGTTCTGGCTGTATCAGCAGCAGAAGCGCGGCGAATTGGACTTTGCGCGCGGCTATCATTTCGAGATCGGCGGCAGGTTTGGCATCCCGCCCGCCGCCGCGCTGCCACGCATATGGGGCTCGGGGCTGAAAAAGGCGGTTCGCACCGCTTCGGGTGCGACGATCGCGATGGTGCTTCGCGGCGAGATGATCCCCAACAAGGATACCTTTTGCGAAATCGATCCGGGCGTGAAGGACCGGTTCGGCATTCCGGTGCTGCGCTTCGCGTTCCGCTGGTCGCAGAACGAGATCAACCAGGTGGCGCACGGCCAGCGGACCGCGCGTGCCGTGTTCAAGCGGATGAACGCGACGATCCTCGACCCCGAACTGCCGCCCGAGAAGCTCATCACCGCCGGCGGCGAGATCATCCACGAATTGGGCACCGCGCGGATGGGCGCCGACGCGCGATCGTCGGTGGTCGACAGCTATGGCCAGACCTGGGACGTCGGCAATCTGGTGCTGATGGACGGTTCGATCTTCGCGTCGGGCGCGCACAAGAACCCGACGCTCACCATCCTCGCTTTGGCGCTGCGCGCCTCGGAGCGGCTTGCCGCCCGCTTCAAGTCGGGAGCTTTCGCATGACCTCGCGCCGCGAAACGCTGCAATGGATGATGGCCGCGGCGGCGCTGCCGCTCGCGCGCTGGGCGCCGCCGGCGATGGCGGCCGGGCAGGGCAGCGCGCCGCCGTTCACGGTCGTGGACTGGCCCGCGATGCTGCCCCCGCCGCCGCCGGCCAAGGGTTATGGCCGCGATCCGGACCTGATGACGCCCAAGGTGCCCTGGCCGCTGACGCTGAGCAAGGCGCAGCGCGCGACGGTGGACATGCTGGGGAATTTGATCCTGCCGGCCGATGAGCGCTCGCCGGGCGCGGGCACGCTGGGCGTCGGGGCGTTCGTCGACGAATGGATCAGCGCACCTTATCCGATCCAGCAGGCCGATCGGGCGCAGGTGATCGGCGGACTCCTCTGGCTAGATGCGCAGAGCCAGGCCCTGCACAAGGCGGCGTTCGTTGCGATCACGCCGCCGCAGCGCAGCGCGCTGCTCGATGCGCTCGTCGTCGCGGCGCCCGCCGCCAACATGGCGAAGCCGGTCGCGTTCATGGACACGCTGCGGCACCTGTTCGTGCTCGGCTTCTACAGCCTCCCCGAGGGCAAGGCCGATATGGGGTATATCGGCGACCAGCCGACGCCGGGCGACTATCCCGGACCGACGCCCGAAGCGCTGGCACATCTCGCGCAGGTACTCGACAAGATGGGCTTGGCGGCCGTCTAGCGCATTCCACCCGGCCTCCGGCTACGCTGCCCTTTAAGCCTTTCGAAATGCGAACAAACATATGCATGCGAAGGGACCGGCGCCGCGCGGCCAGCAGCGACGACGCCGACGAGGACGCCGCATGGAACATTTCAACCCGAAGCGATCGAAACGCCAGGACGCCATCGGTGCGCTATCCCTGGAATCCCGCGGGGGTCTTCGGCTGAACGTCGAGCTCGAAGCGACCCTGAGCGGAACACGCGTGGGCCGACGCACCGTCGAATTATGGGACCTTTCCGCGACCGGATGCCGGATTGCGTGCGTTTCGAATTATCCCTCAGGAACCAATGTGATCATCACCATTCCGGGCCTGTCGGCAATCGGTGCCCAAGTTCGCTGGAGCGATGTCGCTTTCTGCGGCCTTCAGTTCAACGCTCCGCTGCACTCGCTTGTCGTCGATGACATCGTCGGACGGGCGCGCAGACAGCCCTGAAGCAAGCTTTGGATGGCTAAGGGCCTAGCGCCCCACAACGGCCCGCGCGCAGCAGGAGGCGGCGCGTACGCCGCCTCCGAGCGTAGAAGTATCAGAAATTGGCGCGGACGCCGATCGCGTAGCGAGGACCGTAGCTCTCATAGGTGATCACCCGCTCCTTGTAGACCGAATAGAGGAAGGTCTTCTCGTTGAACAGGTTGAGCCCCTGGGCGAACAGCGTGAAGTGGTCGTTGAGCGCGAAATTGATGCTCGCGTCCCAGATGCCGTAGGCCGCGACGTTTACCGGCTGGCCGCGATTGCCGCGCGCGGTCTGCTCGTATGAATCGCGGTGGTTGTAGGCGAGTCGCATCTGCAGCGGGCCTTTTTCGTAGAAGCCGACCGCGTTGAAGGTGTTGCCCTCGTCGCCGACGAAGCTGACATTGCCCTGCACACCCAGGCCGTCGAACGGCGCAGGCAGGCCGGTAAAGGTGTACTGGCCCGAGAATTCCACGCCGCGGATGCGATCGTCGCCGACATTTTCCGGACGCGTGCGCCGGAAATCCAGGCCGAGGATCTGGACGGTGCTGGTGACCGACTCGCTCAGGTTCTTCAGGTCCTTCTGGAACACCGCCGCGCTCACGAAGCTCGAGCGGTCGATGTACCAGGTCAGCGCGGCGTCGTAGTTCCATCCGACCATCGGCTGGAGCCCGGGATTGCCGTCGGTGATCGCGCGCTCGCGCGGCCGAGGGTTGATGTTGCGGATGAGCAGCAGGTCGCTCAGCGTCGCGCGAGTCAGCGTCTTGGCGACCGCCGCCTGGAAGACGACATCGTGAAAGACGTCGAACTTGAGGTTCGCGCTCGGCAACCATTCGTCATACTTGCCCTCCTCGCTGATTGCTTGCGGTGCGGAGAGGTTGACGACCGGATCGAGGCCGGGCGGCGTGGTGATGCTCAGGATTTCCTGGCCGAACCCGCGCGAAGTGACGTTGGTGCGGGTATAGCGCAGCCCGATATTGCCCGACCATTTGCGCGACCCGAGATCGCCGGCGAACGAGGCCTGGACGAAGCCGCCGATCGTGCGCTCCTGCGCCGAGCCGCTGTTGCTTGGCAGGAGCACGACGCCGAAGTCGCCGCCATTGGCGGCAAGCGCGGCGCGGGTCGCGGCCGGGTTGGTGCTTGCGTTGATCGCAGGGTCGGTGAGCAGATATGCGGCGAGGTCCGCCGCACTATAGGCCGGGAAGCCGTTCGGGAACATGTCGATGCCGAAGAAGTCGCTGGCATCCGCCGTTTCGCCGAACACGCTTTGCGGCACCGGTACGCCGCCGAACACGCTCTGCAGCGCATCGGGGGTCTTGTACGAGAAGCGCTCCTTTTTGCGGTCCGAATAGTTGAACCCCGCGGTGATCGCGCGCAGCAGCCCGCCTGTGGCCTCGTATTTGAGTTCCGAGTTGATCTGGTAGATCTCGTCGGCGACGCTGACGCCTTCATAGGTCAGATAGCCGGTACGCGCATTCGATGTGTCGAACGCACCCAGACCGGAATAGACCGGCAGCCCGTTCTGCAGCGCGAAGCTGACCCCGACCGGCGAATATCCCGGCGCCGCGAGGTTGCTCTCGAACCACGCCTGGTTGCCGCCGGTGTCGTCGGTCGCGCGCGACCAGGACACGTCGAGGAAGCCGGAGACCGGACCGTTGCCCTTCCATTCGAGATTGCCGCCGACCTGATAGGTCTGGGCGAGGCGCGGGCGGATCTGGTTGGTGAACATCGGCCCCGAGGCGATGCCGGTGTAGCTGGTCAGCGTGTTGTTGGCGTCGACCGTGCCCGAGCGCACGTCGCCCGGCCCGCCATAGACGAAGAACACCTTGTTATCGTCATTGACGTCGAGCTTCGAATAGAGCCCGTCGACGGTGAGGACCAACGAATTGGACAGCCGCGCCTGCGCCGTGAGCAGGCCGGAAAGGCGCTTGCGGTTGGTCTCGTTGACGCCGTATTCGACATAGGTCGGCAGCGATACACCGGTGAATTCGGGAGTGCCGTCGCGATTGAAGTCGAGGCTTTGGTTCGCCTCCCAGCCGTCGGTGAAGATGCGGCGACCCTCGATCTTGCGGTCGATGTACGAGAACGCGCCGAGGATGCCGAAATCGCCGCCGCCGAAGGTGGTGCTGAACAGCCCCGAGGCCTGGGGCGAGACCTGGCCGCGCATCTTGTCGTAATTGCCCTGCGCCGAGACGACGAGCTTGGTCTTGCCGAAATCGAACGGGCGGGCGGTGTACATGTCGACGGTCGAGGCAATGCCGCCCTCGACCTGCGAGGAGGTCGGGGTCTTGGAGACGTCGACGCGGTTGATCAGCTCGGCGGGCAGGATGTCGAAACTGAACTCGCGGCCCTGATTTTCGGTGGCGAGGATGCGGCCGTTGTAGAGCGCGGTGCTGAACGCCGGGCCGAGACCGCGGACCGTGATGAACTGGCCCTCGCCATTGTCGCGCGAGATGGTCACGCCCGGGATGCGCTGGATCGCCTCGGCGATGTTCTGGTCGGGCAGCTTGCCGATATCTTCGGCGACGATCGAGTCGACGATGTTGTCTGCCGAACGCTTGATGTCGACCGCGCGGCGAAGGCTCTCGCGTAGCCCGGTGACGACGATCGCGTCGCCGTCGCCTTCTGCCTGGACCGTGCCGTCGGCAGCCTGACTGTCCTGGGGTTCGGCCGGGCGCTCTTGGGCGGCCGCAGGCATGGCCACGGCGGCGAGGATCGTCGCCATCCCGGTCATTTCGATCAGACGGAATCGTGCGTTGCGCTTCATGAACCATCCTCCTCTGGGTCCCGTCGGCCATGCCCGTCTGCGCGGGCAATTTTCTCTTTCGGGACAATCACGTTTAACGATCAACCAAACGTCTATCAAGCCGCGCAATCGTGCATGTTTTCGGGCGGGGTTCAGTGAATCGCGGGCGCGATGGCCTGGCCGGCCGCATCGAACAGCAGGATGCGACCGGGATCCGCGTAGAGCGTCAGCGCCCCAGGGGCCGGGACGGCGTGATGCCCGTCGAGCTTCGCGCGGAACTCGCCTGCCTGATCGAGATCGGCATAGACAAAGGTCGAATGGCCCAGTGCCTCGACGGCCTCGACCGTCAGCGGAAAGGCGATCCCGCGCGGGCCCGGATCGGTGCCAAGATGCTCGGGCCGCACGCCGACGGTGACGCAATCGCCGGCGCGGACGCTCCCGCCCGGCTTGGCGAAGCGGATGCCGCCGGCGACCTCGAACAAGGCTTCGTCGCCCCGTTGTTCGATCACGCGGGCGTCGAGCAGATTGATCCGCGGGCTGCCGATGAAGCCCGCGGTGAAAATGTTGGCCGGGCGCTCGTAAACCTCCAGCGGCGTGCCGACTTGGGAGATGCGCCCGCGATCCAGCACGACCAGCCGGTCGGCGAGGGTCATCGCCTCGACCTGGTCGTGGGTGACGTAGATCATCGTGCTGCCCAGCCGCTTGTGCAGCCGCGCCAGTTCGTGGCGCATGCGGACCCGAAGATCGGTGTCGAGGTTCGACAGCGGCTCGTCGAACAGGAAGATCGCCGGATCGCGAACGATCGCGCGGCCGATCGCCACGCGCTGGCGCTGGCCGCCGGACAATTGGTTCGGCAGGCGGTCGAGCAGCTCGCCGAGTTCTAGGATCCCGGCGGCGTGCGCGACCTGCGCGGCGATCTGCGCGCGCGGCATGCGCATGTTGCGCAGCCCGAAGCTCAGATTCTCGCGGACCGTCATGTGCGGATAGAGCGCGTAGGACTGGAACACCATCGCCACGCCGCGCGCCGCGGCGGGGGCATAAGTGACGTCGCGGTCGCCGATTCGAATCGTGCCGGCCGACACGTCCTCGAGCCCCGCGATCATCCGCAACACCGTCGACTTGCCGCAGCCCGACGAGCCGACCAGCACGACAAATTCTCCGGCTGCGACTTCGAGGTCGATGCCGCGGATCGTCTCGACACCGTCATAGGATTTGCCGAGCCCCGCCAGCGCCAATGCCGTCATTGCGTACGCGACTCCGAGGCTTTGGCGGTGGTGTCGCCGATCACGAACTCGGCCTCGATGTCCACCTTGAGCCCCGCAGCACCGCCTTGGCGCAGGAGGATCTCCGCGGCCTTGCGGCCCTTTTCGAATGCGTTCTGGCGCACCGTGGTGAGCCGCAGCGGCTGCGGCTGGTGGCCGGGCGGGTCGAGGCCATCGAACCCCGTCACCGAAACGCGCTGCGGCACCGCCAACGCGTGCGCCTGGCAATATGCAATAGCGCCGCGTGCCAGCCGGTCTGAAAAGCACGCCAGGGCAGTCAAATTGGGCCGGCGGCGCAGCAGCCGCTCCGCCGCGCGCTGCCCGCCGTCCTCGCTGTTGACGGTTTCGCACACGAGTATCTCGGCCTGGACCAGTCCGGCCGCGTCGATTGCGTCGCGACAGCCTTGGATCCGCTCGCGCACGACATGGTTCTCGTCCGGAACGTCGCGATCGAGCGCGAATATCTCGCCATGATCCTCCGAGAAGGGAAAGGTCACGATGGCGATCCGGCGGTGGCCCAGCGTCAGCAGATGGCCGAGCGCGGCGCGCATCATCGCGCGATCGTTGGTCTGCACGCTGGCGAGCTCGGGCGCGTCGAAGTCGACCACCACGGTAGGCAGGCCGCGCGCAAGCGCCATGCGGATCGTCGGGTGACTCTTGTACGGGGCATTGAGGATGTAGCCGTCGACGATCGCGGTCAGGGTGTCGCGCTGCTCCGGGTGCTTGTCCTTGAGCGGGATGAGCACGAGGTTCGCGCCTTCCTCCTCGCACACCGATGAGATCCCGCGCAGGAAGGTGATGTCGTGCGCATCGGTGAAGGCGTAGCTCAACTGGTCGTTGAACAGCACCCCGATCGCGCCGCAGCGCCCGGTGCGCAGCGATCGCGCGGCGGGGTGGGGGCCGTCGTAATTGACCGACCGGGCATGCGCGATGATCCGGTCGCGCAGTTCCTTGGAGACCTTGGCCGGATTGTTGTACGCATTGGAAACCGAGGTCGGAGTCACGCCGAGCTCCGAGGCGATCGACTTGAGGGTAGCCCGTTTCGCCCGCACCGTTTTGCTTCCTCTCCGCCTGCTTGCTATGGTTTGCGGCGAGCCTAGCCCGCCAGCTTGACACGCACAACCACGCTTGTTTATCGTTTAACAAGCCGCTTGTTAATCAGGGGCAGGAGGGGTCCGCACCTGATGGTCAGCGCGTCCGAAGGTTTGCAGGACGGTAGCGCGCCGGGGCAGTGCGTGCCGCGACGGTGGCGTGCCGCGGCACTGCTAGCGGCATCGGCACTATGCGCATGCGCCGCGCCGCAGCGGGCGATCGAGCCCGCGTCTCCCATTGCCGCGAACAGCCACGCTCCGCGGATCACGCTCGCCCATTTCGACCATCTCTTCGCCGAGGCCGAGGTCGGCGGGGAGCGGGTGGGTGTGGTCAACATCTACAGCACCGCGCCCGACTTCGCCTTCGCGATCGAGCCGCGTGAAGGCTATGCGTGTGTCGACGACGTCGCGCGGGCGATCGTGCTGTTGGCATCGGCGCCGCACCCGGAGCCGGCACGGCTGCGCCAGATCGAGCTGATGACGCGCTTCGTGGTGCGGATGCAGGCCGAGAACGGCTATTTCCACAATTTCATCTGGGCCGGTGGGCGGATCAACCGCGAGTATCGCACCTCGCTTGCCGAACTGAATTGGTGGTCGCTGCGTGCGCTTTGGGGCCTTGAGGCGGCGCTGCGGCATCTGCCCCCGGGATCGCCCACCGCCGAGCGCGCGCGGACTGCGGCGGACCGGCTCGTCGCCAATCTGAAACGCGATCTGCCAGTCGACCGACGCGGGCTCGAAACGGTCGAGGGTGTGCAGGTCCCGACCTGGCTTCCGTTCGGGGCCGGCGCCGACGCTGCCTCGACGGCGATGCTCGGCCTGCTGTCTTATTACCAGCGCACCCGCGACGCCGGGACGCGCGCGCTCGTCGCGCGGCTGGGCGAAGGGCTTGTGGCGATGCAGGCGGGCGATGCGCGCACCTTTCCATATGGCGCGCACCTGAGCTGGCGCAACCAGTGGCACGGCTGGGGCAATGCGCAGGCCTATGCGCTGCTCCGCGCGGGCGCCGTGCTCGACCGGCGTGACTTCACCGCGAGCGCGCTCCGCGAAGTCGATCTGTTCTATCCCTATCTGCTCGAGCACGGCATGCTTTCGCGCTTCACGCTGCGGGTGAAGAACGGACGGGCCGAGGCGGTCGATATACAGCGCTTCCCGCAGATCGCGTATGGGATCAGCCCGATGGTGCTCGCTGCCACCGAAGCCTATCGCCAGACCGGCGACACCCGTTACCGCGACACCGCGCGCCGTCTTGGCGCCTGGTTGTCGGGCGCCAACGATGCCCGCCGTGCGGTCTACGATCCTGTCAGCGGCCGGGTTCTCGACGGGGTCAATAGTCCCGATTCGGTCAATCCCGATTCGGGCGCCGAGTCGACGATCGAGGGGCTGTTCGTGCTGCGCGCGCTCGAGGGTACTCCACTGCCATGACTGGACGGCGCGACCTGCTGCGGCTCGCGCTCGGCGGCGCGGCGCTGCTCGCCGGCTGCGCGCCCAGGCGCAGCGAGAAGCGCACCGACCGGATCCGGTTATGGGTCGCGCCGAACGAGGCGGAGGAGGGGTTCTGGAAGATCGCAGTGGCGCGCTGGAACGCGCTCGGCCGCGGCCTGCCGGTCGAATTCGCGACGATCCCGACCGCCGGCAGCTCGGAGGACACGGTGCTGTCGGCGCTTGTCGCCGGCACCGAACCCGATCTCAGCACCAACATCTTTTCGGGCTTCGCGGTCCAGCTCGCCGCGCTCGGCCAGGTCGAGGATCTCGCCGCGATGCCCGGCTATGCCGAGCTGATCGCGCTGCGGCACATGGCCGAGATCGTCCCGGGCTGGACCCAGGACGGCAAGGTGTGCGCATTGCCGATCTATTCGAGCCCGACCCTGCTCTGGTGGCGCGCCGACCTGCTGGAGGCACACGGGTTATCGGCGCCGCCGCGCACCTATGACCAGGTCTTCGGCTTTTGCGAACGCTATGGACGCGCTCGCTCACGCTTCGGAATGCAGGTGGTGGCCGGCCGGGACTGGCGCGACCGCTGGTTCGACTTCATCTCCTTCTACTATGCCGGTTCGGGAGGGCAGCCTTATCTCGCTGGCGCGCAGGCGCTGTACAACAACGCTGCCGGGCTGGAGGCCGCGACGTTCATGAACCGGATGTTCCGGCAGGGCTGGACCGCGCTGGACTTCGATGCCGAGGAGCCGCTGGTGACCGGCCTCGCCGCCGGTGCGGTGCGAGGTCCATGGGACGTCGAGCGGTTTGCCCGGATCTATCCCGAGACGCTCGCGCGCATCGCGGTAGGGCCGATGATCGCCCGCGATCCGTCGCCCGGCCCGACCGCGACCTTTTCCGACAGCAAGGGGGTGGTGATCTTCAAGAGCAGCAAGGTGGCCCGCCAGGCATTCGATTTCCTCGCCTGGGCGCTTGGCGAGGAAGACTTGAACCTGCTTTGGCTGCAACGCACCGGGCTCTCGCCCGCGCGCGGCGACCTGCTCGAGAATCCGCGCTTCGCCGCTTATTTCCGCACCAGCACCATCGCCCGCGCTTATGCCCAGAATGTCGGGAGCGCGAAGCCGCCGGCGCTGTCCGAATATACGATCGACATCCAGAAGATCATGTCGTCCAGGCTCGTCGAGCCGCTGATGGCCGGGCTCCTGCCGCCGGCCGAGGCACTGGCCGATGCGGTCGCGCAGACCGACCGCATGCTCGCGGTGCAGGGATGAGCCGGCGACGGCGCCTGTCGCGCGAGGCATGGATCGGCATGTCGCTCGCGCTCGCCTATCTGGCGTTCACCGCGATATTCTGGGCCTATCCCTTCTTCTGGCTCGCCAAGCTGTCGGTCACCCAGTGGCGCTTCTTCGACGAGCCGGTGTTCACCGGCGCGCGCAACCTGGTCCGCACCGTCCAGGATCCGCAATTTCTCCAGGCGCTATGGAATGTCGTGCGCTTCCTGCTGTTCTATTTGCCGATCGCGTTCGGTGGCGCGCTGGTGGTGGCGTTCGGGCTGCGGCATGTCGGCCGTGGCAAGGCGTTCGTCGCCTTATGCTTCCTGCTGTCGAACGTGTCGTCCGGCGTCGCCCTGTCGCTGGTGTTCACCAAGATCTTCAGCTCGACAGGGCCGCTCAACGCCGTGCTGTACGACTGGATCGGGATCCGCATTCCCTGGACCACGCACCCAACCCTGGCGATGCTCGCGATCGCGCTGGTCGTCGCCTGGAAGTTCGCGGGCTATTACGGGCTGATCCTCTATTCGGGGCTCCTGACCGTGCCGAAGGAAATCTACGACGCCGCGCGGCTCGACCGGGCAGGGCCGTTCACCCGGCTGGTGCGGATCACGCTGCCGATGATCAATCCGCAGCTGATGATGGTGCTGGTGTTCGCGATCCTGGTGTCGTTCGGGCTGTTCACCGAGCCGTTCCTGATCACCGGCGGTGGGCCCGCCGACAGCACCGCGACGCCGCAGATGATGATCTACGAAACCGCGTTCCGCCGGCTCCAGCCGAGCCACGCCGCAATGATGAGCATCCTCGTGTCGCTTGCCACCTATCTGCTGGTTGTCATCGCCCGGCGCCTGTTCGAGAGAAAGGTCGTGCTCGCATGAAGGGGATCCGGGCCTTTCTCGGGTCGCGCAGCCTCGGCGGCTGGGCTGCGACGATCGGCATCTACGCGCTCGCGCTGACCTGGCTCTATCCGTTCGCCTGGATGGTCGCCGCGTCGCTCAAGCCGACCGCGCAGATCTACACCACGGCGCTGTTCGAGGGCGATTTCGGCCTCGATAACTTCCGCTTCCTGTTCGCCACCGCCGACAAGCTCGACCGGCCCTTCCTCCAGGCGCTGGGCATCTCGGCGGTGGTCACGCTGACCGTGACCGTGTCGGTGCTCATCACGTCGGCGTTCATCGCCTTCGCGCTCGCGCGGCTGCGCTTCCCGGGGCGGAAACTGTTCGGCGATTTCCTGCTGCTGCAGATGGTCATCCCGACGACGATGTTCATCCTGCCGCTGTTCGTGCTGATCAAGGAGCTCGGACTGCTCAACTCGCTGGGCGCGCTGATCCTGCCGTCGCTGATGTCGGGCTGGGGCATCTACATGATGTCGCAGTCGTTCAAGGCGATGCCGGAGGAGTATTTCGACGCAGCGCGCCTCGATCGCGCGAGCCTGTGGCAGACGGTGATGCGGATCGTCGTCCCGCTCAACAAGTCGATCATCGCGATCGTCGCGCTGTTCACCTTCACCGGCACCTGGGACAATTTCCTGTGGCCGCTGATCGCGATCTCGGACACCGACCGGATGCCGCTGTCGGTGCTGCTCGCGACGTTCAGCAAGCAATATGGCGGCTATGCCGGCCCGGTGATGGCCGGCGCGGTGCTCCAGACGCTGCCGCTTGTCCTGCTGTTCGTGCTGTTCCGCCGTCATTTCCTCCAGGGCATGTCCCTGTCGCTCAAGTAACGAGAGCTCCAAGATGCTGAAGCGCTGGCCAGGCAACCCCATCGTCGCGCCCGAGCAGGTTCGCCCCAGCCGGGCGGGCTGGCAGGTCGACGGCACGTTCAATGCCGGAATCGCCCGGATCGGCGACGAGGTGATCATGCTGGTGCGCGTCGCCGAGAGCATCGCGGACGCGGCGCCGGGCGAGGTCCGCGTGCCGGTGCTCCAGTCCAGCGGCGACGGGTGGCATTGCACCACGCGCACCTTCCGCGACGACGACCCGGACTATGACTTTTCCGATCCGCGCATCGTCCGCTCGCGCGCCGACCCGCGGCGCGTGCATCTCACGTCGATGTCGCATCTGCGCGTCGCGCGAAGCAGCGATGGTGTGACCTTCGAGGTTGCCGACAAGCCGCTCCTGTTCCCGGCAGACGACACCGAACGCTATGGCTGCGAGGATGCGCGTCTCACCGTGATCGAGGGGCGCTGCTACATCAACTATACGGCGGTTTCCGATTTCGGCATCACCACGGCGCTGGCGGTGACCGACGATTTCGTCACCGTCGAGCGGCTCGGTATCATCCACGCGCCAGACAATCGCGACGTCTGTCTGTTCCCGCGCCGGATCGGCGGCAGCTATTGGTGCCTCCACCGCCCGGCACCGCTCCATTTCGGCGCGCCCGAGATCTGGATCGCGCGCTCGCCCGACCTGATCCACTGGGGTGCGCACCAGCGCCTCGCCGGCTGCACCGCCCAGGCATGGGAGAGCAACAAGATCGGCGGCGGCGCGCAGATGCTCGAGACCGACAAGGGCTGGCTGCAGATCTATCATGGCGTCGATGCCGAGCAGCGCTACAGCCTCGGCGCGTTGCTTCTCGATCTGGACGATCCGCGCATCGTCAAGGCGCGGCTGGCCCGCCCGCTGGCCCAACCGGTCGAGCCCTATGAAGTGCGCGGCTTCTTCGACAATGTCGTCTTCACCTGCGGTGCGCTGATCGAGCGCGACGAATTGCGCGTCTATTACGGCGCGGCCGATCGGGTGATGGCGCTGGGCAGCGTCGCATTGGCCGATCTGTGGGCGGCGATGGAAGTCCGATCAACCGCCGCGGTTGGCAGCAAGCCGCAACAATCGTCCGTTGCTGGCATCTTCCAGAAGCCATAGCGCGCCATCCGGCCCGACCATCACGGCGCGAATGCGCGCGCCCATGTCCCAGCGCTCGGCTTCGCGCGCCGTCGTGCCCGTGAAGGCGATGCGGATCAGCGCGGTCGATGCGAGACCGCCGACGAATGCGGAGCCCCGCCATTGCGGGAACATGTTCCCGTTGTAGAAAGCCAGGCCCGCAGGTGCGACGATCGGGTCCCAATAGAGCGCCGGTTCATGGAATTCGGGGCGGGTGGGGGGCTTGTCGATCGGCGTGTCGTCGTAATTCTTGCCGTAGGACACCAGCGGCCAGCCATAATTGCCGCCCGGCTCGATCAGGTTGAGTTCGTCGCCGCCCTGCGGGCCCATCTCGGTCTCCCACAGCCGCCCGTCGGCATCGAATGCGAGGCCGTAGGGATTGCGGTGACCCGTCGACCAGGTCTCTGCCGGTGTCAGGTTGGGGCCGGGGATCGCGACCTTGCGGGCCGCTGCCTTGGCCGCGCCACCGCTATTCTTCGGCGGATCGATCACGCTGATCGTGGTCGCGCCGGTCCTGCCGGCGCCCGGATTGCCCGGAGCGGGCTTGCCGTCGAGCGTGAGGCGCAGGATCTTGCCCAGCGCCTGGTCGGGATCCTGCGCCGGATCGAAGCGCTGGCGCTCGCCCGAGGTCAGGAACAGGTATTGCCCGTCGGGGGAGAAGGCGATGTAGCCGCCGAACTGCCCGCCCGCGCCGCGCGGCAGCTGGCGCCAGATCACCTGCAAATCCTGCAATGCCGGTTCGCTTCCCGTCCCGCCAAGCGTCGCCCGCGCCAGCGCAAGGCCGTCGCCGCCATCGCCGGGCTCGGAGTAAGTGAGGTACACCCGCCGGTCCTGCTCGAACGTGGGTGAGGTCGCGACGAACAGCAGCCCGCCCTGGCCTTCGTAATGCACGGGCGGCACGCCGCCGATCTTGGTCTTCGCGCCGGCCGGAGTGACAAGCCAGAGATTGCCGCTCTTTTCGGTGACCAGCATCGTGCGGTCGGGCAGGAAGGCGAGCGCCCACGGCATGTCGAAGCTCGCGACCGGTGTCGCTTCGAACGGCTTCGTGGCGCTTGGCTTCGATGCCCCGTAATTGACCGGCGGCGCAGCTTTTTCGGGCTGGCGCGACGGATCCTTTGCGGAGGAGCCGCATCCCACCAGCGAGAGCAGAACAAGACCGGAGAGGGCAGGACGCAGCATCGTGGATCTTTCGAAAGATGAAGTGCGAGGCTTACTCGACGGATTCCGTTACGCCAACGGGTCAGCAGCCCGCACGGGTCAGCGAGCGACAAACTTCCAGTCGCATTCGCGGTCTTGAGGCTTTCGCTCCAGCGCGCAAGCCGCCCAGAGGCGTCGCCGTCGGTCCAACGATCAGATCGGCGCAGCCGCGGCCGCTTGGTCGCGTGTGAGACCAATGACGCTAGCGATCGCGGCTGGAAATCGCCGTTCCCCGCCGACCGATCCCATCGAGGATCGCGCCGACGGCTAGCCTGGGTGCACGCTTGACGGCCACCGCTGCAGATGGTCGAACGCAGACCGTGAGTGAGAATCCCATAGATCCCGATCCGCCTTCTCCCGCCGAGGCCAGCGCTCGCGCCGAGCTGCGCGCGGCGGAGGCCGCGGCCACCCGGCGACGCTGGGTCACCCTGGCGGAAGTCCTCGCCGTCCTCGCGGTCCTGATCTCGGCGCTGACCTTGTGGAACAGCTGGAGCGAGCGAAGCGACAGCAAGGCAGTGAAGACCGCGGAGGCGGAGCGGGCTTCCACGCGCGCTGCGACGCTGGTGCTGGTTGCGGTTCGTCGCGGGGATCGCACGCTGGCGCTGAAACCGTCCGCCGACGAGCAATCGGTTCAGAGCCAGACGATCGCTTTTCCAACAGCGTTGCACGCGGCGCCGGCACAGACCACGGGCGAACCCCGGATCGAGGCGGGGTGGTTCGAGGATGGTCTCAAAAAGGCACGCGAGGCGGCGGGCCTCGCCGACAACAGCCGCGGCGACGAGCGGTTGCCCATCGTCATTTCGACTCGATTCCTGGTCGATGGCGAACCGCATGAAGACGTGGCGCTATACGATATCGGCTACACGATCTCCGGCCGGTTGATCGCGGGGCACAGCGTCAAGCTCCGCGGGCTCTCGCTCGTCAAGCGCGTGCATGGCGCGGAGGCGCAGACGACGCTGGCCGCACGCTGGGATCGGCTCCTCTCCTCCCGTTAGCGGCGTGCGGTGACGCTAGGGTTAGGAAGGCGCAAGCATCGCTACGCCGGCTTCGATTGCGCGCACGATTCGTGTCCTCAAAGCCCGATCTCGGGCGTCGCGCGGTGGCACTGGAGCTTTGCCGTGCATGAAGTTCTCACCCGGGAGGAAATGTACGACCTCGTCTGGTCAATCCCCATGCGAACGCTCGCAAAGCGATACAAAATATCAGGTGTTGCGCTGCGGAAACGGTGCATGAAAGCCGCGATTCCGACCCCGCCCGCTGGCTACTGGACACAGGTGCGAGCGGGGCGTGATGCAGCCCGCACCCCGCTTCCGCCACGCCCGCTTGGGATGAGCTGCCTAGTTGGACCAGTTGGGCAACGTCACCGAGCTGCTAAGAGCCTCGACCTCGCCGTAGAACGGCGCATGGCACCCGACCCCAATTGGTCGAGGGCACGGGCACGAAATTTTATGGTCCCACGATTCGCAAACTTGTTGCGAGCCGCTCGAGGCAGGAGGCATCCGCTGATAAAGGCGCGTCTTCAGCGCGACCGCGAATTAAGGCTGCAAGCCGGACCTGAACGACTTTTGCTTCCGTTCGAAAAGCCATTCTTCGGAAGCAGATTGGAGAAGCGTCGCCTATTCATTCTGAACAGGCTGATCCTGATTTGCGAGGCCGAAGGCGCGAGATTTTCGCTGACTGGCTGGCGCGCCGATCTGATCACGGCCACAATCAACCATGTTGCGATCACCTTGCAGCTCGAGGAAATGGGCGTGATCCAACGTGCCGCCAATTCCGCCAAACGAAGTGGCGGAAATGATCGGAGGCTTGCTCTGATGGTCGTCAAGCGGCCGGGCAGCCCGGGCCGCATCTGGCAAGATCTCGACGACAGTCGGATGGAAGCGCAACTGCCGGCAATCGCCTCCGAATTATTCGTTCTCGCCGAAGAGCGATACCGCCACAGGCTGGAGGGCGAGCAGGCGTGGAGGGTCGCAGCGCGCTTGGGGAACCTTCGATCTGCCGAAGCTCACGCCGCGGAGCGTGAGCAAGAGCGTCGGGCTTCGGAAGAAGCCGTCGAAAATATGAGAATTCAGCGCCTCCTCGCAGAGGCGCGAGCCTTTCACGATGCGCAATTGATCAAAACCTATGTTGATCACCTTCGTGCGCATTCGCCAGAAATGAACGAAACCGCCTTCGAACAATGGGCACGCTGGGCAATGTCTGTGGCAACCCCTGGACCGGTCTGACGGGAGACGTCGAACTCGATTGAGCGCTGCGGCCGAATCGCAATGGCCCTCGGTACGGCGGATTCCGGAAGGGACAATCGGTCCGACGCGGCCAGCCGGCCGGTCGCGCAGTCGAGCGTCAGGCAGCCAGCGCGTGGCGCTGGAACGAGCGATGTGCATCGTTGGCGAGAAGCGCGAGCGCGGTGCCTCGCAGCTCGGCGTGCGGTGAGGAAGTCAACGCTCGCGGCACGCTTTCGAGCTGGCGCTGGAAGGGGCCGCGCAATGCGAATTTGTCCGCGACTTCCTGGCGCTGCAACACGGGGCGAAGCGCCGTTGCGAGACCGCCGGTTACGATGATGCCGTCCCATGCGCCATGCGTGAGTGCGACATTGGCAGCGAAATGCCAGAATGCCATGCCGAATACAGTCAGGGCATGCGCGGCAACGGGGTCGCGAGCCTGCAATCCGAGGCGAAGCACCTCATGGGGGTCGTGCAGCTTCGGGTCGAGTGCGCCGCGTCCGGCGAGAGCCGAATAGAGCGCGACGAGCCCGGGCGCCGAAACGAGCATTTCCGTCGTCGCGAAGCCACTGCGCTTGGTGATCGCCGCCAGGGCTTCGTCGGCCGCGGGCAGGCCGGTCGGGAAGGAGGTGTGCCCCGCCTCCGTCGCGATGATGTTTACCGCGCCATATTCATGGCGGGACAACAACGCCACTCCAAGGCCGCTCCCGATCCCGATGACGCAGTAGACGCCCGGCGCTGCCATATCGAGAGAAGCGCCGGCCAGGCGCTCGAAATTGTCCTGCCCACCGAGGCCGCTAATTGCCCAGGCGTTCGCGGCGAAGTCGTTCAGGATCAGGGGCGGGTGCTGGAGCATCGCGGTAAGACCGCTGCGCGATATGCGCCACCGGCCATTGGTGACGGTGATGGTGTCTCCGCGCGGCGCCCCTGATACCGCGATCCCCAGGCGCTTCGGCAAGGCAGCCAAGCCGAGGTCGCGGGAAAAGGCGCTTATCGCCCCCGACACGGTCGGTTGCTGGATCGGATCGTAGGTTCGGACCGTGTCTTCGCGAAGCCGTCCCGCGCTGTCGGTCATGCCCAGACGAAGCGCGGATCGGCCTACATCGGCGACCACTGCGTGGCACGCGTCCGGCTCGGCACTTTGATCCATCATCCGACAGCCTTCGCTGGGGCCACCTGCTTGAGACGACCAAAAAATTGTTCAATATTCTGATTATAGGCGACTTTCAGCGTGCCGGCGGGCTCAGCGGTTATTCGAGGTACCTGTTGGAAGCACCTTGCCGCGCGTGCGCTGACCGCAGCGCACCGCAAGCCGAGTCCGGAATCCAAATGAATTCTCGCTGATGCGTCGCCGGCCCGCTCGATCGTCTATTATGCCGGAGTCAGAGACTTCGACATCTCTGCGCTGGCGGGGACGCATCCCCTGCAATGCCCCGCCAGCACTTTTCCCGCCCAGTCACGCTAGGCCGTGCTGCGCTGGTCCTCGGAAGCGACGTGTGGCTTTCCAGAGCGACAGGCGTGCTGTCTGGTGCAGAAGGAGCCCAAAGGGTCCGAGCTGCACTTGCGCTCGCCCTGGATCGCATCTCCAATTCGTGCGTCGGAGCCACGTTATGGGGTCAGCGGCTTTGCTGCGCAGGTACGACGCTCCGGTCGATGGACGAACCGCTGTCCGGCGCCCGTCGCTACCTCATGCCGAGACGGAGGGCTCAGTGCTCGCGAAACGCGCCGTCGCGCAAGCGAATGAGGGGCCCAAGGATATAATCCAGGATTGTCTGCCTGCCCGACCGGATGTTGACCTCGGCCGTCATCCCTGGAACGACTGCTTTGTCCCATCTGCTCGTGTCGGCGCTGAGGCGTACGCGGTAAAATACCTCGCCCTTCTGGTCTTGGACGATGTCGGGCGACACGTCGATCACTTTGCCGTCAAGACCACCATAGATGCTGGAATCATACGCCGAGATCTTGATCTGGGCAGGTAGGCCGGGCCAGACTTCGCCACGGTCGCGCGGGGCGATCCGAGCTTCGATCATGACCAGCTTGTCCGCGGGCACGATCTCGGCGATTGGCTCGCCTCCCTTGATCACCCCTCCCACCGTCTGGATGTAGAGCTTGTTGACGATGCCATCCATCGGTGCGCGCACTTCCTCGCGAGTGGCCTTGTCGCGGGCGGCGCCATATTGTTCGCCGGCCTTGGACAGCTCGAGGCGGAGTTGGGCCGCTTTCTCCTTGGTCTCCTCCATCTCGCGCGTCCAAATCTCGTTTCGCCGGGCCGCCGATTCGCCGATCGCCGCGCTCGACTGGGGGATCTCGTTTTGAACGTCGGCAATCCGGGTGCGGAGCGCGAGCAGCGCCGCGCGCTTGTCGAGCACGTCGCGCTCGGAAATCGCCTCCTCTGCAAATGCGCGCTCGAGCTTGTCGAGCTGCACCATCATGAGTTTTTCTTCGTTCCGCAGGTTGCTCAGTCGCGCATGGAGCGACCCTAGCTGGGCACGATGGGCTCGGGCCTGTTCATCGATGATACCGGTCTGCTGACCGCGCTGGGCGCGCCGCGAACGAAACAGGCTGACTTCGCTTTCGGCGATGTCCGGCGCCTCGAGCGCCAGTTCCTCGGGCACGACGAAATCCCGCGCGCCAGCGACTTCGGCTTCCATGCGGGCAAGTGTGATCTTCTTCGCGACGACATCGGTCAGCGAGTTCTCGAGCTCGGCACCAGTGTAGGCGTTCTCGATCCGCAGCAGGACCTGGCCCTTGCGTACGCGCATGCCCTCCTTGACGAGAATCTGCTTCGCTATGCCGCCTTCGAGATGCTGAACGATCTGGTTCTGCACCGAGGGAAGCACCCGTCCATTGCCACGGGTCACCTTGTCGACCGAGAACAGAGCCGCCCAGCCGACGAACAGCAGTGTCAGCGCGACGAGGGTGTGCAGCACCCAGGCTTGCCGGCCGGTGCGCGTGCGCGCGCTCCACGGCGCCAGGCCGCCGATCTCTACATTGTTGCGAGGCATCCGTCCGGCCAACACGGCCTGGGCCTCACCTCCCCGGACATTCTCGAACAGGCTCGCGCCCCCAAGGGCCAAAATGATGCGATCGCGAACCCGGCTGAACGACATTGTTGCGCCCTTTGAGACAATTACGGGCCGTCGTTTACCAGTCATTATCCTTACTATTGTTTAACGCCGCCCGAGAGGCTTTGGGAACGGGTAATGGCGCAGACTGCGAAGACGGGACCGCATGCAGAGAGTCTGGCCGACCAGCTCTGGAAGCGCTTGCGGCGCAATTCTGCGCGCAGCGTTTCGCAAGTTTCCCAGCGGATCGATGCCGGCGAGACACCGTTCGCGCCGCTCCCCTTCGTTCACGGTCTCGAGCGGCTCGGAGCCTTGTGTGGCAAGCCTGCGCCGCGCGCGCACTTAACCGCAGGCCTCCCCGTTCACGACGGCGACCTCGATCCGCGCTTCGCCGCCTTCGCAATGGCACGGGTGGGGCTCGACGCGCGCTGGCAGACCATTCCGCTCGCCGGTGTCCAGACGCATGATTTGCCGGCGGTCTTGCCGCTCCATAATGGCGGCGTCGTGCTCTTGCTAGGCATTCAGGCCAGGCGCGAAGTCGCGACGATCTGCGATGCCTCGGGCGAGCAGGACGTGGCACTTGCGGACCTGCGGGATGCGATGCGGGGCGAGATGCTGGTTTGCGGCCACCTCGATCCCGAAAACGGTGTCGATGCAGAAGCGGAGCGCTCGCTGGTCCAACGCAACCCGAAGCTATGGCTGCTAGGAACTTTTCTCGCCGAGAAGCGGCGCCTCGGGCAGCTGTTGCTGGCCGCAACCTTCCTCAATCTGTGTGCACTCGCGATCCCGCTTTACATGCGTGCGATCTACGACCGGGTTGTTCCCAATCTCGCGATCGAATCGCTTTGGGCGCTCTCCATCGGGATGACACTGGTGCTCGTCTTCGAGTTCTTCTTCCGGAGTATCCGGGGAGCGTTCGTCGATGCCGTCAGCCTCAAGGTCGGTCAGGCGGTGCAGCACCGCGCGATGCATGCGATCCTGCACGGGCGCATTCCCAATGGCGGGAAGAGCGCAGGCGCCTTCATGGTGGGCCTGCGCGACGTCGAGCAGCTTGCCGCGCTGGCGCCGCAAGCGGCAGTAACCTTCCTGATCGACATTCCCTGGTTCTTCGGTTTCGTCGCACTGATCTTGATGATCGGCGGCGTGACCGTCGCGGGTCCGCTGGTCGGTGCGCTGGGCCTGCTCCTCGTCGGCCTGGTCGCCAACTATGCATTGAAGCTCGCCAGCAACCGCACCTCCAAGCTGATGCAGGCACGCAACAATCTCGTCGTCGAAGTCGCCGATGGCTGGTCGACGATCAAGTCGAATCAGGCCGAAGGCATGTTCCTGCGACAGTGGGACATTGTCGCCGACCATATCGGTGTCGGGACCAAGAGCGTGCGCCACTGGAACGAACTGATGGCGGGCATGTCGGCGCTGCTGGTGCAGATCGTGACGGTCCTGGTCGTGGTGATCGGGGTGCTGCAGATCAAGGACGGAGCGATGACCACCGGCGCACTGGTGGCCGTCACCATGCTGACGGGCCGTGCGATGGTCCCCGTTTCCACTGCAGTCAGCATGGTCGGCAAGCTCTACCAGGCGCTTTCGCAGTTTCAGGGCCTGGCGCAGATCCTGTCCATGACGCCCGAGCGCACCTTGTCCGATCCATCGATCCGGCCACACCGAATCCGCGGCGACATCAGGGTCCGGGACCTGGCCTATCGGTTCGAAGGCGCAACCGAAAACAGCCTGGACGGCGTCGATTTCCGCATCGAGCCCGGCGAGAAGGTCGCGCTCATCGGCAAGTCGGGGTCGGGCAAGTCGACGTTGCTCCAACTCCTGGGAGGGCTCCTCGAGCCGCAAGCGGGCGGCCTGACGGTCGACGGGCACGCGATCGATCAATATTCGCCGTTGCTGCTACGCCAGCACATCGTCCATTCCGCCCAGGAAGCGGCGCTGTTCGACCGCTCGATCTGGGAGAATGTGCTTCTCGGTCTGCCCGAGCCTGACGAGCGAGTGGTCGAGCGCGCGATCAAGGCCTCGGGCCTCGATAGCTTCGTCAGCCGCACTGTCGATGGTTATGGTCGAAAGGTCGGGCCACGGGGCCAACGGCTTTCCGGCGGGCAGCGGCAATGCCTGTTGCTGGCGCGGGCGTTGGTGCGCGATCCTTCCGTTCTGCTGCTCGACGAACCCACCGCCGCGATGGACATTCACTGCGAGAGCATGGTGATCAACGGCCTGCGCGATGCAACGCGCGAGACCACTCTGATCGTCGCCACGCATCGCATGGCGCTGCTCGAACTGGTCGATCGCGTGATCTGGCTGGAGGATGGCAAGGTGAAGGCCGACAAGCCGCGTCTCGAAGTGATGGCGATCATGCGCAACGCACAGGCGGCGGGCGCCGCCCAGGCTGCATAATGCAGCATTAACCAAAGCTTAGGCGTGCTTCCTGCATAGAAACGACCGTGGGTCGCTTTTCGCGCGCGCCCTTGAGGGACAATCAGAGTGGCAGGTGCATCCGCCGAAGGGGAAGTCAATCACTGGCCCGCGTTCGTCGACGTACTGACGACCGTGATCATGGTCGTGACGTTCCTGCTCGTGATCATGAGCGCGGCGGTGATGACGCTGTCGCAGCGCGTGATGCAGAATTTCAAGGAGCAGCTCGCCGCGCAGGAGAAGCACAAGCACGACGCCGAGAAAAGCGGCACGGGGGCGGCGGGCGCCGCCAAGTCGCCCGGGCGCCACGACAACCGGATC
>Ga0065165_1001060_pt1 | contig 32954 bp, 6 predicted proteins | sample AraplaMF_Cvi_mMF_FD_63813 | JGI IMG/M metagenome (GOLD analysis project Ga0065165, IMG submission 63813) | Arabidopsis root microbial communities from the University of North Carolina, USA - plate scrape MF_Cvi_mMF (version 2) (version 3) | ecosystem: Host-associated > Plants > Roots > Endosphere... | reverse complement strand
TAGTATCCGGCCAGCGTTGTCTCGCCTGCGGTGTTTAGGGGTACAACGGCCGCCTCTGTAACGCCCGCTATGCCCAATATAGCCTGCTCTACTTCTTTTAACTCAATCCGATACCCCCGTACCTTGACCTGATCATCGCGTCGCCCCAGGTACTCGATCGCGCCATCGGGTGTCCAGCGGCAGATATCCCCAGTAAAATACAACCGTTCGCCGCTTCGGAATACACTTTCTTTAAACCGCTCCGCGGTAAGGTCGGGTTTGTTCAGATACCCGCGCGCCACACCAATACCGCCGATGCAAAGCTCGCCCTGAACGCCCACCGGCACCAGGAAACCGTGTCCATCAACAATGTACAGGTGGATGTTATCAATCGGTCTGCCGATCAGTATCCTATCGGTCTCCCGAGGCACAGCGAAATGGCTTACTTCAATAGATGCTTCCGTAGGGCCATACAGGTTATGAAGCGATGCGTTTAATTTCCGGTAATGCTCTTGCGCGGTAGATAACGGCAAGGCCTCTCCACTACAGCATACCATACGCAGCGACGCGAGCGATTGACATTCGTCGTCGGTAATGACCGACAGGAAATAATTATACGCGCCCGGTACAAAATGCATTACGGTTACGCGCTGCTGCGAAACGGTAGCCGCCAGCAGGTGCGGATCCAACACCACCTCACGGCTACACAATACGGTCGGACATCCGAAACATAACCCGGTAAAGATCTCCCACACTGATACGTCGAATGAATACGAGGTCTTCTGAATCAGAACATCTTGGGAGGTAAGGTTGTAATGCTCCCACATCCAGGCAATACGGTTTACCACACCGGCGTGCTCGATCATGACCCCTTTCGGGCGGCCGGTTGATCCGGAGGTGTATATCACATACGCCAGATCTTTGCCGGCGGCCAGCAGCGGCAAATTGTCGGCTACCTCGGGATACACAAACGTATCCAGATCGATGATCGCTCCCCCGAAGTCGAGGCCTTCGTATAGATGATTCTCCGATACTACAATCGTACAGCCGGAGTCTGCCAGCATATAATTTATACGTTCCTTCGGATACTGCGGGTCGATGGGCATATACGCACCTCCGGCCTTTAAAATACCCAGTATACCCACGATCATTCGTGGCGAGCGCCCGGTCATGAGACCCACAACCTGGTTGGCTCCAACGCCTTTGCTTCGCAGGGCATGTGCCAATGCATTCGCTTGCCGGTTAACGGTGGCATACGTAAACCTATCCTGGTTAAATATCAACGCGGTCTTATCGCCCAGAAGTGAAACCTGTTCTTCAAACAATTCGTGAAGGGTATGCTTTACCGCATAAATCTTGTCTGTAGCGTTAAACTCATTAACGATCTGTTCGTGCTCGTCGGCAGTAATGAGTGTGATCCTGCTCAACGGTATTTCCGGATTTTCCAGAACCTGGGCCACGATGTTAGTGTAGTAGTTCGCGAAGCGTGCTATCCGTTCGCCGCTAAACAGGTCTGTATTGTATTCAAAGGTTACCCACAGTCTTCCACCCGACTCTCTAAAGTAAACGGTAAGATCGAATTTACTGGTCGTATAGTTTATCGGATACTCGTGAACGACCGCCGAACCCAGGTGCCCCTCGGAAAGAACGTCATACCCGGTGTTCTGCAATACCACCATAACATCAAACAGGGCATTTCGTCCCAGATCCTTCTTCAGGTCTAATTCATCGACCAGCTTATCAAAGGGATACGATTGGTGCCGAAAGTCTTCCAACACATTCTCTCGTGTACGGTCCAGGAAAGCTTCAAACAACTCGTTGCCATCCACCTGCGTCCGCATGGCCAGGGTGTTCACATAAAAACCGATCTGGTTCTCCAGGTCCTGGTGATCGCGACCGGCTACCGGAACGCCAACAATAAGGTCGTGCTGCCCCGAGAGCCGGTACAGCAAAACGTTTACAGAGGCCAGCGCAAACGCAAACAGGGTTGCGCCATGTTCTTTGCAATACCCATGAATTCCCGATACCTCAGACGCCGGAAGCTCAATGGTATGGTTGCCACCCGAATAGGTTTTCAGGGTCGGACGTTTATCTCTATATGGCAAATCAAGCGCGGGAATCGCGCCTCCCAGTTTGTTCAACCAATAGTGCCGATCACTTTCCGAGGACTTATCGGCCAGTTTCGTGTTGTGCCATGCGGCATAGTCCTTATACTGTATACGAAGCGGTGTTATAGCGGGAATCACTTCGTTTTGATGGCTGTCGTAGAACGACATAAGCTCGTTCACGATTACCTCGAACGACCAGCCATCGGAAATAATGTGATGAATGACCAACACAAAAACCGATCGTTGGTCTGTTACGGTTAATAGGCGGGCGTTGAATAACGGCCCTATCTCCAGATCAAATTCAATAGTCTGGCAGGCATTGACAACGTCCTGCAGTTCCGCATCGGTGCAGGCTCCCAGCTCCACTCCTACCGCAAGGGTATTGTGAATTACCTGCTTCGGTTCGCCATCAACTACGGTAAAGGTAGTACGCAAGCTCTCATGACGTTGCACCAGGGCCTGAAAAGCACACTGAAAGGCATAGGCGTTTATCGTACCCTTGATCTCAAAGGCCTTGCTGATATTATACAGGTGCTTCTCGTCCTCAAGCTGATCGAGTACCCATAAACGCCGTTGGGCGTGAGAAATGGCGTAGTAGTGGTCTTCGGCCAGGGCGATAATGTCGTCTACCCCAGTGCTGGTTGAATTGGACACCGCGTTGGAAAAATCCTCCAGTACAGGGTACGTGAAAATGTCAATGAACTCCACGTTAGAACCGAGTTGCTTATGGATACGCGAAATCAATTGCGCGGCCTTCAGCGAGTGGCCACCGATATCAAAGAAGTTATCTTTCAGACCGATATTTTCCTTTTCCAATACATCGCTCCACATACCGGCCAGTGTCTTCTGTAACACGGTTACCGGAGCCACATAATCATCCTCGCGCGCCTGCAGCTTGTCGGGGTCGGGAAGCGCACGGGTATCTATTTTTCCATTTACGGTAAGAGGCAGATCCGAAAGCAGCACGATCATGTCGGGCACCATATACTTCGGCAAAAACTCAAGAAGCTTGGTCTTGATATCTTTCACGGTAAGGCGATCGGCAACAACATATGCCACGAGCGACATACTGCTTTCGGGGCCCATGGCATGCGCCACTACTACGCCTTGACGAATGCCGCCAACCTTTAGTAAACCGTGCTCTACCTCCGTGATATCGATTCGATACCCTCTTATTTTCAGCTGCCGATCCTTGCGGCCTTTAAACTGAATGATTCCATTGGGCAACACCCTTCCCAAATCTCCCGTTCTATACAATCGTTTGGGGGGCAGGGCATCTCCACCAGCATAGAAAACAAATTTCTCTTCGGTAAGCTCATCGCTCTGCCAGTACCCCACAGCCAGCCCTTCTCCGGCAATGCAGATCTCTCCCACCACACCATACGGTACAACCGCCAACGCTTCGTTCATGACCAGTACCTCGGTATTCGGAAGCGGGAGTCCTATCGGCACGGCATGGTAATGCTCGAGCGCTTGCCGAGACAGGGTAAGGAACGTGGTGTCTACACAACACTCCGTAGGGCCGTACAAGTTTGTAATGACGGCATCGCACGCCAGCCTATCCAATGTTGCATATACTGCCGATACGGTTTTTCGGGGCAACGCTTCGCCTCCGATCAGAAGATATTTTAAAACTATACCTTCTGCCGCCTGTGGTGCGCTGTCAACCAGGAGTTTCAGGTGCGACGGTGTACCGTCGGTTGCATGGATCTTGTTTATACTATAGTACCGCCAAAGCAGTTCGCCTGAAACCTTTGTCGCATCCGGCGTTATATACAGGGTATGCCCAAAGCTCAGTGTAAAAAAGATTTGCTGAACAGACGGATCGAAGACAACCGGAGCCAATAACGCCACATTCAGCGGCACTGAGCAATTGTTGTATACGGAGGTCTGTAGGCCGTGCAACAGGTTTACAACCGCTTTGTGTTGCACGGCCACCCCTTTCGGTGTTCCTGTAGACCCTGAAGTAAAAATAATATAGGCCAGTGCTTCTGGCCCGATCGCGACGTGGGGATTTTCTGAAGAGTATTCCAGGAAATCCTCCTGAATATCATATGCGAAAACAATTCCTTCGAAGTCATCGATCAGCGAGAGAAAATCAGAATGGGTTATCAAAACCCTTGCGCCGGTATTCTCAAGCATATAGCGCACGCGGCTTGCCGGATACGCCGGATCGATCGGCACATACGGTGACCCCGATTTCAACACGCCCAGCATGAAACGTATCATGGCTGTGGAACGATTCACCATAATGGCCACTGGCGACGAGGCCTGGGGATTGTTCTCCAGGAGGAACCGCGCCAATGTATTGGCCTTCGCGTTCAACTCCGAAAAACTTATCACGTCATGTTCGTACACCGCGGCTGTCCGATCGCCAACACGGGATACGGTATTTTCAAATAACGACACCAGTGTTTGCGATCCCTCGGTTGTTACTATAGGGCCTTTGGAAACACTTAGCGTTTCGATCTTGCTGGTAACCCGCAGCCCTACCTGCGCCAGGGAGGTATTGAGATGATCGGAAATATCTTCCAGCAAGTCCTGGAAAACTGTAGAAAGCCGCGAAACAAAAGCGGCGTCGTAGAGTGCGATACTATACCGGAACGAAAGCTCATATCCCCCTGCCGTCTTGGCAATGCAAAGCTGTAGCGGGATCGTCATTGGGTCAGCCGATGCATGTATCGGTTCATACCACAGACCGTAACCGGCTACAGCATTCACGTCTATATTACGGGCCTCCAGCTTTCGCGTTAACGAACTCATCTCAAATTCGCGGTTATCCAGCACGGCTTGTACTTCCTCCTGGGCTTGAATAAGCGCAGACTTAATAGTCTGAACAGAATCAAAGGTCAGTTTATAAAAGAGCGTATTCTGGCGTATGTCCGACGAGGTATCCACCGCAAGATCCGGTGATCCAATCACCACCTGATTAGCCTGCCCTAGTCGCCGCGCGCAAATACCGTAGGCCGTAAGGAAAATGGTAAACTCGGCCAGGGTATCCCCCCGGGTAAGCTTGTTGATGGAATGGGTTGCCGCTTCGCTTAATACATTCGCGGACGATGTGGCAAACACGGGCTTATCGACAATGCTCTGTTCTCCATCGGCAAGCTCAGACACTTTAGCCAACCAGTATTCTTCTGTTGCCAGCTTTAATAACGAGGCGTTTTGTTCAACCATAATAGTAAGACGTGAAAGATTATAAAACGGACAACTTAGGCCAGAATCTGATCGGGGTGTTGGTGTACACCCACTTCACTGTATAGAATTTCTTTCTCACCAAACAGACGTTCAGCCGTTACGCCTCGTTGACGACAGTCGTGTATCAGTTTATTGGAGGCGATGATCGGATTCGATTCATCGGTATACTTGAGCGACATGATGTAATTAAGCCAGGGCTCCTGCCCCATGGCATAAACGAAGACCTCGCGGGGATGAAACCGGTTGACCAGGTCAATCCCCCGTTCATAGTTACTTCCGGCCAGACGGCGCGACTGATCTTTTTCTTTCGGTAATTGCTCTGTCAAATACGGACCGTAAAGCCACGACAACGGGGCTCCGTCGCACTCCATGCCCAGGAACAGCACGTCTACATCACCGATCACGCGGTGTACATGTTCATAGAGCTTCGGTTCTATATTACACGAGTCGGCCGCGAACAGGAACGAAAAGTTATCCAGCTTCACATGATGACAAAGCTTTGTGCGAATAGCCAGGTCGGAATGTTCGCCCAGGAACGGAATACCCGTAATGGTACACTTAGGGAGCTTTACCGATTCCATCTCATCCAGCTCAATGACATTCTGGAAGCCTATGGCGGCGAGCATTAGCTTAACGCTGGGGTCCTGCAAACTGCCGTTTCCGTTACGGGGAACGATGATGTTCTTTACTTTATGCCGCAGTTGCAGCATGGTCTCGAAAAGAATATGGTCCTGGTGATTGTGTGTAATGACCACGTAATCGATCTGATCCGGAAGATCGGTATATGTGTATCGCGATATTTCGGAATCGTAACCGTAACTGATCACGGGATCGGCCAAAATGCTTATACCGCCCGTTTCCACCAGAATACAGGCATGGCCGAAGTACCGTACGCGCGCACCCGTGCCCGTGTATGGATCGTATGGTGGCGGTGCTTCTTCGGTAAAGAATGTTTTGAAAACTTCCTCCTGCTGCGTTGTCAGATCGAACTGTGCACGGATGTAATTATACGTTTGTGGCGTACGTTGCATTTTAAAAAGCTCATCGATCGCCGGAGACGCAAAGGGAATATTGATGAGTAATACATCTTCGTCCGACAATCGAGGTGTACTCAATACAAAAGGTCGGTCGTCCTGGTTGATCAGGTAGAAGGCTATGCTTTGGGCAGCATCGTTGTAGAACGGGCTGTTATATAACAGGGGTTCGAAAAACCGGAACGATGGATAGTTATTGACATCGTAGAGCAACTCCACATACCCCTTCAGAATATCGGGCACTCGGGCGTACAGCGGTTCGAGCGATTCGCCTTTCCCCTCGCTGGCCAGCATCTTATTCAATGCAGTCACGGCTTCTGCAAACGCCACCATGTGTTTTTGCTTGTTGAGCGTATTGCCCTTCAGGGCCTTCACGTCCTCCACGCGATTCCTCGAAAAATCCATAAACGGCCCGCCCAGCATTTTCGGGTTCTTCACAGCAGCTTCGTGAATATAGGGAGCAAGAATATACGAATTCATGATCTTCAAATGCCGCCCTACAATATTCATTGCCGCGGTGGCAGGAGAAATGAGGTGGGGCCAGGCATACCAATTGTCAAACAACGGCTCCGGTACGACATTCGATTTTAAATAAACTTTCTGGTTAGACATAGGCTTGGGTTGTTAGAATAGCTTATACGGCAGCCAGGTACGCCGGCCACCCAGAGTTGAAAACGATTGGGTACGGTATTAATTGAAGTCGAATTCAAACCGCCTGGAACGCGCTGACCGCGACTTCTCAACATCTGTCGAAATGTTCCATGTGGCAATCTTCGTGTCTGGCGATATTAGTACGTACTCCAGCAAGGCCTTGAATTTTTCGCAGATCAGGATGATACGTTCAACCGAAAAAAGATCAGAATTGTACTCAATGGTTAATAGAATCTCGTTGGTTTGCATCACAACGTGAAACCACAGATCGGTTTTCACGTACTGGAATTCGAAGTCGTATTCTTTTATCTCCAGCGACGAATTGAATTCGTCAAGTGGGGCTCGCCAGTCGTGATAGGTAAATCCGATCTCGAACAGTGCGGAGTGGCTTGCGCTTCTGGAATGATTCAGGTCGTTTACGAGCAGATCAAACGGGTAATTCTGATGTTCATTGGCTTTCAGAACAATATCCCTGGCGTTCTTCAACACATCGAGAAAAGTCTGCTCGCGGTTCATGGCACTGCGCAGCAATACGGTATTGGCATACATTCCGAACTGCCCTTCAAGCACCTGATCTATACGCCCCGAAACCGGTGATCCAACAACAATGTCTTCCTCACGGGTTTCAAGGTACAGTAGCGAATTCAGGGCTGCCACCATCAGCATAAAGGTACTTACATCGTGGTGTTTACTGAATGTATGCGATGCCTCGTAAAGCGCCGTGCCCAGCGAATATTTATGAATGCGGCCGTTAAATGTTTTCTGTGCGGGACGCTCAAAATCGGGCGTTACCTGCAAAAACTTCGCACCCTGCATCTGCTTAATCCAATAGGTACGGTCGGCTTCATACTGCTTCTCACGAAGCATCCGGTTTTGCCAGTGCGAGTAGTCTTTGTATTGAATGGGCAATGGCCGTAGTGTCCGCTCTTTTCCCTGCCGGTAGGTTTCATACAGCGAGAGTACCTCACGTGCAAATAAGACCATGGACCAGCCGTCGGATATAATGTGGTGCATGGTAAAAACAAATACGTAGCGGTCCGAATCGGTTTGAATAAGGCGCGCCCGAAGAAGTGGTCCTTTTCCCAGCTCGAAAAATTCATTCACCTCCTGATCTACGAGCTTATGTATTGACGCCTCGTCTTTGCCCACGCTCCGCGCATCGGTGTAGGCCAGCACAAAGCCAGACGAGGGTAAAACCTGTTGGCGGGGTTCGCCATCGACGGTAATGAATATGGTTCTCAGGATCTCATGACGATCGATCAACGTGCCAAACGCACGTTTCAGCGCAGCCTGGTCTACCTCTCCCTTGAACTCGTATGCACCCGGAATATTGTATGCTACAGAACCACCCTCAAGCTGACCTAAGATCCACAGCCGTTGCTGGGCATGCGAAGTCTCGTAATGCGATGCTTCTTTTACACGCGTAATGGCTTCTTTAACGACCTCACCACGTTCGGTAAGCGCATCGATATAGGCGGCCTGACTCCGTACGGTTGGGTACTGAAAGAACGACTCGAAATTCAACGCCACGCCAAATGCCTGGCGTATCCGGTTAACGACCTGTGTGGCGATCAACGAATGCCCGCCCAACTCAAAAAAGTTATCGTCCAGCGACAGAGCCTCTACCTTGAGTACTTCTTTCCAGAATGCCGTCAGGCGTTGGCTTGTATCCAACAGGCTACCGATGTAGGCACCTAGTTCTGCCACGGTGCTATAGTCAAAAAGATCTTCAAAGTCCAGGGCAACGCCGTATTGCTTACGCATGGCATTGATAACACGGGTGGCCATTAATGAATCGCCACCCAGCTCGAAGAAATTGTCATTACGGCCTATCTGTGTTTGCCCCAGTTCACGCTTCCAGCACTTCACCAACTCTTGCTCTACTTCGGTGAGATTGCTTAATGCCGTGTCTGATGCTGTAGATTCTGCACCGCCGAAGATATCCTGTGCCGGGTTATAAAATCCGGACAGTACTTCTTCACGTATCCAGCAGCGGTTCTTTTCAAACGAATAGCCCGGCAGTGCGATCCGTCTGCCGCCGGTGTGCGCGAAGAATTTCTTCCAGTCGGCGTCATAACCGCTGTCATAGAGTTTACCGGTAAAATTCAACAGCGGATCTCCCTCGGCCGGATGATTGAATTTTATCAATTGTGAATCTCCCGTCAGTGCCTGGCTATTCCCGAACACGCTGCTGAACGTACCGGCACAACCAATCTCTACAAATATCGTTCGCCCGCTGGCACACTCGCGTGTAATAAACGACCGGATGCGGTCTTCCGAAAGAGTTTCATCCGCTACGTCTTCAAGGTCTATGTCGCCGTCCTCCAGCGCTGTGTCTCCGGTAATCAACGATGCTATGACTTCGCCTATGCCGATTCCGGCAACACGGTCGGGCTGGATACCGAAGGCCTCCAGCAACTTGTACAATGCATACTGAAAGGCAAACGTACGTACACGATCGGTTTCGACCGTAAAGTGTTTCAGGCACTGTGTATAGGCCGATGCGTAGGCTGGGTATGTTTTATATATGTAATGATGGTGGTCTGCAATATCCGTTTCCGGTGTAAAAAACAAAAAGAACAAGGTCGATGCCCCGGCATCCTGTCGGGTGATCGTCCGAATGTTTTCCATTTTTTTCTCCAGCAGCGCAACAGCCGCTTCCGGGGAATCGGCAATAACCGATGTTCTGAAAGCGTGGTGTTTACGACCAACGCCCAACGTATAGCTTACATCACCCATGCCTGACAGATCGCCGCGTTGCAACCGTTGCTGCAATGCCTTTATCGCGTCGGTCAGCGAGGATAATGTCTTTGCGGAAACCGGCAGCAACACGTTGCCGATGGTTGACCGGGCGGTACGTGCTTCGGGAGTTTCTTCCAGCACCACGTGCGCATTGGTGCCGGTAATACCGATGGAACTTACTCCGGCATACCGCTTCACACCCGGCTCGGACGGCCAGTGCGTCAGTTTTGTATGAAGGTAAATCGGTGAGTTCTCAAAATCGATCAGATCGCTCGGGGCCTCGGCATGCGGAGCCGGAAAAAACACATTGTTCTTCAGCGATAATACAGCCTTTATCAAGCCCGCCAGCCCCGCGGCAGACCTGCCATGGCCTACGTTTGCTTTGATAGACGATAACGAGCAGATCTTTTTCTCGTCGGTAAATTCCGAGAAGGCCTGACACAATCCTTCCGCCTCTATACTGTCTCCCAACTGTGTGGCCGAACCATGCCCTTCGATGAAGCGAATGTGCGCCGGATTGATCCCGGCTTTTCTCCACGCCGTCCGCAGAAGTTCCGCTTGTGTCAGGCTATCCGGCGAGGTAAGGCTAGACGATCGCCGGGCATCATTGTTAACCGCCGTTGCCTTGATAACGGCATGGATCGTATCGTTATCGGCCAGAGCCTTGTCCAACGGTTTCAAAAGAATCGCTACCGTCATTTCGCCCCAGGCCATACCATCGGCATCTTTCGAGAACGACCTGGATTTGCCCTGACGGGATTCGAGGTCTATTTCAAATAACTCGGTTTTAAATGGCAATAGCTCCAGGTTCGATCCGCAAACCACGGCGCAGTCGGCATCGCCCGCATTCAATTCGTGTACGGCATAATGCAACGCAACCAACGACGACGAACAAGTGGTATCGATGGTAATGGCGCTCCCCGTAAGGTTGAACGCCCTGCTTACACGCGTAGCCAGAAAGGCACGTGTATTGCCGGTGGCAAGCAACGGTGTGATCTTACTGGCAAGACGATGGTATTCCAGGTCTACATCTCCGGCAAACACTGCTGTATTGGTACCGTCAAAATCATCTATGCTATATCCGGCGTTATCAAACAACTCGTGTACAACTTCCAGTAGCTGCCGTTGGTTGGGGTCCATCGATTGAGCCTCCGCCATCGACAAATTAAAGAAACGGTAGTCAAACATATCGATGTTATCGCGATATCCGCAAGCCTTATACGTTTTATCCGGCGGAAGGGTCGTGGCAAAGATCCGCTCCGGCGTTATCGGCGCAATGGCATCCGTGCCGCGACACAGGTTATCAAACAGCTGGTCGATATTCTCGGCCTGCGGAAACCTTCCCGCCATACCGATAATCGCAATATCACGCGCCATAGATCAATGCTTAAAGGATTCGAAACTCACTCTATCCTGCTTCTCATAGATCACGCCATCGCTCCACACGTAATTCACCTGGCCCCAGCGGGTAGCAGAGTTTACATCGGGAAAGAATCCGCTCCCATTGAAGTTTGCGCTGGTATTACAAAGTAGGGGAATTTGACTCAACGCGTGGTATTCGCCAAGCAGCTCGGCAATGATTGGGTTTTGAGTTTCGTTAACCGTCTGAAGCCGGGCAGAGTTATCAAGGTGGCAAACCGCGGGAAGCCGGTCGAGCCACTCTTCTTTCACCTGGTGATCGAAAAGCATATATGGGTCGCTGATTCCGGGCAGGAATATAGCTTTGGCTTCTTCTTCCAGACAGATCGGCGACACGGGTCTGTAGTGCTCTCGTTTTTTAACATCGTTAAGAATCGTTTTCATGTACGGCGACACCGGAGACGCCAGGATACTACGGTTGCCAAGTGCCCGGGGCCCAAGCTCTGCCCTACCGTTGAGAAATACAACGGGCTCGTTGGAAGAATGAAGCAGCGCCGCCAACTCCTTTAGCGAACATTGCCGGGCGTTCCAGCCATCGTCTGCGGTACTGGCTTTAATTTTTGGGCCGCTATATACGTTCCAGTCGAGCACAAAATCCGGCGACCGTCTGAACAGATACGTACAGGCTGCGCCGATCGCGCTTCCGGAGTCGTTGGGAAAGGGCGGCACATAAACTTCTTTAAATATCGTTTCGTTGCGAATAGCGCTGTTCCACTTTATGTTCAACGCACAGCCTCCAACGAGACACAGATTCCGGGTTTTACCCGTGTACCGCCCAATCTTTTTTCTGAGTTTTTCGATCAGCAGATTTTCAAGATACACGTGAAACGTTGCCAGGACATCTTCGTCGGCAATGCCCATACCCTTGATCCGGTTTTTAAAACTCAACGCAAACGCATTGGCAAACCCCATAGGGTTGTTGTATTCTTCGTGGTAAATCTTTTCAAAGATCTCGAACAGCGCTGGTCTCACCTTTCCCAGCGCAATGTAGGCCATAACCTTTCCGGCTACCGAGAGACTGTCTTTCGCGAAAGCCGTATTTTCGTTTACCAGAAACGGTTTGAAATGTTGTGAAAAAATAGAGTATATATTACCGATCAGTAAAAAAATCGGCCCCAGATTTTCTACGGTATGCGAAAGGCCATCCAGGTAATACAAACGCGGATACATTCCGCCGTCCCATACCAGGATATAAGAACCTTCGTTCCTTGCGGCAAAGGGGCTTGAACAATACGCGCTCAAAACGTGATTGGTCACGTGAAGGTAACTGGTATAGTTAAACGACCTGCCGTTAACACGTAAGCCTGTAAACGAAGACTCTTCAAGGATACTGTCCTTCAGCGCACGTTCATGATACTGACCGATATCGAGCGTATAGGGATGACCATTGTCGGTTGCAGACAGGCGGTTATGAGCCTCTCCGATCTCGAGCCTGGGCTGAATGGCCAAAGCGTCCTGATTGTATCCACCCCATCCATCAATAGCAAACTGATCGATGTCGTCGCACGAGTATCCGTTCTCCCGGAGGATGGACTCGATGCATGCGGTGTCTTCAATGCTGGAGTATCGGAGGTTATTGGCCAGCTTCTCAATTTCAATACTGAACATCAGCTTATTGTTATCAATAACAGCGATGGAACCGTCGTGGGTTAGTTTTAGTCCGCAAATAATCATAGGCTTAGGCTTAGAAGTCAACTTTTAATAGTCTCTTTTTGGTGTTACCGGATTTTAAAGGTGATTTCCCGTTTTTAATGAATTGGGCTAATCGCCGGATCGTTGGGTAGCTGAATATGTTGGCAATCCGTATTTTGCCGGGGAAGTGTTCATTGATCGCCTGGTGAAGCAGTATAACCTTCAGGGAATTTCCTCCCAGGCTGAAGAAGTCGCCATCGATACTGATCGTGTCCTTACCGATCTTCAGGATCTTTGCCCAGATCTCAACCAGTTTATCCTCCGTTGCATCCGAGGGGGCGGCATACATTTCATCGGCTTTGATTTCGGGTTCGGGAAGCAATGCCCGGTTTAGTTTTCCATTGGCCGTTAACGGCAATGCCTGCAAATGGATAAAGTATGCGGGCACCATGTACTCGGGTAACTTCTGCTGTAGATCACTGCGTAGCTGCAATGGGTCCAGTGCTTCGGCCGAGGTATAATAGGCCACCAGGTACTGCTCATCATGCTTGGTTTTAACAACCACCGCACAGTCGGTTATTTTATCGTACCGGTTCAATGCACTCTCAATATCGCCGAGCTCGATGCGGAAACCTCTGATCTTAACCTGGTGATCCAGCCTTCCCAAATATTCAATATTTCCGTCCGGCAGCCACCGGGCCAGGTCTCCGGTTCGATACATCAGCCCTCGGCCGTTAACCGGGCTATCGACAAATTTCTCACGCGTCAGCCGTTCGTTGTTGATGTAGCCGCGGGACAGGCCAACACCGGCAATACACAACTCGCCAGCTACCCCTACCGGCACCAGGCGGTTGCTCTTATTTAAAATATACAGTTGAATGTTATCGATGGGCTTTCCGATCGGAATAAGGTTGTTCTCCCGAGTAAAGTCGCATTCGTAGTAGGAAACGTCTACGGTAGCTTCGGTTGGGCCGTACAAGTTGATTAAGCGTGTGTCGCAATGTCTATGCAATGTTTCGGCAAAGGCATGCACATGACCGGGCTTCAAGGCTTCGCCACTTGCAAATACCTGACGTAGGCTGGCCAATGATGCGTAGTCAAATTTGTCATCCAGAAGCGATAGAAAAACGTGGAGCATCGAGGGCACGAAGTGAATGGTGGTCACTTTCCGTGACGCGATCACGTTTATCATTTCGGCCGGTTCCTTTTCTTCGCCGGGCTTCAGTAAACATAACGAGGCACCGGAAACAGACCACCAGAATAACTCCCACACCGATACATCGAACACAACCGGTGTCTTTTGCAGCAGTACATCCTGCGCGCTCAACGGATACATTTTTTGCATCCAGAGTATTCGGTTCACCACAGCGTGGTGCTCGATCATCACACCTTTCGGTTTTCCCGTTGATCCCGATGTGTAAATTACATACGCCAATGCCCAGCTCCGCGATCGGTCTTGTACCGCCTTTACCGAATACGTGGCGATTATTTCGCATACCACACGTACATCCAACAGGGCAACGCCAATACCTTTAACGACAGAAGTATATTTCTCCTCAGTTACCAGCAATTTCAACTGAGCATCGTCGATTATTGTGGACACACGCTCAAGGGGGTAATGCGGGTCAACTGGTACATACGCTGCACCCGCTTTTAATATACCGAATACAAACGGTATCAGGTATTCGGAGCGCTCCAGCATGATGCCCACCAGGTCGCCCTGAACAACGCCTGCCATATCTATAAGGTAAGACGCTATTTTATCGGACTGTTGTTTCAGCTCACGGTAACTCAGACTCGTCTCGCCAAAATGTATCGCCGGTTGATCGGGCCGTTGCCCGGCCTGTCTTTCAAATAGTGACATTACGGTCTCGCTCAACGGATACGGCATTGCCGTATCGTTAAACGTCTCTGTCAGCATGACCTTCTCCTCCTTTGAAACAATCTCTATATCACCAATCCTGCCGTTACTGTTGGCTGTAACAGACTGTAATACCTCCTGGTAGTACGCATACCAACGGGCTATCGTATCACGGCTGAAAAGATCTGTTCGATAGTCTATTGACAGACGCAGACTATCGCTGCCTTCAAAAAAGAAGAATGTCAGGTCAAAGTTGGCGTTTCGATTGACGATGGTATAATCTTTTACGGTAAGCCCGGGAATACTGATATCCTGCATTGTGTCGTTCTGAATATCAAACATGACGTCAAACAGGGGATTCCGGCTTAGATCGCGTTTAATAACCAGCGCATCGACCAGGTCTTCAAACTGAAAATCGAGGTTCTGATAGTTATCCAGCGTGCGATCCTTTATCTCCCGAAGGAATGTTGTAAACGATTTATCATGTACCGGAAATGCGCGCAGGGCAATGGTATTGACAAACATACCTGCGGTGTCCGACAATTCCGGAGGGCGTGTACCCACTACCGGCGATCCAACAATAATATCTTCCTGACCGCTCACCTTACTCAGGAAAACAATGAAGGCCGACATAAGAAGCATGTGCAGGGTTACATCGTGATCTTTGGCAACCTGCTTCAACTGCCGGAACAGATCTTCGGCAATATCAAATTGTATCCGGTCACCGTTCGATAACGCGGCCTGTGCCGGCCGTATAAAATCGGTCCGCAAGTCAAGCAGCGGAATCTCGTCCGCAAACTGATCCAGCCAGTATTGCTTCTGTTTCGCGATGTTCGCCTTGTGCTGCCCGGTATGTTGCCACACGGCATAATCCTTATACTGAAAGTTTACTTTACCGACACCAAGTCCCTGATAGGACGACAAAAAGTCACCGATCAACAAAACCAACGACGGCAGGTCGGTAATGATGTGGTGCATGTCCAGCACCAGCAGGTGTCTGTGCTCTCCGAGCCGGATGAGGGTAACCCTAAACAACGGAGCATTCGCCATATCAAATGGCCGGACGATGTTCTGGAGCATTGCGTCTACATCATCAGTGGTAGCGTTAACGTAATCAATCTCGAATGTCACGTCATGGTGAACCATCTGCTTCGGCTCTCCCGCTACGGTATGGAAAGAGGTTCGTAAAATTTCATGCTTTTCAATAAGCGACCGGATCGCTGTTTTAAATTGAATCAGATCAAGATCACCGTCCAGTACTTTTACGGTGTTAATGTTGTAGTTAGTTGCCTGGGGCGACACCTGGTTTAAGATATACATCCGCATTTGCTGGGACGAGAGCGGATAGAAATCCTGTACAGCGGCATGTACAACCGGAGCCTGTAAACCCGGTCCTGAAACATCAATAACCTCAGCCAGCCCTCGCACCGATGGTGTTTTGAATACCTGGGCCAGCGAAAGTTTTACGGTGGTACTTTTCTGAATCTCGGTCAACAAGAAGGTGGCCTTGAACGAATCACCTCCTAAATCAAAGAAGCTGTCATCGATACCGATTTTCGCTACATCCAACAGCTTGCTGAAGATCGAAACCAACTGATGCTGCAAAGAGGTATCCGGCGGATGATAAACGCCGCCCACATTGATTTTCATATCCGGGTCAGGCAATGCATTCCGGTTGATCTTTCCGTTGGCCGTAACCGGAATTTCTTCCAGGTATACGAAGTATGCCGGAATCATATAGTCCGGCAGCCAAAGCGATAATTCCCGGCGCAGGTTTGATACTGAAAGTTCTTCCTGTGCCACCAGGTAGGCGCACAGGTATGGATCACTACTACTGTTACGCCGGTCGATTACAACCGCCGTGTGTACGGTCCGGATACGCGTGAGACATTTCTCAATCTCGCCCGTTTCTATGCGGTTCCCTCTGATCTTAACCTGGTTATCGATTCGGCCGAGGTATAGGATATCGCCCTTTGGCAAACGCATTGCGTTATCGCCGGTGGCATACATCCGTATCGAAGGATTGAATACATCCGGTATAAATTTCTCTTGTGTTAGTGTTTCTCGATTTATATAACCGCGAGCAACGCCCGTGCCGCTTATATAGAGCTGTCCCGCCACACCAACCGGTACGGGCCGCAAAAGCTCATCCAGGATATACAGTTTTGTATTGTGTATAGGCTTGCCGATAGGAATGCAGGCCGGATTCCGAAGTCCTGAGCAATTAAAATACGAAACATCTATTGTGGCTTCTGTGGGACCGTACAGGTTGATCAACCGGCAGTCGGTATCCGCATTCAACAGCGCATTGAATTTCTCCACGTGTACCGGTTGCAGGGCTTCGCCACTGGTAAAGACCCACTTCAGGCTGCCCACCCGGTTTACCGATCCTGTTTCTTCAAGATAGTTTATAAACAACCTGAACATCGATGGTACGAAATGGATAGTCGTGATCTGGTGCCGCTCGATAAAGTCTACCAGCAGCTCGGGCGATTTTTCAGAATCTGTCGGCAAGAGCCCCAATGAGGCTCCCTGAAAGTTCCACCAGAACAGCTCCCATACCGATACGTCGAATCCGATGGGTGTTTTCTGAATAAGCTTATCACCTTCCGTCAGCGGGTATTTATGCTGCATCCAATTCAACCGGTTCACCAGCGAACGGTGCTCGATCATTACCCCCTTCGGGTTGCCTGTTGATCCGGACGTATAGATAATATACGCGAGGTTTTCGGAATGCGCTACGGTCTCAAGATCACTTCCATCGGGATGATAGTTTTCCTCGTCCTCCAACACCATTGCGGTAACGTCGGCAGAGAATACCCGCACCATGCTGCGCTGCAATACGATGATCCGCACTCCGGCATTGCCAAGCATATAATCGACACGTTGCTCCGGTGTACCCGGCGTTATCGGCAGGTATGCGCCACCACTCTTGATGATGGCATAGATGCCCACCACCATATCGATCGATCGTTCAGCCATGATTGCCACAACCGATTCGGACGTCACACCCTGCGCCCGCAACACACGCGCAAGACGGTTTGCCCGCGCATTGAGTGCTTGGAACGTTATGCTCGTGCTGTTGTTGAACAGCGCCACATGATCGGGCGTTTTACTAACCTGGTGCTCAAAAATCTCCTTCACGGTTTGCGTATCCGGAAACGCCACGGTTGTATTGTTTATACTGTCCGCCAGTTGCCGGTGGCTGGCCGGCGGCGAAAGCATTACGGTATAATTTGCAGCAAGTACGCCGTCGAGCACCGCAGTGAATTGCGTGAACATCGTATGAATCACTTCTTCATCGAAGAGTTCCTCTACATAATCCCAAACCAGCTCCAGGCCACCGTGCAGCTCAGCCGCTGTACAATCAATGTATACCTGCGAGGTCTGCGAAATGGCCATTCCGGCATCGCGTTGCTGCCCCCAGAAACCCAACGCGCCATCGGGTTCGGTGGCGGTGAGTTCGCTATCGAATAACGCGCTGGTAAAGACAAACGGCATGACCGCGCTTGTACCCAATTGCCGACGTTTTCGCAGCTCACGAATAAAATCGATACCGTCATAAAACCGGTTGTCGAGCGCCTCCAGCAGGGTTCTCTGAACCACTTTAACATGGTCCAAAAAATTATCGTGCGGCTTCAGGTCAAGGCCCAACAATACCAGCATCGTAAAATCGCCCACGATCTTCTGCACATCGTCATGAAACGGATACCGGTTAAAAAGCGTCAGGTTAACCGCGAGCGCGTTGCTGTTGCTCCAAAACGCTAACACCCGGGCGTATGCCGTACAGAGTATTACCGATGGCGTACAGCCATTCTTCCGGGCTATGGTCTTAAGGTCTTCCCACTCCTGCTTGGAGAACAGTTTTCGCTGCCGTTTGAATTTTGGCTTTTGAATGTCTCCGGGATTGCAGCGAAACGGTAACGCCGGCGCCAATGGAAAATCGTCGAGCTTGTTCGTCCAGTAACGCTTTGATTTTTCAAACTGCGCCGAGGCCTTCTGTTTCTGGAAATCCAGAATATAATCGCGGTAGGTATAATTCAATACGGGTAGGCGCACAGAAGGATCTTTCAGCAACGCAGCCCAGTCTTTAACAAAGATCATGATGCTTGCGGCATCGCAGATCAAATGATCAAGACAGAAAAAGAGATAGCTCTTTTCATCGGTAAGTCTTAATGTAGAGATTTCGAACAAGGGCCAAAGGCTTGCATCAAATACATGATTGCTCAGGCGAACGCGTTCGTCTTGAATATGCCGGAGCTTCTCCTCCTCGGTACAGTTCCGCAAGTCGCGGTTCTTTATGTCATAGTGCGTTACGGTATTGAACTGTTGTGTTCCGTTGGGCAACACCGTGATCTTCAACATCGGATGCCGGTTCAACACACGGTTGAAGGTGTCGTTCAGCAACTTGGTGTCTACGGTAATCTCGCTCTCCTGGTAAACGTTGGTCGAGATCCCGCCCATATCGAAGTGCTCGCTTCGGCCCATCAGATAGGCCAACTGTATCGCCGAGATGGGAAAGGGTTTATAAAACTCACTATCTTCGGGTACCTCGGCGGCATCGTCTGCCATTTGAACGGCATCTGTATTCTCCACTGCCAGAAACGCGGCCATATTTCGCGCCGTTCGGGCGGTAAAGAACGTGGTTATCGGCAAATCGAAACTATGTTTCTGCTGCATCAGCGAAATGGCCGAAATGGCCTTGATGGAGTCACCTCCCAATTCAAAGAAGTCATCATCAATGCCAATCGTGTCTATGCGGAACAGCGTCTGGAATATTTCAACGAGTCGGCTTTCCGTTCCGGTTTCGGGGGCAACGTATACCGAGCTTAGCTCCGGTCTTACGCCTTTATCCGGAATCTTGTGATCATCGGACACATCCGATAGATCGGAAAGATTGATCTGGTTGACAAAGTCATTAATGGTGTTGACATCAAATGCAGATAGAATGACATGCGTGTGGTCGCTCTCCAAAATAGCCATCAGCGACACTATGCCTTCCTTTGCTTTGATCGATAAGATCTTCTCGAACGAAACATCGGTATTGTTGATCTTGAAGTCATGGCTCTTCGCGGCCTCGGCGGCAATCCCGGTATTCCGCCAGTCATTCCAGTTAATGGAGAACACACGCGCTCCGCTTCTGCGCTGTGCGCGTGCCAGCATGTCTACGAACTCATGCCCTGCGTTATAGGCAACCTGACCGAATTTTAAACGTGGAAATACGTTTCCGGTAGACGAGAAGTAAACCGTGAAATCCAATGTGCGGTGTTTCAATATGTCGTTCAATACCAATGCTCCCGTTAGTTTGGGCGCCAGTACCCGGGTGGTTTCGTCCATCGTCCGGTGTTGAATCATTCCGCCGTGATCGATCAACCCAGCAATATGAAATACACCGTGTAGTGTACCGAACGATTCCAGGGCGTTACTTACAATCGCGGCCATTGCCTCACCATTGGCTACATCAGCCTGTGCTATCACAAACTCAGCGCCATACAATTCCGCCTTCTCAATTCGTTTGATGGCCGCTTTCAGCACATCCGGTGTTTCGTTATGCTCCACCACCACACGCCAGTCCTTTCGCGCCGGGAAATCCTTCTTATCAACAAGAATGAATTTAGCCTGGTAATGTTGGGCCAGGTAATCTACCAACTCCAGCGCCATCCCTCCCAGACCTCCAGTAATCAGGTATACACCATTTTCGCGGAAGATCACCTTACCTTTAGTGCGCTCAAGGCGGGCAGGTATATACCGTTGCGTATACCGCTGGCCATCGCGATACGCCAGAAGATGATAGCCGCCGGCGCTGCCGGCCGATTCGCCGAGGATCTGGGTTGCCAGCGTTTCTATAACAACGTCCGGGGCGTGCGCAATCTCGTCGGCATCAACGTCCATGCTGATGCACGTTAGCTTTGTATGCTCGACGGGGGCGATCTTTATCGCTCCGAGCAGCGTAGCCTTTTCAGGACACAAGGCATCAACACCGCGTACGTCCTGCATGTTGTTGGTAACCACCCGTAGCGTAACCTCCTGCTGCGGAAACGTTTCGCTCAGGGCGCGAACACTATTCAGCAGACTGTAAAAACCTATGTCTTGCGAGCGGTCTATTGTTGTCGTGTCAACCGGCTCGTATACGTCTGCCACATTCCAAAGCTGAAATACTGTACGAACCTCAAAACCATCGCGCTTTATATCGTCAAACAGAATGCGGTAGTGCGATGCGTTGCCGGGATCTATGCTATACGCCCGCCCATTCTTCTGGTACACGTCGCTAACCGTTACCGTAATTACGTCGTCCGACAATCCTTTTATTTTCTTTCGTAACGCTGTGGTCAACCTCGAATCGTTAACGAACATCACGCTACCGTCAACGGTTGGATTGGACGTCTGTGCCTGCTCTGCCTGGGTGTGCCACTCGGGCTTATAGAACCATTTCGACAGGACGTTTCGGGTCTGAAATTGTCCGCTGGCTGAATGAATAGGCCACCGGAATGTCCTGGAGATTCGTGTCTGAATATCACCCGACGAAATAACAACCCGGTGAAGCCCGCGGGTGGCAATGATCCGTTCAAAGCAATCTATAATCTCGTCGTGACTGATCGCCAGCGGCTGGTCACTTTGTTTATCTGCAAACCCAAGCAGGTGATCCCAGTTAATGCTTATCCATGCGCTATCGGTTACCCGATTGGCCTGATCAATCAACACATCGATTACGTTATTCGCACCGGCATAGGCCGAAAACGGGCCCATAACCGCTGTAAGCGAAGAGCTAAAGAGGCAGAAGTCTATGTTCTTACCGATGAACGTGTGATAAACATTCATCGATCCTTTGATCTTGATGTCGAACTGTACCTTGAAATCCTTCCGGGGATTACTGTTCGCAATCAGGTCCATCGATTTGCCCGACATGATACCCGCCACATTAATCACGCCATTGATCTTGCCTACGCGTTGCTCGATTTCTGCTACGGCTGTTTGAAATTGCTCCCGTTGGGTTATATCGGCATACGCTGTAAAGACCTCTCCCCCATGCCGCTCGATCTCCCTGACCTGTGCGATCTTTTCTTTTAACGCGGCATTGCCGCTCCCGCTCAGAATACTTTGCCATTCACTCCGATCCGGATAGATCGTGCGGCTCAATAATACAATCCGGGCCTGTACCTGCCGGGATAAATATTTTGACAGGATAAAACCCAAATTGCTCCGGGTACATAGCCCTCCTACAATGAGATAAACGTTGTGGTGTTTCAGAACCGCGGATACACCCGTGGGGTTAGCCGCAATCGGAAATTTCTTATAGTTTAAAACCCAGCGCTCTTTACCTCGCCACGCTGCAGCCAAGGTCGTTTTCTCGGCCATTAGCTCTTTTTGGATCTGGCCGACCAATGTATCTACAGCACCTACGGACTTCTGATCGACATCGATGTGGAAGCACCTGATGTTTCTGAACTCAATGGGCAACACCTTCGACGCGCCCAAAATGCTGGCGTGAACCGGCGATAGCGTTTCGCCACCGGTAACCGCGTATACACCCGAGGTAACGATAAAGACCTTAACTTCCTGATCGGACAAACCGTTTTCATGTAGCCCCCGTACCAAGCCGGTTAAACTATAGAATCCTTTTGACAAACACTGGTCGATACCTTGTTCGGTCAGAGCATCTACAGAAAGCGTATCACTGTTCCACAGGTGAAGCACGCTCTCTACGGCGTATCCGCTTTGCAGCAGGTCACTGACCAGGTACCGGTAAGCATTGTCGACGTCCGGGTTTATACGATACATAGCATTGCCCGACCGCTCGAAGGTCTTTCCCTGCTCGACCACAACAACGTTCTGCTTACTGGCCTTTAACGCTTCGATCACACCGAGACTCAGCGCAGACCGGTCGGAAAATATAAGCCAGTTCGAGACCCCGGTAAATTCTTCTTCCGCAATCAGAATACGCTCCTGCTCCCACGACGGTACATAGATCCAATCCGAAACAGCAGGGTTCTTTACCAACGCACCATCGGTTTTTGCTTCGGCATGCGCCGGTTTCATTTCCTTGGAATCATGGTCTTTAAACCAGTAGCGATGCTTCTCAAAAGGGTATTCCGGTAAAGGTATGCGTTTGCGCCGCTCACCTTCGTACAGTTTATGCCAGTGTATTGCAACATCGCGCTGCCATAGCTTTTGCAGCCTGGTCAGGAAGTAGCGTGTATCGGTTGTTTTGCTGGCCTCAGGACGCAGCGTATTCAGTATGAGCGACTGCGGAGTAGCTTCAACAACGTTCTGAAGCATGGAGGTTATATCAGCTCCGGGGCCAATCTCGATCAATACCATATTGGGCAGCCCAAGTACGGTATCGATACATTTGGAGAACTCGACCGTTTCAGTGAGGTGCTTTAGCCAATAGTCCGGCCCGGGTATTTCCTGACTCAGCCATGTACCGGTAACATTGGAAACAAACGGTACCCTGGGGGCCTGGAAAGTTACGGTGCGAACGTCCTTTTCAAACGCGGTAAGGACAGGCGCCATCATCGGCGAGTGCAGCGCGTATTGTGCCTGAAGCCGCAAACAAACAACGCGCTCCTGCCGCATGCGTTCCTCGAACGTGGTTATCACACCAAGCGGCCCCGATACCACGCACGACTCACCATTGTCGATTGCTATAGCAAGCCCCTTGGGCAAATGGTTTGCCAGCTCCCGTCTTGTGAGCGGTACGCTTACCATTGCCCCGTTCTCACAGTCGGCAATGCACTGGCCTCTACGCGTAATGATCCGGAGCACATCCTGTAAACTGATCATTCCCGAAATGCAGGCTGCCGTGTATTCGCCAAAACTATACCCCATTACCGCCGCAGGCTGTATGCCCAGCGCGATCAATACATTTGCCATGGAATATCCGACCGCGAAAACCGAAAGCTGAGCAACTTCAAAATTCTGAAGACCAGAGCTGCTGCGATTCGATTGATCAACCTGAGGTGAAAGCGATGGATAAAGGATCGACTTTAAATCCATGCCACTCAATGCCATCAGCTGGGTGAAGCAATCATCCATGTGTGTTCTGAAAACCGGGTTGCTCAAATACAACCCAAGTCCCATACCGACATACTGCGAGCCCAGTCCCGAGAAAACGAATACAATAGAATTCGAATCGTTCGCTTTATGGCGTATAGCGCTACTGTACTTTTCATTAGCCGACAGCTTCACGATCAAATCGTCGATGTCTGTACAGACAAAAGACTTCTTGAATTCAAACGTATTGCGGCCAACCTGAAGCGTATAAGCCAGATCGCGCAGACGGATCTTTTCGCCGGGTTGCTCCAGAAACTGCTTCAGATTTTTACACATGCTATCCAGCGCACGTTCGGTACGGGCCGACAACATCACAAGCGATTCGATACCGCCGCGATCGGAAGGCTGAAAGTCTGGAGCTTCTTCCAGAATGAAGTGGGCATTGGTGCCACCAATACCGAACGAGCTTATCGCCGCTCTACGTGGCTCCTCGTCACCACGCCATTCCTTCAATGCGGTGTTAACGTAGAATGGACTATTTTCAAAATCGATTTTAGGATTGGGCTGGCTGTAATTGATCGACGGAGGTATTTGCTTATGCTTCAGGGTCAGAACCGTCTTGATAAATCCGGCAACGCCCGCAGCGGCATCGAGGTGCCCTACATTGGATTTTATGGAACCCAAGCCGCAGTATTGGGTCTTTTGAGTTTTATAGGCATGCTTCAATCCCTCTACTTCTATCGGGTCGCCCAACGGTGTGCCTGAGCCGTGCGTTTCAATGTAGCCAATACTCTCCGGGTTGACGCCTGAAATAGAAAGCGCGGTTTGAATAACTCTTCGCTGCCCCGTTATGCTCGGCGCGGCATACCCCGCCTTGGCGCCACCATCGTTGTTAATGGCCGAACCTTTTATAACGGCCAGAATGCTATCGCCGTCTTGAATTGCGTCGTCGAGCCGTTTAAGTACAACAATCCCCACTCCGTCGCCTCCCATAAACCCGTTGGCATCCTTATCAAATGGCCGGCAATGTCCATCAGGCGAAATGATCATACCCTCCTGGTATTTCATGCCGTACCGGCGCGGCAGACCCATATCGGGGAATAACACACTTACCCCACCGGCCAGTGCCATGTCACACTCTCCCGACAGCAGCGACTGGCTCGCCAGGTGGATCGCCACAAGTGATGTTGAACAGGCTGTCTGAAGCGTTATCGATGGCCCCGAGAGATTCAACTTATAAGCCACGCGGGTGGTCAGGTAATCGCGTGCATTCAAACTCGATATTTCGATGATATCCGAAAAGTCTTTAAACCCCGGCAAGAAATTCGCTATCCAAAAGGGGTTAAAACCTGCTCCGGCAAATAAGCCCGTAACACCCCGGTACCGATCCGAAGCATATCCGGCGTTCTCCAGGGCGTTGTATGCGCACTCGTGAAAAATGCGCAACTGCGGATCCATGTAATCCGCCTCTTTGTTCGTGTACCCAAAAAATGGAGCATCGAAATACTCGACATCGTCCAGAAAGCCCTTGGCTTTAACATACCGGGGGTCGTTTATCTGTTCCGCCGAAACTCCGCTCTCGCGTAACTCCTCGTCGGAAAAATACCGGATCAACTCCCTGCCCTGTTTCAAATTGTTCCATAACGCATCGATGCTTTTGGACTCTGGAAATCTGCCGGACATGCCAATCACTGCAATCTCCAATCCGGTAATCGTATCTGGCTTACTCATGCTATTGCTATGATTTAAATTACGTATGGACGCCCTCGGTTTTCAAACGACGCACAATAACTGTGTGCAGCGCGAAAAACGTATTGAAAGATGATGGTTGTGTTTTTTTACCACTGGGCGAAAGGTCTACCGCCCGGGTATACGACGCTTCGTAGTAGAAGCACTAACTGTATTTCTACTGAACAGCGCTAGTTATTATCCAGCAGAAGCCTCCGTTTGTTCAACCGGTTAACGGCAACGTTTTTCGGTGCCTCGTCTTTCACGGCTTCAGAAACGGGCGTCGGGTTGAAATATTCTGCCAGCGCATGCACCGTCGTAATCTGGAACAGCGATACGACATTGATCTTCTTATCAAACACCTGGTTGAGCCTGTTTGTAATTCGGGTAAGGTCAAAAGACCTCGCGCCCAAGTCGAACAAGTTATCGTGTACCCCAACGTTGTCGAGCCCCAGTATTTCTTTACATATGTCAGAGACTATCTTTTCGGTTAGCGTAGCTGGGACAACAAATTCTGTATTCAGTCTCGGCCGATGACTTGAAACCAGCGGCAACGCTTTGGTATCGAGCTTGCCATTCGAAGTAAGTGGAATAGCGTTGATCTGAACAAAATGCGACGGTACCATATACTCCGGAAGCTCTCTTAACAGGAAGCTTCTCAGCTCGGATACATTCGGTTCTATATCTGAAACAATGTACGCGGTCAACGATTCTTGTTCGGCACCAGTGTCGTTCTTCACCACCACCGCCTCCCGGATTACAAACGCATTGGAGTAGCCAATCTCTTCCAGCACATTCTTTACATGCTTTTCGGTCGATCCGAACGATGTAATCTCCAGCATTCCATCATCGCGCGTAACCTGCCCCAAACGAACATCCCAACTTATGGGTGCGGTATAAAAGTTATCTCCTTTCTCCTTGATGTGGGTATAGATCCCGATATCGTTAATCAAACAGTTCGACGAGCAGAAACCCGTGTCTTTGGGCTGTACCCAGCCCTTGCTTACCAGGTAACTCTTTATCTGCGGCACCGGAGTGTTATAGTATCTGAAAAAGTCTACAAACTTCATCCCCTCCAGCGTCTCTCCTTTTACATTCACCTCCAGCAACCTCGAGTATTTATTATCGCGGGAGTGAAAGGCCTTTCTGAAAAGCGTTAGTTGCTCTTCCACGCTGCTTTCCTCGAACACCCGGGCTTCGAAGATGCCCTCTAACCGCATATCGTAGATCTGTCCTCTGGAAAGGCCCGAAACAATGTGCTGTATGTTGTGCTCTTTTGCCACTTGGATACCGAATGTATTGATGGCGTGCCAGCAACCGTGGCAGGAGCTGCAACTCGTTCGCAAACTCTCGGAGAAAACCTTCTTCATATTAGCAGACGACACAACGATATTTTTAACACTTAGCTTTTTGGTAGTGTCATCGATGTTTTTGAAGGCCGTTTTCGAGATATACCCATTATCGAACGTATAGGTCAACACCTTTAACCCGTGGTCGATCAGTTTGTATAAAACATACGTGCTATCCTTCCCGCCGCTGTACAATAAAAGGCAATCGTATTCAGAACCATTCGCCTTCATTTCGTTGGCTACTGCCGAAAAGTCGGCCTCGTCTTTAAAGTACTGCTCGATTTGCTGTTTATACCGATCAAACTCTTCGCATATATTGCATACGCCGTCATGACCGAACAAAATGGAGGGATGATTCTCAGGCAACAGACAACGGACGCACCGTTTCATTTCGCGTAGCTTCCCGGTTGCCGCTATAATATCGAACGGTTCTTCGGCCTTCGATACTTTTCCAAACTGAAGTAGTTTTCGTTCTATCTCGTCCAGTTCTATCCGATAGCCGCGCAGTTTGATTTGCCGGTCACCGCGCCCGATATACTCCAGGTTTCCATCGGGTAAACCGATCGCAAAGTCTCCTGTGCGGTACATTTTAGCACCGGCCGCGAACGGATCATCAATAAATCGTTCGTCCGTCAATTCCGGGTTATTGACGTAGCCCAGCGCGAGTCCGCTTCCGGCGATATACAACTCACCGGTCTGCCCCGGCAACACCGGTTTCAGCGCGGGGTCTAACAGGTAAATCCGGCTATTCTCCAGTGCTTTACCTATTGGAACGGAAGCCCTCGTATCATCCTGAACGTTATACGTATGGATCATGCACCCCACGGTGGCTTCGGTAGGTCCATACTCATTGTAGATCTCGATCTGCCCCTCGTAGAGTTCGGTGATCCGGTGAGCAAGCTCCACGGTAAGCTGCTCTCCCCCTACAATCAATCGTTTTATCCTGGAGTTACCCGCGCGCCCTGCGTCAGACCGTATCTTTTCAGCCAATAGCCTTAGATGCGACGGTGTCAACTTCACAATATCCACGGCATTATCGTCGTAAACACGTTCTATCAAAAAATCCTTGTTTTCGTCGTTGTATACGACCAGTGTATTTCCTGAAACCAACGGGGTGAAGATCGATGTCAGGGTCAGGTCAAACGCAGGCGACGTAAACAGCGGAAAAGAAACCTTGTCACCCTTTACATAATGCTTAACCGCCAGTTTTATATAATTTGTCATGCTTCGGTGCCCGACCATAACGCCTTTCGGGTTACCCGTGGTACCAGATGTATAGATTACGTAGGCCGGATCGGCAGTAACTTCTGTAACGGCAACCTTCATAGCGGCGTTTGGTAAATCGACGAATGTGACCACCGCAATACCTTGCTCCTTAAAATGCCCGATCTTCGCCGTATGCTTTTCGTCAATACAGATAATCCGGGCCTGACTGTTTTCCAGAATGAAGCGCATACGCTCCTGCGGCGTATCGACAGCTAATGGTAAAAAAACAGCCTGCACCTTTAAAACTGCCAGGATCGCTGCCACCAGATCGATAGACGGCTCGTAAAACAAGACCACGATATCGTGTGGCCTCACACCGTGCTCCTGGAGTCGGGAAGCCATGCCGGCAGCTCTTGCGTCAAGCTCGGCATACGACAGCGCTACATCGCCCTCACGCAGGGCGCATGCTTCGGGGGTAGCCAGCGCCTGATCTTCGAACATCGCGCAAACCGTCTTCGTTACCGTATCATTCGACGGCTTTGCCCCAGCCATAAAATATATGTCGTTTTCACCGGGTAAAAACAGATTCAGCTCCGAGAGTGTCTGATTCGGGCGCGCCAACAGCTCCCGCAGAATCGTGCTAAAATACGATTCGATCCGGGCAATAGCAGCTTCGCTAAAATTATCGATTGAGTAAGTAAACGTGACCTGTATTTCTTCGAAGGTCGATATCACGACCGAAAGTGCATAGTGAGTAAGGTAATCCATATAATACCGCTCAAGCCGCAGCGAACTGGTATTATCAGCCAGTGCTTGGTCTATCGGATAATTCTCGACTACGACAATCGAATCAAATAACCCATCCTTGACGTCGTTTACATACTCTCCAAGATCCATAAGGGACGACGCTTGAAATTTCTCACGCGCGTTTAGCTGCTCTTGCACATTTCTTAACAACACTGCTAAATGTTCATCCGCATCATTCATGAAAATCAGCGGAATGGTATTGATATACAACCCTACCGCATGCTCAATTCCCCGCAGGGTATTGGGACGGGTAGACACGGTTGTTCCGAATACAACGTCGTTGCTATTGAACTTGCCCAGCAGAATTCCCCATGCGCCATACAGGATACAAGCCAGAGTAACCTTATTACGCTTCGAGTACTCCTTCAGGCCATCGGCCAGCACATCATCGATCGTGAAGGAGTGTTTCCGCTTTCCGTCAACACTACGGCCGGCAACGTCTTTTGCGGGATTGGCAAAGGGGATAACAGACTTACCCGCGTAGTGCTGAAGATAGTTACGCCAGAATAGCTCCTCGCCACTCCGGTCGCGCTGTTTTAACCATACGCTGAACTCTTTAAACCGGGACTTTCTGACCGGCTCGTTTTGCGCGCTGGAACTTGTCGCACCGTACTTTCCGAAGAACTCTTTAAGAATTATTCCGGTACTCCAGCCATCGAACAAAATATGATGGTTGGTAAGCAGTATAACATACGATCCTTCGGCAACGCGAATAAGTTTTATCCGGAACGGAACCTGGCTCAGATCAAACCCAGCCCGCATGTCTTCGGCCACAACAGCATGCACCTTTTCCAATACACCAGCAGATGGAAGGACCGCCAGATCGATGTAATCGATCACTGGCTTACTTTCCTTCAGCACCACAATAACTGGCTTCTTCAATCCTTCCCATCGAAACACCGATCGTAAAATATCGTGATCGGCACAGATTGACTGCCACACCTGCTCGAAACGTGCCACGTCAATGTGCCCGCTTACCTCAAGGTATAACTGCTCCGAGTATTGGCTTGTTTTGTTGTTCAAATAATTGATCAACAGCCCTTCCTGAAAGGGTGTTAACTCCAGGATGTCCTCGACATTGCGTTTATCGATTTTATTTTCCATGATGATATTGCTTACGACGTTTGTTACGCCTGTAACCGTCTGTGTGACTCAAATACACGTTGATTGATAGGCACAGCCGGAACGGCATGCGCCAAACGAATCGGCAAAAGTCTTATCCGTTTATTTTCCTTCCCGCAAAACCGCTACCGGCCGGAGAAGCGCTACCTTCAAAACATAATAGCTGACTGACACTAACGAAAGCGCGGTGGTAATCAATACAGGCCACGCCACGAACCAAAGTCCCATATCTACCCGGACTACAAAATTATTCAGCCAATTCCTGGCGATAAAAAAACTAACTGGAAGCGCCAGCACAAATGCAAATCCTACGAGCTTCATGAAGTGCCGGGCGAAGAGTATGTATACATCATCCACCCGGGCACCATGTATCTTCCGAATAGCCACCTCCCGCGTTCTGCGTCTTGTATCGTTCGATGCCAGACCAAAGAAGCCGATACTCGCCATAAAAATTGCCAGTATCGCGAATGCCCCGATCAGGTACGAAAACTGCGCATCGGTAGCATACTGCTTGTTATACAGATCTGCGGCATAGGCAAATTGAAAAGGATACGGGAATATTTTCTTATACGCGCTTTCAATTTCCGCGATAACCTTGTCGTTTGCGCCCGGAGTACCCGAACTGACTCGGATCGATGCCTTGTTACAGAAGCCCCCGTTCTGAAGCGGTATGAACAGACACGGCTGGATAGCGTTTTTAACGGACTCGTGATGATAATCCTTAATAATTCCAATGATCTCGAATACAGCATAGTCTCCCTGCCACGGCACACTAACCCGGCGACCTATCAGATCTTTATAGTGCTTCACATTCAACTGTCGGGCCAGAACTTCATTGATCAATAGCGTCTGCAAATCTCCGGGCTGGTCTTCCGAGAATACTCTTCCCGCTACAATATCGATCTTATAGGTACTGAAATACTCCGGCGACACCAGTTGATTATAGCATAGCTTGGCGTTCTCCGCCGGGTCTTCCACAAGCCTCAACGAGGCATCATTGATATGCGTGGTACCCGGAACGGATTCAGCGAACGATACAGCCTCGATAGCCGGATTGTTCTCAAGATCGTTTTTCAGCTTACGAAGGTCACCCTGGTTCTGCGAATACCGTAACGCCGGAAAATCCAACACCACGACTGCGTTATTGTCGAACCCCAGGTATTGCCGGCTTACAAAAGCCAACTGCCGATCAATTGTGAGCGCACCAGCAATCAGCACAAACGAAATTGAGAACTGGAGTACGATCAGGAATTTCCCCAGACCACCTTTCGAGGAATTAACAGCGTACTCACCCTTAAGAAAACGTAAAGGATTAAAGAATGAAAAAACCAACGCCGGGAAAACACCCGAGAAGACGATACTGATCAACAGTATCCCGAAAAGCGAATAATATAATACAGGCTCGTTCCAGTTAAACTTATCGAGTTGGCCCCGTTGAATGGTAAACACTACGGTAATCACGATAGCAAAAGCAAATCCGAGTACGGTCAGCAATAGCGACTCAAAGACGTATTGCTTCAGCAGATTGGAAGAAGTCGCGCCATGAACCTTCCGTACAAAGAATTCACGCAGCCGATCAGAATACATGGCGTTACTCAAATTAACGTAGTTAAAGCACGATATGGCAATGATCAGGATGGCTACAAAAAATATGATCACCACGTTTTGCATACTTCCATTAACCTCGTGCTCAAAATCCATATGCGACTCCAAATGAATACTTTTCAATGGCTGCAGCGTTAGCTCCCAACGGTATTCGGCACTGCTTTGGTCGTCAGAGAACTTAGAATACTTTTCGCTGAATGCTTTCAGCTTCTGTTCCAGCGCAGCACGATCGGTGTTCTCATGGAGCAACACATACGTGTAATAGTTGTAATGCTGCCAGTTCTCAAGCAGGTTGTTATTGGGCTGTATTAAAAACAGCATATCGTAACGAAAATGGGCGGCTTCCGGCACATCGCGGTACACGCCTTTTACAGCGAAAGAGTATCCCCACACATCTACCAACTCGCCAACCGCATTCTTCTTACCAAAGAATTTCATAGCTGTAGACTCCGAGATCAGGATATCGTTCCACTGCAATGCAGACTCTTTCCCCTCGATTAGATCAACCGAAAAAACCTTAAAAAAGGAACTGTCGACAAAGTATAGGGCATCTTCGCGAAATACATTTTCCTTGTAGGTAACCAGCACGTTCTGGTTTCGGCGGCTTACCCGCACAAACTCTTTTATTTCCGGGTATTGATTTTTCAACTCCGGACCTACCGGAGCAAACGATATGGCGGTTGAATTCTGGTATACATCATACGGATAATAATGATCCAGCTTTACCCGGTAAATATTCTCGTAATTGGGGTAAAATGTGTCGTAGCTGGTCTCGTACAGAATATCCTGAAGGATCAGGATACATGCCGCAATACCAATACCGTAACCGGCTATATTCAGCACCGTTAAGCGCCAGCGCTTTTTGATAAACCGAAAAGAGGTTTTAAAATAATTCGATATCATACGGAGTCGTTGATGTTATCAAAATGATCGTTCGTTATACAGGCCATCCACAGAAGCGGTCAGGCCGGGTTCATGCATTTATGACTGGTATCTCGGGATAACCCATGATTGGCGATTACCTGCTGCAGCAACTGCGATGTGCCTTCAATAACCTCGAGCACCTTCGCCTCACGGAACAAACGCTCCACGGGGTATTGCGTACTGAATCCGTTAGCGCCATGGATCTGCACGGCGTCTGATGCTATCTCGTTTGCAATTTTCGATGTAAAGTATTTGGCGATCGTGCCTTCTATTGCGGCATCAATATGCTTCTCGTTTCGCAACTGGCCTGCACGCATGCACAACGCCCGTCCGGCAGCTACTTTGGTTACCGCATCGCCGATCATGCCCTGTACCAGCTGAAACGTATGAATACCCTTATCGAATTGTTTTCTCCCACGGGCGTAGCGCACCATTGCATCGAGAGCCTCCTGGGCTATGGCCAGCCCACTCCAGGCTATACTGTACCGACCAAAATCAAGGGCCGTATTTACGATATAGGCGAAACCGCCGCCCTCCCGCCCTACTATGCGGGATTTATGAACCCTTACATTTTCAAAATGAATCTCAGCAAGAT
>Ga0065165_1001058_pt1 | contig 32976 bp, 36 predicted proteins | sample AraplaMF_Cvi_mMF_FD_63813 | JGI IMG/M metagenome (GOLD analysis project Ga0065165, IMG submission 63813) | Arabidopsis root microbial communities from the University of North Carolina, USA - plate scrape MF_Cvi_mMF (version 2) (version 3) | ecosystem: Host-associated > Plants > Roots >... | reverse complement strand
CTCGTCTGCGGCGATCAGCACGGAGCTGGCCACGGCCATCGGCACGCCGAGGCCGGCCAGTTCCTCTTCGAGGGCGTCGAGCAAGGCCGGGAGCCCCTCGCCCCCTGCCGGCAGCGTATGGGCGAAGTCGGGTTCCATAGCGCTCGCCGGCTCCGGGGCCTTGCGGGGACTCACGGTTGCCAGTCTAGTCGGCCCGCGAATTATCTCAACGGCCGCCGCCGGCCGATCTCGAGGCCCAGATGCAGATCACCGAACAGACCCGCGGCGGCGTGCTCGTCCTCTCGGCCGCGGGGCGGCTGGATTCGGGCTCGGCCGGCGAACTGGAGGCCGTTCTGCCCGGCCGCGTGCAGACCACCGAGAAGGTGGTGCTCGACCTGTCCGAGACGCCCTACGTCTCTTCCGCCGGCCTGCGCGTGCTGCTGATCGGCGCCAAGGCCGCGCGCGGCAAGGGCCACAAGCTGGTGCTGACCGGCCTGTCGGACTCGGTGCGCGAGGTGTTCGACATCTCGGGCTTCTCCAGCATCTTCGCCATCGAGGCGGACGTGGACTCAGCCCTGGCCGGACTGGCCTGAAAGCGGCTTCACCACCGCCAGCACGCCGACAGGCCGCAGCAGGGTCGTCAGGTCGTCGATGACGGCCGCGGGCGGGAGCGCGCCGGAGCGGGCCACATAGGCCTCGGCCTGATCGGCCTTGCCGCCGTCCATGATCGCCGCCACGCAGGGCTTCGGCGCGGCGGCCTCCCACGCGCACCAGGCGATCCGGGCGGTCCCGAACGCCGCCGCGGCGCGGGCGATGGCGCCCTCCCCGTCGGCCGCGAGGCGGGCCTCGAGATACCTGCGGGCGGCGAGCGCCGAGGCGAGCGCCGCCGACGGGCTCTCGCCCTCGCATTCGCCGACCGCGATCGCGGCGCGGCCACCCTCGACCGATAGCGCGAAGAACGCCCCGGCAGGCGCATCGCCCAGCACGCGGGCGGCGATGGCGGCTCCCGCCGCCTCGACGCCCAGCGGCGCGAGGGCGAGCTCGCGCCACGCGGCGGCGCTGGCGGCCTCGTCGCGGGCGCGGTCGCGGCGGGCGAGCTCGCGCCGGCTGCGCGCCAGGCGGCCGGTCACACTGGTGCGCATCAGGCCCACGGCCTTGGCGAGGTCGTGCGTCTCCCGGATGGCGAAGTGGTCGTCGTCCTCGGCGGAGGCGTCGGTGCGGATGGCGGCGATGGTGGCGCTGTTGCGGCCGAGCTCGCGAACGATGACCCGCGAGATCACCAGGGCCAGCACGAGGCCGATCAGCCCGGCGGCGGCCACCAGCCCGATCACCAGGCGCTGCAGGCCCTTCACCTGGGCGAACAGCGGCTCGGCGTCGATCTGGGCGATGACATAGCCGCCGCCTTTCACGGGCGCGAGGCCGGTGGCCATGTGCAGGCCGGACGGATCGGAGCGGATCGGGGCGGCCAGCGGCGCGGCCGGCGCGTCGAACCTGCCCGGCCAGTAGGCCGACGGCCGGCCGGCGATCTGCAGCGTGTCGCCGTCGGGGGTGATGATGTAGAGGCCGTGCAGGCCGGCGATGCGCCGTCCGGCGTCGCGCAGGCCCGCGGACCGCTGCGGATCGGCCAGCGCCACGGCCAGGTCGTCCGAGGCGTCGGCGAAGGCCGCCACAGTGACGGCCGCAGCGATGGCCTGGTTCGCGAGCCCCCGCTCGGCCTCGGCCCGCTCCCAGAGGTAAAGCAGCGCCCCGTTCACGCCGGCCAGCAGCAGGAACAGCGGCGCGATCAGCAGCAGGAAGGTGCGCCGGATGCTCATGCCGCCCCCGCCAGGTCGCGCAGGCCGACGACGAACTCGGGGCACTCACGAGCGATGGTGAAGACGTGCGGCTTGGCGATGACCAGGGCCTCCAGGCCGTCCGGCCCGGCGACGTGGTCCGCGCGCGCGGCCAGGCCGAACAGGAGGCCCGGCGCGTCGAACACCGGCGGGGCGGCCGCGCCCGCGGTCTCGGCGCCACCGGCGACCCTCACGAACAGCAGGTCGGCCACGACGCCCGCAGGGATCACCACCTTGCCGGCTGCGTAGCTGCGCAGGCGCGCATGGCGCGCGATGAGGAGCAGCTCGGCGTCCTCCAGCCGCTGGAACGGACCCACGGCGCGCAGGACCAGCATGCGCCGGACGACGTCGGCCCCGATCATGCGCGGGCCTCGGCCAGCTCGCCGTGCTCCGGCAGCGCCAACTCACGCCACGCCTTCGCGAGCTTCGGATCAGCGGCGAACCGGCGCGCCAGATCGACCATGGCGCGGTGTTCGAGGCGCGCGCCGACGCTGTCGTCCCGCGGGACCCAGGTCACGCCATCCACCAGGGCTACCCGGGCGGCCGGCGCCAGCCCTTCGGCCAGCAGGTCGGCGTTACGCTGTCCGTCGAGGACGAGGGTGTCGACCCAAGCTTGGCGCATGCCTGCGATCAGGTGGGTCGCCAGGTCGGCCAGGGCCTCCCTGAGTCGCGAGACCTCGCGTGGGCCGCGCCGCTTGGCCGGCGGGGCGCGGTCGCCCGCGGCGATGCGCAGGGCGTCGGCCTTCAGCCCCTCGATCGGCAGGGCGACCCAGCGCACGATCAGGAACGTGACCAGGGCCGAGGCCGCAAGCGAAGCGACGCCGATCAGGGCGCTGGCGAACAGGGCGTTCTGGGTCGCCACCTCGATCACCGAGATGTTCACGTCGGCGCCCGCCGTGGCGACGATCTTGCCCTGCCGGCTCCAGACCGGGGCGGCGGCCGTCTTCAGCAGACCCCACTGTTCCTGGAACTCGATCGGCGAGATGTAGATCGGCCCACCGCCGACCGTGCGGCGCAGGCCCGTGCGGGTCTCGGCCGTCAGCTCGTCCTCCGAGCCGATCAGCGAGTGCTCGTCGCCTTCGGTGGAGTCCAGCACGTAGATCACGTCCTTCAGGCCGCCGAGCACCTGGGTGTAGAGGTAGGTCAGGCCCAGCTCGCGCCGGATGCGCCGCATCGGCTCCACGTTGCGCCGGTACTGCGCCATCTCCTCGACGTTCTGCGGCGGCGCCTTCACCTGCGCGGCGCGGATCAGGAAGTCGTGGTCGGCCGGGTCGATGAGAGCGCCGGTCAGCGCGCTCGTGGTGATCAGCTTGCGCGAGAAGCCGTCGAGGATGGTGTCGTACAAGCGGTTGTAGACCAGTGCGCCCAGGGCGACGGCCAGCACCAGGATGGCGGGGGTGAAGGTCCGCCATAGCAGGGTTTTGATGGGCGTCCCGTCAGACGGCATAGGACCGGTCGTCCCTGGCCTTGAGCATAGTGAGCGCGAGGTCGGCGTAGCGGGCGGCCACCTCGTCGATGTCGTCGCGCGTCAGCCAGAACGAGCGGCCGGCCAGCGGCAGCTCGACGGCGCGCGCCGCGGCCTGGGGCGTCGCCCGTTCGGCCAGGGCCACTTGGGCGTCGATCGAGGCCGCCGCGAGGTCAGGCGCGGCGCGCACGGCGGCGACCAGGTCCACCACCGTCGGCGCGCCGGGCTCCAGGGCCAGCAGGTTCGCGAAGCTGTCGCGGAAGATGGGCGCCAAGCCCGGCTTCAGCCCGGCCCGCAGGGCGGCCGCCAACTCGTCGACCGGAAGCAGATCGCGCAGGGCCTGTGCAGCGGCGGCGGCCTCGAAGCCCTGCCCGGTCTCGACCGCGGATTTCAGCAGGTCGGCGAGGTCGCCCTCCGCGGCCGCGACGCCGGCGCCGCCCTTGATCAGCGGCTCCAGCCGCCGCCAGGTGGCGTGGCCAACGCCGGTGGCGATAGTCTCCACCGCATTGCCGCGCACCTTGGGATTGGCCGAGTGCAGCGAGACGATCAGCAGGTCGAAGTCGGGCAGCAGGCCGCCCAGGGCCAGCAGCTCCAGGGTGAAGTCCACCGACTCCCCGATGCGCTGGCGATAGGCGTCGGCCAGCAGCGCGAGCGCCGGCGAGCGATCGGCCTCGCGAGCGAAGCGCTCGGCCACCGCCAGGCGCAAGCCGGTGGCGTCCAGCTCCTCGAGCACCAACTTGTCGAGCTGCGAGACGAACTGGGCGTGCGACAGCGTGCTGAGCGCGCGCGCGGCCACGGCCCGGGCGCGGTACGGCATCTGGTAGCTCACCAGCGTCTGCATCAGCCGCGGGATCGCCGCGTCGCCCAGGCTGGCCAGCAGTCCCTCGACCGCGCGCAGCTCTCGCGGGCTCAGCCGGGCGGCGGCGGCCAGGATCTGCGGGATCGCCTCCACGTCGCCGATCGCGCCCAGCAGCGCCAGCACCGTGGCCCGGCTGGCGCGGTCCAGCGTCGGCAGGTGTCGGACCAGCGGCTCGATCAGGCCGATGTCGCCCGGCCCCACCTGCCCGGCCAGCGCCGCCAGGGCGTCGCGGCGCGCGGCGGGCGATGGATCGTCCAGGCGGCCGGCGAGCGCTTCGGCCATCTTCGAGCCTTCGGTGTCAGGCACATGCGACGCCGACTTCGCCTCCTGAGCCCGCAGGAGATCCGCAGCGTCCGTCCCGCGCAACAGGTCCTCGGCCGCCGGATCGAAGTGCGGCGCGTGCAGGTCGGGGTCGCCGAAGTTCAGCCAGCCCCGTCGCATGTTGGCCTCCATCGCGCCCGGATAGAGGTGGCGCAGCGCCATCACCACGGCGATCAGGCCCGCGCCCAGCAGCACGCCGATGCCCGACAGCTCACGCATGTCGGCGTTCTTGGCGGCCAGGATCAGGAAGGCGCCCGACAGCAGGCTGGCCAGCGGCTCGGCGAGACCCTCCACCACCGTGCGGAACGGCCGCTTCACCTGCGACGGCGTCGCGTTGAAGAGCAGGTTCTGGTTGTTGTACTCGATCGATGTCAGGACGCCGTGATAGGCGAAGAAGGCCGCCAGCGCGGCCATCGTCCCGCCCGCCAGGAAGAAGTAGGCGAAGGCCGCGAAATAGGTCAGCGGCAGAACCAACGCCACGTTGCGCACGCCGATCCGCGTCACCAGCCGGTTGAAGACGAACAGGCAGACGATGAGGTTGAAGATGCTCGCGCCGGCATAGAGCTCGCCGAACAGCTTGGCGAGGTCGGCCTCGGATCGCCCCTTCTGCAGCACCGTCGAGTACTGGTACTCGGCCAGGTTGGTCATCAGGAGCGTGACGAAGAGGGTCAGCACCAGGGCCACCGCGTAGCCCGAGGTGCGAAAGGCCCGGCCCACCTGCGACAGCTGGTTCAGCACCCCCGTGCTCTCGCCGTCGAGGTCGGTGTCGCTGTCGGCGATCCGCTGCCAATGCTTGCGCAGCATGACGGCGACGGGCGCGGTGGCCAGCGCCACGCCGGCCCAGACCAGCAGGAAGCCGTGCATGGGAATGGTCGCGGAGAACAGGCTGACGATCAGCGCGCCGACCGTGGTGCCCAGCGCGCAGAAGGCCGCGAACAGCGGGAACAGCCGCTTGGCGTCCTGGATGTCGAAATAGGCGTCCGTGAAGTTCCAGAACAGCGAGTAGAGCGCGATGTACCACATCGCCAGGTACAGCTTCAGGACGTAGTAGAGCCCCGTCCCGAACGGCTCTGGCAGGCCCAGCTGGATCAGGCCCCAGAGGATCGCCCCGCCGCCCACGAGCGCCGCCAGCGTGACGTCGACGACGTGGTCGATGGAGAAGCGGACCAGCAGGTACGAGAAGATCGCGGTGTAGACGAGCATCACCGCCGGCGTGAGCAGGAAGATCACCGGCAGCTTGTCGGGGCCCACGTGGGTCAGGAACGCCGCATCGCCGGCCGCGAACCCGATGCCCATGCCGGTCTGCAGCAGCAGGCCGAACAGGCCGAACTGCAGGAGCTTCGGCCACTCGCCGCGCTCGACCCGGAACAGGCGGTTCAACAGGACCTGCACACTCACTCCCGAAGCGGCCCGGCCGCTCGCATCGCGTTAACGACCGCGCCCTAATTTTCTATAGACTAGCCTGGATTCCCCGAACCCTTACCCACAGGCGCCGCCGCAAGATGATCGAGCCCGCCGCAGACATGGCCGCGCGCCGCCGGCGGTTCGGGCTCAAGACCCAGCTGCTGCTGCTTCTCTTCGCGCTCAGCCTCATCTCGGCGACCGCCTATTCGGCGGTGCTCTACAATATCGACCGCAAGGAGATCATGGCCGGCATCGACGGGCGGCTGCTGACGGCCGTGCTGGCGGTGAACGAAATCGTGCCGGACGAGTACCACGCCCGGATCATCGGCCCCGATTCGATTCCGAAGGACGAGTACGACCGGCTGCAGTACCGGCTCTCGCGCTTCGCGGCCCGGTCCGACCTCGTCTACGTCTACACCTACATGCGGTTCGACGGTCAGATCCGCACCGTCTCCACCAGCGCCACGCCGCGCGAGATCGAGACGCGCAGCCAGACGAAGTTCTTCACGCTCTACGACACCGCGCCCGACACGCTGAAGAAGAGCTTCGACGACCAGCAGGTCCGCTACGACGAGTATCGCGACAGCTTCGGCCGCTTCCGTTCGATCTACCTGCCGGTTCGCGGCGTGGACGAGCGGGTCTATGTGGTCGGCGCCGACGTGGACTTGGCCATGGTGCGCAAGCGGTTGACCGACGCCATGGAGCTGTCCGTCGCCGTGGGCGCGGCCATGTTCGCCCTGTCGATGGCCCTGGGCTGGCTGCTGGTCGACCGCATCGTCGGTCCGCTGATCCGGCTCACCGAGTTCACCCGCAACATGGGCCAGCGCAACTTCCAGCCCGACGAGCGCGAAGTGGCCGCCATGAACGCCATCAGCCGCCGCCGCCCGGATGAGGTGGGCAGCCTGGCCGAGGCCATGACCGCCATGATCGCCCGGCTCCAGCGCTACCTCATGGAGATGCAGCAGGCGACCGCCGCCCGCGAGCGGGTCGAGGGCGAGCTGTCGGCCGCGCGCGACATCCAGGTGGGCATGCTGCCGCGCGTCTTCCCGCCGTTCCCCGAGCGGCGCGACATCGACGTCTTCGCCCTGCTGGAATCGGCCAAGCACGTGGGCGGCGACCTCTACGACTACGCCCTGCTGGACCGCGACCGGCTGTTCTTCGTGGTGGGGGACGTGTCCGGCAAGGGCGTGCCGGCGGCCCTGTTCATGGCCATGACCACCACGCTCTTCAAGGCGACCGCGCTGTCGGCCGAGTCCACCGGCGAACTCATGGCCCGCGTGAACAACGAGCTGGCGCGCGACAATGCCCAGGAGATGTTCGTCACCGCCTTCAGCGGCATCCTCGACCTGCGCACCGGCATGGTCGAGTACTCGGACGGCGGCCACGAGGCGCCGTTCGTCCGCCGCGCCGACGGCCGGGTCGAGCGGCTGCCGAAGCTGAAGGGCATGGCCCTGGGTGTGATCGAGGACGCGCCCTACCAGACCTCGAGCTTCGCCCTGAACCCCGGCGACGCCCTGGTGCTGTTCACCGACGGCGTGTCCGAGGCCGCCAACGCCGACGACGACCTCTTCAGCATCGCCCGCATCGAGACCGCCCTGGCCACCGCCCGCGCCGAACCCGACGCGCGCCACCTGGCCGAGGGACTGGCCTCCGACGTCCGCGTCTTCGTCGGCGCGACACCCCAGTCGGACGACATTGCGATCCTGGTCGTGCGCTACGAGGGCGCGGCCTAGCCCAGCTTGACCGGCGGCCGGTCGCGGCCGTGCATCTTGCGCAGGAAGTGGCGCATGTCGTCGATGACGCGGCGCAGGTCGCCGGCGGGTGCGGGCTCGGTCTTCAGCGCCTGGGCCATCAGCGGGTCCTGCTCGATCTCCCACGGCAGGAATGCGAAGCGGCTCTCGGCGCCCAGCATCCAGACGATCGGATAGGGCCGGCCGAACATCACCCCCTTCAGCGGCTCCTTGCCCATCAGGTAGAGCGCCGCCTTGCCGGCGTTGCGGGCGCCCAGCACCACCTCCAGCACGTCCAGCGAGATCACCAGGCTGCCCGGCTTGGCGAACTTGCTGATCCGGAAGCCCAGATCGATGTCGGGGCCGATGTAGTCGAGGTGCGCGCCCGTACCGCTGGAGAGTTCGGGAATCTCGATCTCGATATTGTGGCCGTCGAAGTCGGCCAGCCACACCGTGCCCTTGAGCCGCAGGGGCAGCTGCTGGAAGTGCCGCTCCTCGTACATCTGCATTGTGCGCAGCAGGGCCAGCAGGATCGAGGTCAGCTCCTCCGGACTGCCCGGCTGGGCCACGAACACCACCTCGTCGCCCATCACCTTCCAGACGTCGATCGCCGGCGTGGCGTCGTCCTCGAGGAACTCGATGCCGATCTGGCCCGCGGCCATCAGTGGGAAGCTGGTGAAGAAGGTCTGGAAGATGCCGAGCCAGCCCTCCGACCCCTGGCCCGTGAAACGGGCCTTGAACTCGGTCGAACCCACCATGTCGACCGACAGGAACAGGCGAAGCATCGAATCCCCCGGCGCTGAGCCCGGCCATATTAGACAGATCGGAACCAAGCCATAGCCGCGAGGTCGGGTGACCGACGAAGCGTCTGTGCTACGGTCCCCCGCAGCGTCCGGAACCACGGGCAGGGGGAAACGAGACGGTGGCGGCAGACACCTCCACGGCGGAACGCAGCACGACCGGCGGCCGGCTCGACGCCTGGCTGACTGGCTACCGCCGTCTGCCCGGCGTGCCCGACGAGCTGTTCGGCGCCGACGGCCGCCCCCAGCTGCACTGGCTGGGCTTCCTGCGCGAGTTCGCGGGCTACCCCGACGCCGAATCCGACAGCCGCTTCGGCATGGCTGCCCGGCACATCCGCGACTCCGGCGCCTCCTACCGCATCTACGGCGAGGAGACCGAACGCAGCTGGCCGCTGGACCCGCTGCCGCTGATCATCCCGCAGGCCGAGTGGGACCAGATCGCCGCGGGCGTGGCCCAGCGGGCCGAGCTGATGGAGGCCATCCTCCGCGACCTCTATGGCGAAGGCCGGCTGGTCAGCGAGGGCGCCCTGCCCGCCGCCGTGGTCACCGGCAGCCCCGACTTCCTGCGCGCCATGCGCGGCGTGGCCCCGCCGGCCGGCCGCTATCTGCAGATGTACGCCGCCGACCTGGGCCGCGGGCCGGACGGGCGCTGGTGGGTGCTGGAGGACCGCGCCCAGGCGCCCTCGGGCGCCGGCTACGCCCTGGAGAACCGGCTGGTGGTCAGCCGGGCCTATCCCAACCTCTACAACGGCCTGAACGCGCACCGCCTGGCGCCCTTCTTCGACGGGCTGCGCCGCGGGCTGGCCGCCACCGCCGACCGGGCCGAGCCGCGCATCTGCCTGCTGACGCCCGGCCCGTTCAGCCAGACTTATTTCGAGCAGGCCCACCTCGCCCGCTACCTCGGCTTCCTGCTGGTCGAGGGCGACGACCTGGTGGCCCGCGATGGCAAGGTGTGGGTGCGCACCATCGCGGGTCTGAAGCGCGCGGACGTGATCCTGCGTCGCGTCGACGCCGACTTCCTCGACCCCCTGGAGCTCAACGCCGCCTCGCGCCTGGGCACGCCGGGCATGCTGGAGGCGATCCGCGAGGGCGGGGTCACGGTGCTGAACATGCCGGGCTCCGGGCTGGTGGAGTCGCGGGCGCTGATGAGCTTCATGCCCTCGCTGAGCGAGCGGCTGCTGGGCGAGCCGCTGAAACTGCCCAACATCGCCACCTGGTGGTGCGGCCAGGCGGCCGAGCAGGCGCTGGTGGAGGAGCGGCTGGACCAGCTCGCCATCGCGCCCGCCTTCCAGAACGCCGGCCTGTTCCCCGGCCCACGGCTGGCCGCCGACCTGTCGCCCGTCGACAAGGCCCTGCTGCGCCAGCGGATGTCGGAACGCCCCGGCGACTTCGTCGGCCAGGAGATCGCCCAGCTCTCGACGATGCCGGTCCTTCGCGATGGCCAGCTCCAGCCGGCGCCGTTCACGCTGCGGGTCTTCGCGGCCATGACGCCCGAGGGCTTCAAGATCATGCCCGGCGGCTTCTGCCGCACGTCAGACCGGCCCGACACGCGGGTGATCTCCATGGGCGAAGGCGCGCGCACCGCCGACGTCTGGGTGGTCGACGACAAGCCGGTCGAGCGGCTGACCCTGATCGCCAGCGCCGACGAGGTGAAGGTGCGCCGCATCCTGGGCCACCTGCCCAGCCGCGCGGCCGACAACCTGTTCTGGCTGGGCCGCTACATTGAGCGCACCGAGGCGACGCTGCGGATGGTCCGCGCCCTGTGCTCCAGCCTGATGGACTCCGAGTCCTCGCTGCACGGCCGCGGCCAGACCTTCGAGTCGCTGCGCAAGGTGCTGGTGGACTGGGGCGCGCTGAACGGCGAGGTCCGGCCCGCACGGGCTCTGGATTCCGCCCGCGACGCCCTGCACGACCCCAACGCCTGGGGCTCGGTCACGTACCTCGTCCGCTCGGCCAAGCGCACCGCGTCGGGCATGCGCGAACGGCTGTCGGCCGACTTCTGGGGCCTCTTGGTGGACCTGGAAGGCGACCTCGCCGGCGGCGCGCACGAGATCAATTCCGAGGCCCAGGCGCTGGAGCAGGTGGAAAACGCGCTCCGCCACATCGCCGGTCTGGCCGGGCTCACCCAGGAGAACATGAACCGGGTCGCCGGCTGGCGCTTCCTGGACATGGGCCGGCGCATCGAGCGCGGGGCGGCCACCTGCCAGCTCGCCCGCACCCTGGCGCACGACGCGGCCACCATCGACGACCTGGACCTGCTGCTCGACCTCAACGACAGCCAGATCACCTACCGCGCCCGCTATCTCGTGGGCCTGGCGCTGACCGCCGTGCGCGACCTCGTCATGCTCGACCCGTTCAACACGCGTTCGGTGGCGTTCCAGGTGGCGGCGCTGAGGGACCACCTGGCCGTCCTGCCGACGCTGCAGGAGGACGGCATCCTGGAGGAACCCTCCAAGATCCTGCTGCCGCTGGCCGCCGAGCTGGAGACCGCCGACGCCGCCGGGCTGCACGCCGACAAGGTGCTGGGCTACGAGCGGGCGCTGATGAGGCTCTCCAACGCCGTGGCCGACCGCTTCTTCCTGCAGGGCGCCAACGCCGTGCCCACGGTGAAGCTCGTGGGGCTGGCGTGAACTACAAGCTGCGGCACCGCACCACCTACAGCTACCAAGAGGCGGTGTCCTTCGCCCGCTGCGTGCTGCGCCTGACGCCCCGCTCGTCGGCGACCCAGACGGTGCTGGAGAGCGCGGTCACGGTCAGGCCGGAACCCTCGGCGCGGCTGGAGCGGATCGGGCCGTTCGGCGCCGACATCCTGACCGTTACCGTCGACAAGCCGCACACCGCCCTGGTCATCGAGGCCAACTCGCGCATCGACGTCCACGTGCCGCCGCCCGGCGATGCCGAGGCGAGCCCTGCGTGGGAGGCGGTCCGCGCCCAGGCCCTGACCGTCGCCGACCTCGGCCCCGAGAGCCCGGCGGCCTACCTCTTCCCCACGCCGCGCACGCCGATCACGCCTTCCATCACCGACTATGCGCGCGAGAGCTTCGCGCCGGGCCGGCCGATCGTGGCGGGGACCCTGGAGCTGACGAAGCGCATCTTCGCCGAGTTCAAGTACGACCCCGGCGCGACAGAGGTCTCGACGCCGGTCGGCCAGGCCTTCGACGCCCGCCACGGCGTCTGCCAGGACTTCGCCCAGATCATGATCGTGGGCCTGCGCGGCCTGGGCCTGCCCGCCAAGTACGTGTCGGGCTACCTGCGCACCATCCCGCCGCCCGGCCAGCCCCGCCTGGAAGGCGCCGACGCCACGCACGCCTGGGTCGCGGTCTGGTGCGGCGAGGCGCTGGGTTGGATCGGTTTCGACCCCACCAACGCCATCCTGGCCGGCAACGACCACCTGGTCCTGGCCATCGGCCGCGACTACGCCGACGTGGCGCCCATCGACGGCGTCATCCTGGCCTCCGGCGTCCAGACCCTGAAGGTCGAAGTGGACGTGATCCCCGAGGACGAGCCTGCCCCAGCCCATGCCTAGAGTTCCGCATACCGCTGCCGCGCTGCTGGCGCTGGCATCCCTTTCCGCCTGCGACCGCCCGGCCGACACGCAGAAAACCGTGGCCGCCGCGCCGAAGCTGTCGTGCCTGGCCCCGCAGCCGACACCGGCCAGGGCGCCCGCCACCGACGGCATGGTGCTGGTGAAGGCCGGCGAGTTCCTGCAAGGCGCCAAGCCCGCGCGGGGCGAGGAAGGCCCGCCGCGCGCCACCAAGGTCGGCGCGTTCTGGATCGACCGGACCGAGGTCACCAACGCCGACTTCGCCCGCTTCGTGGCCGCCACCGGCTACGTCACCCTCGCTGAGAAGCCGCTGGACCCGAAATCCTATCCCGGCCTCTCCGGCGACCAGCTCAGGCCCTCGGCCATCGTCTTCGTGGGCGCGAAGAACCCCAACGACGGCCCGGGGCAGTGGTGGCAGGTGATCCAGGGCGCGGACTGGCGCCATCCCGAAGGCCCGGGCAGCACCATCGCGGGCAAGGAGAACCATCCGGTCGTCCAGATCGCCTACGACGACGCCCTGGCCTACGCCCGCTGGCTGGGCCGCGACCTGCCCACCGAGGCCGAGTGGGAGTACGCCGCCCGCGGCGGGCTGAAGGACGCCGCCTACACCTGGGGCGACCAGCCGCTCGACATGAAGAAGCCCCAGGCCAACGTCTGGCAGGGTCCGTTCCCGCAGTCCGACGCCGGGACCGACGGCTACAAGGCCGAGACCGCGCCGGTGGGCTGTTTCCCGGCCAACGGCTACGGCCTGGTCGACATGGCCGGCAACGTCTGGGAGTGGACCAAGGACTGGTACGCCCCGAACCTCGATCCGAGCGAAGTCGTCGACCCGGTCGGCCCGACCCAGCGTGACGCCTACCTGCCCTCCACGCCCGACGAGAAGCGCCACGTGATCAAGGGCGGCTCGTTCCTCTGTGCCGACAACTTCTGCTTCCGCTACCGCCCGCCCGCGCGGGAGGCCGGGCCGACCGACACGGGCTCGGACCACGTGGGCTTCCGGACGGTGCTGCGGGTGAAGGGCTGATATCGCTGGCCTGCACCGTTTCTCCTCCGCGGCCGGATCAGGCGTGCGCCGGGCCGTGGGACAAGCGAGGCTCCCGATACCGGAGGACGCCATGGCCGGAACCCTCAACGCCCCTCGCCGCGGCGCCCGCTGGACGCTCTTCGTGTGGGCGGCCGCGGGCCTGCTGCTCCTGACGCCGGCGGTGGCGATGCGGTTCACCGACGAGGTGAAGTGGGACCCGGGCGACTTCGTCTTCATCGGTGCGCTGCTGGGCGGCGTGTGCCTGGGCGTCGAGCTGGCGGTGCGCATGAGCGGCAGCCTCAGCTACCGCGCCGGCGCGTCCGTGGCGCTGATCACCAGCTTCCTGGTCGTCTGGATCAACGCCGCCGTCGGCGTCATCGGCGGCGAGGAGGAGCGGGCGAACCTGCTCTACCTCGGCCCGATCCTGGTGGCGCTGGCCGGCGCCTTCGCGGGCCGCTTCCGGCCGTCCGGCATGGCGCGGGCGATGGTCGCGGCCGCAGCGGCCATGGCGCTGGTCCCGCCAGCCGCCTCGCTGGTCTGGTCGGGCTTCGGCAAGTCGCCCTGGTCGCCCGAGGCGCTGATCCTGACCGGCGGCTTCGTCTGCCTGTGGCTGTTCGCCGGCTGGCTGTTCCGCCGGGCCGCTCGCTAGAGGCAGGCCTTCCCACTCAGGATGGGCCATCCTGAGTGGATAAGAAGGCCTCTAAACTCAAAGAAGCGAGCCTGTTCCCAATTGGCTTGCTCCAAGCCAACTGGGACAGGCTCTAGACCCTAAGCCAGCCGAAGGCGCGGGCGAGGAAGGCCCGGCCGTCGCGCTCCACCGGGCGGCCGTGGGCCATGATCACGGTCTCGGCCGGCAGTCCAGGATGCGCCGCAGCGCCGGGCGCGCCGCCGGCCGGTCGGTGAAGGCGACGCGGAACTTGCGGGGCACGGTCGGCTCGGGCTCGGTCATCAGGTCCAGCCGCGCCACCAGCGCCCGCCAGCCGCGGAACCAGCCGGGCGGAAACTGCTGGATCAGGTCGGTGAACAGCACCGTGGCGCTGGGCCAGTGGAAGAAGACCACCTCGGTGGTGATCCGGTTGCCCGGAACGGCGACGAGGTCGAGGTCGGCCGCCCATTCCACCGGCGGCGCGTCGCCAAGGTCGGCGTCGAAGGCGAGGTCCGGGCGGCGCGGGCGCAGGCCGGGCGCCGCGTAGAGCCGCGCCTGCGGATAGGCCGCCTTCCACTCGCCGAGGAACAGGTGGTGCAGCGAGTTCGGCGCCACGATGTGGCAGACCGGCCCGATCGCCGCCAGCTCGGCCGCCATCGCCTCCGACAACGCCACCGGCGACCACGCAAGGAGGTCGCCGCCCGCCAGCTGGATGACCGCCATCCGCGTCGGGTACTTGAAGCCCGCCACGTCGGCCTGCGGCCCGTCGGCCAGCCAGATGCCCGGGCCGAACGGCTGCAGCGACGCGGCGCCCATGCGGATCTCCCAGCCGTTCGACGACGGGACGAGGTGATAGCCGCCGGCCCGTCGGGACGCTACTCCCGCCCGCGCCGGACGATCATCAGCATCTGGCTGCGTTCCTCGGCTTCGACGGCCGCATCGAAGCTGGGCTGTTCCAGCGAGGCGTCCATCGAGCGCTTGGAGAGGCGCAGGGCGTCCGGCGCGGCCTTCAGCATGTCGCGCGCCATGGCGAGGCCCGCTTCGTCGAGCCCGTCCTCCGAGGTCACGGCCGAGAGCAGGCCGGCGTCCAGCGCCGCCTGGGCCGCCAGCGGACGGCCGGCCATCAGCACCTCGCGGGCCTTGGACAGCCCGATCATCCGCTGGAGCCGCCAGCTCACGCCCAGCTCGGTGCCCGACAGGCCGATGGCCGTGAACGCCGAGTGGAACGCCGCGCTCTCGCTCGCCAGGATGATGTCGCAGGCCAGCGCGATGGCCATGCCGCCGCCCGCCGCCGCCCCGCGCACCGTGGCCACCAGCGGCTGGGGGCAGACCCGCATGGCCCGCATCAGGTCGCGCAGCACCCAGTCGCCGCGAGGTCCGTCCTGCAGCGCCTCGGGCGTGCCCATGGCCTTGAGGTCGGCGCCGGCGCTGAATGCCCGGCCGGCCCCGCGAACGATCACGACGCGGACGTCGCGGTTGCGGCGCAGCCCCTCGAAATAGGCCAGCAGCGCCTCGGCCATCGGCTGGTTGATGGCGTTCAGCCGGTCGGGCCGGTTCAGGGTCAGGCGCTGGGCGCCGCCCTCGATGTCCTCGACCGTCAGGATGTCGCTCATGGGGTCCTCCCGGATTCTTCGGGAGCACTATGGGCCGGATCGCGCCTGACACCGCGTCACCCGGTCGCGGACAGCCACCGGCCATGTCGCGAAACGACGTTCTAACTGTCACATGTCGGTAAACGATTCAGGTCATTTCCACGCTCGCCCGTACAAGAGCGAAAAGACATCGGGCCGTACTCGAACAACGCGCGCGTCGTTGCCGTGGAATCGGGGGATTTCCGCAAGCAACGGGGCGGCATGTCCTGGAGCGGCGAGAGATGTACTTGGAACCCGTCACCCCGCCGGCGGCTTATGCCGCTCCGGCCGCTGAATCAGCTTCGAGCCCCGCCGCGGCGACTGCGCCGCGATTGCCGGTGTCGGCCACGCCCGCGATGCAGACCGCCGAGATCAGCGTCCTCACCTACAACGTCCGCGGCCTGCCCTGGCCCATCGCCTTCGGGCGCGGCGCGGCGCTGAAGGCGATCGGGCGCGAGCTGGCCGAAATGCGCCGCGAGGGCCGCCAGCCCGACGTGGTGCTGATCCAGGAGGGCTTCCGCGACGAGGTCGCCGGGCTCTTCGAGGCGAGCGGCTACCGCTACTGGGCCCAGGGCCCCAGCCGCTCGGACCGCACGCGGTTCGAGGGCGGCGTGCTGGCCGCGCGCGACGTCTTCCGCGGCGAGGGAGTCGGCAAGCTGATGGGCGGCGGGCTGCATGTGTTCAGCGACGCCCCGATCCTCGACGTCCGCAGCGCGGCCTACAACAACTGCGCCGGCTTCGACTGCCTGGCCAACAAGGGCGCGATGCTGGTGCGCCTGGCGCCGGCCGGCGTGCCCACCACTATCGACGTGGTCAACACCCACATGAACTCGCGCAAGGCCTCGATGGCCCCGCGTTCGCGCACGCTCCCGGCGCACAACGGCCAGGTCCGCGAGCTCTCGGCCTTCCTTGAGGCCAACCGCGAGCCGGGCGCCCCGCTGCTGCTGGGCGGCGACTTCAACGTCCGCAACTCGCCCGCCCGCTACTACTACGAGGCCATGGAGCGGCCCTACACGGTGGTCGGCGAGTTCTGCAGCCAGCCCGAGTCGGGTTGCGGCGAAGGCGCTTCCGACGCCATCTCCGAGCCGTGGCTGCGCAGCCAGGACCTCCAGGCGTTCGGCCAGGGCGCCGTGCGCGTGCAGCCGATCCGCAGCGAGACGCTGTTCCCGACCAAGGACCCCAAGCGGGCCCTGTCCGACCACGACGGCTATCTGGTCCGCTACCAGCTCTCGTGGAATCCGACCGTCGTGGCGGCCTACCGGCCCAGCCCGTCGGTGGAAATTCGCCCGCGCAAGATGGGCGTCCGAATCTCCTGGCGGCCCTAGCCGCTCTTCAAGGCATAACCGCCCGGAAGATCACGCATCCAGCGGGCGCATCGTATGCGCGACGTGGAACGAGCCCGAGTGCGATAGCACGATCCAGTCGCCGCAGTGGGCGACGACCGGGCCCTCAGGGGTGCGGACCTGAACCGCGGCGGACGCCTCGGCCACCGACTGGGCGTCCTCGCCCAGCCACTGCCAAAGCACCGACCAGTTCTTTTTGTCGTGCGCCGGGGGAACCCGGAGCGCGGCGCCGTGGTCGAACGGGGGATGCAGCTGAATGACGCGCATGGCCTGGGTGAATCACTACTCCTACGAGCCGCAGTTCCGCGGTGCTTCGGTTACCAAGACCTTGATTGCCCGGTTCCCGTCGCGCGCGGCGCCGGTTGCAAGGGACTCTCCTGAGGGCTGAAAAAGCTTTGCAGTTCCGAGACAAAGGATTTTAGTCGCAACTAGGGCTTGCGGTGTCGGACGGGGACACCGCGTAAGGGAAGGACTTTAGGAAAATGGCCGAGGTTTCGACCAAGGCTCCGGATCCGATGGACATCGCGCTCGGGGCCGCGGTGCGCATCAGGCGCCGGACGATCGGGATGTCGCAGGAAGCGCTTGCCGAACAATGCGGGGTCAGCTTCCAGCAGATCCAGAAATACGAGAACGGCGCCAACCGCATCTCGTTCTCGCGCCTCGTGCAGATCGCTCGGGCGCTGCGGTGCCGGGTCACCGACCTGATGGACGTCTTCGACGGCGCCGACAAGGAGACCGCCGAGGACCTCGACCTGCTGACGCGCATGCGCACGCCGGGGGCCCTGGAGCTGCTGTCGGCCTATGAGCGCCTCGCGCCCGAGGTCCGCAGCTCGCTGGTGAACCTGGTCCGCACGCTCACCGCGCAGCAGGCCGAGGCCGCCAGCGACAGCCGCGAGCGGGTCCCGGTCTAGAGGGTCAGGTCCCCAGCGCCTTGTCGACCAGGGCGCGGGCGTCCTTGCTGGACCAGTCGGCTTCGCCGGCCACGCGGGCGACCTCCAGGCCGTCCTTGCCGTAGATCACCGTCGTCGGCGCCCCCGGCGCCGGCGGCGAGAGCTTGAACGGCAGCTTCATCTCGCGGTCGTGGTAGAACTTGAGCGGAGCGTGCTGGGCGATGAACAGCCGCGCCTTGGCCGCCGAGCTCTCGGAATCGATGCTGACGGTCACCACCTCGACCGGCTGGCCGGCATAGGCCGCCTGCAGCTTGGCCAAGGTCGGCATCTCGGTGACGCACGGGCCGCACCAGGTGGCCCAGATGTTCATCACCACCACCTTGCCCTTCAGGTCGGCGATCTTCATCGCCTTCCCGCCCTCGTCGTAGAACGTGTAGTCCGGCGCCGGCGTCGGCTGGCTGGGCGTCGTCACCTTGCTGGCCAGCGAGGCCACGGCGGCGGGCGCGCCGGTCTTGGGCCCGGTGGCCGGAGTCGGCGTGGTGGAAGCGGAAGCGATGATGTAGAGAACCGCCGCGACGCCCACGAGGGCGGCGCCCCACAGGCCCCAGGTCAACAGGCTCTTGGGCTTGCCCGCCACCTTCTCGCCGTCCGGACCTTCACTCATATGACCGACTCTTCCTCCGCCCCGCCCGCTCGCCCGTCCTCGGCGGGACAGGCCATGTGGGGCGGCAGGTTCTCCGACAAGCCCGCCGAGCTGATGCAGGCGATCAACGTCTCCATCGGCTTCGACAAGCGGCTCGCGGCGCAGGACCTCGCGGGGTCCCGCGCGCACGCCGCGATGTTGCGCACCGTGGGCGTGATTACAAGCGAGGACGAGGCAGCGATCCAGGGCGGCCTGAAAGCCATCGAGGCCGAGATCGAGGCCGGGACCTTCGCGTTCCGCGACGAGTACGAAGACATCCACATGAACGTGGAGGCCCGCCTGCGCGAGCTGATCGGCCCGGCAGCCGGCCGCCTGCACACGGCCCGCTCGCGCAACGACCAGGTGGCGCTCGACTTCCGCATGTGGGTCCGCGACGCCTGCGACCGCACCGCCGGCCAGATCCAGGCGCTGCAGAAAGCGCTCTTGGCCAAGGCCGAGCAACACGCCGACGCCGTCATGCCGGGCTTCACCCACCTGCAGCCCGCCCAGCCGGTGACCTTCGGCCACCACCTGATGGCCTATGTGGAGATGTTCGGCCGCGACGCCGCCCGCTTCGCCGACGCCCGGGCGCGGATGAACGAGAGCCCCCTGGGCGCCGCCGCGCTGGCGGGGTCGCCGTTCCCCATCGACCGCCACATGACTGCCAAGGCCCTGGGCTTCGACCGGCCGACCGCCAATTCGCTCGACAGCGTCGCCGACCGGGACTTCGCGCTGGAGAGCCTGGCCGCCGCCACGATCTGCGCCACGCACTTGTCGCGGCTGGCCGAAGAGATCGTGATCTGGATGACGCCGCAGTTCGGCTTCGTGAAGCTCTCGGACGCCTTCACCACCGGCTCGTCGATCATGCCGCAGAAGAAGAACCCCGACGCCGCCGAGCTGATCCGGGCGAAGGTGGGCCGCCTGCTAGGCTCGTTCACCCAGCTGAGCGTGGTGATGAAGGGCCTGCCGCTGACCTATTCGAAGGACATGCAGGAGGACAAGGTCCCCACCTTCGAGGCCTTCGACGCCCTGGAGCTTTCCCTGCGGGCCATGGCCGGCATGGTCGCCGACCTGGAGCCGGTGCGTCCGAAAATGGCCGCCGCCGCCGGCGCGGGCTTCTCCACCGCCACCGACCTGGCCGACTGGCTGGTGCGCGAACTGAACCTGCCGTTCCGCGACGCCCACCACGTGACGGGCGCCGCCGTGAAGAAGGCCGAGGAACTGGGCGTCGGGCTGCCCGAGCTGCCGATCGGCGAACTTCAGGCCTTGGATGGACGGATCACGCCGGCCATCTACGATGTGCTCACGCCGGAGGCCTCCGTGGCCAGCCGGAAGAGCTATGGTGGCACCGCGCCGGATCAGGTCCGCGCGCAGATCAAGCGTTGGAAGGAAGCCCTGGCATGAGCCGTCGCACCCTAGCCCTGACCGGAGCGCTGCTCCTGGCGGCTTCCGCCCTCGCCGGCTGCGGCAAGGTCGGCCAGCTCGAGCGGCCAGGCCCGCTGTTCGGCGCCGAGCGCAACCGCACCCGCGATGCCGACGACGCCCAGCGCCAGCAGGACCCGACGCGACCGGTCGACACCGTCGACCCGCGCGACCGCTCCACCGATCCCGCGCCGCCGCGCACCCTGCCGATCCCCGGCACCAGCCGCGGCCCCGGCGCCGTCGCCCCGCAGAGCGCCCTTCCCGACCCCTATTCCAATCCGCGATGAACCACTTCGAGCTTTCCGAGGGCGAGCTCGCGTGTGAAGGCGTTCCGCTCTCCCGCATCGCCGAGGCGGTGGGGACGCCGGTCTACGTCTATTCGTCGGCCACGCTGGAGCGGCACTTCACCGTCCTGCGCGACGCGCTGACCGGTGCGGGGATCGAGGGTCCGCTGATCGCCTTCGCAGTGAAGGCCAATTCCAACGTCGCGGTCCTGCGCACCCTGGCCAACCTGGGCGCGGGCGCGGACGTGGTCTCGGAGGGCGAGGTGCGCCGGGCCCTGGCCGCCGGCGTGCCGCCCGAGCGGATCGTCTTCTCCGGCGTCGGCAAGACCGAGGGCGAGATCGCCTTCGCCGTCGAGGCGGGCGTCGCCGAGATCAACGTCGAGTCCGAGCCCGAGCTGCACCTGGTCAACCGCGTCGCCCAGCAGATGGGCAAGCGCGCCACCGTGGCGATCCGGGTGAACCCCGACGTCGCCGCCGGCGGCCACGCCAAGATCGCCACGGGCAAGGCCGACAACAAGTTCGGCGTCAGCTTCTCCGAGGCTGAGCGGCTCTACGCCAACGCCTCCAACATGGCCGGCGTCCGGCCCGCGGGCGTGGCCTGCCACATCGGCAGCCAGATCACCGACCTGGCCCCCATGGAGGCCGCCTTCACGAAGATGCGCGGCCTGGTCGAGCGGCTGAAGGCCGAGGGTCTGTCGGTCGGGCGCCTCGACCTGGGCGGCGGCCTGGGCGTGCCCTACTTCAACCAGCCCGAGCCGCCGGCGCCGTCCGAGTACGCCGCCATGATCGGGCGCGTGACCAAGGGCCTGGGCGTCCAGCTGGCTTTTGAGCCCGGCCGCATGATCGCCGCCAACGCGGGCGTGCTGCTGGCGCGCGTGAACCACGTCCACGAGCGGCCCGAGGGGCGGAAGTTCCTGGTGCTGGACGCGGCCATGAACGACCTGCTGCGGCCGGCCATGTACGACGCCTACCACGACATCCGCCCGGTCCGGCCGCGCGAGGGCGAGAAGAAGACCTACGACGTCGTCGGCCCGGTCTGCGAGACCGGCGACACCTTCACCCGCGACCGCGTCCTGCCGCCACTGGAGGCGGGCGACCTGGTGGCCTTCATGAGCGCCGGGGCCTACGGCGCCGCCATGGCCAGCGAGTACAACTCGCGCCTGCTGGTCCCCGAGGTGCTGGTGAAGGGCGACCAGTTCGCGGTGGTCCGGCCGCGGCCGACTTACGAGGACATGCTGGAGCGGGAACGCTCGGCGCCGTGGCTGGCGTGATCGACCGCCGCGCCGTCCTGGCGACGGGCGCCGCCGTCCTCGCGGCGCCGGCCCACGCCAAGGCGCGATGGTCGAAACCTAAGCTGGACGCCTTCCGCGCCGAGGCCAAGGCGCTGGAAGTGAAGGGCCTGGTGGTCCTGCACGGCGGGCGGCCCCTGGTGTCGGACGGCGACGTCTCGGCCGCCGACCGCATCGCCTCGGTGCGCAAGTCGTTCCTGTCGGCGCTCTACGGGATCGCGGTGCGCGACCAGAAGATCGACCTGGACCAGACGCTGGCCCAGGTGGGCATCGACGACTACGCGCCGCTGACTCCGGTCGAGCGCGGCGCCACGATCCGCCAGCTGCTGGAGGCCCGCTCGGGCGTCTACATCCCCTCCTCGGCCGAGACCCCGGCCATGAAGGCGGCGCGGCCGGCCCGCGGCAGCCACGCCCCGGGGACGTTCTGGTACTACAACAACTGGGACTTCAACGCCCTGGGCGAGGCCTACCAGCGGCTGACGGGCGTCCCGCTGTTCACGGCCTTCGAGCACCAGATCGCCCGGCCGCTGGGTTTCCAAGACTTCGACCCGCTGAGGCACGCCCGCTGGGGCTACGACGCCGAGCAGCCGCGCTTCCCGGCCTACAACCTGTGGCTCTCGGCCCGTGACATGGCGAAGTTCGGCCAGCTCTACCTGCAGAAAGGCCAGTGGCAGGGCCGCGAACTGGTCCCGGCGTCCTGGGTGGCCGAGAGCACGCGCGCCATCTCCCGCACCGACGATACGGGGATCATGTCGGGCTACGGCTATCTCTGGTGGATCGACGCCGATCCCGCCGCCAGCGGCCTGCCGCCGGGCTGCTATACCGCCGCGGGCAACGGCGGCCGCTACATCGTGGTGATGCCCGCCCTCGACACCGTGGTGGGCATCCAGTGCTTCGAGACCGAGGGCCGGCCCAAGGCGCGGCTCTACGCCGAGAAGGCGCTGAACCGCCTGCTGCTCATGCTGGCCGCGGCCTACGAGGCCTGAGGGGCGCCTACAGGTCCAGGTGCATGAACTGGTTGAACTCCGAGGCGACATAGTCCGAGAAGGCGCCGCCCGACTTGAAGCCACGCGCGCGGTACATGGAAAGCGCCGCTTCGAAGGCCTCGCCGCTGCCGGTCTCCAGGCTGAGCCGCGTCAGGCCCCGCGCCTTCGCCGTCTCGATGATCCGCTCCAGGATCGCCGCGCCCACACCCTGCCGCAGGTGGTCGGGGTGGGTGCGCATCGACTTGATCTCGGCCGCGCCGCCGCCCAGCTCCTTCAGCGCCCCGATGCCGGCGATCGAGGCGCCGCGCCAAGCGCTCCAGACCGTGACGCCGGGCGCCTTCAGGCCCGAGAGGTCCAGGGCGAACGAGTGGCCAGGCGGCGAGCTGTCGCGCATGCCGGCGAGGTGCAGGCGCAGCAGGTCCTGGGTCTGGCCGCTGGAGAGGTCGTCCTCGCGCACGACCAGGGGGGCGACGGCGGTGTCCATGGTCAGTTCCTCACGAGCGCGACGACGTAGGAGCACGGCAGCGTGCTCTGGTTGGCGATGACGACGGGGGCCGGCGGGCCGAAGCCCAGGCAGTCGCCGGCCTGCAGCACGTGCCGCTCTGCCCCCTCGTGGACCACCAGCTCGCCTCCGGTAACCCAGATGGCCTGGCGGATGCGGGCGTAAGCGGACGCCGGGAACTCCACCTGCCGGCCCGGCGGCAGCTCCACCGTGACCATCTCCAGCGGATGGTCGGGACGGTTGTAGATCTGCCGGCGCATGTAGCCGGTGTCGGGGTCGCGCCAGACCGGCTGGTCGGCGGCGCGGGTCACGCGGCCCAGGTCGCCCTCGGCCCGCAGCAGCAGGCCGGCCAGGGTCAGGTCGAAGGCCGTGGCCAGGCGGACGAGGATGACGGCCGTCGGGCTGACCTCGGCCCGCTCGATCTTGCTGATGGCGGCCTTCGAGACGCCCGACCGCTCGGCGAGGTCGGCCAGCGACCAGGTCCGCGCCTCGCGCTCCAGCTGGATGCGGCGCGCGAGCCGGGCCGACGAGTCGTCCACTAAATTATCCATTCGTCTCATATGAGAGACGAACAGTCATTTGGCAAGACGTCAGTCCATCGCGCCGATGTAGGGCAGGCCGCGCATCGTGCCGGCGACGTCCAGTCCGTAGCCCACGAGGAACCGGCCGGGGGCTTCCCAGGCGACGAAGTCGGGCTCCATCGCCCGCGGCGTCGGCCAGGGCTTGCGGGCGAAGACGGCGGTCAGCACCTCGGACGCGCCGGAATCCTTCACCAGGCGGGCGGCTTCCGAGAGTGACAGCCCGGTGTCGAACACGTCGTCGACCACCAGCGCCTTGCGGCCGGCGATCGGCCGCTGCAGGTCGGCGCGCACCTCGCAGCGCCCGCTGGACTGGCGCTCGTCCTTGTAGGAGGCCAGCCACAGGGCGTCGAAGCGGACGACCCGGCCCTGGCGCGCCAGCGCGCGGGTGATGTCGGCTGCGAACCAGATGCCGCCGGTAAGCAGGCAGACCACCACCGTCTCGTCGTCGATCCGCGGCGCGATCTGCGCGGCCAGCGCCTCGATCCGGCTCGCGATCTCGGCCTCGGAGATCAGGACGGTCGGCGTCTCAGTGCTGCTCATGTTTCTTCAGGGCGTCCGGGGAATCTGCGGGAAGCGGCTGGGCCTCGACCGGGGGCGGCGCGTGCTCGGCCGGCGCGGCGTGCGCCTCGGCGGGCGCGGCGTGGCCCTTCCCGGCCGCCACCTTGCCCTTGGCCCGCGGCTCGAAGGCGATATCGACGTCATGCGCGCCAGAGGGCGGGTCGGGCAGGCTGATGGCGAAATAGCGGATCGCCCCGGGCGGGATCTTCGCATTGAGCGGCTGCGCAAGCATGCCCGCCAGCACCTTGCCGTTGCGGTCCAGCAGGCCGATGCGGATGGGCGGCGCCTCGGTCGGGACCTTGTTGACGTTGCGGATGCTGCCGGTGACCGACAGCACCGGCTTGCCCGCCTGGAAGCCGGCCTGCAGCTTGGCGTCCATCACCAGGCCCAGCGTGTTCACCGGCAGGCCGATGGCGGCGAACACCGGCGCCGTGGCGGGGACCACGCCCACCACCTGCTGACGGAAGATCACAGCGGCGCCCGCGGCCACCGCCAGGGCGGCGATGACGCTCATGGTGGCGACCAGCGCGGGCGAGGCCTTCTTCTTCTCGGGCTCGGGCTTGCGGACCGGCGTGACCGGCGCGGACACGAACTCCAGGTCGTCCTCGGGCGGCGGCGTCCGCGGCCCTTCGACCAGCATCTCATCCTCGGGCTCTTCCCGTTCAGGAAGCGACCGATCCTGGAAGGCGCGCCAGCGGTTGCCGCACGTCGTGCACTTGACCATCCGGCCGCCCCGCGGGATGCGCAGGTCGTCGACGAAATAGCTGGTGGCGCACTCTGGGCAGGTCAGTATCATGAGGTCGAATCGGACGCTCCAGCACCCTCACTCCGAGGTCGCCGATTTCGGCCTCCATGTCCAGAAACGCCCATGACGCCGCCGGTTGAACCATCGGCCGACGAGATCCTCCGTTTCGCCGGCGTGTCCATGCGCTACGGGCGCGGCCCCGAGGTCCTGAGCGACGTCTCGCTGTCCCTGCCGCGCGGTTCGTTCCACTTCGTCACTGGCCCGTCGGGCGCCGGCAAGAGCTCGCTGCTGAAGCTGATCTACCTGGCGGCGCGGCCGTCGTCGGGCCATGTGCGGCTGTTCGGCGAGGACATCGACGCCATGGCTGCGCGCGACCTGCCGCGCATCCGCCGCCGGATCGGCGTGGTGTTCCAGGACCTGCTGCTGCTCGACCACCTCTCAGCCTTCGACAACACCGCCCTTCCCCTGCGCATCGCCGGGCACAGGCCGGCTGAATACCGCAACGACGTGGCCGAGCTCCTGACCTGGGTGGGGCTGGGGCAGCGGATGAACGCCATGCCGCCCACGCTCGCCGGCGGTGAGAAGCAGCGCCTCGCCATCGCCCGCGCCGTCGTGAACCGGCCCGAGATCCTGCTGGCGGACGAGCCCACCGGCAACGTCGACCACGAGATGGCGCTGCGCATCTACCGCCTGTTCGTCGAGCTTAACCGGCTGGGCACCACCGTCATCATCGCGACCCACGATCAGGACCTGGTCGCCCGCTCGGCCCGACCGGTGCTGCACCTGGACAAGGGCCGCCTGCGCCCCATGCCGCCGCAAGGCCCCCTCGCAGAGCCGGGCGAATGAGCGAGCCGTTCGATCCTTCGCGCTGGCGGCCAGCGTCGTTCCTGCCCGACGAGGACGCACGCGATCCCGCTCTGCTGTTCGTGGTGGCGGTGCTGTGCTTCCTCGCCTGCCTGACGGGACTGGGCGTGATCGCCGGCACGCGCGCCGCCAACGGCTGGGCCAGCCAACTCACCGGCGAGGCCACCGTGATCGTCCGCGCCCGCGGCGGCGAGACGCCCGACGCCGCGGCCGCCCGCGCCGCCGAGGCCCTGGCCGCCGTGCCCGGCGTCACCGAGGCCCGCGCGCTGGAGAAGGAGAAGGCCTACGCCCTCATCAAGCCGTGGCTGGGCGACGTGGCTGACCTGGACGACCTGCCCGTGCCGCGCCTGGTCGCCGTGGGCCTGGACGACAAGAAGCCCGCCACCGCCGCCACCCTGGGCGCGGCGCTGAAGGGCCACGGCCTGGACGCCGTCGTCGACGACCACAGCGTCTGGATCAAGGACATCCGCCATGCCGCCGGCGTGGTGAGCTGGACGGCGGCGACGCTGCTGCTGCTGATCGCCGGGGCCGCCGCCGCCGTCGTCGCCTACGCCACCCGCGCGGGCCTGGCCGCCCGGCGCGACGTGGTCGAGGTGCTGCACCTGACCGGCGCCGAGGACGCCCAGATCGCCAGTCTGTTCGAGCTGCGGTTCGCCCGCGTCGCCGCCCTCGCCGGCGCGGCCGGAGCGATCGCCGCGGCGCTGCTGGGCGCGGTCCTTCGCCTGATCGGCGGCGGCCAGGGGATCACGCCCGCCCTGCCCATCGCCTGGATCGACCTCCTGGCCGTCCTGCCCTGCCCGCTGCTAGCGGCCCTGGTCGCGGCGGTCGCGGCGCGCGTCACCGCCCGGCGGCTGATACAGAAGCTCTGATGAAGTCGATCGCCGCCTTCCTGGTCGTGGCGCTCGTCTGGTTCTCCGGCCTCCTGGCCTATGCCGGGCGGGTCCAGCACCAGACGCCCGCCCGCGCGCCCACGCCCGCCCAGGGCATCGTGGTGCTGACCGGCGCGGGCTCGAACGAGCGGCTGGCCGCCGCCATGAGCCTGCTCGAAGACGACTACGGCCGGCGCGTCCTGGTCTCGGGCGTCAACCGCAAGGCCAGCCGCGAGGACATCCGCAACGTCTCGCGCGCCGTGCGCCGCCTCTACGACTGCTGCGTGGACTTGGGGTTCACCGCCGCCGACACCGTGGGTAACGCCCGCGAGACGCTCGCCTGGGCCCAGGCCATGCGCTACCGCAGCCTGATCATCGTCACCGCCGACTACCACATGCCCCGCGCCATGCTGGAGCTGAACGCCGTGCTGCGCGGCACGGGCATCACCGCCCAGACCTACGCCGTCCCCACGCCCGCCCTGAAGGCGCGGCGCTGGTGGCGCAATCCGCGCGCCGCGCGGTTGATGGTGGTGGAGTATTGCAAGTATCTGGCGATCCTCGGTCGCGAAGCCGTGCTGGGGCTCGGCCCCCGCGACGGTCCGGCGGCGCAGCAGAAGGCCGGCTCGTGAACGCCATCCGTTCGATCGTCTACCTGATCCTGTTCAGCCTCTGGACGACAGTGGTGGCCGTCGGGTGCACCCCCATCCTGTTCGGCCCGCGGCGCTGGTGCCACGCCATGTTCAACGTCTGGGGCCATGGCGTGGTGGGCCTGCTGGCGCTGGTGGGCGTGCGGGTCGAGGTGCGCGGCCGCGAGTTCATCCCGAAGGGCGCGGCGCTGGTGGCCCCCAAGCACCAGTGCATGCTGGACGTCTTCGCCCAGTTCACCTGGCTGCCCGCCAACGCCTTCGTCATGAAGAAGGAGTTGGCCTGGATCCCCTGGTTCGGCTGGTACGGGAAGAAGGCCGGAGCGATCGTCATCGACCGCGCGGGCGCGGCCAAGACCATGCGCCAGCTGATCCGCGAGGGCATCGAACGCTTCAAGTGGGGCGCCCAGGTCGTGATTTTCCCCGAGGGCCACCGCCAGCTCATCGGCGCCGAGCCCGACTACAAGCCCGGCATCGCCGCGCTCTACAAGGAACTGGGCGTCCCCGTGTATCCCGTCGCCACCAACGCCGGCGAGCATTGGTCGGCCAAGGGCCTGAAGCTGAGGCCCGGCCTGATCGTCTACGAATACCTGGAGCCCATCCCGCCCGGCCTCAAGCGCGCCGAGTTCATGCGGCTGCTGGAAGAGCGGATCGAGACGAAGTCCCGGGCGCTGCTGGGGAACTGAGTCCCTCCCTTAATGGGGAGGGACAGCTCGCCGGAGGCGAGCAGGGTGGGGGATAGTCGATCAAGCTCAGCGCCCGGTCGTGGCTTCCCCACCCGTCTCGCTGCGCTCGCCACCCTCCCCATTAGGGGGAGGGACTGTTCTCCACCATCCCCAGCAGCCGCTCCATCCCGGCGTCGCGCACCCGCATCTCGCGTAGGTGTTCCACCAGGTCGCGGAGGTAGTCGACGTTCTTGCCCGACAGGCCCGTCGCGCCGGCGATCAGCTCGGCCTGCCGCTCCAGGCTGAGCGCCCCCGCCCACTGTGGGTGATGCACGTCCGACAGGAAGCATAGCGCGTCGGCGCGCCGGCCGTCGTCCAGGCGCACATGCCGGCGGGCTTCGATATAGGTCTCGGTCGGCTGCTCGCGCTCCAACAGGTAGGCGTAGACCTCGGCCCAGTCCTTCTCCTCGACGCGATAGGCCGCCCCCCGGCACGCGCCGCCCGGCGCCAGGCCCAGCACCAGGCCCGGCCGCTCATAGGTGCCGCGATGGTGGACCGAATAGATGCAGAAGGCCCGGCGGCGTCCGTGTAAGGTGGCGCCTCGCCGCTCCGCGAACGGGAATCCCGGCCGCCACATCAGCGACCCATAGCCGAAGACCCACCGTTCCGACGCCATACGCCCCTCGAACCCTTCCCGGTTGTCTGTGCCCGATCCGTCCGCGCCCCGCAAACTCAGCCCGCTCCGCATCTACATCACGTTCGGGATCGCCCTCGTCGCGGTCGTCGCCTGGACGGCCGTCTGGATCTGGGCGCGCGGCGAGGCCAAGGCCCGCCTCGACGCCGGCGCCGAGGCGTTGCGCAGCGCCGGCTACGAGGTCTCTTGGAAGGACCGCACGATCGGCGGCTATCCCTTCCGTCTCAACATCACCCTGACCGAAGCGCGCATCCGCGACCGCTCGGGCTGGGCGCTGGAGACGCCGGAGCTCGAAGGCCAGGCGTTCATGCACGCGCCCACCACCTGGCTGATCGCCGCGCCCCAGGGGCTCACCTTCGTGCGCCCCGTCGGCGGGCCGGTGAGGGTGACCGGCAAGCTGATCCGCGCCAGCCTCAGCCACCTGGCCAACACCCCACCCAACCTGTCGTTCGAAGGCGTGGGCCTCGCCTTCCAGCCCGCCGCCGGCGCCCAGCCCTTCGGCCTGCAGGCGGCCGAGCGGGTCGAGTTCCACCTCCGCCAGGCGCCCAGCGAGGTGGGCGACGAGGGCGGGGTCTGGCTGACGGTCAAGGACGGTAAGGCGCGGCTGTCGGGCCTCCTGGGCCGCATCGCCGGCGAGAAGCCGATTTCCATCGAGTGGGACGGCCGCATGTCGAAGATCAGCGCCTTCCACGGAAACGACTGGCCCAGCGCCGTGCGTAACTGGACCGCGGCCGGCGGGCAGATGAGCGTCAAGCGCGGCGGCCTCACCGCCGGAGACGCCCTGATCGGCGTGAACTCCGGGACTCTGCGCGTGGGCTCGGACGGCCGCGCCGCCGGCGTGCTGGACGTATCGCTGCGCCAGGCGCCGCGCGCGCTGGGCGCCCTGGGCGCGACCGGAACCATCCCACAGGACCGGGCCGACGCCGCCGCGGCCGTCGCCCAAGCCCGCCAGGACGGCGACGTGGCCCGCGCCACCCTGAACTTCGAGGCTGGCCAGACGACCCTGGGCCCGGTCGCGATCGCCCCCGCGCCCAAGGTGTACGAACCCAACTAGCTGGGCCATGCTGGCCGCATGTCCTCGCTCTACGACCGGTTCGTCCTGCCGAAACTGCTGAAGTGCGCGTGTTCGGCGAAGCCCATGATGAAGCAGCGGGCCAAGGTGGTCCCCGAGGCGTCCGGTCATGTGCTGGAGCTGGGCATCGGCATGGGCCTGAACCTCGGCTTCTACGATGCGGCCAAGGTCGAGAGCATCACCGGCGTCGACCCGGCGCCAGAGCTGCGGGCCATCGCCGAGGCGGCGCCGCGCGATCCGCGGCTGACGGTGCGGGTGGAAGACGGCACAGCCGAGGCCCTGCCCTTCGCGGACGGCGCGTTCGACTGCGTGGTCTGCACCTTCACGCTCTGCTCGGTGCACACCCCGGCCGCGGCGCTCGCCGAGGGGCGCCGGGTGCTGAAGCCCGGCGGACGGTTCCTCTACTGCGAGCACGGCCTCTCGCCCGAACCCGGCGTCGCCAGGTGGCAACGGCGGATCGAGCCGGTGTGGAAGCGCATCGCCGGCGGCTGCCACCTCACGCGTCCGGTCACGTCGGCCATCCAGGCCGCCGGCTTCACCGTGCGGCGACAGGACAGCATGTATGTGCCCGGAACCCCGCGCTTCGCGGGGTGGAACGAATGGGGCGAAGCGACGCCTTAGTTGGCGAGGTCCGTCACAGGCAGGGCGAAGGCGCGGAAGCGGCTCGGCAGGCGCATGGCCGCACGGGTCGCATCGCGGACGCTCTGGAATTGCTGGGCGGATTCAGAAGCGGCGGTCCACGCGACCGGCGCAGCTTCAGCGAGGTACTCAAGCCCGTCCGACTTGGTCCGGGCCACGACAACGGAAGACACCATCGGTAGGTCTCCACTCGGGGCCGGCGTGCCGTTTTGGCTCGCCTAACGCGTTACGCAACAAACGCCGTGCCAGACGCAGAACGCTGCTGTGGGAATTCGGCTGCCCTTCGATGTTCGTCGAACACTCGCCTTCCGCGCGCGAATCGGATTCGATTCCGCAATCAAACGGCGAGGGACGCGTCATGGCCCTGGTGAACTACACGGTCGACCTGATCGAAGGTGTGTGGAAGGTGGGCCTGAACGGCAAGCACTTCGGCCCCTATTCCACACTGGACGCCGCCGTGACCGCCGCCAGCAACGCCGCCCGCAAGGCCGAGGTCCAGGGCTACGACGCCATGCTGACCATCAACACGCCGCCCGAGCCGGAGGCCGCCGCCGACCGCGACGCGGCATAGTGCCGGCCTACGTCGCGCTGCTCTATTCGATCGGCCTGCCCGAGGGCCGGCGGTTGCGGACCGCCGAGTGGATCCCCGTGCTGGAGGGCCTGGGCCTGGAGCGGCCGCGTACTCTGTTCTCCACCGGCAACGTCGTCTTCGAGGCCGGACGGCTGTCGGTGCCCGCGCTGGAGAAACGTCTGGAGCACGCCTATGAGGCCGCCTTCGGCCGCCGGGTGGACCACATCGTGCGCACCGCCGCCACGTTCCGCACCCTCGTCGCCGCCAACCCCTTCTCGGCCGAGACCGCCGACGACCCAGCGCACGTGGCGGTGCGTGTGATGCGCCGGCCGCTCGCCGACGCCGACCTTGCGCGATTCGCCGAACGGGCCAGCCCGCGGGAGAAGGTGGCGATCGTGGGCGGCGACCTCTGGCTCTACGCGCCCGAGCCGCCGGGCAAGTCGCGGTTGATCCCCATGCTGTCGCGCGAGCGGGCCGGCATAGGCACGATCCGCGTCTGGAACACCATTCGCCGCCTGGGCGAGATGCTGGACGAATGAAGGGATAATCGCGCGGCGACGCCCTGGTGGCGGGGGGCGGGCTCGAACCGCCGACCTGTGGGTTATGAATCCACCGCTCTAACCAGCTGAGCTACCCAGCCAAGCCAGGGCGCTCGCCGCGCGAGGCGGGGGTTATAGGGGCAGAGCGGCTCGGCTTCAAGCGCTTGGGCAAAGGACGATCTGCCGTTAGGGTCGCACCCGCGATGAGCGTCCTGCACCTCCTGGGAACGGCCGGCGAAGGCGGCGCGGAGACCTATTTCGTCGACCTCGTGCAGGCGCTGAAGCGCGCGGGTGTGCCCGAGGCGGCGGCCATCCGCCGGAACGCCGGGCGCGAGGCCAGGCTGAAGAAGGCCGGCGTGCCCTTCAAGGTGCTTCGCTTCGGCGGGCCCATCGACATGCTGACCCGTCCCGCGGCGGCCGGCTTCGCCGCCCTGCAACGGACGAAGGTGGCGGTGGCCTGGATGAACCGGGCAGCCCGGCACACGCCGCGCGGACCGTGGGCGCGGATCGGCCGGCTCGGCGGCTACTACAGCCTCAAGTACTACAAGGGCTTCGACTACCTGGTCGCCAACACCGAGGACATCGCCGAATGGGTGGTGGGCCAGGGCTGGCCGGCGGGCCGGGTGACCTGCATCCCCAACTTCGCCGCCGCCCCGCCCGACGCTGGGCCGGTGGACCGCGCCGGCCTGCAGACTCCCGAGGACGCGCCGCTGCTGCTGGCCATGGGGCGGCTGCACGAGAACAAGGCCCACGACGTCGCGTTGCAGGCGCTGGCCGAGCTGCCGGACGCCTTCCTCTGGATCGCGGGCGTCGGTCCGCTGGAGGCCAAGCTCAAGGGCATGGCCGAGGCGTTGGGCGTGGCGAACCGCGTCCGCTTCCTGGGCTGGCGGACAGACGCGTCGGCGCTCTATCGCACGGCCGACGTCTGCGTGTTCCCCTCGCGCTACGAACCGTTGGGCAATGTGGTGATCCAGAGCTGGGCGCACGGCCTGCCGGTGATCGCGGCCGAGAGCCAGGGGCCGAAGGCGCTAATCCGCGACGGCGATGACGGCCTGCTCGTGCCAGTGGACGACGCCGGCGCCCTCGCCGCCGCGGTGCGGCGGATGCTGGGCGATCCCATGCTGCGCGCCGGCTTGGCCGCGGCGGGCGGATCGCGGGTCGAGGCCGAGTTCTCCGAGGCCGCCGTGGTCGGCCAGTGGAAGGCGCTCTTCGCCGATTTCGGAGCCGCCTGATGTGCGGCATAGCGGGCCAGCTCGGCAGGACGGATCACGTCTCAGCCGAACGGATGATCCATGCGCTGGCCCACCGGGGACCGGACGGCATCCGCGTGGAGCGGGCGGCCGGCGCCCAACTGGCGCATGCACGCCTGTCGATCATCGACCTGGAGGGCGGCTGGCAGCCGCTGCACGCCGCCGGCGGCACGGTCATCGGCAACGGCGAGATCTACAACTACGTCGAACTGGCCGCCGAGTTCGGCCTGCACACGGCGACCGGCTCCGACTTCGAGCCCCTGCTGCACCTCTACGCCCGCGAGGGCGAGGCGGCGTTCCGGCGGCTGCGAGGCATGTACGCGCTGTGCCTGATCGGGGCCGACGGCCGGGCCTGGCTGGCGCGCGACCCCTTCGGCATCAAGCCGCTCTACATCATGGAGCACGCCGGCGGCCTGGCCTTCGCGTCCGAGCCGCGGGCCTTCTTCGCGGCCGGCCTGATGCAGACGGTCCTCGACGAGGGCGCGGCGCGCGAACTGGTCGACCTCAACTACGTCCTGGCCGAACGCACCCCGTTCCAGGGCCTGCGCCGCCTGGCCCCCGGCGAGGTGATCGAGGTCCGCGACGGCCGCATCGTCTCGGGGAAGCGCAGATCCCCTATTCCTCCCCCACAGGGGGAGGTGTCGGCAAAGCC
>Ga0065165_1001057_pt1 | contig 32986 bp, 29 predicted proteins | sample AraplaMF_Cvi_mMF_FD_63813 | JGI IMG/M metagenome (GOLD analysis project Ga0065165, IMG submission 63813) | Arabidopsis root microbial communities from the University of North Carolina, USA - plate scrape MF_Cvi_mMF (version 2) (version 3) | ecosystem: Host-associated > Plants > Roots >... | reverse complement strand
TCGCGCAGGCGCACGAAGGCTTCCAGGGTCTCCTCCAGCGGCACGTTGCCGCGCCAGTGCAGCAGATACAGGTCGATGCGTTCGGTCTTGATGCGGCGCAGGCTGCGCTCGCAGGCGGCCTGCACGCCGCGGCGGTCGGCGTTGTGCGGGTAGACTTTGCTGACCAGGAACACCTCGTCGCGGCGGCCGGCAATCGCCTCGCCCACCACTTCCTCCGCGCCGCCCTCGCCGTACATCTCGGCGGTATCGATCAGGGTCATGCCCAGGTCCAGGCCCAGCTTCAGGGCCGCCACCTCGTCGCGGCGCGCGCCCGGGTCTTCGCCCATATTCCAGGTGCCCTGCCCCAGCACGGGCATTTCACTTCCGGACGGTAACAACAAACGCTTCATGGCGCCTCCTCCTGCGTAAAAGCTGACAATAACCCAGGCTTTGTGCGCGCTCAAGGGCGCGATTGAGGCAGGGGGACTTGCAAGCCAGCGCGAGGCGCACACTGGCCCGGTTAGCTGCCCCCGGTTTGCTGCCCCCGGTTAGCTGCCCATTCTTCGCGACCATGACACTGACACGCCGCGCTTCGCCTTTCCTCGCCCTCCTCGTGCTGTGTGGCTGCACGGTCAAGGACAGCCACCCGGTGGCGGTCACGCCCCAGGTCGTACCGGCCGAGCTGTGGGTCGCGCCGGACGGCCTCGACAGCAACCCCGGCACCCGATCGGCGCCCTTGCGTTCGCTGGCGCGCGCCGCCCAGTTGGTCACGCCGGGCACCACGGTCAACGTTCAGCCGGGCGTCTACCAGGGAGGCTTCCGCACCAGCGCCAACGGCTTGCCGAACGCCCGCATCGTGTTCCGCGCCACCGAGCGCTGGCAGGCCCGCATCGTGCCGCCGTCCGTGTCCAGCAGCGAAGTCGCCTGGGACAACCGCGCCAGCTACATCGACATTCAGGGTTTCGAGATCGACGGCGCGGCCCATAGCGCCGGCCTGTCCTGGACCACCGGCATCGTCAGCGGCGGCTCCTTCAACCGCATCGCGGCCAACCACGTGCACGACATCGCCACCCGCCTGCCCTGCCCGGCCAAGGGCGGCGCTGGCATCGGCATCGACAGTGATTCCAATGGAATGTTTTCGGAAGTGTCCGGCAACAGCGTGCACGACATCGGGGCGCCCGGCTGCCGCAGCATGCAGGGCATCGCCGTCGACACCCCCGGCACGATACGCAACAACATCGTCTACCGCGTGCCCGGGGCCGGCATCCACCTGTGGCACGACGCGCGCAAGGTCATCGTGGTCAACAACACGGTCGCGGCGTCGAACACCGGCATCCTGGTCGGCGGCGGCGAGTTCCACCACACCAAGGGGCCGAACGACCATACGCACGTGCTCAACAACATCGTGTTCGACAACCGCTACGGCATCGCCGAACAGGGCGCCACGGGCAAGCACAACAGCTACCGTAATAATCTCGTGTTCGCCAACAAGGAGGCGGACTGGAACCTGGCCCAGGGCATGCGCCACGCCGGCACCATCGCCGCCGCGCCCGGTTTCGTCAGCTACGCGCGCGCCGGGACGCCGGATTTCCGCCTGGCAGCCGGTTCACCGGCCATCGGCAAGGGCATCGAGAACGGCGCGGATAGTGCTGACTTCTACGGCAGGACGCGTGGGCAGCGCGAATCCATCGACATCGGCGCTTGCCAACATTAATTAAGGAAAGTTTGACAAACCCTCAGGGCAAGGCGCATCGGCGAAGACAGTACGCTAGTACGGCGAGCCGATGCAACGCCGCCATGAGGGATTTGTCAGACCTTCCTACAGGATTTCGTTGACCAGCTCGGAAGGCCGGCACAAGCGCACGCCCTTCGGCGTGATCACGAAAGGCCGGTTGATCAGCACCGGGTTGGCCACCATCGCATCCAGCAGGGCGTCGTCATCGGCGCCGTCCAGGCCGAGCTCCCCGTACACCGCTTCCTTGCTGCGCACGGCATCCCGCACCGACAGCCCGGCGCTTGCGATCATCTCGCGCAGTTGTTCGCGCTCGGGCGGATTCGCCAGGTAATCGACCACCTCCGGCTCGTGGCCGGCGTCGCGCAGCAGGCCGAGCGTGGTGCGCGAGGTGCCGCAGCGCGGATTGTGAAAAATCTTGATATCCATCGTTAAATCCCCTCTCAAACAACGAGCAGTCTTGCCGCTCAGGCAAGGGATGATACCGACGGCGCTACAACGCTTCCAGCTTTTTCGCTTGTCCGGCGATTTTTCCCGCTATAGAATCCCCGCTTTAATTTCCGGCACGCAATGGAAGAAGCCCGGTTGAAAGACAGACAAATGCAAGAACACCTGATGCGCCCGGCAAAGCTGCCGACCTGGGGCCAACGCACCGCCCTGCGCCTGCTGAACATGATCGGCTGGAACGTGTATTTCAAGCCGCTGCCCGGGCCGCATGGCATCGCCGTGGTGTATCCGCACACTTCGAACATCGATTTCTTCGTCGGCCTGCTGGCCAAGTGGGCGGTCGGCTTGCATTTCCGCTGGCTGGCCAAGGATTCGCTGTTCCGCGGCGTGATGGGCGTCATCATGCGCTACTGGGGCGGCGTGGCGGTCGACCGCAGCGCGCCGCAGGGCGCGATCCGGCGCCTGGCCGAAAACATGCTGGCCTCGAAATGGTTCTGGCTGGCGATCACGCCGGAAGGCACGCGCGGCTACCGTCCTTACTGGAAGAGCGGCTTCTACCGCATCGCGCTGGCGGCGAAGGTGCCGGTGCTGCTGGTGTCGATCGACTACGGCAGGAAGATCGTGGACGTCACCAAAACCATCACCCTGACCGGCGACGAAGCCGCCGACATGGCGGCGATCGCCAGGGTCTATGAAGGCGTGCAGGCCAAGTTCCCGAAAGACGCGGCGCCGATCCGCCTGGCCGAGCCGGGTTCAGACGACGCCCGCAAGCAGGCATAAACCGGCGGCGGCGATCGCGGCGCCCGCCATCCGGCGCCGCTCTTCGTCCGGCTGCACGACCATCCCCAGGACCATCACCAGCGCGCTGGCCGCCAGGAAACCAGCGCCGCTGCCGATTCCCGCCAGCTCGCGCCCATGTGCCGCGCCGTGGAGAATGCCGCACACGCCCACCAGCGCCACCGCCAGTTGCGGCGGCATGTGCAAGGCAGCCGCGGCCAGGGCGCCCAGCAAGAGCACGGTGGCGGCAATCGACATCTCCAGCGCGGGCAGCATGCCTTTGTCGAGGAGGCCGGCGCAGGAAGCGCCCAGCGCCATCAGCACCAGGAACACGGGCGGCAACACCGCGCCGCGCCGCTGCTGCCGGCTCCACAAGCCCACTGCCAGCAGCGCCAGCAGATGATCCAGTCCGGTCAACGGGTGGAGCAAGCCGGCCACCAGACCGGTACTTCCCTCGTGCCCCGGATGCGCCGCCGCCGGCAGCGCCACAAGCACGGCAGCAAGCGCGGCCATCGATCGTATTGCACGCTTCATGAGATACCTCCCTGTTGATCGAGCAGTCCCTGCTCGCGGATGAAATGGACCACCTCGTCCACGCCTTCGCCGCTGCGCAGGTTGGTGAACACGAAAGGCCGCGCGCCGCGCTGGGCCCGGGCATCACGCGCCATCACGTCGAGGTCGGCCCCGACATGCGGCGCCAGGTCGGTCTTGTTGATGATGAGGAGGTCCGAGCGGGTGATACCCGGGCCGCCCTTGCGCGGGATTTTCTCGCCGCCCGCGACGTCGATCACGTACAGGGTCAGGTCCGACAGCTCGGGGCTGAAGGTGGCGGCCAGGTTGTCGCCGCCCGACTCGACCAGCACCAGCTCCAGCGCCGGAAAGTCGGCCTGCAGGCGCGCGATGGCTTCCAGGTTGATCGAAGCGTCCTCGCGGATCGCCGTGTGCGGACAGCCGCCCGTCTCCACGCCCATCAGGCGCTCGGGTGGCAGCGCATCGGCGCGCAGGAGGATCTCCATGTCCTCGCGGGTGTAGATGTCATTGGTGATCACGGCCATGTCGTAGCGCTCGCGCATGCGCCGGCACAGCATCTCGCACAGGGCCGTCTTGCCGGAGCCGACCGGGCCGCCGATGCCGACGCGCAGGGGATTCGATGTCATATCTGCCTTTCTCATGAACGGTACAGCCGCCCGTGCTGCACCTCGTGCCGCATCGACAGCATCGACAGCCCCGGCGCCCAGTTCGACAATGAAGCATCGTCGAGCGCACGGGCGGTGCGCGCCGCCGCCTCGAACTCGGGCCGCAGCGACAGCAGCAGGCGCTGGCCCGCCACCTGCCCCAGCGGCACCGACTTCACACACACCAGCACCTGGTTTTCGGCCCAGGAAAACAGCAGCGCCAGCAGCGCTTCCTCGTGCGGGATGCCGAGGGCGTCGACGGCGCAAGCCAGGGCCGCGGGCAGCGAGACCTCCTCACCCAGCACCGTTACCTCGGCCACGCCCAGCTCGGCGATGAGGCGCGTCAGCGAATAGCCCATCTGCACGGTCTCGGCGCGCAGTTCCGCCGTGTCGCGCGAAGCCAGGAAGCATTCGCTCCACAGCCGGATCGCGGCATCGTCGCGCACTGCGAACGCCTGCAGCAGGCGCCAGAACAGCGGCGCATCCCACTGCGCCAGTACTTCGTGCAGGCCGCGCACGATCCAGTCGCGGGCACTGGCGGCATCCGTCACCAGGCCCTCCTCCAGCGCCGCTTCGAGACCCTGGGAATAGCTGTAGCCCCCGATCGGCAGCGCCGGGCTGGCAAACTGCAGCAGGTGCAGCAGGCTGGCCGCATTCATGCGCTTTCCATGTTGGGCCGGTGGATCTTCTGGCGCAGCGGCACCGGCGCCAGCAAACCGGGCCCCGGATGCCCGTGCGCATGCGAATGGCCACCGGCGTAGGCGCCGGCCTCCGGCTCGAACTTGGCCAGCTCCTCGTCGACGTGGGCGCCCAGCCCCAGCACCATTTCCTTCAGCACGGGATCGACGCGGATGCGGATCCAGCCGGGTCCGACCTCGGCCTGGGTATGGCGGTTGCCGAGATGGTAGGCGCAGCGCGCCAGCATGGCGGCATCGACGCAGCGAATCAGGTAGGTCGGCTCGGGCGCCGCCACCACGCGCACGACGCGGCCACCCTCGCCGCTCAGTAGGTCGCCGTCGCGCAGCACGGTGCCGCGCGCCAGGAACAGCGCGACCTCCTCGCCGGACACGAGGCGCGCGCGGAGGCGGCAGCGCTCGCGCTGGTCCCATGGAAGCACCATGAGCTCGTGGACGGTCACACCGGGAGCAGCGTGGGCGCGCGGGGTTCTGGTATGCAGGGACAGCATGGTTCGCTCCTTGGACTCTCTGCTAAAACAGGAAATAGCGCTGCGCCAGCGGCAGCACCTGGGCCGGTTCGCACACCAGCAGGCGGCCGTCGGCCCGCACTTCATAGGTCTCCGGGTCCACCTCCATGTGCGGGGTGGCGCCGTTGTGGATCATGTCGTGCTTGCGCAGGCCGCGCGTGCCGCGCACCGCAATGACTGTCTTCGCCAGCCCGAGCCGGGCTGCGATGCCGTCGTCGTACGCGGCCTGGGAGACGAAGGTGAAGGACTTCCTCAGGCCGCCCGCGAAGGCCCCGAACATCGGGCGCCAATGCACCGGCTGCGGCGTCGGGATCGACGCATTCGGGTCGCCCATCAGGCTGGCGGCGATCATCCCGCCCTTGATCACCATCGACGGCTTGGCGCCGAAGAAGGCCGGGCGCCAAAGCACCAGGTCGGCGATCTTGCCGGCTTCGATGGAACCGACCGCGTGCGCGATGCCGTGGGTGATTGCAGGATTGATCGTGTACTTGGCCACGTAGCGCTTGACGCGCGTGTTGTCGCTGCGGCCGGTGTCGCCATCCAGCGGCCCGCGCTGCGCCTTCATCTTGTGCGCGGTCTGCCAGGTGCGCAGGATGGTCTCGCCGACGCGGCCCATGGCCTGCGAATCCGAGGACATCATCGAGATCGCGCCGAGGTCGTGCAGGATGTCCTCGGCGGCGATGGTCTCGCGCCGAATGCGCGATTCGGCAAAGGCCACGTCTTCGGCGATGGCGGCGTCGAGGTGGTGGCAGACCATGAGCATGTCGAGGTGCTCGTCCAGCGTGTTGACGGTATAGGGACGGGTCGGATTGGTCGACGAGGGCAGCACGTTGGCCTGGCCGACCGCGGCGATGATGTCCGGCGCATGGCCGCCTCCCGCGCCTTCGGTGTGGAAGGTGTGGATGGTGCGGTCCTTGAACGCCGCCAGGGTCGATTCGAGGAAGCCGGCCTCGTTCAGGGTGTCGGAATGGAGCGCCACCTGCACGTCCATGCGTTCGGCCACGTCCAGGCAGTTGTCGATCGCGGCCGGGGTGCTGCCCCAGTCCTCGTGCAGCTTGAGGCCGACCGCGCCGGCCTCGATCTGTTCTTCCAGCGGGCGCGCCCGGCTGACATTGCCCTTGCCGAAGAAGCCGAGGTTCATCGGGAAGGCATCGGCCGCCATCAGCATCGAATGAATGTGCCAGGCGCCCGGCGTGCAGGTGGTGGCGGCCGTGCCCACCGCGGGACCGGTGCCGCCGCCCAGCATGGTGGTGATGCCGGAGGCCAGCGCTTCCTCGATCTGCTGCGGGCAGATGAAATGGATGTGCGTGTCGACGCCGCCGGCGGTGACGATCATGCCCTCGCCGGCGACGATCTCGGTGGCGCCGCCGATCGGCAGGGTGACACCCGGCTGGATGTCCGGATTGCCGGCCTTGCCGATACCGGCGATCAGGCCGTCCCTGATGCCGATGTCGGCCTTGACGACGCCCCAGTGGTCGACGATCACGGCATTGGTGATCACGGTATCCATCACCTGCGCCCGCGGCAGCTGCGACTGGCCCATGCCGTCGCGGATCACCTTGCCGCCGCCGAACTTGACCTCTTCGCCGTAGATGGCGTAGTCGCGCTCGATCTCGATCACGAGGCCGGTATCGGCAAGGCGTATGCGGTCGCCCGTGGTGGGACCGTACATGTCGGCATAGGCCTGGCGCGAGATGCTAGTCATCGCTGCTCTCCGCTGCCGGCAGGGGGCCGTTCACCTGGCCCTGGAAGCCGGTCACCACGCGCGCGCCCGCCAGCGCGACCAGTTCGACGGTGCGCGACTGGCCGGGCTCGAAACGCACCGCGGTGCCGGCCGCGATGTTCAGACGCATGCCCAGCGCCGGCGCGCGCTCGAAGCGCAGGGCGTCGTTGACCTCGTAGAAATGGTAGTGCGAGCCGACCTGGATCGGGCGGTCGCCGGCGTTCGCCACCATCATCGCCCGCGTAGGGCGGCCTGCGTTGAGCGGAATCTCGCCCTCTTCCAGGAAGTATTCACCGGGGATCATGCGCTCTCCTTGTCACACGATGGGCTGGTGGACGGTGACCAGCTTGCTGCCGTCCGGGAAAGTCGCTTCGACCTGGATTTCCGGGATCATCTCGGGCACGCCTTCCATCACGTCGGCCCGGCCCAGGATCGTGGCGCCGTCGGCCATCAGCTCGGCCACGCTGCGGCCGTCGCGCGCGCCCTCCATGATGGCGGCGCTGATCAAGGCCACCGCTTCCGGGTAGTTCAGCTTCAGGCCGCGTGCGCGCCGGCGTTCGGCCAGCAGCGCGGCCGTGAAGACCAGCAGCTTGTCTTTTTCGCGCGGGGTCAAGTCCATTCGTTCAGGTCCATGGGTCGTCCGTTTCAGGTATTCCAGATACGCGGCACGCGCGCCTCGACACCCAGCAGGTACGGGCGTACCGCCTGCCAGACGCACAGCATGGCGTGACGCGCGGCTTCGGCGTCCGTCCCCAGATGGCGTGCCACGAACACCGACTTCACCTGGCTCAGGGCCAGGCCCGGCACGCCCGCGCGCAGCCCGGCCTGCAGGCTCGCCGGCAGCGGCCTGCCGACCGCGAGCAAGGTCGCGCACACGCTGGCGCCGCGCAGGCCCAGCGGGCTGGCAAGGGCGGCGGCATCCAGGCGGCCCTGCTCGTGCCAGACCAGGCGTCCGGCCTGGCGGATGCGGGTCCGCTGGCGGACCTCGCCGCGCCCGAAGCCCTCGCCCATGGCGCGCCGTCCAAAGCACTGGATGTCGCTGCCGATGTAGACGGCGTCCCGCGCCAGCTCGACCTCGTGCTCGAGCAGGACGCGGGCGCCGTCGTAGAAGATGGTTTCCTGGGGCAGCCATTCGATCGCTGCACCCTCGCCCGCGTGCAGGCGCACGTCCTGGCGCGACAGCAGGGTGCCGGGCCGGCTGCCGGCGCGATACCACTTGCCGGCGCCGGGCGTGGTCGCCAGCACCCGGGTGCCGGCGCCAAGCCGCATGCCGATGTCGAGCGCGTCGCCACCGACCACGCCACCGGGCGGATGGACCACCAGCACCTGGCAGGCATGCGGGCCTTCCGGATACAGCGCCTTCTGCACCCGCAGCGGGCCCGCGTGGGCGCGCCGCACCAGCCGTGTGGTGCCGGCATCCATCGCGAACTCGAGGTGCAGGCTGGCCTGCCATGGGGTGGCGGGCGCGGGATCGAAGCGGCGGTCGGCAAGGGTGCAATCGGGCATACCACTGGTGATAGCACGATGCATGCCAAGCGCACACAAGCCTGTATGCAGGCGGCGCCGGGCGGCAGTCTTGCACCGGCCTTGCGGTCATGCACCATACCGGTGCAGGACCGCCCCACAGCGGCTAGAAACGGATGCCGGCCGACAGTGCCAGGGTGTCGCGGTCCGTGGCCGGGTTGTAGTCGCCGCCCCAGATGCCGACGTAGGCCAGGTCGGCGAAGTAGCGTTTCGCGTACTCGAACTGGCAGCCGAGCGACAGCATGCGCCGTCCCTCGTTAATGGCGAAGTCGCCGGACCAGCCCTTCACCTCATGTCCGAAGCCGGCCACCAGCTTCGTGACCAGTCCGGGCAGCGTCTCGGGCAGCCGGGTGTCGAGGCGCATGCGGTAGCTCCAGGCGCTGGCCGTCTGGTAGCCGCGCAGGCTGCATTGGCGCGCCGCATCGCCGGTTGTCACCGGGCAGGCGCCGTTGACCGGCCCCGGGCCGTAGACATCGGCACGGCCGTAGCGCCGCACCGCCTGGTCCGGCAAGCCGGGCGTGTGCTTCCCCACCACTTCCAGCAAGCCCGTGAACGGCATGCCGAAGGCGTCCCAGCGCCGCTGGGCGCTCAGCTGCAGCTGGGCCATCGAATATAAATCGTAGCCATGGAAGATCCCGCCCGGCGGCACCGCGTCGACGCTGGCGCGCAGCAGCGAGGGCATCGTGGCGTTCAGGAAGGGCGGCAAGGCCTCGGCCGGCGACAGCATGAAAGGCACCCGCTCGCGCCAGGACAGCTCGGCGCCCCAGGTGGTGGCGCCGGCGCGCCGGCTGATGGTCAGCGCCGTCAGCGGCACATTCGGCACGTATTCGGTAAAGAATCGCATGTTCAGGCCGTCCGGATCGCCGGGTACCAGCGGCGGGCCCACGCGCGTCGAGCGCCGCACGGCGGGCATCGGCAAGCGCCAGCCGAAGCGGGCGTGGTACAGGCCGATCTCCGTATCCGGGCCGGCCTGCCAGAACAGCGCCAGACCGCGGTTGGGCGACTCGGGCTTGACGGTGGGTAGGCGCTGCATGACGGCGCCCTGCGCCACCCGCGCGCGGTCGTTCAGGCCCAGCGGCGGTCCGGCCATCACCAGGTTGCAGCCCTCGGTCTGGTAATCGCCGATCGACCAGAAGCTGCCGCAGACATCGAGCGCGCTGGGACGGAATGATTGCACGAAGCCTTCCAGCGCCCATCCCGGGGCGAGCCCTGCGCGCGCGAACAGCATCGGCGCCGCCACCCGGGTTTCCTGGGGCAGGCTGCCGGCGCGCCGCGAAGCCGGATAATCGCGCGGGCCCATCGCTTCCAGCGCGGGACCACGTTCGCTCCACGGTGTCAGCTGGCGGCCGGCGCGCAGCAGCAGCCTGCGTTCGCCGAACTGCAGGCCGCGCTCCAGCCAGGCTTCGCCCAGCGCCACGCCGGAAAAGCGGCTCAGTTTGTCGGTGCCGGCATCGCCCAGCGGCTGTCCGGCGCTGAAACGGCTGATCGAATTGCCCCAGGGGCGGGCGTCATGGCGCAGGCCGTCGTCGTACCAGGCCTTCAGGCGGAGGAGCCCGGACAGCTCCCTGGCCGCATCCTGGTAGCGCAGGTCGAGGGTGCCGAGCCATGCGCGCGACACCCATTCGTGGCGTTCGTAGTTGAGGTTGGCGTCGTCGGCATTGGCGCCCATGCCGTGGCCCGTCAGGCCGATCACGGCGGCGTTATTGGCGGTCAGGAGGTTCGCGTCGCGGTCTTCCAGCCGCATGACGCCACCGTAGGCGATGCGGCCGGACAGGCTGAATCCGTCGCCGGCCCCGACCGGGCCGGACAGCAGGGAAACGAGAAGCAGCAAGCTGCCCCGGCTAGCCTCTTGCACGGGCCTTATCATGGCTTCCCCCCCGGAAGTTTTGATAAAACTCATACTGCCACAGCCGTACTGGGCTGGCAATCATTCATCCTGAGGGGATAAAGCTGCCCAGGCGTTAGCCGTGCTCAGGAACACCTGCCCGCTCAGGCGCGACAGCAGCGCCGACTGCTTGAGCCGGTCCATCACCGGCCCCTTCACCTCGGCCAGGTGCAGGCGCACGCCGCGCCGCTGCAGTTCCGCATTCAGCTCCAGCAGCCCGAACAGCGCCGAGGTGTCGATCGCATTCACCGCCGACAGCACCAGCACCAGCTCGCGCGTGCCGGCATGCGCGGCCAGCTCTTCCTCGACGCGGGCGCCGACCGCCTCCACGTTGCCGAAGAACAGACCGGCGTCCACGCGCAAGAGCAGCACGCCGCTGCGGGTTTCGGCATCGTAGCGTTCGATGTTGCGGAAATGCTCGGTGCCGGCGATCCGCCCCAGCACCGCGATGTGTGGGCGGCTCTCGCGCCAGACCATGGTGCCCAGCGACAGCAGCAGGCCGACCACGACCCCGCCCTCGACTCCCATCAGCAGCACGCCGCCGGCGGTGGCCAGCAGGGCCAGCGCGTCGGCGCGGTCGAAGCGCCAGGCGGTGCGCAGGGTCGCCGTCTCCAGCATCCCCAGCACGGCGACGATGATGGTGGCGGCCAGCACCGGCAGCGGCAGCAGCGCCAGCCAGCCGGTCGGCAGCACCAGGGCCGCGCCCAGCAGCACCGCCGTCACCACGCCGGCCAGCTGGCTGTTGGCGCCCGCCGCGAAGTTCACGGCCGAACGCGACAGGCTGGCGGTGACCGGGAAGGCTCCGCTCAGGAAACTGCCGATGTTGGCAGCGCCCAAGCCGATCAGCTCGGCGTTCGTCTGGAGCTTTTCTCCCTTCCTGGCCGCGAGCGCCTGGGCGCCGGACATCGACAGCAGGAAGCACATGAAACCAATCAGGAGCGCCGGCTTGAGCAGGAGCTGCCAGTGCGCGCCGCTGAGCGCGAAGTTCAGCTGCGGCAGGCCGGCCGGCACCTGGCCGATCACATGCACGCCCCGGCGGTCGAGGCCAAGGGCCGCCACCAGCACGATCGACAGCGCCACCAGCAGCATCGGCGCCAGGCGTGCGCCGATGTCGGCGGCGCCGGACGGCAGGCCGCAGCGCCGCAGCAGGGCCGCGCCATGGCTGCGCGCCAGCACCAGCAGCACCAGTGCCCCCACGCCGAGGGCGGCGCTGGGCCCGTGCCAGTGCGGCAGCGGCGCGCCCAGCAGGGTGCCGAGCTGGTCGTACGCGATCAGGATCGACGAGCCGATCGTGAAGCCGTTCATGACCGGGCGCGAAAAGAAGTTGGCAAGGAAGCCGACCCGCAGCAGGCCGCAGGCCAGCAGCACGACGCCGGACAACAGCGCCAGCTGGGCCGCCAGCACGCCGTACTGCGCGCTGCCGGGCGCGGCCAGCGGCGCCAGCGCCGCCGCCGTCATCAGCGAGATGATCGCCATCGGCCCCACCGACTGGCTGCTGCTGGTGCCGAACAGCGCGTACAGCAGCGGCGGCAGGATGCTGGCGTAAATACCCGCCACCGGCGGCAGCCCGGCCACCAGCGCGTAGGCCATGCCCTGCGGGATCATCATCATGGCGACCACCGCGCCCGCGGACAGGTCCCCCGCCAGCCAGCTGCGGCGGTAGTTCTTCAGCCAGCCCAGCATCATTGCATCGCCAGTTCGACGCAGTTGCGCCCTGCCCGCTTGGCGCGCGCCATCGCGGCGTCGGTCCGCTGGACCAGCGAATCCGCGCTTTCCTGCTCGCCCAGCTGGGCCACGCCAAGGCTGACCGTGACGTGGTCGCAGCCGGGAATCACAGTCTGCTCGACCGCGTGGCGGATCTTCTCGGCCATCTTGAGGCCGTCGATCGCGCTGGTATGCGGCGCGATCACGCGGAATTCCTCGCCGCCCGAACGTACCAGCAGGTCGCTCGAACGCAGCACGGCGCGCACGCAGTCGGCCACGCTGCGCAGCGCGACGTCGCCGACCGGATAGCCGAAGCGGTCGTTGATGGCCTTGAAGCGGTCGATATCGAAGGACAGCAGGGCCAGCGGGGCACGGTAGCGGCGCGCGCGGCGGATCTCGCGCTCGAGCAGCTCCTCGCCGTGGCGGCGGTTGGCGACCCCGGTCAGGGCGTCGATGGTCGACACATAGGTCAGGCGCGCCAGCAGCGCTTCGCTTTCGCTGTTCATCTCGTCGATGCGCAGGCCCAGCGCGGCCAGGCCGGCACAGTCGGCCAGGGTGGCGAAGGCTTCCGGCGGCAGCGCGCTGTCGGTACCGAACAGCAGGGACAGTGCGCCGCGCGGGGCGCCGGGGCCATCGGACGGGATCGGGATGCCCAGCGCCTGGTGGACGCCATGTGCGCGCAGCGCTTCAGTCAGCGCCGGTTCGCCGGCCTGTTCAGGCGTGTCGAGCAGCGCCGGTTCGCCGGTGGCGGCGGCCAGCAGTCCGGGGAAGGCATGGCGCAGCGGCGCCTGCAGCAGACGGCTGTCCCGCTGCAGCAGGGTGGCGAGGCGCAGGCCGGCGGCAGCGTCCCTGCCCTGCTCGGCTTCCAGCTGCAGGTCGCCGTCTTCCTTCAGGTGGAAGAAAGCGGCGTGCAGCACGCCCGGCCATGCGGCCAAGGCCTGGCACAGGCGCTCGCCCAGGCTGTGCTCATCGGCGTCGCCGTCGAGCGCCGCCTGGACCCGCGCACGCAGCGCCAGGAGCGCTCGCAGGCTGGTGGCATCGGTGGCTTGATGGCATCCGGCGGGCGCCTGCAGGCAACGCTGCACGGCGGCGTGCAGGCGTGCCGGCTCGATCGGCGTCATCGCGTACGCGGCCGCGCCATCGGCGTTCAACAGCCGCAGCCAGCGCGCCATCGCGAAAGGACACAGCAAGAGGGCCGGGGCGCCGGCGCGGCGCGCCAGCAACTGGCCCAGCGCGGCATGGTCGATGCCTGGTTCGAAGCATTCGAGGTCGATCACCAGCAGGTCGGGCGCAGCCTCGTCCAGCAGGCCAAGGGCGCTGTCGACGCTGTCGGCCAGGTCGAGGCGCGCGAACAGCGGACCGCAAGCCCGGGCGAAGTCGGCGCGCCGCTGCGCCATCGGGCTGACGACAACCCCTGTCCTTCCTGCATCCTGCTGCGACATCTGTGCCCCTTGGAATACCTGTTACAAGCTGAAGTTTGCCACAAAGCACCTAGCCCGGCCAGCAAATGCGGCGCTGTGTGTGGAAGCGCACGGTAGCAGGCGCGCTGCGGCGTGAATACTGCGGGATCGAGTCACACGCCCCGACAAGGAGAATCAGCATGGCAAACCAGGACGATGTAGCGAACAAGCAGAAGGCAATCCAGAACCGTCAGGACCAGCATGACGCCAGCATGCAGAAAGGCGATCAGGGCAGCAGCAGCGGCGGCGGGAGCGGGCAAGATGCGGCCGCCCAGACCGGTGTCCAGCAGCCCTCGGGCGACTTCCCCTCCCAGCATCTTGCCAAGCCGGGCCTGGAAGCCCAGATGGAGCTGAAGCCGAAGTTCATGGCCGAGGGCTACAAGGGCAGCGGCAAGCTCGAAGGCCAGGTCGCGATCGTTACCGGCGGCGATTCCGGCATCGGCCGCGCGGTCGCGATCCTGTTCGCGCGCGAAGGCGCCGACGTTGCCATCCTCTACCTGAACGAGCACGAGGACGCCGCCGAGACCCAGCGCTACATCGAAGCCGAAGGCCGCCAGTGCGTGACCGTGGCCGGCGACGTCAAGGACATGGAGTTCTGCCAGCAGGCGGTCGACCAGATCGTCGCCAAATTCGGCCGCCTCGACGTGCTGGTCAACAACGCCGCCTTCCAGGAGCACGCCGAGTCGCTGCTCGACCTGACGGAAGACCGCTTCGACGAGACCATGCGCACCAACATCTACGGCTACTTCCACATGGCCAAGGCCTGCCTGCCCTACATGAAGCGCGGCGCGGCGATCGTCAACACGGGATCCGTCACCGGCCTGAAGGGCTCGAAGAAGCTGCTCGACTACTCGACCACCAAGGGCGCGATCCACGCCTTCACGATGTCGCTGGCCTCCAACCTGCTCGACAAGGGCATCCGCGTGAACTGCGTGGCGCCGGGCCCGGTGTGGACGCCGCTGAATCCGGCCGACCAGTCGCCGGAAGACATCGCCAAATTCGGCCAGCAGACCACCTTCGGCCGCCCGGCCCAGCCGGAAGAGTTGTCGCCGGCTTACGTGTACCTGGCGTCGAGCGTGTGTTCCGGCTATGTGACGGGCGTTGTTCTGCCGATCACCGGTTCGGTGGGCGAATAATCTTTTTCAAGGAGTAAGCGATGGCACGCAGCATGTGGAAAGGCGCGATCAGCTTCGGGCTGGTGCACATTCCGGTCGAACTGTACCCGGCAACCAGCGAACACTCGCTGGACTTGCACATGCTCGACCGTCGCGACTTCGCGCCGATCGGTTTCAAGCGCTACAACAAGAACACCGGCAAGGAAGTCTCCTGGGACGACATCATCAAGGGCTATGAATACGCCACTGACGAATACGTGGTGCTGTCCGACGAGGACCTGCGCCGCGCGAACCCGGAAGCGACCCAGACCATCGACATCCTTGCCTTCGTCGACGCCGCCCAGGTGCCGCTGCTCTACTACGAACAGCCCTATTATCTGGCACCCGGCAAGGGCGGCGACAAGGTGTATGCGCTGCTGCGCGAAACCCTGCGCGACGTCGGCAAGATCGGCATCGCCAACGTCGTCATCCGCGTCAAGCAGCACCTGGCGGCGCTCGTGTGCGTGGGCGATACCATCGTCCTGATCACCCTGCGCTACCCGGACGAGATCCGCCCGACCGATGAATTGAAGATCCCCGACGAGAATTCGAAGGCCGCCCAGGTGACGCCGAAGGAGCTGCAGATGGCCAGGGCGCTCGTCGAAGGCATGAGCGAGAGGTGGAAGCCGCAGCAGTATCACGACACCTACCGCGAAGACGTGATGGCGATGGTGAAGAAGAAGATCGCGGCCAAGCAGACCAAGACCATCACCATGCCCGAGCCGGACGAGGACAAGAAGCCGGCCAAGGCCAAGGTGATCGACCTGGTCTCGCTGCTGCAGGCCAGCCTGGGCAAGAAGCCGGCGCGTGCCGCCGCGGGCGACGACGATGACGACGACGATGACCCGCCGCCGCGCAAGTCGCGCAAGCCGTCCGCCGATGAGGACGAGGACGAATCGGATGCGCCGCCGCCGCGTGCGCGCAAGTCGACGTCTTCGCACGGCACCGTGCATGCGCGCGCGACCGCCGCCAAGAAACCGGCTGCGAAGAAGACTGCTGCGAAGGCGCCTGCCAAAAAGGCTGTCGCCAAGGCTGCTACCGCCGCGAAGGCGCCGGCCCGCCGCAGAAAGGCGGCCTGAGTGGATTGGGATACGCTGATCGACCTGCTTCAATGGCCCGCGATGGCGGTGACGCTGTGCGCCGCTTTTTTAGTCGGCGCCCGCCATGCGCGGCGCCGGATTTTCGGCTTTTATACCTTCATCCTGTCGAACATCCTGTGGATCGTGTGGGGTGTGCATGACGAGGCCTGGGCGCTCATTACGCTGCAGGCGGGCTTGTGTGCGATGAATGTGCGGGGGATCGTCCGCAATCACAAGGAGGCCGCCGCCGAGGCGTAGGGTGGGCACGGGGTGCCCACCCTAGCGCTTATTTGGGTTTGAATCCGAGCGCCTTCATCGCCTTGGTCAAGGTCACCGCGCTATCCTCATAATCCTCCCACGGCGAATTCCCGATCGCCAGCCGCTCCTGCACCGTGCGCACCGTCCAGTGCGCACCGGACGTGAGGTCCGTTAGCTCCTCCCAGCGCACCGGCACCGAGATGCCCAGCCCCGGCCGCGTCCGCGCCGACCATGCCGCTACCGTGGTCGCGCCGCGTCCATTGCGCAGGTAGTCGATGAAGATGCGGCCCACGCGGTTTTTCGCACCGCTCTTGTCCGAGAAGCGGTCCGGCAGGGTCTTGGCCAGGTGGGTCACGATGGCGTGCGAGAAGTCCTTGACGGTGTCCCAGTCCAGCTTGGGCTTGAGCGGCACCACCACGTGCAGGCCCTTGCCGCCGCTGGTCTTCAGGAAGGGGTTCAGGCCCAGCTCCTGCAGGAAGGCGCGCACCACCTGGGCCGCTTCCTGCACCATCGCGAAGGTGATGCCTTCGCCCGGATCGAGGTCGAACACGAACCGGTCCGGCGTGTCGTAGCGCTTCTCGACCGCGTTCTGGCTGTGGATCTCGACCACATTCCACTGCGCGCAGGACAGGATGCCTTCGACACTGTCGATGCGCGTCATGCGCGGGTGGTCGGGGTCGAGGGACTGGTCGAGCTGGCCGACGCCCGGCATCTTGCGCGGATCGACCACATGCTTCTGGAAAAAGAGTTCGCCGCCCACGCCCTCGGGCGCGCGCACCAGCGACACCGGGCGGCCCTTCAGGTGTTCCATCATCAGCTCGCCGACCAGCGCGTAGTACTCGATCAGTTCCAGCTTGGTGACGCCGCTTTCCTTGTCCATCACGCGCTCGCCGTGGGTGACCTTGAAGTGGGCCGGGACGCCGGCGCCGATCTTGGGCGCGGCCTGCGCGGCCTTCGTGGTCTTGGCGGCACTGGCGCACTTGCGCGATGCCGGCTTTGCCTCGGGCGCCTGTTCCTTGTCATTCACGGCAGAAGTCTCCTGAACATGTTTGGCCTGTTCGCGCACCACGCTTTTCGCCGGCTTGTCCTTGCGCAGGCCCTGGAACACCGGATGGCGGATCGAATTGGTCGCGGTCCACTCCGAGAAACTCACCTCGGCCACCAGGTTGGGCTTGACCCAGTGGTTGCCGCGACCGGGCACGGCGCGCGGCGGGAAGGGATTTTCGTCGGTCTCGATGGCTTCCAGAGTCTCGCGCATGTGGCGCAGCGAGGCGCCGTTGAAGCCGCTGCCGCAGTTGCCGGCGTAGCGCAGCACGCCCTTCTCGTCGTAGTAGCCGAGCAGCAGCGAGCCGATGCCCTTGCGCGCGCCTTGCGGATCGGTGTAGCCGCCGATGACGAATTCCTGGCGCATCCCGCATTTCAGCTTGATCCACTCGGGCGAGCGGCGCGTGACGTAGCGCGAATCGCGGCGCTTGCCGATCACGCCTTCCAGCCCGATCTGGCAGGCGGCCACCACCAGCTGGCTGGGATCGTCGCCGAATTCGCTCGAGAAGCGGACCGTGTCGGATGGCGAGGCGGCCAGCACCTCCTCCAGCAAGGGCCGCCGCTCGTCCAGGCGCACGTCGCGCAGGTCGTAGCCCTTCATGTAGGGCGCGTCGAACACGAAGTAGACGATCTGGGCGCGGTTCGAACCGTCGAAGGCCAGCTGCAGCAGGTTGAAATTCGGTTTGCCGTTTTCGTCGTGGACGACGATCTCGCCGTCGTACCAGCCGTCCGGCAGTTTCATGCGCTTGATCTCGTCGTGCAGCGGCCGCAGCTTGTCGGTCCAGTCGTTGCCGTTGCGGGTGATGAGGCGGATGTCCTTGCCCTTTTTATCGACGCGGGTCAGCATGCGGTAGCCGTCGAACTTGATCTCGAAGATCCATTCCTCCGGACGTTCCGGCGGGGCGTCGACCAGGGTCGCGAGTTCGGCGCTGAGTGTTTCCGGCAGCTCGGCTTTCACCGCGCCTTCGGGCATGGCGCCGCGCTTTGCGGTCTTCGCAGCCGGCTTGGCGGCGGCCGCCCTGGCGGCTGGCTTCTTCGCCGCGGCCTTCGGCCCTTTTGCCTCCGCCTTCAACTCAGCCACTTTCGCGCGCGCCGCCTCGCGGTCTTCGGGCGCCCCCGGCATCGGCAAGTCCTTGACGCTGTCCGGCATCTCGTCGACCACCGAAAACTCGGATGCCGGTCGCATGTACTCGTCGTTCTCCTTGATCAGCAGCCAGGACTCCTGGCGCTCGTCGCCGCGGCCCTTCATGCGCACCAGCACCCATCGCCCGTGCATCTTGTGGCCATGGATCTCGAACTTGATCTCTCCCTTGGCGTAGCCCTTGCGCGGGTCGCCGATCGGTTCCCAGGTGCCTTTATCCCAGACGATGACCTCGCCCGCGCCATATTGCTTGGGCGGGATCGTGCCTTCGAAATCGGAATAGGAGATCGGGTGGTCTTCGACATGCACCGCCATGCGCTTGTCATGGCTGTCGTAGCTGGGGCCTTTCGGCACGGCCCAGCTTTTCATGGTGCCGTCGAGTTCGAGACGGAAGTCGTAGTGCAACCTGGTGGCCCAGTGCTTCTGGATCACGAAGGTGAGCGCGCCCTTGCTGGCTGTGCCCCCTTCCGCGGGTTCCGACGTGATCGAGAAATTCCGCTTGGCCTTGTATTCCTTGAGTGCGTCCGGCATGGCATCACCTGTACATCAGCAGCAATGCTGCCAATGTACCGTGATGCCCCGGGCGCGACTGTACGGCAGCTAACGGTCGCTGCCGCCCTCATTTGATCACTCATTTGAACAATTACTTACGCTCGGATGAGCTCACGTCGCGCGCCGCACGGAACTCCGAGTCTTTCGACCAGTTCGGCCAGGCGTTCGAATCGGCCAGTTCGCGGCCCACGGCGTACAGGATGCCCAGATCGCGCGCCATGCCTTCGAAAGTCCATTCGGCATGCCATTCGTCCGACGGCTGGTGGTAGCTCTCGGCCACGTAGCGGTCGATCTCGCGCTTGCCGGCCGCGACGCCACCCTGCTCCCAGTTCTGGCCCGAGCCGAAGGAAATCGCCGGGACGCCGCGCTTGGCGAACGGGAAGTGGTCGGAGCGGAAGAAGCGGCCCGCTTCAGGGCGCGGATCCGGCGTGTAGCTCAGTTTTGCCTGCTTGGCCTTGGCCACCAGGCGGTCCAGCAGATCCAGTTTCGCGTTGCCGGAAATGGTGAAGTCCTTCGCGCGGCCATAAGGGCTGAGCGCATCCATATTGATCACGCCCACGGTCTTGGCCAGCGGGTAGACCGGGTTGGCCGCATAGTATTCCGAACCCAGCAGGCCTTTCTCCTCGGCCGTCACGGCCAGGAACACCACGCTGCGCTGGGGCGCCGGCGCGGCCGCGTAGACGCGCGCCAGCTCCAGCAGGGCCGCGATGCCGGTCGCATTGTCGATCGCGCCGTTGTAGATACGGTCGCCCTTGGCGTCAGGCAGGCCGACGCCGAGATGGTCCCAGTGGCCGCTGTAGACCACGTACTGGTCCGGATGCTGGCTGCCCTCACGCACCGCGATCACGTTCTTCGAGGTGATTACCTGGGCGTCGACGGCATATTTGGCCGACATCGACACACCGGTCAGCTCGACCGGCTTGAAACTGCGCGATTGCGCCGATTTCTTCAGTTTGTCGAAGTCCAGGCCGGCGCGCTTGAACAGGTCGACGGCGACGTCGCGCTGGATCCAGGCTTCGACCGGGGCGTGGGCTTCGAGCGGCTGCTTGCGCACCACGTCGTACATGACGTTGGTGTTGGAATTCTTGACGGTGGCCCAGCCGTAGGAGGCCGGCGCGCTTTCGTGGACGATCAGGGTGCCCAGGGCGCCGCGGCGGGCCAGCTCTTCGTACTTGTAGGTCCAGCGGCCGTAATAGGTCATGGCCTTGCCGCCGAACTCGCCCTTGCCGGTTTCGAAGTCCGGATCGTTGATCAGGACCACGGCCAGCTTGCCCTTCAGGTCCTGGCCCTTGAAATCGTCCCATTTGCGTTCCGGCGCGGTCACGCCGTAGCCGACGAAGACCAGCGGCGCATCCTTGAACTCCACGCTCTTCGCACCGGTCATCGCGGCGCGCACGGCGATCTGCTCGCCCTGGGCAAGTGCTTCATCCTTGCCGCCGCCCTTGACGCTGACCTCGACCGGGCCCTTGATCTCGAAGCGGCCCAGCGGCACGTCCTGGGTCCAGCCGCGCTTGCCGTCGACGAGGTCGCCGCCCGGCTTCAAGCCGGCCGCTTCGAACTGGTTGACGAGGTAGGCGACGGTCTTCACCTCGCCCGGCGTGTTCGGGCCGCGGCCCTCGAAATCGTCGGCGGCGAGCACCTTGACGTCGTGTGACAGGTGCGAGGGCTCGATCTGCACGGCCTGGCCGGCAGGCACGGCGGGTTTGACGGCGGACTTGGCTGCGGGAGCGGCCTGGGCAGAGGCAGCCAGTGCGGCTGCGGACAGGATGGCGATGGAAGTGGTCTTCACGGTCTCTGGATTTGTTGGTTTATGGGAAACGCCAAATGAGTATCCGTGGAAACATTTCTACTGTCAAATAGGCATCAATCGTGCGGCTGGCTTATAGTGGGGTTTTCTTCCGCACTCATCAGAGAGGTCTCGTGAAACCGTCCGCCGTGCTTGCTTCCTCCTTCTTGATCACCGCCGCGCTGGCCCTCCCCGCCTCCGCCCAGACAAGCTCAGCCGATCCCGTCGCCCAGCTGGTCTCCCAGCTCGACCTCGGCCGCTATAAGGAGACGATCCGCAACCTCGCTCGTTTCGGCGACCGCCGCCAGGGCACGGAGCGCAACCGCAAAGCGATCGACTGGATCGAGGCTCAGCTGAAGTCCTATGGCTGCACGACCGAGCGCATTCGTTATGAATACGTGGCGGCGCCGCGCCAGCGTGTGGCGCCAAGCGGCGGCGGTCGCGGCGGCCCGTCCGGCCAGGGCGGCAGCACCCTGTTCGGCACCCGCGCACCGACCTCGGTCAACGAAAACCCCTTGAATCAGCCGGACGAGCGTCTGCGGCTTCTCAATGCCGAGCAGCCGGATCCGAAAGGCGGCCCGCGCGAAGAGGTCTATTGCACCAAGGTCGGCAGCACGCATCCGGAAGAGATGTACATCGTCGCCGCCCACATGGATGGCATGGGCTATGGCGAAGCGGCCAACGACGACGCCTCCGGCACCGCCCTCGTGATGGAGCTGGCGCGGATCCTGAACGCGCCCGGCGTGAAGACCGAGCGCAGCATCCGCTTCGCCTTGTGGAACAACGAGGAGACCGGCCTGAACGGCGCCGCGGCCTACGTCGACCAGCGCAAGAACCTGCAGGGCATCGAATCGCCGAAGGGCTCGGGCCGTTATCCGGAGCCACGCTGGCTGGGCATGATCCAGCACGACATGATGATGTTCGACCACGGCATGCCCGTTGCGCATACCGGCGCGGACGGCAAGACCGTTGCGGCCCCGCCGCTCGAGCAGCGCCGCGAAGCCGACGTCAACATCGAATTCCAGGCGAATGCGAAGCAGGCCGAGGGCGCGCAAAAGCTGGCCTGGGTCTTCCGCGCGGCGAATGACAAGTACGCTTCCGACTACCCGGCGTCGGTGGGCCCGCACATGACGAACACCGACTCGACTCCGTTCATGGACCTGGCGCCCTCGATCTCGCTGCGCGAAAACGAGCGCGGCCAGCAGATCGGGGCCGGCTGGAACCCGCACTGGCACCAGCCGACCGACCTGGTATCGACCTTCAGCGACAAGGATTATCTGCTGGGGCTGAACGCGGCGCAGACCACGCTGGCGGCCGTCGCCCAGCTCGCCGGCGCGCGGACAGAAAACAGATAGCTAGTTGTAAGAAGATGTAAAACCGCGTCAACTGGTCGGCGAACGGGCGCGTTGAGGGACCAGTAACACCCCGGGAATGTCCCACCATTTCAACGACAAACTGAAGGAAACATCGCCATGAGCAAAATCGTCGCTACCCTGATCGCCGGTCTGTTTGCTACCTCGGTATTCGCCGCCCAGTCGACCGCAACGTCGCCGACCACGACGACGACCCCTGCCGCCAAGGCCGATGCCAAAGCCGACAAGAAGGTCGCCAAAGCCGAAGCGAAAGAAGCCAAGGCAGACGCCAAGGCCGATGCCAAGGTAGAGAAGAAAGAAGCCGAGGCCAATTCGGACGTCGCCGTCGCCAAGGCCGACGCCACCAAGACCAAGGCAAAAGCACACAAGAAGGCCGCAAAGGCCAAAGCGGATGCCAGCGCCGACAAGGCCGCCGAGCACGCAGACCAGAAAGCCGACGCGGCAGCAGCACACTAAACCGACGCGGCTCAAGCCCCTCCATTTCCGAAAGACAGGCTGCGGCCTGTCTTTTTTTATGCCTGTCGATACAATAGTGGTCTTCCATATGTTCTTTCGCCCGCCATGCATAAGATCGTCTTCCTCGACCGCGACAGCCTGATCGCCAACGTCCGCCCGCCCGCCTTCGAGCACGAATGGCAGGATTACCCGGCCACCGCGCCGGACGAGGTCGTCGAACGCTTGCGCGGGGCGACGGTGGCGATCACGAATAAAGTGCCGCTGCGCGCCGAGGCGATCGCCCAGCTGCCGGACCTGAAGCTGGTGGCCGTGGCCGCGACCGGCACCGACAACGTCGACCTGGCCGCCTGCCGCGAGCGCGGCATCGCCGTCTGCAATATCCGCGATTACTCGCTGGTCTCGGTGCCGGAGCACTGCTTCGCGCTGATGCTGGCGGTGCGCCGTAACCTGATGGCCTATGCGGCCGACGTGGCTGCGGGGCGCTGGCAGGAATCGACGCGCTTCTGCCTGCTCGACCACCCGATCGGCGACCTGGCCGGCAGCCGCCTCGGCATCATCGGTTATGGCGCGCTGGGCCGGCGCGTGGCGCAGATCGGCCGCGCCTTCGGCATGGAGATCGTGGTCACATCGCGTTCGCCGGCCTTCGACCGCAAAGCCCAATGGAATCCGATCCAGCTGCCGCTGGCCGGGCTGCTGGCGACCTCCGACGTGATCAGCCTGCACCTGCCGCTCACCGACCAGACCCGTCACATGATCGGCGCCAAGGAACTGGCGTCGATGAAGAAGAGCGCCATCCTGATCAACACCGCGCGCGGCGGCCTGGTCGACGAAGCGGCGCTGGCCGAAGCGCTGAAGAAAGGCGTCATCGCCGGCGCCGGTTTCGACGTCCTCAGCAAGGAACCGCCGGTCCCCGACAATCCGCTGCTGAACCTGAACCTGCCGAACTTCGTCCTGACGCCGCACGTGGCCTGGGCCAGCGGCGGCGCAATGCAAACCCTGGCCGACATGCTGGTCGAGAACATCGACGCGTGGGCGGCCGGCACACCCAAGAATCTCGTATGACCGTTTCAAGCGCCATCACACCGTCGTCCATCGTCCAGCTCGTCGACACCTTTTACGGGCGCGTGCGCGAGGACGCCGTGCTCGGCCCCGTCTTCGAAGCCAGACTGGCTGGGCACTGGCACGAGCACATGCCGCGCATGTACGCGTTCTGGACCAAGGTGCTGCTGGATACCGGTGAGTTCCAGGGCAATGTGTTTGGCAAGCACATGGCCCTGAGCGGTATCGGGAAGGAGCATTTCGTGCGCTGGCTGACCTTGTTCAGGATGACGGCGGTCGAGGTGTTTGGCGTGGATGGGGCCGAACCGGCGATCGTGGTAGCGAACCGGATTGCCAGCAGTTTGCAGCTGGGGTTCTTTGGCGATATTCAGGTAAAGGCTTGATCAGCCGATCAGGATCACCCGAGAGTCGTTGACATTGGTGAGCGTAGGACCTGTGAAGATAGAGTCGGCCAGCGCCTGGAAGAATCCGTGACCATCGTTGCAGTCCAGGCTTTGCATTGGTCGGAATCCCTTGTCGAACGCCCGTGCGCGAGTATCGGCCGCGAACCCGGTGCCTGCGATTTCATCTTGCCCTTCGACGCCATCACTTTCAGCAAGCAAGCCGAAAACGACGGGCGCGTCGAAGGGGCGACAGCGTTCGGCCAGCTGCAGCCCGATGCTGAGCATGGCATTGCTGCCGTCTCATGTCCCGCCTTCGAAACTTTCCCCCAGGAGACACTCAACTATTAGGTGCGCGTCAATTTTACGCAGCATCTAGCTAAGGGACTGACCATGCATCTGCCGTGGCTATCGGAGATCAATAAAGATGCGGACCAAATCTCCCCTAAACCTTTCCCCATAGACTGTAAATCCTCCGTCACCGTGGACTGTACGTACACACAGTCCCGCGCCGGTGTGACCCGCCTGAAACTTCAACTCTCCATAACCCTTCTTCGAGCTGGAAGCATAGGCAGCTCCAGGATAAGAGTAGGTGAACTCTCGTTGCACTTCAATTTCTTGAAATTCGCCCTTCTGAATGAGTGAATTAGCACTGTCATTCAGCTCGTCAATCCGCAGATCGTAACGACTAAAGTCGACACCAAACTGATAAACTTTCCCGGACGCCACATGCCTGTATAACCGCAAATCTTCATACTTTTCTTCGATATCCCACTCTTGCTGAATGTATACGGGGTCAGTGATCAATATAGACGCAGAGTCGACAAATATTTCTCCGAGCTCTTCTACCTCAATTTCAGACTCAGGAATCGGCAACTCCTCATCCGACTCAGGATCAAAGTAAGTCATAGCTTGACCGATGTATACCGTTTTTTCGAGTTCTGCTCGGAGGCGGCTAACCTCCCGCGAACGCAGGCTAATGAGCTTCGTGTGTTCTTCCTTATCGTCTTGAAGCCGTTTGATTTCATCTTCCCGGTGCTTAATTCGCTTGGAAAGGATCTCCTCCATATATTCCGGAGTCTTCTTCTCGAATTGAGTTGCCTTATCCTTCCAAAACGTCAAATTTTTCTCTACTGCTTTAACCTGCTCATCTTTAATACTTAATTCTGAACGCAGGTTCTTGATATATGCACCGTAAATCCATCCGGCAACAGTCAAAGCTACGCCATTCGCGCCAAGTTGAAAATATTCGATGAAGTTAATCATTTATACAAACAGAAAATTAAATATTGGGTAGTATTAAACGTTGAAGCCATTCTAAATGCATGCATGTTCTTATAGCCAGTTTAGCAAAATACTTGACCGAATCGTAAGACGTCACCTATGGTCATAAATTTCAGATTTGCACTGTAACTTTATTGTCCTCATATGCTTATCGTCATATGGAGTTGGCATTGCATATTTCGAAAACGGTTAGAAAGCATTATATTAATTAAATATTTACGTTCGCGCTACAAGGTAATAAAATTGCCGAATAACGGGTAGCCCATCTAGATTTTCGACACGTTTTGCATATTCGCGTATAACTCAATAGGTTGCGTTCCGGCCCGCAGCGGCAAATCAAGAATAAAAGCCGTCCCCTCGCCCGCCCCGCTCTCGACCCGGATCGTGCCACCCAACAAGGTGGTCACGATGTTATAGGCGATATTCAAGCCCAGCCCAGTCCCGCCCTGCCCCATCCGCGTCGTAAAGAAGGGATCGAAAATCCGCGACAAATGCTCGGCCGGGATTCCCCGCCCGTCGTCGCGGAATTCGATCCGCACCCGGTCGGCTCCAAGCAGCGCGGCCGACAGCACCATCTGTCCGCCCGGTCCCTCGAAGGCATGCAGCAGCGCGTTGTTGACGAAGTTGATCAGCACCTGGCCGAGCGGGCCCGGATAGCTGTCCATCACGATGCCCGGCGCCACCTGCAGGGATAGCGTATGCCCGCCGCGCCGCACCTGGTTCATGATGGTGGCGGCGATCTCCTGGCTGGCCCGGGCCAGGTCGAAGCGGCGCCGCTGGGTGCTGGCCTGGTCGACCGACACCTGCTTGAAGCTGTTCACGAGTTCCGCCGCCGAGTGCAGGCTGCGCTGGATCAGCGCGCTGGACTCGCTGGCGGCGGCGATCCAGCCTTCCAGGTCCGACTTCTTCAGGCTGGCCTGGGCGAAGCGCGCCGCCAGCATGTCCGTCTTTTCCTGCAGGGTGCTGGCCATCAGCAGGCTGTTGCCGATCGGCGTATTCAGTTCGTGGGCGACGCCGGCCACCAGCGAGCCGAGCGAGGCCAGTTTCTCGTGGGCCGCGAGCTGGGCCTGGGTGTCCTTGAGCTGGCGGTAGGCGTCCGCGTTGTCGAGTGCGACGCCGACGTAGGCCGCCAGGGTGCTCAGCATGTCGAGCTGCACATGCTGGTAGGCCTTGCGCGTCCGGCTCTGCACGCACAGCACGCCCACCGCACGGGCGCCCACCATCACCGGCACGAGGATCAGCGATGCCGGCGGCTGCGCATCGGGCGGCTCGGCGACCTGGCCGATCCAGCGGGTCGCTTCCTGATCGAGGTCGTCGATCAGGATCTCTTCGCCGTTGTCGAGGCAGCGCTGGCCCAGCGCCAACGCGCGCGCGCTGCAGCTGCTCGACACGGCGGTGCGCACGCCGTCCTTCATCACGAACGGGTAGTCCAGGCGGCCGTCGCCGCGCACGACGCCGATCACGAAGACGTGCACGTCCATCAGCTGGCGCACCTGGCGGTAGACGTTGTCCATGATCGCTTCGCTGTCGAGGTTGGCGGTCAGCTCGCGGCCGATGTCGGACAGCAGCGCGATGTTGCGGCGCGCCTGCAGGGCCGCCTCTTTCTGCTGTTCCGCCGCTTCCTTCTGCAGCACCAGTTCGGCGGTCCGTGCACCGACGGTCCGTTCCAGTCTTTCGGTTTGCTGGACCAGCACGCGGATGCGCAACCTGTAGATGGCGACGCCAATGCCCAGCAGGGTCAGCGTGGCCAGGAAGCGGAACCACCAGGTCATCCAGACCGGCGGCGCGATCGTGATGCCGATGCGTGCCGGCGTATCGCTCCACAGGCCGTCCTTGTTGGCGGCGCGGACTTCGAACACGTAATGGCCCGGGTCCAGGTTCGTGTAGGTGGCGAAGCGCTTGGCGGCGTCGGTCTCGGTCCAGTCCTGGTCGAAGCCCTGCAAGCGGTAGGCAAAGCGGTTGCTTTGCGGGTCGGCGTAGTGCAGCGCCGCGAATTCCAGCGTGAAGACGTTGTCGCGGTAAGGCAGCACCACCTCCGGCGCCTGGCCGCCCGGGTCCCCCTGGCGCGGCATCCGCGAACGGTTCTGCACCAGGAAGTCGGTGATCATGGGCTGGGCCGGATACGGGTTGTCGCGCACCGCGTCCGGCATGAAGGAAGTGAGCCCGTTCACGCCGCCGAAGTGCAGCTCGCCGTCGGCGCCGCGCGCGCCCGCACCGACGAAATAGGTCCCGTCGAGCAGGCCGTCCTTCGCGCTATAGCTTTTGAACTCGCCGGTGGCCGGGTCGACCCGGGTCAGGCCCACCGTGGTGCTGACCCACAGCTCGCCGCGGCCGTCTTCGAGGATCGCGCCGATCGGCACCGGCTCATGCGTCGTCGTCACCGGGAAGTAGCGGAACACCGTGCGGCCGCCGGCATCGCGCTCCATGCGGTGCAGGCCGGCGGCGGTGCCGACCCACATCTCGCCGCGGGTCGACTCGTACAGATAGTAGACGCGATTGTGCCGCAGCGTGGCCGGGTCCTTGTCGTCGTGGCGGAAGTGGCTAAAGGTGCCGCTGCCGCGGTCGAAGCGCTCGAGGCCGTTCTCGGTGCCGATCCAGATCACGCCCTTGCGGTCTTCGAGCATGGCATAGCCCGAGTCCTCGCCCAGGCTGGACGGGTCCAGCGGATCGTGGCGCCAAGCGCTGAGGAGGTGGCCGTCCGGTCCGAGCAGGTAGAGGCCGCCGCGGGTCGTCACCCACAGATTGCCGGCGCGGTCGAGCATCAGGTCCTGGACGTTGTTGCCGGCAGCGTCCTTGCCGAGCGGGATGGTGGTAAAGCGGCCCGTGTCGGCGTCGCGCCAGGACAGCCCGGTCGGCGAGCCGACCCAGAGCCGCCCGCGTCCCGGCTGCACGGCATTCACCGTGTCGTCGGGCAGGCTGCCGCGGCGTGCCGGATCGTGGCGGATGCGCTCGGCGCGCCCGCTGATCGGTTCGATGTGCACCAGGCCGGCGCCGATCGTGCCCAGCCACAGGCGGCCGTCGGCGCCGGTCGCGATCGCCCGGACCTTGCGGCTGATGTTGTGGACCTGCGCGGGCTGCTCGCCCGGCAACAGGGTAAAGCTGCCGAAACCGCCGCTGGCCAGGTCGGCGCGGTTGAGGCTGCCGAACATGGTGCCGACCCACAGCGTGCCGGTGCGGTCGATGCGCACCGCGCTGACCTGGTTGTCCGACAGGCTGTGCCGGTCAAGCGGCTGGTTGGCGTAACTGACGAAGTGCTGGGTGACCGGGTCGAGCCATTTCAGGCCGTCGAGGTCGGTGCCGACCCACAGGTTGTTGCCGGCGTCGTGGTACAGGGTGCGGATGGCGTCGTCGCCCATGCCTTCGTCCGCGCCGACATGGCGGCGCTGCGGCTGGCCCTCGCCGGTGCGCCAGGCATCGAGTCCGGCGCCGGTGCCGATCCACAGGATCCCGTTCTGCCCCATCGACAGCGAGGTCACGGTGTTGCGCTTGGCGCCGCCGTGCGGGTCGATGTCGTAATGGTCGAAACTGGCCGCGCCGGCCGGCAGGTGGTCGATGCCGACGCCGGTGCCGACCCACAGTCCGCCGCGCCCGTCGAGCGCGAGGGCGCTGACGCGGTCGTCGCGCAGGCTGCCGTGGTCGCCGCCATCGTGGCGGAAGGCGCGGAAGCGTCCGGTGGCGGGGTCGAAGCGGACCAGGCCGTCGCCGGTGCCGATCCACAAGCCGCCGGCGCCATCGCCGATGATCGCGGACACGGCGCGGTTATGCGCCACGCGCTCGCTGCCCGACACGAAGGGGTAGCGGACGAACTTCTGGGTCGCTTCGTCGAAGCGGGCCAGGCCGCCGCGCGTACCGAACCACAGCCGGCCTTCGCTATCCTCATAGGAGGCCTGCACATAATTGTCGGGCAGGCTGGCCGGATCGCCGGGGTCGCTGCGGAATACCCGCATCTTGTAGCCGTCGTAGCGGTTCAGTCCGCCTTGGGTGCCGAACCACATGAAGCCGGCGCGGTCCTGCAGGATGGTCTTGATGGTTTCCTGGGCCAGGCCCTGCTCCAGGCCGATGTGTTCGAAGCGCAGGCTGCGAGGCGCGCCGGCCTCGGCAGGCAGGCTGGCAATAGCGATCAGGACACAGGCCGCAGCGGCAAGAAGAGAGCGCAACATAGACGGTTTTCCGGGGTACAGCCTTTAATCTACCAGAAGGGCTCGTTATGTTGAGAAAAATTAAGACTTCCATAGGCAGGATGCCACTGCTATAATGGCGACTCGGGCGGCTGTAGCTCAGCTGGATAGAGTACTTGGCTACGAACCAAGGGGTCGTGGGTTCGATTCCTGCCAGCCGCGCCAGTTATACTTGAGGAATGGCTCAGAAAGTTCTGCTTTCTGGGCCATTTTTCTTTGTACTTTCACCGGCATGCGTGACAGAGCGTGAAGTTTTGCACTATGGAATCCTGCTATCGTGGCGTTCTTCGCGCACGCATCTCCCTCGACTGCAGCAGACGATGAAGCCCGTCTCGTGGGCGCGTGGCAGAAGAACTTGTCGCCGAAACTAGCTCAGCTCGCGCCGGAGCGGCGTCAAATGGCGGCGCGCGCAGGCTTGCTGGGGGCCGTGATCGTGTATCAGGCCGATCATCGTGTCCTGATGTACCCGCCCTGTGGCGCGAAGCGGGACGCCTTGGGCGCCATGGGCTTGCAGTTCGTATCCGGAACCTGGACGCTGCTCGATGCTGGCGAACTTGCCGTACGCATCGATCTGATGGGCAAACCCATGGACATGCGGACCAGCCTGCAATGGCAGGAAGGGCAGCTCGTATTGCGCGAACTGAGCAGCGGCAGCGTGGATAAGTTCGGCAGATACGATGGACCATTGCCACCGGCGTGCTGAGCGTGTCCCTGGCTGGCGGCCTTGGGTCTTTGCCAAAAACAGTAGTGCTGCTATAATGCGTGCCTCGGGCGGCTGTAGCTCAGCTGGATAGAGTACTTGGCTACGAACCAAGGGGTCGTGGGTTCGATTCCTGCCAGCCGCGCCAGTTATACATGAGGAATGGCTCAGAAAGTTCTGCTTTCTGGGCCATTTTTCTTTTCACGCTGCGCCGGGCGATACCGAGACTTCAATACTGTCCCTTCGGCGGCGCGCTATCGGTCGTCGGCGGGGTCGTCGATGTTGCCCCGGCGCCCTGCCCGGAAGCCCCCGTCGTGCCCGGGCTGCCAGTGCCGCTCGAACCCGCGCTGCCGCTTTGGCCGCTGCCGGTGGTGGCGGGCGGGCTTTGCGTCGCGCCGCTCGTGGTGGCGCCACCTGACGTCGAACCCGTCGCCGAACTGCCACTCGAGTCGCTGCCGCTGCCGCCTGTCGAACTGCACGCCGCCAGGGACAGGGTGATCATGCTGCTGATGAGAAGGCTTTGTACCGTTTTCATGATTGTCTCCTTCTACGTAGGCGTAGGTACCACCATCATGAGTTGGCAGGCGGGCAGCGAAAATAGGATGGCTACGAGCGTCTTTGTAGGATATGCCATACGGTCTTCATGCCAGCTTGCCATACTCGGGAACACAGGGTTCGGACCGGTTTCCGGTTCCAAGCTTCTTCACGCCATTTGATCGTCCGATTTAGTCAAGGCCGACTAAGGGCGAAAAGCGGACATTGATCTGCTCATGTCTTGCACATCCTTCAGACAAGTCCAACCAACACAACATGGTTGCGCAGAGGCAACAGTCCGGTTTTACCTATGTTTTAGGCACCTATAATGGCGCAATGAAAAAGTTTCTTCTTATGCTGGCACTCGTCAGCAGCTCGCTTGGTGCCGCTGAGTGGGTCGACCCCTACCTCACTGGGGTCCGCGACCTGGACAACGTGACGCTCGAAAAAATGCACGCAGCCCATGCGTTGCCGGCGACTGTGCAATTAGCGCGCAACATGATGGAAGATGGCCAACCCGAGCGTGCCTATGAGCTCATTGGGATTGGCGCAGACGCCAAGATCCCTAGCGCCGAGTACCTCCTCGGTACCTGGCTGTGGTATTGCACCGGAGGTTGCCGCGGTCGAGAGCTTGCAGTGAACCGGGCACGTGCAGTTGAATTATTCACACATGCGGTACAGGCAGGCCATCCGATAGCTCATGCACGACTTGCGGACGTCTACGTAAGGGATTCGGAGTACGCAAAAAAGGATTCCGCAAAAGCCTATGTACTCTACCTCGTTGCTGCCAAGCACGGTTTCCCATCAGCCCAGGCCAGTGTAGCGACTATGTTGTGCGCTGGCGAAGGCGTAAAAAAAGACCGCAAGGCTGGTCGCAGGTGGGCCCGACTTTCACAGAAAGACCAGGAGGCTAAACTCCCGTATGAGGAATTTGGCTGCTAACGGGGCACGCACCGTGGGTTGACCGCCTAGCAGCCGGCAAATCCCTCCAAAACTCACCCACTTGGCCATTCGCCAAGCCCCTGCTATAATGCGTGCCTCGGGCGGCTGTAGCTCAGCTGGATAGAGTACTTGGCTACGAACCAAGGGGTCGTGGGTTCGATTCCTGCCAGCCGCGCCAGTTATACATGAGAGATGGTCCGGAAAGTGCATGCTTTCCGGGCCATTTTTCTTTTCAGGTGCCGAATTGCAAGCTGTGTCACAAGCATACTGTCAGCCCATTCCGACTTTCCCCTGCCCCGCATTTTTGTCATCCGATCCACTTTGCCAATTGGCAAAATTTCGCTATAATACCGGCCTCGGGCGGCTGTAGCTCAGCTGGATAGAGTACTTGGCTACGAACCAAGGGGTCGTGGGTTCGATTCCTGCCAGCCGCGCCAACTTTTCGAATAGGAATGGCTTAGAAAGCTCTGCTTTCTAAGCCATTTTTACTTTGCTCAGCAGTATTCTCCTTATTGATCAGTTACTTAGCTGCGATACTGATTGAGCCCGGCAAGCCACAAATTGCCGAGCGTTCAATAAAAATTCACTAACGGAAAGTAGCTCTGCCACGGAGTTTCGCGCGTCGTTAGGTAGGATCGATCCTACAAATAGCTGGCAACCCTGATAATTTTTTCTACACGTTAATACAAAACAGGCCCTCTCCCCTATGAGAATCGGGTAGAAGCCGAATCTTCCAAGAAATTATTGATCAGACGCACATTTCTGCGAAGAAGTGCACAGATCCAGCGTTTTTCATGCGTTTTGCTGACGTTTTGATAGGATGAAGTTCCCCGATTCTTGAAAAACCAAGCTGCAGGACGCGGCTGTTTCTTTGCGAGGTAAGAAATGAAAAAATCTCTGATCGCTGGTATCGTGTTTGCTACCGCAACGTTCGGTTCTTCGGCCGTCATGGCGCAGACCACCCCTGCCCCTGTCGTCGGCAACACCCCGCAGGTCCTGGACCTGACCGATGGCAGCGGCTTCTTTGGTGACACCTTTGCCATGAACAACAATGGCGCCACCTTTGCCGACCACTTCACCTTCTCGGTGACCGGCACCACCAGCTCGAACTTCGATGCCATCATCTCGTCGATCAGCCGCACTGCAGACACCGGCCTGGATATCAGCGGCCTGTCCCTGTATCGCGTTGGCGGCGGCTCCGGCACCGGCGGCACCGCTGGCGATACCCTGGTCTCGTCGGGCTCCTCGCTGCAATCCGGCGAAGTGGATGTCTGGACCCTGTCCAGCGACAACCTCGCCGCCGGCGACTACTACGTCCTGGTGAGCGGCAACCTGGTGTCGGATACCTCGGCCTCGTTCGGCGGCGCCGTGATGCTGGCTCCGACCGCCCCGGTTCCGGAACCGGAAACCTACGGCATGATGCTCGCCGGCCTGGGCGTCCTGGGCGTCCTGGCTC